>Ga0255751_10000701_pt1 | contig 31550 bp, 53 predicted proteins | sample 071ome_20_FD_179951 | JGI IMG/M metagenome (GOLD analysis project Ga0255751, IMG submission 179951) | Coastal salt marsh microbial communities from the Groves Creek Marsh, Skidaway Island, Georgia - 071412BT metaG (version 2) | ecosystem: Environmental > Aquatic > Marine > Intertidal zone >... | reverse complement strand
AGCGTACTCAATCATTGTTTACAGATCAGGCAGCAGCTAATGCTGCACGTCAGTTTAATGCTTCTAGTCAAAATCAAGTTGACCAGTTCTTTGCTAACCTTGCTACGCAAGTGTCTCAGTTCAATGCTACACAGGCTAATTCACAGGCACAGTTTAATGCTGGTCAGGCTAATACAGTGGAGCGGTTTAATGCTGAGATGAATAATCAGCGTGACCAGTTCAATGCACAGAACCAGCTTGTGATTGCACAATCAAATGCACAATGGCGTAGACAGATTGCTACTGCTGATACTGCTGCTGTCAATCGTGCTAACGAACTTAATGCTTCCGCTATCTTGGATATTAGTAAAACTGCCTATGACAATCTGTGGCAATATTATGCTGATAGCATGGAGTATGCTTGGGAAGCAGCAGATAATGAACTTGATCGTTTAAATAACTTAGCTGTTGCACAACTTAGTGCTGATGCGCAAGCAGCGGCAACAAAGGCAGCAAGTAGTTCTGCGGCTGGTAGTGCATTAGGCGGTTTGATTGGCACACTTGGTAGTGCATTTATTGAGTTTGGGTAAAAAATTATGATAACTAATCCTACACCTATATTACATCAAAACTTTTCACTGGCTATGAAAAATATGCCAGAAGAAACTCCTGCGTCTAAAAATACTCTGATGGGTCCACCAAAAAAACGGGTGGCGAATGCAAATGATGATGACATATTGCAACCTTCAAGACGTATAGCTTCTTATATTGAAACAATTCAAAAGAAACGTGAGGAAATTAAGAATGGCTGACATAATGATGCAACCTAAACTTGATGCACCTATTCCGGGTCAATCATTAACTGCTGAACTTGGCTCACGTCCTTGGCAACAACCTGCACAGTATACAACGGTAGAAGAAGCGTTGGACTATTATCTTCCTCGACTTCAGTCGGAAGAAGTGTCGGCACAACTTTTAGATGTGATGGAGATGGGAATACCTGTAACTACCATTGCCAACACAATGCAACTAGGTAGTGTCATGGAGGGTAAACATAGTGTTGATGTAGGTATGTTGATCCTGCCTGTACTTGTTGAACTAATTATGTTGATTGGCGATACTGCCGGTATTAAATATACAAGTGGTCTTGAAAAAGATAAAGTAACACGCAGTTCTCTGGTTGATCTTGCTGTAACTAAATTTAAAGAAGAAGAAATGGAAGGGGAAGAAGAAACTACTGAACCTTCTGATGCACAACCTGTTATTGATAGCATGAAAAAAGCTGCCGAAGAACGTGTAGGCGGCATAATGTCCAGAGGTTCTTGATATGTCATTTCTTAATTTAGGTTCATTTGGTGAAGGTTTTGTTACAGGTTTTGCTACAGAAGCTAACAAAGCCCTTAAAGACAGTATTGAACGCATTAATACACGTGTAGATAAGCTGAAAGACTTTCAAGTACAACGTGCAATCAAAGATCAAGACAAACGCCGCGAAGAAATCGAAGAAAACAGAGAAGCACTGGAACGTGCTTACGCTGTATTGGGAGGTGACGCCAACGCAGAAAGAGCCATTGCCTATGCAGGTGGTCTACTAAAAGAGCGTGGTAGCGTAGAAGCCTTTAACCAGAGAATTGATGAGTTACAGAAGGCTAAAGATGCTGGTTATGATATCATGCAGTATTTTGATAGAGCCAGCTTAGATGCACCACTGGCAACTCTTGATGACTATGCTATTGCTGCTGCTGGTGCGCCAAAAACATTTGCTACCGACTACCGTATCCCAGAAGGAATGGATACAGGCACTGGACGTACTCTTGTTGGTGCTGTGTTGGGTAAAGACATTGATGTTACTGGTCGTGCCATGCAAGAGGCGGGTGAAGAAATTCGTGCATTATACGGTTCTGACGTTACTACCCTTGCTCAACTTCCGACAATAACATTCAAGGCTGAAGAGTTTTCGCTTCGTGATAAAACTCCTGCAGAACGCTTGGATTATGCAAACAAAAAACTTGCTTTGAAAAATGTACAGGAAGATCCTGTCCTCTTAGAGAAGTACACTAAAATGCGTAATGAGCAAGAACAAGCGGTATTGAATACTAAAGATGAAGAAGACATGAAAATTGTGTTAGAAGAGCAGCTTAAACGGTTTCCCGCAGGTTCAGATGAAGCTAGAAATATACAAACTCAACTGAAAGCCGTAAATCGTAGCATAAAAATAAAAGCTGCAGAAACTTCTGATAATGCTTTTGCTGGTATTGACCTAGAAATAGAGTTTGCCCTTAATGATATGATGGATAATTACGAGAAAACTGGAGAGATTGACAGAACAGAAGTAGATAGACTTGAGGCTCGTAAGCTAGAATTAACAGGTAAACCGGGTAAAACCGTAGGTGAAGAGATTGCGGAAGAGAGGGAAGAATTAAATCGTCAAGTAGACAGTAAACTTATCACACCGGAACAGTTTGCTGCAAAGGTAGCTATTCTCAATCAAAGAGCAGCAATTATAGAAAAGAACAAGCCTAAAGGTGCTACTTCAGCAGCAAAGATGAACTCTTGGTCTAGTATTTTTGTACGAGCCATAGAAACAGAAGAAAAAAATGTCTTGCAGGGGTTCGACCAAACAGAAAGAGACGCCCATGCCCGTATTGCTGACCTAATCAAAGGCGGTGGTGCAGGACAAGAAGCCCGACTTCGTAGTTCAGAAGAAGAAGCTGATGCGATGGCTATATATGACCGCATTGAAGCAGCAAAAAGAAACGTATCGAAAAAGGTAGTAGAAGATCAGCTTTCTGTTCTTGATCCTGCATTGGATGTTGAAGCATTTTTGGCTGCTGTGCCATTCGGTGTTGCTCCTGTTACCACAACAGACAGCCCTGCCGCTACTGCTTCTGAACAGACTGCTGCTGCATTGGGGGCTGATAAAGTGGGTGACGAACAGCCGACAGTATCAACAACGCCTACAGCAGCCACTATAGCGGAAGGCGATAAACTACGGCGTACTTATCCTGACACTGCAGAGGGGGCAGAGAGTCTTCTCAATGTTTCTTTAGCAGCAGGTGTGTCTATTGAAGATGCTATTGCAGATGCAAAACTTAAAGGCTACAAAAATCCTGCATTTTTCTCTGTGTTTGAAATAGCCACAGAAAAAGGGCAAGACCCCGCAGTAGCAAAAATGGCTATTGAAGATGCGGGAATTGAAATAGACAGTGGACTAGATAAAATGCAGATGGCAGTGGATGCAGTACAAGATTTGCCTGTTTTGGCGGGTAGAGTATCAAAGGTAAATGCTATTATGTCCGCAACTGGCGTAACCAAGTCAGAAGCATATGCAATACTTAAAGAAGTTGAGAAAAAAATAGACCAACAAAAAAATAGTATTACTTCCGAAAAGGTAAAAAAGTCTACCCCAGTAGAATTAGCTAGGCAGATGAGAAAAGCAAAAACAATAAAAGAATATGAAACTGCTTTATCTGCATATGTTAAAGCCACAGGCAGGGATGTAGAGGACGTTAAAACATCTTTCCCGCCTCCAACCCAAAGTAAAAATCGTGGCGGCTTGATGTCGAGGAAATAATTATGGGTGTACTAGATCAGTTCATTGAAGAAGAAGAAGAAGATCAGCAGCCCGGTTTATTGAGAGAAACACCACAAAAAGTTGCTGCAGATACACCCGTAACTACAGGTGTATTAAGTCAGTTTATTGAAGAAGAAGAAGAGCCGGAAGATATTAACGAAGCTACGGCTATTACCGCACATAAGAATATAGAAAATAATTCTGCTGTACGTGAGGCCGCAGTACGTTTTGTGCAAGACCGTTTGGGGATGACAGATATTACAGACCCTGACGTAGCTATGGAAGAATATATTGAACACTTTCGTTCCTTTAATGTAAATGAAATTACAGCAGGTGGTGATTATAGATACGTATCTGCAGCAGCAGCAGATGCAACTGAAACGCCGGATTTAACGCAGGAAACTCGTGACAAGGCTGCGCAACGGCTCAGTGACTATCGTCTACTATATCAAACATTTAATGAGATGCCAGCATTTGCTGATAGCTTTCTTACTGCTGCAGGAGACTATGCGACAGGTATTCTCACGGCTCCGTCAACGTATATTGGTCTTTTACTTCCCGGTGCAGGTAAAGCTGGGGGAATAGCCGCACAGACAGGTGCGAAGGTTGCTGTAAATCGTACACTGATGCAATCACTCAAAACCCCAATCACTACGCTGGCTACAAAAGCAGCCGCAAACCCCATTCCAACTACCGTTATTGCAGAAGGAATTGGTGGCTCATTACAGAATGTAGCTGCACAGAAAACAGAAATTACTGCAGACCTTCGTGACGACTACAATGCAAGTGAAACCGCATTGGCCTTTGGGCTAAGTGCGGCTCTTCCTGCTGCTGGTGTAGTTTACGCAGGTAAAGGCGGGGTTAAAAAGTACATCGAAAAAGACACACCTGACCTAGTAGCCAAGGTTCTTGAGCAAGAAGAAGAAGCCACTATTGAAGCTGCGAAAACACTCACGAAAAATAAAACAAATAAAAAACTTGCAAAGCAGGTGAAAGACAGCTTGCCTAGCCTTCGTGCGCTTGACGAAAATGAAGTCGCCAAGGGTAACATTGTACGTGATGTAATGCAGGAAGGTAAAGATTTAGAGCCTGACTTCAATATGACTATGACACCAGAAAAAACTCTGCGTGTCTATGCTGGTATGGTAGAACTGGCTGCAGAAGCAGGTTTGGAAAAGGCACCAGATGAACGTATTACAGAGTTTGTAGCACGTGCCTTTGAAGAGGTAGCCAAGAAAGACCCTGAAAAAGCAGAGGAACTGTATGGCAGTATTTTGGAAAAGTATAAGCTGACACATGGAGACTTCGGCGCGTTTGTAATGGCAGATGCATCTGATTGGGGTAGACGTGGTGCGGCAATGGCTAAAACCAAGCGACTGCAAGTTAGGCTTAATAATGCTGCTGCTAATAAGATATTTGGTCTTGATGAAGAGGCATTGAAAAAAATTAAAGAACTTGAAGAGGCTGTAAACGAAGGTGATATTCGTCTTGCAGTAACTAAATCGGAGGCGGTCGAGGACAAGGCAGAAGTAGATGGACTAGCTAGAAAACTAGACACAATTCGTCTTGCTGCTATGACTTCACAGACTGCAACAACAGTTCGTAACGGCGTAGGTGGATTTGGACGTGCCGGTATTGATGGTGTGACAAAGTTAGTTGATCGTGGCATTGCATCAGGTCTTAAAAGTATAGGCTTTGGTAAGGGCAAAAAAGGTTTTAACTTTACTGATCCTAATTCAGATGCTATGTCAATAATTTATGGCATGATGAATACCAAAGAATCTAGTGCTATTAAAGAAATCTTTCAAATGGGCTTTGATCAAAAAGCAGAATCATTGTATCGTCAACTTCGTGATATAGACTCTAAAACAGGCAAGAAAAAGGGCATGAATGCGTCCAGAGCAATAGCAATGGAACTCAATGCTCTTAATCAGCTTACGGATAACTTTTTCAAACAGGCTGCATTCTCTGGCTCTTTGAAAAGACAACTTAATGAAGCATTCCAAAAACAACTGTCTGAAGGTAAAGACGTAACCGCAAAAGACTTCAATTTGCTAAATATTATTGAGGAAGGAAAGTTTAAGACCATTTTTGGTGACAAGCGCGGACAGATGATGTTAGACAAAGCGGTAAAGGATTCGCTTTATTTTACATATCAAGCAACACCTAATACCGCAGCTGGAAAAGCTTTTGTAAGTGCAATACACTCTGCACCATTCTTGACAACTTCGCTGGTACCGTTTCCTAGATTTATTATGAATGCTTTGCGATTTACTTACGAGTATTCCCCTGCATATATTTTTCAGGGTGCCGCACGTTCATTTGCAAAAGACTCCGATAACTACGAAGAAATTGCAAAAGCACTTGTAGGTACCGGTATTTTAGCAGGTGCTGTAGCTTTCAGGGGAAGTGAAAATGCTGGTGAAAGATGGTATGAGTACAAAATGGATGATGGGCGTACTTATGATATGCGTCCATTCTTTCCTGCAGCACCCTACCTTTTCTTTGCTGATTTATACGTAAAATGGAAAAATGACGATCCAGTTTTAGGTGATACGCGATTTATAGCAGACGCAATTCAAGCACTCACTGGTACACAGATGCGAGCAGGTTTTGGAGCATACGCTATTGATGGTGCTATTCGTGATTTGTTGCGTGACGATCAAGATATGTATCAGAAGGCTGCTAAAATTGGTGGAAACTATATAGCCAATCTGTTTAGTACATACACAATTCCTATAACCGCAGGTCAGGATATTGCAAATACGTGGCTATCTCCTGATGACGAGGTTATTGCGCGGCAAACTGACTCATCTAATTTGTTTGACTTAATTGTAACAAAGTCAACAGCACGTATTCCTATGAACTACGCCTTACAGAAAAACATTCAGGAGTTTACTAGCCAAAGTTCTTGGCTTCCGCAGTACACCGCTCCAGAGGTATTTCAGCCGGGAACAAGGGATGAGCCATTGCGTAGACAGATTCCTATTACACGTCAAGTAGCGGGTATTCTCTTGCGAGATAGGCGTAATTTTCTTGAGAAGGAAATGGCGAGATTAAAAGTATCACCTAGAAGGCTGCTATCAAAAACAGGTGTACCAGAAGCAGATACGCTTATTGGTAATCTTATAGGTGAATATTCTGTGGAGTACATAGTACCTATCCTGCAAAATAGTGAAGAGTACAAAAGTCTTGACGGAGTTAGGCAAGCTGAATTTTTGATTGATCTAATTGATGACTATAAATCTCAAATTATGAAACTTGCTAGACATCGTTCTAGGTATGCTGGAGTAGAGAGATACGGTTTCGATACAATGGGCAAAAGCGAGTTTAATAAAATTAAATCCATTTATCAGAATAAAGCATATGAGGAATATCATAAAGTGTATGGAAAGCCGGAAGAGGGTGAATATTACAACTATTCTATACTAACTGATATGGCAAAAGGTTGGGAAAAAATAGGAATGCGATAATAAAAAAGGGGGCAATTAAGCCCCCTCTTTTTTTGTCCAGTATTCTGCTGTCCACCAGTTATTAAAATCCTTAGAACAGTCGCAGATATTTTCTAAACCTGCCATGCCTATTACGTACAGTAGCCAGCTGATAAGCACCAAGTATATAGACCATTTAACGGTTATCCCCGCTGCCTGATAAAGCCCCACGAGCCTTCCTGTCAGCAAGTTTCTGTAAGTTGTTTTCCATGATGTGTCCAAGGTTCATCCCCATTTCTTCTGCCAATACTGCACAATACCATAATACGTCACCAATCTCATAGCCAATCTGTATCTTCTTAGCTAGGTACTCATCTTCAGTGGCACCATCTCTGATAAACTTCTTGACTTTGTTTGCAATCTCGCCAGCCTCCCCTGTAAGGCCAAGAGTGAGATACTCCATAGCCTTATTCTTAGGGAAGATGGCAGTATCACAAGCCTTCTCTTGGTAATAGTCGGCCTTTATATCGCTCATCCTTTTCTCCTTCATCCATTGTTTAGCTTCTTGCTCCAAGTTCATTCAGTTTCTCCAAGTTCTCAAAGTATGCAGTATTCCATCCTCTTTGCCACTCACGATGGGATGTAAAGGTACGAGGGTTATTCACTTTTACTGGATTTGCGTAGTGATGAAATCTTCCGTTACGCTGTGAAACCTTATTGAAAGCAATATAACCCTCTTCAAAGTGTCTAAATAGGATTTCGTTCATTCTCAACCTCCTTACTTAGTTCACTCATTGCGTGAATATTAAATATATTGATTGCTTTTATTTTATCAATTTTAAACCATTCACCTCTACGTTCTTTTGCAAAATGCTCAAATACTTTATGTATCTCTCGTTCTTTACTATGCCTATCTTCTGCATAGAGTGTAGCAATTATAGAGTAATCACGAAAGGGTGAAGATGTTTGATATCCATTTAGACGGTCTTCCGCAATGCTGGCTTTGCCTACCTTTATCCAATCAGGCCAAGCGTCATTAACAATGGCATATACTTCACCCTGACTAGTGCTTTCAATCTGTGAATGCGACCATGCATCATCAAGAGATTTGTAGCGTCCGGGTTTATGTAAAGGATGTGACTTAGAAATATATTTCCCATTCACCCACATTCTATTTTTATTTCTTCTAGTCATTGCCTCTGGATTATCTTTGTAATACATAGGCTTACCAGTGTAAGGGTTTTCTTTAAATCTTTCCATCAACATCTCTCTTCTCCTTTTCTTTCAGTTTCAACCACTCTTCGTAACTTGGATGGTGGCGAGGAGGGTTAAACTGCACCCAATCCTCACCCTGTTTCCAAACTAATTTACTCTGCTGCTTTTTCTTCTGTCTCACTAGGCTTTACCGAATTAATTAGTGCGGCACTGAAGGCATCTTCAGCTGCAACAAGTTGATCTAGGTTAAACCTTGCTTCAGCAATACGTGCTTTCAAATTACGCACTTGATTGACAAAGTACTGTGACTGCTCACCAAGCGAATCAAAGTCGTACTCTTGATCGTTAATAGTGATTTTATTTTGTTCTGCCATTTCTATTCTCCTTTTCTGTTTGTTTTTTCCATCCACTTACGAAGGCTATACATTTCCCACCACAAACCTATTGTGGTTATCCATATAGCTATTAGCATAAGTATTAAGTTGCTCATAGTTTATCTGCGTCTTCATTAAACGTACCATCTGGCAAGGCACTCTCTAACACACTCATATTAGTTGAGTCAATCTCGCCATAGATATTCAAGCACTCTTCACCCCAAGATGATTTATTCAGTGTCAAGTCTTTGCAGTACGCATATAGTGTACTAAATGCAGCCGCTGCAGCAGCAACATCCTTTGTGTGTGTATCAAATTTAATCTTCATTTTCAAACCTTCCTTTCTTCCAATTGTAATCTTTATTATGCTCATCTACTGCCTTTGTGAGTAGTGACAATATGCCTTCACTAATCAGTGCTTGTCTTGCATCTTCATCACACTCAAATGTTACAGTAGCAGAACCGTCTTCGTGTTCTATTAGTTCTTCTATAACAATCTTTCCTACCATTGTCAACTCCTTTCTTACGCTGCGTCCAAATCTACTACTTCACATACGCCAGCGGTACAAGCCAACTCACGTCCACCTGATGTGGTGTCTTCCTTCTCAAACTCTTGTAACTTTGACCAGTCAATTGACTTAGGCATTTGCTTTAGCATAGCACCATACTCTTCAACTGTACAGTCTTGGTATGGGGCTTGCTTATATACGTGGTCATCATGTGGCAAGAAGCTAATACCAGATACCTCATCAAAGTTTTTGTACACCCAAGAGCCTACCTCAAACCACTCGTGTTCTTTTACAGTAATGGTAACACTTGGTTTATGCTCACACCAATAACGCTGGTACATAAGCCACAACTCAAGCTGTTCAATAGCTGTCATGTCTGTACGTGTTACTGCCCCTTCAGGTGATTTCATAGGGAAGCTAAACACTGTAGTGCTTTCATGCTTTCCATACGCATCAGGCTCATTAGGAACACCCTGTGCAATCATGAACTGTGTCAGTGGGTCTTTGTTGTCACCACGAACAGTACGAATGTAGTATGGGTTGTGTCGTGCATGAATGCCACTGGCACTGTCTACAAGCTGCGATACTGTACCACTAGGTTTAACACAAGTAATGGCTGTTGACTGTGGAATACCAAGCTGTTCAGCCATTGCTGCATTAGTTTCTACAGCAACGTCACGTAGACGCTCAAGTGTCTGACCGATATTAATACCCAAATGTGCCGATTTACCTGACAGCAATTGATTGTCCATAATGCCTGTCAGGGATACACCAAGCAAACGCTCTTCTTCTGTGTTCTTCTTCCAGATGTTCCGAAGATACTTGAAGTTAGTTAGTGTTGCTTGGAATGTACCCAAGATAGTGGCAAGGCGAACCTTATCAGATAATGACTGCTGAGTATCTGATGCACGTGCTACTACCTCTGACAGATTACAGAACTGATATGGACGTAGGATAATCTCTGAACAAGGATTACATCCAAAGTCATGGTCAGCATCACGGCGTCCATTCTTAGCTGCCTGTTTCTTGGCAGACTGGCGATTGAAGATACCACGCTCACCTGACTTTGATTCATACAGTGACAGCCACTCACGCATGAACGTACCCATCTGTGGCTTTTCTTTGTAGGCAACGCTGTTGTTTGCAAGAGTACGTTGTCCTTCATACTTCCACCAGTCACCTGACTTAGCGTGTGCCATCTGGTCATCATTTAGGTTAGACAGGCTGATAAGTGCGCTACGGCGTACACCACCTACAACTACAACCTCACCAATCTTACACATGATGTCATGACATTCGATGGGATAGAGTCTGCGACCAGCAGCACCCTTGAATTTTTGAATGACAAACTCAAACAGTTCTTCCAGTGGGGCTGGGCCACTCGCACGACCACCAAATGTTTTCAACCTTGCGCCAGCAGGACGAACTTCGCTGGTATCCCATTTGGGAATCTGCCCTGCGTATAGTAGGGAGATTAGTTCACGCAGAGACTTGGCCCAGCCCGGACGACTATCTCCAACCTTGATTACTGTGTCGCTTTCTTCAAAATGTTCATTTACAATAGGCAGTTTCTCAACACAACTACGTTCCACAGAGAAGCCAACACCAGTGCCACACATAAGAATATACATAGTCTCGTCAAATGCACGAGGGCTATCCACAGGAACATAAGAACAATTATAACCACCAACATGACACCTATCAAGTGCAGGGCCAGCAGTCATCAATGCCCTCATGCTTGGCATGATATCTTGATTAAGCACTGCCTCTTCAAGTTCAGCACGTAATTGGTCAGACAAGGCATAGTTGTGCTTATCAGCCAGATGCTTTTCCATATAGTCAAAATATCTCTGAACTGTCTCAGCCCATGTCTCACGCCTCTGTTCATCTTCAATCCAACGTGCATACCGTGAGGTAGCAATAAATGTTTGGTAGTCTGTAGGTAAATAATTATTCATAGTGTCACTCCGTTATTGTTTTTATAGTGCGTATATCAGCACCTTCTACATCATAGAAATACTCATGTATTCCGTCCTCAATTTCCTCCCCGACTTGTCCATCGGCAGGTATTGGATATTCATCCTCATCAATGTCAAGTGTAATAAATACTTTAACTCTTATCATTTGCCATAGTTTCCTCAATTAACTTATCCAAGTACCACTTGGCTTTTTCTAGGTCTTCAAGTGGTTTGTCTTTGTAGCGATAACGCCAAAGATATTTCAGTATGTTACCTTGTAAGTAGTATTGAAAGCCATCATCAGTGGCAGCAGCAATTGCCTGAATGCACTCAATACCACTAGCATTATAATGTGGTGGATTGTTTACCATATCAGGTCTTACATTGTCTGCAAAAGAATAATCTGCCTCCCAATCAACATCTTTCCATTGCTGCTTCATTTCAATATCTTTCATAATCTTGTTGTAGTCTGTCATGCATTGCCTCCTGTCTTGGTATTAAAGCTAAGATGAACCACATTGCCGTCATATGTCTTTTCAACGCCCATCTCTTCCTCAAGTTTTACATCAACTTCCATTTCATTGTCAATGACATTTAACACATATTCGTGGACAATATTACGAATTTCTTCTGACTGTTCCATAATAGGAATCGTGGCACACATCATCTTGCAGAAATGCATTACTTGAAAATACCCCTCATCATTCAGCGGATTGTTTGGTAGGGCTATTACAGATAAGTCTATCTCACCTGCCCATTCGCCATCTTCATCTGTATATGGCCTAACTCTAATAAGGAAATCCTCTTCAGATAATTGTTCTACTACTTCATTTTTGTTCATTGCTATCTCCTTTTTACTTTAGTGCCATTAAACTTAATAAACTTTGGGTGTTTATTTTTACCCTTTTCTTTTAGCCAGTCCTCTGGAATGATACGATCATAATATAAAAAATTATACTTAACACACCATTCAGCGTAGGTAGACTTTGCACCCTTTCGCAACTTTCTTTTACTGCTTTCAAACACAAATCTAATATCTAGTTTTGGATGCTGCTTCTTAATTGCGAGATGCTTACGTCTATCTGCTGCTGTAAACATTCCCTTTGTTTCAATAATTATTCCGTTGTTTAGTACGAAGTCAGGTGTGTAAGTTCTGTATGCAAGGTCTTCCCATTCAATCTTTACCTTCTCATACAGATACTGTACACCCTGTTCGTCTAAGTCTTGTGCTACTTTTAACTCAAGCCCACTACGGTAGCCGTATTTTCTAGCTGCTCTAAACTGCTTGTGGTGCAACGACATCTCCAATGTAGCATACCATAGGTGGATTTTGAGCCTTTGACATTACAGAAGGACGCTCAGTAATGTTATCCCAACAATCGAAACGATATGGGCAAAACTTACATCCATCATTAAGTACCATATTCCCTGTAGGCTTACTTCTGAATTTCTCAGGAACTGGTTCAAAACATCTTTCAAATTTATTCTCCTCTACAGTTTTAACAGTGCTTTCTATTTTAGCAATCTCTGAATCAATGTCAATACCAGTAGCTGGAATATATTTGAATTGTCCATTGGCTTTGTTGACTACCCACCAACCACCAGCACGTTTGCCCGATGCCTTTGCGTAACCAGCAAGTTGACCAATGTAACCAAACCCATCCTTTTCAGCTAGGCTGTCATAGGATTCAAACTTGTGTTTGTACGACCAATCAGATGCAGATTTAATGTCATCTACGGCGTCATCCACAACAATATCATAAGACCCATTAATATTATGGCCCCCGACTTCCAGTGTAACTTTATCAGTGTCTTCATATTTTACCCCCGCTTCTTTCATAATGCCCTTAAATACTGCTTCCACAATATCTCCAAACATCATGTTCATTACGAATGTAGTTGGCAATGGCAATGCCTTCTCTGGCTTATTCTTTTCATACCAAAGCTGGCAAGTAGGACGACCCACATTTGACATACGCAATGTGAAGTCGCCTCTACTTTTACCACTACCGAACTGGCGAGAAAGAGCGTCAGCAACATCAGAAGCTACCTGTTTAATGGTAGCCTCTGACATAGTTGTCTTGCCCTTTGTTGCATCTTCCATGTACTGATGCAACGCTAGTTCAGCAGGATGGTGCATTATGCTGCATCCTCATCATCAATCTCAATATCAATGAGATCATCAAGGACTTCGGCATCACCATCCTCCATGCGTGAGTTTGCTTTCTCAGCCCAAGCATTGACAATGTAGTTATTGTAATTGTCTACCCAAGCCATAAAGTCAGAGAAAAGCACCTGATCTTCATCAGTCAACTCAATTGTTTTTGTTACATCCAAAGACGCAATAGGAACATAAAAGGATGCTCCAGTTGGAATTTTACGTTCTTGCGTATTGGCAGTAATGATATGCTGAATAGGAAGACGTTGCATCTTAGCCAGCGTTTCAAAGCTACCACCAATCTCTTTAAATGCATCACGATTGTCAATCTCCCATATAAATGGGGTAGGCTCAAGTTCTACAGCCTGACCCTTTTCATCTGTAGGATTGACCATCTCAACAGTACCAAGTACGACACGAACACGCTTAATTTCTTTGATTAGCTTTTGTGTCTTCTCTGGTAGTGCCTTGAAGTCCTTGATGTAGCCAGCAGGTTTACCGCAGTTAAAGCCACCATCATTGTCCTTCAAGTCAATGTTCAAGGTATCAGCCATAATGCTTTTTACAAAGCGATTAGGGGTAGTACCTGCACCTTGAACGTAACGCTTGTACATGAAGCGTTGTAAGAATGGACGAATTTTAACACTAGATGCGTAGTAAGTTGGGCCATCTGGAATCTCCAGTTTATATGTACCACCCTCTACTACTTCTACGTTTACCTTCTTGCCATTCATTTCTGTTGTACCCATAATTGGTGAATGATGGATACGCATACGAGCCAACGAACTAGACTTTGAAGATGTACTGCCTTCGTTAGCAATACCCATAGCCTTTGCCATAGCTGCGTAATTATTAGTATCTATTGTTGTAAGTTGAGTCATATATTTCTACTCCTTTCTTTTGGGTTAAGAGACATAGTTATATCACGCTACGTCTTTAGTGTCAAGCCAATTTGGACCTATTTTTGATTCTAATAGAAGAGGCACATTAAAGTCAATACCCCATCTAAGTGTAATCAAATCTTTTAATACTCTGTTAGTTTCATTTATTACATTGATAACCCTCTCTTCTTCGTCTGGATGAACGTCAATAACAATACTGTCGTGAACTGTATTCACTATACACGATTGCATATCTTTAAGCAAGTCATCAATGTGTATTAACACAAGAGGAACTATATCTGCTGTAGCAAAACTCTGCACAGGGTAGTTCTTTATCTGTGTGAAGTGTGACACACGACCACTTGATTTACGGACTACATCAGGAAATACAAACTCACGACCACTAGGTGTTCGTATCTTCTGTGTTTCTAAAGCCTCTTTAGCCAGTCTGGAATGCCAAGCTGCGACCCCCTTGTACTTCTCGTTGAAGTGTTCGTAGTACGCCGCCTCTGCTCTTGTTCTTCCAAAGCCTGTTGCGCCATAGAGCGGAGCAAACGTGTGCGCTTTTGCAGTCTGGCGATCCGTAGGCTGACCAGCATCGGTAATAACTTTAGCGGTGTAACTGTGTACATCAAATCCAGTAGAAACTTCCTCAATTGCAACTCCATCTTGTGATAAATATGCGGCTGCACGAAACTCTAGTTGAGCAAAGTCAGCCTCCAGTATCTTACCATTTTCCCAGCGAGATACAAACACTTTTTTTACAGGGAATGTCTGACCACGTGGCATATTCTGCATATTCGGATCAGCACCACTGAACCTTCCAGTGGAAGTTCGATGTTGCAGTAATCGCACATGAAGTTTTCCATCAGGCTTAACATATGCTTTAATGCCATCAACGAAAGATGAAAGGTACGTATCCACTGCACTAAGCCTACGAACCTTGCTCAAGAAGTCTGTGGCATCTTCCATGCCCTTAGTCCTTGCTGCACCCTCTAGTATCTCAAGGTTAATCTTACTAGTAGTGAACCCATTGGCACTAGCCCATTTAGGTGAAGGTGGTTTGAACTTAAAGCCAGCCGCTATATCTGTTGGTACAAATAAGAAACCTGCCGTATTACAATCTGGACAACGACTAGGTTTTGCAAAAGGCTGACCATTCTTCTTTATCTTGCGAATGTATCCAGTTCCATTGCAACTGCGACACTGCACTGCATTTGTTTTATACATCTTCTCTGTGCCAGATGAAACCATGCTACGGAACTCAGAGTCATCCATGTATGGGTCAATCTTGGATGCCCAATCCTGCTTGTCAATAACCTTGCGTCCGTAAATAACCCAAGACAATTGTTCAGGGCTGTTGAGGTTGATAGGTGTGTCACCCATTACCTTACGCACGTAAGACTGCAAGTCTTCAGTCAACTGCTTTTTCTCTTCCTCAAATTCAATACGCACACTATCAAGAACATCCATGTTAACTGCAAAGCCTCTCTGATAAATACGTGCAAGACGGACAGCCACTTCGTTTGTTAATAGAACAGTGTTCATCAAAGTGCTGTCCTCTTCTGTATTAAGACGATAATACAGTTTGTCAGATAATTGCTGAGTAGCATGAAGGTCAGCAGAGAGATACTTAGATAACTCATTATGAGGAATATCACGAGTGCTGTATCCCTTTTTGAAGTATTCCTTCAGTGTATCCTGCTTTTGTGTAGCCAGTTCATATCGTTCAGCGCAAGCCTCAAGTGACAATGGTTCTTTCTGTCCACGCTGCAGTACATACTCTGCCAGCATAGTGTCAAAGACAGGGCCATCGTATTTAAAGCCAGATTCCCATAGCCAAAGTAAATCATATGCGGCGTTGTGGCAGATCAGGATAGTAGTTGCGTCCAGCCACTCCTGTACCAATACGTGTCCATTATCATCTGCCTCTACCTCACTGTGATCGAATGTGACTATACGCTCAACGCCTTGGTCATTGAGCATACCAACCATAGTCAGTGAGTTCTCTGGCTCAAATGGATCAAGGTGCATTTTACCGTCACGATTAGTGACTGTGTTTTCTATATCAAGTGTTAGTTTCATTGTTGGTTCCTTTCAAATATTTTATCGCTCTTTGTAATATACCTATATCGTCATTAAAATTTCCTAATGCCCTATTACATTTATGACATAACCACCCTCTAAAGGTATTAGTTTTATGACAGTGATCCAATACCCAAGCTGTACGGTTCTGTAAATCTCCTACTTCCTCAGAACTTCCCAAACAGATTGGGCATTTATATGTATCCTCATCTGGCATACCGTACTGCTTTCGTATAGCCTCTCTCGATTTTGCCATATCCCGCATACACTTTTTGCATTCAGGACGTTTGTACGTTCCACCATGACAGTCGGAAAAAGCATTTAGTGGTAATTCATTCTTGCACTTACTGCACTTTTTCGTTTCAGACTTAGTGTCGAAGAATGGCGTATCGCCAAACAGTTCCTGTTGCATTACACTGTATACCTTGCTGTCTGATATTCAAGTTCACAATGTACCACACCATGCCACCCTGTCAACTTATTCTTTACAACATTCAAGTGACGCTGCGTATCTTCTTCATCCTGACCATCCACAACAGGGTTCTTAGCAATCAGGACCATAAGGTCTGCCTCTGCCGCTTTACCTGTGCGTGATCCCTCCATCATGCTCTGATTAAGTAGAACCTTACCCTCTGCGTCAGCACTCAACTGAGACATATAAAATACGGCGCAATCATATGCTTTAGCAATTTGACGAGCGTGTACTGCATTTGCCTTCAGTGCTTCATCTGTACGAGCAAAGCCACCTGTCTTGGCAAACTTATCACCCATGTCTAGCAAAACGATGTCAGGTCTGTAGGATTTACAGATGCTCTCCACCCAAGACATATCACGACCTGTGGCGTCCTTGATCTTGATGCGTTCCTTCACAGGTGCGTACAAGTCTCGTGCCTTAGATGGATTAGCCTTAATCTCACGCATCGTCATGCCAGTTGCGGCTGTAAGGTATCTGGCACCCACACGGTGATACCCTTCCTCGTTACACAGGATGATGCAGTTAGCACCCTGATGTGCAAAACCACCGGGGCTGGCAATCAGGCTGGCATGAAAGGATGTCTTACCTGTATTTGGTCTAGCACCAATCTCAATCAAGTGACCAGCGTTAACACCCTCAACCTTTCTGGTTAGACTAGGGATATTGAATGTCCAACGTGCCTCAAGATCATTGCGCTGTAGCAGTGTCTCAATGTCGATGTCATCCCATTCTACATTTAGGTTTGGTGTAAAGTCGTCACCATACTGTTCAAGCAACATACGCAGAGGCTCTAGGCTAGACTTGTCACCTGTAACATAGTCAACACCAAGATTAGCAATGTCCTCGCCAATCACCTGTTGAAACAGTTTAGATAAAACCTCCTGTGCAACGTCACTACCCATTGGCTGTTCCTTCTTGATCTTGTTGAACAAAGAAGAGAACGCCTCTTTCTGTGCCGTAGTCATAGTTGGATTACTTGACATAAACAATGCCTCAACTTCATCTGGTGTTACAGTACGCTCGTAACGATCCATAGCATTGTCAATAGTTTCTTTGATACGCCGAACATCTTTGCTGAATAACCTGTTTGGGCATTTAGCACCACGATGGTCTTCGTAAAACGATCTGTCCATAAGACTTCTAATCAGTGATAATTCCATTTAATTTCTCCATATCTTCGGGGTTACGATACTTCAAATCATCTTTCAGTTTTAGTATCTTTACGTTGTCTACATAGCCTCTTAATTCTTTAGCCATTATAAAACTTTTCTTCAGTGCATCGGGGTCTAATGCTATTACGGCTGTTGAGAACTGCGTAAGAAATCCTTTATGCGATTCCTGTAAAGAAGTACCAAGAAGCGCAACCCCAACAAAGGAACCGTAACCAACAACGGCTGCACTTACACAGTCCTCAACAACAACTGCGACTTTACCACAACCATACGAGTATGGCAAGCCACTTTTTCCATACCTTTTCCATTTAGGTAATCTTTTTGTTAATGCACGACCAGTGGCATCAACAATCTTTCCATTATGATACACAGGAAACACAACACGATCTTCCTTTACATCATACAGAAGCCCTAACTCTGTTTCATCAATGCCCCACTCAGCACACCACTTAACCAAGTGTCTAGGGTATCTGTTAGAAACTACATAGGTTGGTAACTCAAATGTATCTTCAGCAAATTCTTTTACTCCAGTAAAACCTTTACGGATGTCATCTACAGATAGATGAACTCTGTCACCACCTTTGATGCCGCAACTAGCACGAAAACAATTCCACAAAAGAGAACCCATGTTATTGGTCACAGAAAATGTCCTCTCTCCACAGTTAGGACATACCATTCTTTTTGTAGTTCCATTAGGTATGTTTAATTCATTTATGTATTTATACACATAAGTGTTATTATAGTTATACATATTATACACCTTCCTTTGCGGCACTTGGTATGCTTTTACCATGTATTTTTCGCTCAGTCAATGCAAAATTTGCACTTTTTAAAGTATTTTTCATGTAAGGTTTTACTGACGCTGGATTAGAGTGTCCAGTAACCGACATGATTTGTGCCATACCAACACCTGCCTCAACCATTTCTGTGGTACCTGTACGCCGAAGGTCAGCCAAACGTAGTTCTTTAGGTAGACCTGCATCATCCATGATCCTTCTGGCAAATAGAGGCAACTTTTGCAGTGAATAGGGTCTGTATTCACCGTTAATTGGATTAGGTCTTGGTGCTATGTACTTCTGAAACCCAAAATCCTCTTTCTGTTGCGACAACATATCGCACAAGTCATCTGAAATAGGCAAATGAACATCCGCTTTACGCTTTGATTGTTCAAGACGCATAGTCTTTGTGTCAAAGTCGATGTTATCCCAAGTCAAAAGGCGCATATCACCAAGCCGCTGACACCATTCGTATGCCATGTGTGCAATAAGACCGATGTTACGAGTGCTAAAATCGCCGTAGGCGGTGTCTAAGAACTTTCTGACATCCTCCCTACTCCAAACTGTCTTACGCCTCTCAGCGGCTCTCCTACGCACGTTTGAAAAGGGGTTTATTGTACATAGTTCCATTCTCAGACCGTGATTGAATACAATACTGGATGCAGACATGATATGATTTGCCATATGAATGCCCTTTTCACACCAGCCATCGTAAGCAACTTTAGCCATGCGAGTGGTTAGATCATTGATGTTGAGAGTGGACAGAGCCTGTCCGTCCACCTCAGTGTTAAGCATAACATTTATGAAATATTCATACTGTTTCTTAGTTTCATCTCGTATGTTCCTGAAATCATACGATTTGTAGTAATCATTTACTAACTTGAGTACCTTCATGCAGCAATACTCCGAAACTGCGGTGAGTCAATCCACTTAGCAACCTCATGCTCTCTGGCCCACATAGATTCAGCCTGTGTGTCATTGCCAGTGTTACGAAGGTTGAACCCATTACGCTCATCAGCATATGTGGCATAGTTAGTGAAGGCAGAATACAATGCCCACACATTACGACCACGAACACTGACCTCTTGATTATACAAGCCGTACATTTTCTCTGACTTGCGGTCAGACTTAATGATGCTCTCAAGCAATGCCTTAACGTCAACAGTCATCAGGCTTGTCTCAGCCCATGCTTGAAACTTGTCTGCTGTCGCATAGAAGTCATTTACTGATGTCTCAAGTTCCTTGATAAACAAGTCAAGTGAAAAGTTTGCTGTATTCTTTTTCTTGATCTTGTCGTAGTCGCCTGTGACCATGCCGTTGGTACAAAAGAAGTCGATAGCACCGAAAAAGACCATGTTGCTACATGAACCATCAATGCCATGCAGGGCAATCAGGCGTGGTGCAATGGTAGTGCTATGCTTGTCTGTGACAATCTTACGAAGAACATTTGGCATAACCATGTCCATCATGGCCCACGCATTGTTACGAGCGGTCTTATAGTTGATGTTCATGTTATCACAGTACTCTTCGCCAAGAGTTTTAGACACTGCGTTGTGTGCTTTAGTGAAGAAGTCACCGTGGCTGGCGCAGTTAAACTTGTGTCCAACGATACCAAGGTACTCACCTGTGTTGCCGTTGATGACGTACTTTGATTTGTCAAACTTGGTCTGCTCAAAGACCACAGGGAAGTTCAGGTTCTCAGGTACAATCTCTTGTGGTGTAAAATCTAGTGGCATGATAATTCTCCTTTCATGTTCGTTAACTGTTACTGTGTTATATCACTAGTAGATCATAAAGTAAAGACCGCTAGGATAAAAAATATTACTAGTCCAATAATAATGTCCATATAGTTCTCCTATCTAATCCCATCTGTAAAACATATGTTGTCCTATTTGTACAATAGGTGTCTTGGTTTCTGCCCATTCAGGCAGGACGTAGGTTGCATGATAATGCGTGGCACCTTCAACAAAGTCATCTAGGTTGCCGTAGTACACACCATGTGCAATACGCATTGCTGTCTGCCAAGCCTTCTCATTTTTTACCTCATCTGATTTGCCGTCACAGTACCAACTAAACTGGCAACGATGGCGCACAGGGAAGTCAGGCTTCCATGCGTATGTCGGGCCTTGTGTAACTACATCACACACATTGTCAGGGTATCTATTGTCTTTGACCCTGTTCATTACCACTTGGGCTACCGCAACCTGCCCAATGAAGGGCTGGTCACGTGCCTCGTGATACACATTGAGTGCTAGGCATACAAGTGCTTCAACAAACATCAGTCTTCATCTCCTTTATCCCACTGATAATCAGCATAACAATCTTGCTGATACAAACCTAAACGACTAGCAAAAAAATTATCAGCACCATCTAACTCACGAATAATATCATAATCAATGGGTGCCTTATCTTGTGTGGATGTGTTAAAATCCTTGATAGCATTGATGATGCTACGAATACGTTCAATCTCGTATCCTTCCAATTCAATCTTGATTTTATTTTTCTGCATTTTCTCTCTCCTTTAGCCAGTGTTGAAACTCTTTGTGTCCACCTATGTGTACACCGTCTAACCATACCTGTGGCACTGTTGTGTACCCACGCCTACGAAACCAACGCTTCAGCCGTGGATTAAGTTCACGGTACTTGTAAGGTATAGCATACAGGTCAAGGTCATTGCAAAGCAATTCGCAATAGACGCAACCAAATTGTCCAATTACTTGTATCATGTTTTCATACTCTCCCATAATTTATCTACACGACTTTCTAGCACACCGATTGCAGTGTGTATGTGTCCAGTGTCGTGGGGTTGCAGTTGTTCTCTCAGCAAATCAATCTCATCCAGCAATGCAGATATGTGTTGCATAAGATGTTTCCTGTCTATGAAAGGTCTGTATTCACTCATCGTCATTCTCCTTTGGATAATATACCTCTATATCACATTTACAGTTAGGGCAGTGTAAGGCAGTCATCATTGAATAGTATTCATTCTCATGGTCAAGGTCAAAGTCACTGCCCCAGATAAGTTCTGTCTTACAGTTCCAGCAGTTCATTCACTTGCCTCATCTGTCAACACCCATCCATTCTGGACAGAATTTGTCTGCCAATTATCGTTCACCCATATGCAGTCATAAACTACACAGACAAACTTTCCTGTGTCCTCATCTGCCCATGCGTTCAGGTCAAACATTCTGTCGCCTACCTGAACACCAAACCAATCTTCGTCACAACTGTCTGCCATAGCATCAAACACAACTGTGTCATAATAGGCAGTCAGATAGCCACGCTCATAGTCTGTAAGTTGTAGGTCAGTAGTCATTTGTGTTCTCCTTTCTGTGTAAGAACAGTGCGAGGCACCAGCCAAAGGCAATGCAGTTCACTACAAGTGGAATCATATCCATTGTCATGCCGCATTCTCCTCATCCTGATACTCAGCTATACGCTCACTAATACCAAACTCCTCGTCCAGTTCAGGGTAGTGTTCAGCAACACTCTCAACGTCATCAGTACACCAGTCATCACCATTAACGTATTCACCGATGTATCCCCAACCTTCATCAAGGTAACGTGCTGTCACCTCAAAGCCCATGTCTACCAGCTTGTCATAGATAGGCATAGGTGGCGACCATGCAGTGTAGAAGTACAGTTGTAATGTGTTAGCGTCAATGCGAGTGCAATGCGTCTCGTACACATCCCACTTGGTACCCCAATTCTGTAGACGCCAAGTGTACCATCCATCATCTGCATGAGCATCGTTGTCGAGCAATGCTTCATCCATAGGGATAAGTGTCTGGCACAGTGGCGTGTCATCTGTGTTCATGATGTTGTAAATCATGTCAATCTTCTGGCTGTCATCATGTGACAGGATTACTCTGTTGTCTGTATGATTAGGCATCGTTAGTCTCCTTTCCATAGATCATTTCGTACCATGTACGATATTTTTTATAGGCTGAAAGTCTTGCGGCGTCAAGGTCAAAGTATTCCCAATCACGCACACTGAACATTGCTTCACCGAAGTGTAGGTCAATCGCTTCATTCAACATCTGCAAAATTGCTACTGCTTCTTCATCTGTAAGATTGTCTATGCGGATAACCATTTTGGAACCTCCCTCAGTTTGTACTTACCGCACCAGTCTGTAGTTTGATACTTCCAGCGGTAATAGTTTCTGTAAGCCTCGACAGGCCATGTTTCTGTAGTCTTTAGATGGTCATTACCTACACCAAAGCACTGTGGGTGCTTAGTAATTTGGCCTTCTGGAATATGTATAGCAAGTTCCTTTAGCCGTGGCAAGAGCAATGAGCATTTATGCACTTTTCCATATCGCCTTGTGTATTCTTGCGACATCTCATCTAGCATCATGCAACCGAACATATAGTTTGCTCGTGTATTACCTGCCCACAGAGTACATGGGTGCTTGGCGTGTGCCTTTGGACCACCCTGCAAGCCTTCAATGTCAGGCAGATAACGCTTGACAGCAAAAGACAGCATCTGCGCTTCTTCCAGTGGCATTTTGACAATGTGCTTGTCACACATAGACTTGGCAATGCCAGCGGGGTGAAAGTCAATTATGAACCTATTCATCTGGTGAGTACTCCGCTATTAACGTGAAACTGCATGAATCCCACTCTATCCCTTTATCGTCAAGGAAATCAATGACTATTTCACAAATACGCTCTTGATCCCATTCATTAAGGTCACACGTAATGTCCATTTTAATTTCTTCCATTTTAGTTCTCCTTCTGCAACAATTCTTCGATTTCATCTTCTGTGCTTTCTACAGTCATGTAGTAAATGGAAGCGAGGGTTTCCACTTCTAGCTTTATGTTGTCCATTTCATCTTCTGATAGCCATTCTGAAGCCATATCCAGTAGTTCATAGATACCTGACAACTTACCTTGGTAAAAACACAACTTTTGTCTGAGTTTCACGATCTCCAGTGTGTTTTCGAACTTGGGTCTCATGAGAGTTCTCCATTCTGTCTTTGTATGTTTGTATGTTCCACATGACATGGCAGACATACGATGCGGCATTTACGTATCTCGTCAATGAATTTACGCAGACTTCCTGTCGCAAGATCACCGACATTACCAATCTTAGTGCTTGGATCAAGGTGATCCATTTGCAGCATGAATGGGTGAATGTCCTTTGTGCCACACACGCTACACCCATGATGCAACTTGTATTTGTCCAGCCAATGCTTACGCCTTGCACGTTTGTAGGCATTACGCTTACGGCGATTGTCCTCATGCCGTTTATAGGCATCTGGTTTGCGCCACTCCAAGACACCATCTGATCTGATGCCGTGAAGTATGCGACCATCTTCTCGCACATGACCACGAAATACATTCACATTGTAGTCGGCTACTGTGTATTGAGTAATAGAAGTCATTATCTGTCTCCAGAGTAGGTGGGGTGGCACTATGACCACCCCTATGTTGTTACTTTGCTTGATGGATTACAAAGTCTGTACCCTGCTTGGATACAATCCGATACAGGTTCCAGAATGGATTGCCATAATAGCGAATGTGCAGACCATCATTGACTTGCAGAAACTGACCACCAGCCGATGGGCCTACATAGTATTTGCCCATGTGGTTGTATGTGTACTCATTGACACGATCAATGGTTGGCTTTGTGCCTGTTACTGTGTTGAGAATGTTGACTGCTTTCACTTTGATGTATGACATGATTTGTCTCCTTTTCTGTTGGTTAGTTTTTGTAACGGCGTTACATTATGCCGCTTGGGTGAAACGCTTGGCTTGTCGGGCCGCCTTACGCTTCAGGGTTTTAGTCTTTTTATCACGCCGCCAATGGTCACGCTGACCGTCAGCCTTCGGTGCGATACGCTTCATCTTTTCTACTTTTATTTGCATTGTCTTTGTCCTTCTTTCTGTTGTACTTGGTTTTGTCTGGCACTACTTGTGACCTACGTCTGTCTGTCTGTAGCAATGCCTTTGCGACTGGATTAACTCTACCACTACGATATACCATTTGTCAATACCAGTCACTAACATCCACTGTCCACGTTGCTTGGCACTCAGCCTGACGCATAGCTTCCTCACGAGTGTTATGCGATGACACATGATACTTGCCACTGTCAAATCGTATCTCAAGCATCCAACACCCAATGTTCTTGATAATCTCCGCACGACCATTGGCACAATTTACACTTGTCCATGTGTTCTGCGTGTCAGGTTGCAATTCCCAATGTGACATATAGTGTTCCATTTTAGTCCTCCATTTGTTTGATTATATACTTAGCAATGTTGATATACTGTCTGGATTTATCATACAAACCCATAGCCATCTGCTCCTGTGCGTCAGATAATACAGACATTGCAAACCCTGTCAAACTATACACAAGATCGTCTTTACACTCCTGAATATCCGCATCCAAGTCAGATAATAGACACCCAAACATACTCATTTGCTGTTGCTCAGTCATGTTCATATTTGCTCCCATCAATCGGGCCACTAAGCGTCTGTGTAGTGTCCAAATATCTCAGGTACTCAACCAGTTCTGACAGATCAAGATAACCCTTCACGTCAGGCTCACCCTCTACAGACACCTCACACATATGCTGGTCAGCGTGACCATAAGCACCGCCTTCACGCCCATTGCCATTCTGGATGATGCTCACTTCTCTACCGTCTGGTAGCTGTAGCTTGATAATGTTATGTAACATAGTCATATTAGTCTCCATTTTTTGTGTTATTTATCACGTTTTTTTAGCCTACAACAAAGCCGCTGGTGTCTTTCTTGGCACTGCCCTTGGCTTTTAGTCCTACAACAACACCCTTCGGGTCAAGAAAGCGCAGATCGTCCTTGTCACCGTCAATAACACGCAATCCACGAAATGTCTCAGGCAATTTGTCACGAAACACTACAGCCATATTGACACCAGTGTCAAGCACTGCCTGATAAACACTGTCAGCATAATCCATGTCAGCCTCGCTGTAGGATAGCGTCAGATGGTAATTGTCAGGCAATTTGGCATAGGCACGTTTGACAATCTTTGTGTAGTCATAGAATTGCACGTCTGGAAACTGCTCCATGATGCCAGATTTCTCATACATTATGTCGCTAGTACCATTTAGGCGCACACAAGGTTGAACACCATTCTTGATCTGTCTGCGTCTGAACACATTGATATCGTTGATAAGCGCATCCATAAACCCGATGCGATCTGAGATATACCACAATGTCTTACGCTCACGACCACGCTGTACACTAGACATCTGCCCACGACCAGCGGAATAGAGGCAACCTTGGTGGCACAAGGCAGTCTCAGCCATGGCGCATAGATTGTGAACCTTACCACGATAGACAGTCTTGAATGGCTTCATGTACTTGATGGCTGTCATGTATTCAGAGCCGTCACCCTTGATTGTCTTGGCATTGTTGCCGACACCGATAAGATTGTAAGTCATTTTCATCTCCGTTTTTTGTGTTAAATAACACGTTTTTTAGTTTGAATGATAGCGATCAAACGCCAGCTTTTGTGCATACATACACGCCGCCGCTTCAGTATATTTGCGAATAGCAATCAATTCACCGACTAGCATTTTGTATGTACCCCAGTCAATAGGTTTGATGCCCTCACAGTCACAGTCAAAGCAATAGTCATTATAGGACGACATACGCATCTCAGCAAATGGTGGGTTGGGTTCAGATGTTGTGAATTGATGGATAACCATGATTACACCTCAACATTTTCAAGGTTAGGATGCAAGCCGTCTCCACGTTCAACAATACGCAGAAGCGTAGCGAAATGCAGTTTGTGTTCTCTGTCCAGACGGTTAACCTGTGTTTCCATGTTTTTGTCGGAAGGATCAGCCTTGATGCTACGGATAACATCAGTCAGAAGATTGTGATTGATAGTCATTATCTTGCCTTTCATATTTTGTGGTAATTACCACGTTTTTTGACCATGAATAAAGCCTAGCATAGCCATCTGCGAATGTCAAACGGCATCCCGCTTGGCACGAAGTTTGGCAGCAAGCCCACCAAATATTCTGGCGGCTTTCTCTTTTTTTCGCCTACACTCAGCCTCAAGGTAAGTTTGCATTGCGCTGTCGTGCATACCTGTACGCAATATCGGATAGATACGTTCATCACGTTTTCTGTATTCATTAGGCATCTCCACCCAAAACGATTGAACATTACCAGACACGATTGGCACCACATTGCCATTCTCAAAACCCTTGTTTTTCATCAGACTACCTCGCTAAATTTTGTGATAATTAACACGTTTTTTGACCATTGCCAACGACAACCTGCATGGTTTTACGATGTGGTACTAAATAGCCCATGTCAAGCGCATATTGTTTTGCCTCATCTTCTGTAGGAAAATCCCTAGTCAATATATGGGATGTCTTACCAGACACGCCATAACTTACATTCAAACGGCTACCTTCAATTCCATATCCAGATGTGTATGAAACAAAGAAGTTTTTGGCTGTCACTGTCACTAATTCTTGCATCGTGCTACTCCATTTTCGTGTTATTTATCACGTTTTTTGAACCATCAGCCAGACCAATTTCTGACTGTCCATATACTGTAGCACATATAAATAGGTATGTCCAGTGGCCCACCAAAATGGCATTGCCACCACCACCACCGCACCACCACCGCACCACTACTATCCTAATGTGCTGGCTGGCGTTTTAGTATGCTAATACAAAACACAGGCAAAAAAATAGGCCGGAATAAATCCAGCCTATTGAATTGGTTTTTCGTGATATTTATCACGTTTTATGCCGCTTTGATAAATTCATCGGCAATTTTCATGCCTTCTGGACTTTCGGCAAATTGTGCAAACTCTACAGGGTCCATGTTAAACTCTACCATTGCTTGCTTGTAAACCCATGCCAAAAATTCTGCTGGTGTTCTTTTTGCATCGGTATCGGTTGCGCTTTCGATTGTTTCGCTTTCATCGCTTGTGGCTTCGCTTGCGCTTTTTGTCTTTTCTGCTTTCGGCGTGATTGCTTTTTTGATATTTGCAAAGTCGCAAACACCGGATTTATTTGGCTTGCTTTCGGCCCACGCTATGAATAAATCGGCGTTATTTTCATCGGCAAGGAAAAGCATACCTTCGCGAATTTTACGCATTGCATCGGACATAATCAATTTTGATATGCCTTTCTTATTTGGCTTGCCTTTCGTATCATACAGCCAAGCAAAATGGCCGTCATTCATAATCGCTTCGCGAATGGCATCGGTTCCCGCCTTCGCTTCGCTGTTTTTTGTTTCGAATTGCGCGGCATTGTGGGCATCGTTTATGACGTTTGCAAATTGGCAACATTGCGCCAGAATTTGCGGCGCTTGCTTTACGATTAACGCTTGTGTTGCATTGTTGCGCTTTACGAAAATATCATAGATTACGTTAGTCATTGGTTTTACCTTTCATTTGTTTTGTCACTATTGACACTCTTTTTATCGCATATTCGGAAAGCATATGCAAGCTGGTTTTTGTGTTATTTATCACGTTTTTTTTTATGTGTATTTTATGCATTTTTTGCTTGCCACCGCCGCCACAATCCGGTGATAGAAGTTGTTCACGTTTTGTTCTCATGGTGGAACAAAAGCGGAACGCTAGAAGTGGGGTATAGTCTAAGATTATAAGCACCGCCGTTGTTGTTTTGTACAGCCTAATAAAGTTAGCCACGTCTAACTTTTATATGTGGCGGTTACTGATAGCAAAACAGTTTGCGGCAATATCCCATAAATAAACAAAAACAATGCTTTACTGGTCCGATTGATTGAAAAATTGCGGCAAATCCAGCGCAAATGATAGAAGTTTTGTTTTAATGTGCTAACACATTGATACAAAAGGGGTCGGGCATGGGCCACACCCCCGTACATACGTTACGTATACACACAAATACACAGATCAGGAAAATTGAGTGTTAACCACAAGAGTAACTGACAAACATATATGCACAAGCATTGTGCAATTTGCCTAAAAAATAGGCAACTTTAACATAACTGGTACCATAAAATAAAAAAATGTGGTACCAGATGAAAAGATGGGGTTGACACGAAAGCGGAAATCTGTTATAATTATGTATAACTAAAGAACACTAACAGTGATACACTTAAATATCCTTTAATTAAACTTATAATAACACTTAAATGTACACTGTAAGTGATTTTATAGTTAGATTGTTAATACACCTAAGTGTCCACTCGTATTACCCCAAGTACCATGTGTCAATATTTGTATTTTTCATAGAAAGTGCTTGACAATGGCAAAAAAATCCGTAAAACTATACACAGATAATATTCTTGAAGCATTTTATCATGCTATCCGTACCAACTCCCTAGATAAACTTCATATCCCCCACAGTGATGTGTTCTTTGTGCGTAAGGCAGTTGAGGCTCACTATGGCAGATCATTCTCGTTAAAGCACGTAGAGGACGCAATGAGGGCTGAAGGGTGGAAAGAACCTAGTGAGGACTAAACAATGTTTGAGGCATGGGTACTGGTTTGTATAGCTGGTCAATTAAACCAATGTATCTCTGCTAGAGACACTAGAGGTCCGTATGAGACTATAGAACAGTGTCAAGATCGTACAGTTGAGATGTCAGCATCCATACTGAACACTATTCCAAATCACATTCCTATGGATTCTAAATGCATTAAGCTGGGAACACAGACATGAGTATCACATACCGTGGTGAAACCTTTGCTGGTTACAACAAACCAAAGCGTACACCTAATCATCCTAAGAAATCACACGTAGTACTTGCCAAGGAAGGTGACACTATCAAGATGATTCGTTTTGGTGAGCAAGGTGCTAAGACTGCTGGCAAGCCCAAGGCAGGTGAGTCAGATAAAATGAAAAAGAAACGTGCCTCGTTTAAGGCTAGGCATCGTAAGAACATTGCCCGTGGTAAGACCAGTGCAGCTTACTGGGCAGATAAAGTAAAATGGTAAGGAGATAAGACCAATGCCTGATCCGGGTTATAAATCAGAAACAGCAGCAATGCACAGCAAAGCCAAAAGCGATAACAAAGTTAAATTTAGCATGACAGAGGCTGTTAAGAATTTTGAAAAAACAGCCTCACGTACTAATCCGTGGACTACAGCAGGTATTAAGAAGTTTATCAGCTTTCTTACCGACAAGCCTACGTTTAAGCCTAACCTTACGCAGAAGCGCAGACAGGAAGAGGCACGTATTGCTGCTGAAAGGGCTGCTGCCAAGCGTAAGATGACACAGGCAGAAGGTACAGCTAAACGTGCAGCAACTAAAAAGTCAGCTGCCGCTGCTAGTCAGGAATCTGCACAGCGTAGTGCAGTTAGAAGTGCAGCTAAGACAAAAACAACTAAAGAGGCACGTAAGGGGCCACCACAACGAGCAGCCAAGACTGTTGCAAAGAAGGTAACACCCCCGAAGTCTAAGCCTAAGATGTACACAGCCATTGATGTTCGTACTGGTAAGCCGAAGTGGGATGCACCTAAAGTGACAGCAGCTGAGAGGCTAAAGCAGGAAGACAAGTACAAAGCGTACAGCAAGATACTAAAAGCGGCAGATACGAGCCTCGCTAAAAAGAAACCTATGCGTAAGGGTGTCTACGCTAAGAAAGGAAAGAAATAATGGCTGATATGAGACCTTCAGAAGCAATGCGGATTATGGAGAATCCAGAAGACTACACAGTACAGGAGCGTAAGGACGCTAAACGTGTACTTATGGAATACGGTCCTAAGACCTCTAAAGACAAGACAGGTGGACTTCGTGTAGATATTACACTTCCAACACCAAAGCCAAAGCGTAAGGCTAAAGGCGGTATGGCTAAGAAGTACAATAAAGGTGGATATGCTAATTGTGGCGCATCTATGAAGGCTACACAAAAGTCTTCACAGAAGATGGCTAAAGGTGGTATGCTCAAAAAACCAGATAATCCGGGTCTTGCTAAACTGCCTACTCCTGTACGCAATAAAATGGGTTATATGATGAAGGGCGGCTACGCTAAGAAAAAGTAATGCCAAATAGCAAAAATTACAAACGTAATTATCGCAAGGAATACGATAACTACCACGGTAAGCCAGAGCAGATTAAGCGTAGAAATGCGCGTAATGCTGCTAGGCGTACTTTGGTTAAGGCTGGCGTAGCCAAAAAAGGTGATGGCAAGGATGTTGCACACCGTAATGGCAACCCACGTGATAACAGGCGTAGTAATTTGAAAGTAGTCAGCAAGACAAAGAACAGGTCTTATGCACGTACACATACTGCTGGCAAAAGGAATCCTAGAGCATAATGGCAAAGCAATACGCCAATAGTTTTATGAAGAAGAAGCGCATTAGGCGTCCGGGTGTTCACAAGAAAAATGTGAATAAGCGGAACAAGCCTAAAGCATATTTTGGATAGGTGTAATCAATGTCCATCACAAGCTATCCAAATAAAGTTGTCTTTGGCACTACTGGTAATGATGTTGCATTTGCTGACCACACAGTTGATGCGTTTGGTAGACTGCGTATAAGTCAGCCCTATACTCTGTTTGATAGTCAGAACCGTTTTCAGGCTGACCCACAGTTTGATACAAGTTCAACAGGCAGTGGAGCATTTGCTCATTTATCTGACGAGAGCAGCAACTCTATGACGGTAGGTACTGCTACTGGTGAAGTTATACGTCAAACAAAACGTGTATTTCCATACCAGCCGGGAAAGTCACTGCTTACTCTTGCTACTTTTGCAATGGCTGAATCACAGGCTAATTTACGCCAACGTGTAGGATACTTTGGTGCTAATGATGGTGTATACTTTGAACAGAATGAAACAGATTTACGTTTTGTAATTCGTACATCAACAAGTGGTAGCGCAAGTGATGCACGATATGTGACACAGGCTAACTGGAATGTAGATAAACTGGATGGTACTGGTCCTAGCGGATACACACTAGATGAAACGAAAACACAGATTCTTTTAATTGACTACGAGTGGCTTGGCGTTGGCACAGTTC
>Ga0255751_10000699_pt1 | contig 31601 bp, 27 predicted proteins | sample 071ome_20_FD_179951 | JGI IMG/M metagenome (GOLD analysis project Ga0255751, IMG submission 179951) | Coastal salt marsh microbial communities from the Groves Creek Marsh, Skidaway Island, Georgia - 071412BT metaG (version 2) | ecosystem: Environmental > Aquatic > Marine > Intertidal zone >... | reverse complement strand
CCTAGTAGACCAACAACACCGTGAACAGAGATCGCACCTACTGGATCATCAATTTTCAGCTTATCAAGAGTAACGATTGAAAGAACAACCAAGATACCACCTAGCGCACCGAAGATAGTTGCCTGAAGCGCAGTAGGAGTAGAAGGCTCAGCAGTAATTGCAACCAAACCTGCAAGTGCACCATTCAATGCCATTGTAAGGTCAGCTTTCTTAAACATGATACGAGCAAGGATTAGAGCACCAACAACACCACCAGCTGCTGCTGCGTTAGTGTTAAGGAATACCATTGCTACAGAGTTAGCGTTCGCGATGTCACCCAGCTTAAGAACTGAACCACCGTTGAAGCCGAACCAACCCATCCACAGGATGAATGTACCCAAAGTTGCTAGCGGAAGGTTAGCACCAGGAATTGCGTTAACTTCACCGTTAGAACCGTATTTACCTTTACGAGCACCTAGAAGAAGTACACCAGCCAATGCTGCAGAAGCACCTGCCATGTGAACGATACCAGAACCTGCGAAGTCAGAGAAACCAAGGTCACCTAGCGTGTATAGACCGAATACGCTACCGCCACCCCAAGTCCAGTTACCTTCCATTGGGTAGATGAAACCAGTTAGAACAACTGCGAATGCCAGGAAAGCCCAAAGCTTCATACGCTCAGCAACTGCACCAGAAACAATAGACATTGCCGTTGCAACGAATACTACCTGGAAGAAGAAGTCAGAAGCGCCAGAGTAGATAGAACCACCCTCGAAACCGTCTTCACGTGACGCGTAATCACCCAGAACTGCTGCTGTGTCTACATCAGCAATACCAGACAAGAAGATCTCGCCGCCGTACATGATTGAGTAACCACATACTAGGTACATGATGCACGAGATCGCGAAAAGAGCGACGTTTTTAGTCAAAATTTCAGTGGTGTTCTTTGCACGTACCAGACCTGCTTCCAACATGGCGAAACCTGCCGCCATCCACATAACTAGTGCACCACACACTAGGAAATAAAATGTATCAATTGCGTACTGCAATTGATAAACGTTATTTGCTACCTGTTCCATCTTCAGCCCTCCGAATGAGCCTGTAATAACTTATTTGTTTGTAACTGTATAAATTCGATGTCAGTCGACGGGATTAAACCGCGTCTTCACCTGTTTCACCGGTACGAATACGAACTGCTTGTTCTAAGCTAGTAACGAAGATTTTACCGTCACCGATTTTGCCTGTATTTGCAGCTTTACTGATCGCTTCAATCACTTGATCTGTTAAATCTTCTGAGATTGCTGCTTCGATTTTCACTTTTGGTAGAAAATCAACAACGTACTCAGCACCGCGATAAAGTTCGGTATGGCCTTTCTGACGACCAAAACCTTTTACCTCTGTCACAGTGATACCCTGAACGCCGATCTCTGATAATGCTTCACGTACATCATCAAGTTTGAACGGCTTAATAATTGCGGTTACCAATTTCATGGTGTTCTCCCTAAGAGTTATTAGCCTAAAAATTTAAGTCTAAGATTTTCGAATCTCATCTTCCAAAATCCATAGAAGAATTAATTCTGCATACCCCACCTTGAGCAGGGACTGTGCCTAATTCCAAAAAACGTTAAATTTCAGCAAGTTACAAACAAACAAATTAAACACGCCTAAATCATTCGAATTAACTCAGGCCACAAAGCCAGCTTTATGCACTCAAATGAAGCACAAAACAGCAAAGCCAGTCCACTATAGCGCATTTCGTAATTTCAACGCCAGAAATAGGCACATAGATGGTTCATCAGTGAAATCTAGGATAGGATGTCTTCAGACCAAAATAACTGGAGATTTCTATGATTCCTAATGAACTATTAAACACATTGGCAGCCCAGCTTACACAAGCAATTCCGGGCGCTACAGGGGCTGCTAAGATCGCGCAGGAAGAGATCCATAACAATGTAAAAGTGCTTCTATCATCAGCACTTAGCAAGTTGGATCTGGTGACCAGAGAAGAGTTTGACGCTCAAACCGAAGTACTTCACAGAACTCGTGAAATGATTGAGCAACTGGAGAAAAAGGTAAAAGCGCTGGAAGAAAACAAGGCATAACACCTTTTCATTAGAAGCATCAAAATAGTGCGGTGCCCATTATCGTTCATAGCGACGCACTATTTTGGCTATCTCTAATGACTGATACAACGCAAACAGCTCATCTTGAAGAGATTTAATGGTTTCATCCGACATACTTCGATGACAAGCCATCGCGCCAATACTGGTAAAGAAAATAAACTTTTCTTCAAACTTGGTCTCAGAAGTCTCAAGATTATAAGGCACACTGAACACATCTGTCGCCCAAACATCCACTCGACCTATCGATACCATATTCGCCGCCACATCATCTTTAAATGCTTCAATGGTGGTTATTCCAAAACCATCCAGATATTCTTTTAAGCCGCTGCCCAGATAAGACACGACTTTCAAATCCTGTAGATCAGCCAGAGTTCGAATATCCAGCTCACTGCCTTCCGGTGTATAGAAACCGAAGCGATTAATCATAATCGGACTAACCCATTTAAAATCCGCCTCTCTTTCCTGGTTTCTTTGAAGAGGGAATATGCAGGAGTTTGGCGTTCGCTTTACATGGTTATAAGCACGCTTTGAAGGAACGATTTTCCATTTTTTCTGAAGATTTGCTTTTTCAAACATTAAATTAGCAATCTCAACCGTCAATCCAGTGATATCGCCAGACTCATTCACCCAGCTGTAAGGCTTATATTCATGCGTTACCAAGGTGATTTCTTGAGCACTGCTCAGTGATGCGGCAAAGCCTCCGATCACTAACAGGAAAACGCGCATTACATAAAGAAGAGCGTTCTTAATCATCATTCTCTCCTAACCAGCTGGATAATGACTGCTCATAGCTAAACGTACGACCTGGCGGTTTTTCTTGCGTTAATCTGGGTTTAGGTGCGCCTTCCTTGTCTAGCCAGTACTCAGCATATCTTGCTACATTAAGCTTGGGAGAACACTCCTCTCGTTCAAAAGACATCGCCTCCATATCGCGTTCCATGTCCTTCGCCATTGCAGTCATGGCCTGTTGAGGTGTTACCTTACCTTCAACAGCGTCCGCAACGTTACTCCACCAGTGTCGGGATAACTTCGGATAGTCGGGAACGTTCACTCCGGTGGGCGTCCAAAGCACACGCGCAGGGCTGCGATAAAATTCAACAAGCCCACCAAGCCTTGGCGCCATTCGAGTCATCACGTCTGACTCAACATCCGAACGACGAATCGGCGTTAGTCCCACCAATGTTTTCTTCAGCGATACCGTTTTAGACACAACAAACTGAGCATACAACCACGCTGCAGTGCGTCTATCTTCAGGCGTATTCTTCAAGAAAGTCCAGGATCCGGCATCCTGATAACCGAGCTTCATACCCTGTTGCCAGTAAGCCCCTTTCGGTGAAGGTGCCATTCGCCATTTGGTTGTGCCATCCTCATTCAGCAGACCGAGCGATGGTTTGGAAAGCGCAGCCGTAAACGCGGTATACCAAAAGATTTGCTGAGCAATGTTGCCCTGACCAGGAACCGCACCCGCTTCTGTAAAATTCATCGATTTAGCTTCAGGTGGCGCAAATCGTTCCAGCCAATTAATGTATCTGTCCAACGCATACACTGCAGCTGGGCCATCAAGAGCACCACCTCGTTCTATAGAGGCAGCAACTGGGCGACAGCCTTCCATTCGAATACCCCATTCATCCACTGGCAAGCCATTTGGGATACCTGGATCACCAGCCCCCGCCATGGATAACCAAGCATCAGAGAAACGCCACCCTAATGAAGGATCTCTTCGACCATAATCCATATGGCCATAAACACGTTCACCATCAATGACTTTGACATGAACCGAGAAAAACTCTGCAATGTCTTCATAGGCAGACCAGTTCTCAGGCACATTCAAGTCGTACCCGTAGATAGCTCGAAACTGATGTTTTAGTTCCGGACGAGAAAACCAATCGTGACGATACCAATATAAGTTAGCGAACTGCTGATCCGGCAACTGATAGATAACACCGTCAGGCCCAGTGGTAAAAGACAACCCAATAAAATCGTCAATATCTAAGGTTGGAAGGGTCGACGCCTGATCGGTCAACATATCTGTAATTGGGAATACCGCCCCTTGGCGATAATGGGTACCAATCAAATCACTGTCATTGATGTAAGCATCGTACAGATTGAAGCCTGTCTGAATTTGAGTGGATATTTTCTTAATAACATCGTCTTCACCGGTTAATTCATGAGAGACACGAATACCCGTGATTTCTTCAAATGCTTTAGTTAGCCGGGTAGCTTCATACCAGTGAGTATCAATGCGCTCGGACACTACCCTGATGGTCAGGCCCTTGTATGGTTTGGCGGCCTGAGCAAACCACTCCAACTCTTTTCTTTGTTTGCTTTGACTCAATGTGGAATCGGTAAACTCGTACTTCAGCCAATTCTCAATCGCTTTCTTCTGTGATTCAGAAATACTAACTTCATTTGAAAATGCAGATTGAGCCAAACACAGACACAAAATAAGTGCTGCAACGGACTGTAAACCAAGCTTCTGACCTAAAATCTTCATCCTTAACTTCTTTCCTACCTCACTGATGAAAAGCATTCGCTGACAATACAGTTCATTCCATAATGAAATACATCGACAGCCTCTCTGACAGCTATTTAATGAGTGTAGAAAAGATCACGAATAACACCTAATAACAATTCATCAAACAAACAGCAACAACTGAGCAATTCAGTCAAACAAAGGTCTGAATCCCACCTTTTAGCCACTGCAGAACACCATACTAAGGGTTACGCTTATCAATCTTTGTCGATTGGATCGCCACTATGTCATTAGCTGTTATTCACACCCGAGCCGCGCTCGGCCTAAATGCGCCACTGGTTACCGTTGAAACTCACATCTCGGGAGGACTACCCTCCTTATCTATAGTCGGTCTACCAGAAACGGCCGTAAAAGAGAGCCGAGATAGAGTACGTAGCGCCATATTGAACAGTGAATTCGATTTTCCACTCGGACGCATCACCATTCATTTAGGCCCTGCCGATTTACCCAAGGAAGGCGGACGCTATGATCTGGCTATCGCCATCAGCATTCTTGCCGCCTCAAGCCAAATTAACAACGACAAACTCAATGACTATGAAATCATCGGTGAGCTTTCATTATCCGGCGAAGTCAGATCAGTCAGGGGCGTCCTGCCGTCCGCCATTGCAACGAATAAAGCAGGAAAGACGGCAATCGTTCCTCTCAGTAATGCCAACGAAGCCAGCTTGCCTGGAAATAATCCGGTGATCGGCGTAACTACATTGAGCGCTCTTTGTGCTCACCTTAATGAATTGCAAGTCCTCACACCCCATCAATACCAGCTGACCGATCTCAGTGATCTACCTCAGGAAAGCAACCTATGTTTATCTGACATCAAAGGTCAGCCACAAGCCAAGCGTGCTTTGGAAGTATCCGCGGCGGGCAACCATAACCTCCTCATGAGTGGGCCACCTGGCACCGGAAAGACCATGCTGGCCAGCCGACTAACCAGCATCCTACCCGATGTATCTCATGAGGAGTCACTGGAAATCGCCAAGGTTCAATCTATTTGTAATCCCACAAATATGGCCCAATGGAAAAGACGCCCTTTTCGCGCACCTCATCACAGCGCTTCATCGGCAGCCTTAGTGGGTGGAGGCTCCACACCTAAACCGGGAGAAATCACGCAATCACACTTGGGGGTACTCTTCCTGGACGAACTTCCAGAGTTTGACCGAAAAGTATTAGAAGTTTTAAGAGAGCCCCTAGAAAGCGGCGAAATCACCATTTCCAGAGCGCGCCATCAAATCACCTACCCTGCACAATTTCAATTAATAGCCGCGATGAATCCTACACCGTGTGGAAAAATATGTGGCCCAAATGATATTTGTCACTGCACGCCCGCCAAGATTGAAAAGTACCGCAGCAAGCTTTCCGGCCCATTGCTTGATCGCATTGACCTACAAATTGAAGTCAATCCAATTCCTAAAGAGTTATTGGTCGCTGGCAAAACTCATCAAGAAGAAAGCAGCAGGCAGGTTAAAGAAAGAACAAGGCAAGCAAGGGCTAGACAACTGGAACGTCAACATAAACCCAACAGCATGTTATCCACAAAAGAAATTGATCTGCATTGCCAAATCAGTAACGCCGACTTTGATTTGATGAATCAGGCCATTGACCAATTAGGCTTATCTGCCCGCTCCTATCACCGAATTCTTAAAGTCGCTCGGACCATTGCGGATCTAGAGAATGAAACAGAGATCAAAACCCATCACCTCACAGAGGCGCTCAGTTATCGAAAACTGGACTTTCATAGAAGACAATAATCCTAAGCATCCGATAACAAAGGCACTATAGTCGCCAATGAAAGCGAAGGCCGGAGTTATCCAATCCCTGATTTCGATCTGAACAAAAACCACCGTGCGACAAATGGTCGGTTTGAACAGACACCGCCCAGTCTTTTGAAAAGCGCCAACCAACTTCAATGGCTTCGCGAAACAAAATCCTACATCCTAAACCACGTCGATCGGGCTTAGGTTCTTTTTCACCATTGTGAACAGCCAATCCGAGAAACGGCATGAGAAATAACCCCTTGTCAGCCGTTTCTCTAAGCAAGCCTATTTCCCAGCTCAAACCGCCATACAAAAAACTGGTATGGCCTTGATTGTTTAACATCAAGCCTGCTGACGGTTCCGCATCCCAAAGGGATTCAGTGGGGGGTAAAGTCAGCTCCACATTCAGATCCATGCCGCTTTCAACTTTACTTGCGATCAATCCCTGATTATGAGCAAAGACACCCAATCGAATCTGTCCAACCGCCAATTCAGACTCGGTCGTTTCTGAAAATACCAACCGGCATTCAAAGAGAAATAGCCCCACAAGCAGTATATGAAACGAGGCAAATAAGAAACTATATAATGACTTTTTGAAAGAGCCCATAGACCAACAAACCTCCAACGCAACTTGCCGGACTTTATTCAGCTACTCACATTCCTTCACTTACATTCCTTGACTTACATTCACGAACATTCATTGACGTACTACTATTAAGCTTAATACAGACATGTGCTTTTGGGATGACTGCGATTCAGTATCCAGATAAACGATCTCACTCTTACCAACAGAACCGAATTAGATTCAACAGAACTATGTCAGAAAACACGCGCCCCAAGATGTCAGAAATTGATTTACTGACACACCAAACCAAACTTATTGAAAAGATTTCAAATAAACTCGTAACGGCAGGTGGCGATACTTTCTTTGCTACATTGGTGGAAGAGCTCGCCAAAGCCCTCGACGTCACCTACATCATTGCAGGCAAAAATATACTAGTGAACGGAAATCGAGCGGTTGAAACCCTGGCTTTCTGGGTCGATGGGAAACTTGCCGACAACGTAACGTACGAACTTGCTGATACACCCTGTGCTGATGTCATGGACAGCGCCATTTGTTTCCACCCCAGTAACATCCAAAAAGTCTACCCAGAAGACATCCTCTTAGTAGAGATGAATGCCGAAAGCTACGTCGGCGCCTCCATGTATAACACCAAGGGAGAGGCCATTGGTTTAATCAATGCCATCGACACCAAACCGATGAGCAATGACACTCGAAACATCGCCATTACCTTGATGACCATCTTTAATATGCGCGGTGCGGCTGAACTGGAACACCAGATACACCAACAAACACTGGAACATAAAGTACAACAACGAACAGAAGAATTATCCCGAACAAATGCGCAGTTAGAGCGCAGCATGAAAGAACTCAAAAACACCCAGAAACGCCTGATTCAATCGGAAAAACAAGCGTCCATTACTCGTTTGGTGTCTGGTTTGGCCCATCAGATCAACACTCCGTTAGGTATATTATTAACTGCCTTTTCCAAACTCGATCACAATGTAAAGTCTGTAAAGACAGAGCTCAAAGAAGACAGGCTCAACAAGGCTACCTTACTGGAATTGCTAACAGATTATGACTTGGGGCAAGAGCTAATTAATACCAACCTAACCAAAGCCATTGACTTTGTAGACTCCCTCAAGCAAATCGCTAACGATCCTAATGACCTGAATCAAGTAGACATTCAAAAGCTTTTGGAACAGCACGTTACGTTATGGGCGTCAGCCTTCCACCAAGCTGGACACGAACTCAACATTGAAATTGATCCTCTGCCGATTATTGAGTCGTCACCTGCCGCGCTAAATCAAATCTTCCACAACATCATTGAAAATGCACTAGAGCACGGTTTCAAAGATGCAGAAACCCCTAAACACCTACAAATCACCGTAAAAAAACACAATCAACAACTCACAATCAGTTGCCTAGACAACGGCAAAGGATTAACCAGCGATGATGATATTCAGAAGATATTTGACCCATTTAACACGCAATTCAGTTACCAAAACAAAGGATTAGGCTTATACATTGTGGCAAGCCTGGTTCAACAGCTAGGCGGTCAAATTGAGGCACAACACAATGCTCCGAGCGGCTTAAAGATCCTGATCAATCTCCCGTTACGTTAAAGAATACGAGGCCTTTTCAACCATAAAGCCTGGTAATTATCTTTAACGTTTGAGCGAAGAAAGAAGGCTCAATCTTTTACGGTTTTTGGTATCATACGGCTCTTCATAACACCCCTGCCAAAGACCAAGTGCCGCAATGAACCCGATTGAGAAACGCATTCAACAACTCAACGACCGCCAGAAAGAAGCGTGTAAATACATCAGCACCCCACTTCTGGTAATTGCGGGCGCAGGAAGTGGCAAAACCAGCGTAATTACGACAAAGATCGCCTATCTGATCGATACCTGCGGCATCAAAGCCCACAACATTGTCGCTGTGACCTTTACCAACAAAGCTGCACGCGAAATGAAAGAACGTGTGGGACAGCTCCTTAAAGGGAAAGCCAGCCGAGGGTTAACGGTATCCACGTTCCATAACCTGGGTCTTAATATCATACGAAAAGAATGCAAGACTCTGGGTTATAAGTCCGGCTTTTCCATTTTTGATCAGCAAGATGCACTTAGCCTGATTAAGGAGATCATGATCCGCCAATACGACGATGATGGTGGCATGGCCGAGCAAATCCAGAATCAGATTTCCAACTGGAAAAATGAAATGGTGATGCCGGAAGACCTGATGAATGTGGCAAGTTCACCCGAAGAAGTCGCAGCAGCCGTGGTGTATGAACACTACAATCGCTATCTGAAAGCCTACAATGCAGTGGACTTTGATGACTTAATCCTGCTACCAACCTTGTTGTTCCAGAACCATCCCGAAGTATTAGAAAAGTGGCAACGAAAAGTGCACTACATGTTGGTGGACGAGTATCAGGATACCAATACCAGCCAATATTTATTGGTTAAACAGTTGGTTGGAAGCCGGGCTAAATTCACCGTGGTTGGGGATGATGATCAATCGATTTATGCCTGGCGAGGTGCTCGTCCGGAAAATCTGACTCAGCTTAAGGTGGATTACCCAAGCCTGAAAGTAGTGAAGCTGGAACAAAATTACCGGTCCACTAGCCGAATTCTGAAAGCCGCTAACATCCTGATTGCCAACAACCCTCATGAGTTCGACAAGAAACTCTGGTCCGATTACGGCATGGGAGAAGAGATCCGGGTGATTGCGTGCAAAAGCGAAGATGCTGAAGCCGAACGTGTAGCTTCTGACATTGTTTCCGAGCGATTACGCCGAGGAAACCATTACAGTGATTACGCCATTCTCTATCGCGGCAACCATCAGTCCCGTTTGATAGAAATGAAACTTCAGTCGTATCAGATTCCCTACAACTTGTCTGGCGGCACTAGCTTTTTCTCGAGAGCTGAAGTGAAAGACATCATGGCGTATCTCAAGCTTATTGTTAATCCGGATGACGACAACGCCTTCCTGCGCATCGTTAACGTTCCAAGACGTGAAATAGGCCCAACCACATTGGAAAAGCTCAGTGAACTGGCTAACCAACGCGATATCAGCCTCTTTAGCGCCTGCGATGATATTGGCTTGAATCAGGTGCTGTCAGAAAAAGCCGCGGACCGTTTAAGACAGTTCTCGAGCTGGATTCAAAGAGTCAAACAACAGTGTTATCAAGGTAATGCCATTGATGCTATCACCGAGATGATTCGCGATATTGATTATGAAGCCTGGCTTCATCAAACCAGTAACAGCCCGATTCAAGCGGAAAAGCGCATGAATAACATCTGGTTTCTGGTGGAATCGCTGCAACGCTCGATTCACCGCGCTCAGGAAGACGGCGATGAAGGCGACATTGAAGATGCCATCGCCAAGCTAATTCTTCGCGATATGATGGAACGCCAGGAAGAGGAAGAAGAAACCGACAAGGTACAGCTGATGACGCTGCATGCCTCAAAAGGTCTGGAATATCCGAATGTGTACATCATGGGCATGGAGGAAGAATTACTTCCCCACCGTAACAGCATCGACGATGACAACATCGAAGAAGAACGTCGTTTGATGTATGTGGGCATCACCCGCGCAAAACGTGTGTTAACGCTTACTTACGCTGCAAAACGTAAACAGTATGGCGAAATCTTTAACACCACACCAAGTCGCTTTCTTGAAGAACTTCCGGAGGAAGATCTGGCCTGGCAAGGCGTGAAATCCAAAGCCGATCCAGAAAAACTGAAAGAACATGGCCAGGCTACACTGAGCAGCCTGAAGTCTTTACTGGGCGATTAAGCGGATCTTAATCAATCGACATAATGTCCATCGATTCTGATTTGAAATTACGACGAGCCATTTCCTGAACATCCCCTTTGGCAAGCGTGTCAGGTAATACATCTTCATCGATCGGACGGGACAATAAGAAACCTTGCGCACTATTACACTTGCTCTCCTGAAGGAATAGCAAGTGCTCCTGAGTCTCAATACCTTCCGCCACCACGGTTTTATTGAGCTTGTGCGCTAAATCGATCACTGAATTAACAATATGGCGACTTTCTTCGCTATCACTGATCGGCGCAACGAAACTCCGATCCAATTTGATGACATCTACCGGTAACTGACGCAAATAACTTAGAGAAGAGTAGCCAGTACCAAAGTCATCCAAGGCCACTGTCACACCCAAATCATTAGCTTGTTTCATCACCGAAGCCGCCAGCTCACTGTTATTGATCAGTACGTTTTCGGTAATTTCCAGCTCCAGTCGCTCACCCGGCATTTCTTGTAAACAGGCTTTAAGATGATCCACTAATTTGTCATCACAGAACTGACGGGCAGATAGATTCACGGCCAGCTTAAACTTGCCCAGACCAGCCTGCTCAAGACCACGCATGATGTTCAATCCGTGACTGATTACCCAACGCCCGAGCTGGAAAATCAACTCCCCTTGCTCCATCTGCGGAATGAAATCATTCGGCATGATTAGGCCTTTTTCAGGGTGTCGCCAACGAACCAAAGCCTCAAAGCTATCCAGATCACCCGTGTTCAAATCGTACTTCGGCTGAAGGAACAAACAGAATTGCTCATTATCCAGTGCGGTCTGAAGCTCGGACTCCAGCTCCAATGCCTTGGAGATATCAATCAACATTTGATCATTAAAGAAGTGGAAGCTGTTCTTGCCTTCGTCTTTTGCAGCGTACATGGCCATGTCCGCCTGACGGGTCAGATCTTCCGGAGAACTGTCCGGATTATCACAGCACACCACCCCGATACTGGCCGTGATGGTCAATACACGATTGTTAATTTCGATCGGCTTACGGAACTCAGTCAGCACTTTACGTAAGAACACATGAATCTGATCCGGATCCTCCAGACCTCGGCAAATAATAGCGAATTCATCTCCACCCAAACGACAGAGAGTATCGCCATCAGACATAATTTCTTTCAAACGACGGGACATTTGAACCAGCAGATGATCACCCGCCATGTGGCCCATGGTTTCATTGATTCGTTTAAACGCATCCAAATCAAGGAATAAAAGCCCGACCGAATGGCCAGGATGATCTTTCAATTCATAAATCGCTTCTCGTAATTCATGAATAAAAAGCGAACGATTGGGTAGATGCGTCAAAGTGTCATACATAGCCAGACGCTCTAGCTCACCTGTTCGCAACTCCACCTCTCGACTTAAGAATTCAAGCCGACGGGAAAGATCAACTGTAGCAACATCCAGCTGATCGACTTCGTTGTAATGCGAGCCATGATCAGGGGCCAAACGATCTCGTACCAGTTCATACTCACCATCCGCTAAAAGCGGTAAGGTTTCATTATGCAGAGCGATACGTTGAACAGGTCGCCACAACAAAGCCACCCCCACCAAAACAGATAGAGCACCAGCTAACAAAGCAAACAATAGGGAAAACATCATCAGCTTGTTACTGCTTGATTGTTCATCCGTCAAATCTGACGCCACCAGCAGTACATCGCCTTCGCCATTAATCCCAAGTCCCCATAGCGCCCAGGCTTTGTCTTCCATCAGCAATTGCTGACCGGAAGACAGCAACTCACGGAGGCTATAATTCCTATTAGCTTGAGCCAAAACATCATTGGTTAACACCTGACTGGTTGAGGACATCAGGCCTACATTCCAATTCGCCAAGCGTCCAAGATACCCTTTATCTTTTCCCTGTCCTGCCAATGCTAACTCAACATTGAAAGAACGACTCATGGCTGCCACGACATCTGAAATCGACTGTGCAATCACCATCACATAACGCTTACCACCGTCCAGCAAGACAGGAACACCAATATACAGACGACAATCATCGGAACAGTAAATTAAAGACTCCGGGCGACTTTTCTGCGGCACCCATTGCAATAGTTCAGTCACGGGCTTCATACTCACCTGACCTTTTTGCGACAATACCTTGGCACGCTCACCCAGTAACACAATGGCATCAATTTGACCAAACAAGTTCAGATTTTCCCATTGCAAATCAATTGCCCGCATCAAGGATGTTAAGTCAGGATCAGGCATCTTAGCTGACTCCTGCTGAGCAACAGCGATGGATAAGGATTCCGTGCTGGCAAGCAGCATGATCTGATCAGCCACATCTACCAAACCATCGCCGGTCATCGAAATCAGCTGATTAAAATTGGTCTGATACTTAACGAATTCAGTGTCAAGATAACGATCGAGACGTTCAGAAGACCAAATATAGGTCGCTACAGCGAAGACTAAAACAATCAAAGAGGCCACCAATGCAAAGGCACTGGCCACCTGAAACTTTAAACTTATAAATTTGGAATCAGCTAACTGAGAATTCATAAACGCTTACTTTACCTGCTGATCAGAGTAGGTTTGGACCATTGGAACTAACTCTAACAACATATCTGATACACACTGCATTTAACATCACCCACTACAATGATATGCCACTTAGCTATGTTCAATGTCCAGTTCCATCCAGATTATAGAGGCCATAACGAATGAGCCCGACACATTGGAATAAAATCATATCGGCCTTAGACAGAATTACTTTGACGTAAATTTGCTTACTAGATCAAAGAAGTAACCCGTTTAACTCTTCCAGGCTCTAGCAATAAAAGTGCAAACCTTAATAATAAAAACCTTCAATTATTCTAACGAGTTACTTCAAATAAACCCAGAAGAAATCATTAGAAATATAGATCTAAATCATTCTTAATCAGTGAATCTCAAGACCCTCTTCAAACAACAGGAATAAACAGCAGACAAAAAAAATAGGCCAACCTGTGAGGGCCAGCCTATTTCTTTAATCAGGATCGGCGTGATCCTGACGAAATTCTTAAAAAAGATTACTTGCTCATGAATTCAATAGCAGCAGAAATCTCTTCATCAGAACACGTACCACAGGTACCTTTTGGAGGCATTGCATTGATACCGTTAATTGCATTAGCCAAAACTGCATCAAAGCCTTTCTCTAAACGTGGTGCCCAATCTGCTGCAGCACCTTTCTTAGGAGCGCCTAGAACACCAACACCGTGACACGCAGCACAACTCGCGTTGTACACGTCTTCACCTGAACGAGGACCTGAAGCAGAAGCCGTAGCAGCACCTGATGCAGCCGCACATTCTTCACCCTGAATACAAACAGAACCAGCAGGCTGAATACGCTCACGAATAGCATCTTCGCTATTAGAACCTGCAACGGCCAAAGTGGTAAGCATTAAAGTAGCAACTGCTGCTAATACTGTACGAACGGCTTTCATCATTTCTCAAGACCTCTGTTATCAGCTAATCCAGGCCATCCCTGTAAGGAATTTAGCCTGCTTAAAATTTTAATCGCGCGATTATAACCATTAAAGCCCCTAAAGACCAAATGGTGATTCTATTAAAGACTAATAAATGTCCTTACTGAGAGATTCGCTTTATTTAATTCAACCACCTACACTGATAGTTCAATAATTATTTTAATAAAGAAATCAATAAGTTCATGAGCAGCAAGCACACATCCGTAGTCAATAAATATGGCCAAACATTAGGAGAATCACTGGAAAGCTGGACACCTCCTGAGGCACCGTCAACCATCACAGCCACAGGTCATTTCTGTCGTCTGGAACCGTTAAATGCTAAAGCACACGCTTCAGACCTGTATGCAGCAAACTCCGAAGATATAACACCTGAGAGCTGGACCTACCTTCCCTATGGACCATTTATCTCTGAACAAGAATATACACAATGGCTCACCGAACAAACGAACAAACCGGATCAACGTTTTTACAGCATCATTGATCTCAGAACTGAAAAGCCAGTAGGGCTGGCAGCTTACTTAAACATTAAACCTAACGCAGGCAGCATCGAAGTAGGTCATTTAAAGTTTTCACCCAAGATGCAACGCACACCGCTATCAACCGAGGCTATGTATCTGATGATGGCTCACGCATTTGACCTAGGTTATCGACGCTATGAATGGAAATGCAATAACTACAACGAGCCCTCCAAAAAAGCCGCACTTAGATTAGGATTCGAATTTGAAGGGGTTTTCCGACAAGCATTAATCGTTAAAGGACATAACCGGGACACCGCATGGTTCTCAGTCATTGACGCTGAATGGCCCCTACTTAAGACAGGTTTCGAGCAATGGCTAAGTCCTGATAACTTTGACGAGGGCGGTCAACAGGTCGAACGCTTAATAGATATCCGGGAATCTTTGCTACCCTAACGGTATTAGCCTCAGAGAGATAATGACCCAAAACACGGCACAGGGCGATAAATGAACTTCATCAAGTGTTTTTTATGGATCTTCGCACTAGGGCTGGCGCAAACCAGCCTAGCAGCGAATGTGTTTGGGGTCAGCGATTCTCAGCGGCGAGTGACCCTTGATGAGCAAATTTATTTCTTTGAAGACCCGAATCACGAACAAACTCTAAACACTATCCTCAAACTCCCCAGCGATGCTTGGCAACAAAACACCAGGGAACAAGTTAATTTCGGCTATTCAGATTCAACCTACTGGTTAAAATTTTCCCTACATAACCATGATCAGCAAATGCTGGATCGAATCATTGAGATTGGCTATGCCGTTCTCGATCACGTCGATGTCTATCTGATTCGGGATAAAGAATACACCAACCATATTAATCTCGGTGATAAATACCCTTTCTATGAACGCTTAATGCAGAACCGAAACTTTCTTATCCCTGTGCGCTTTGAGATAAATGAAAAGATCGATTTCTATATCAAGTTAAAAACGTCCAGCTCCGTACAAGCACCCATCGATATCTGGGACCCTATCGATTTCCATCAGGTAGACCAGTCACGAGTGATCTTTCAAGGCATCTACTTTGGCATTGCCTTAGTGATGATTCTCTATAATTTGTTTGTGTATCTCGCTGTTAGCGAGAAGACCTATCTTCACTATGTTGCCTACATTACTTGTATGCCGCTGTTCCTTGCCTCGCTTAACGGGCTTAACTTCCAATACCTATGGCCAACCGCCATTTGGTGGAACGATCAATCAATCGTCTTCTTTCTTAATGGTACAGTTCTCTTTGGCACCTTTTTCTCAATTCGATTCTTATCACTGAAGCCCACTACCCATTTATGGATCAATCGTTATCTCAATACTATTGCCTGGTTAGCCGGCATGTTCATGATAGGTTCATTACTTTTCACCTATCGAACCATGATTCATCCGACCATTTATGTGGCTATGATTGCCTGCTTCTCGTTACTCTTAATCAGTATTTATCGTTGTATTCAGGGCGAGGTATCGGCGCGCTATTTCACCGTAGCCTGGACAGCGATGCTCTCCGGCGGAATCGTTCTGGCATTAAACAAATTTACCGTACTACCACAAAATGTCTTTACCGAAAGCGCGACCCAAATAGGTTCAGCGCTTGAAATCATCCTGCTGTCCATTGCTCTAGCCGACCGTTTAAATCAAGAGAAGAGAAAAGCGTTCACCGCACAGCAAGAAGCGCTGGAGCACGAACGTGAAGCTCGCTACGCTCAGGAAGAAACGCTTAAAGTCCAAAAAGAAGCCAATACCATGCTCGAGCAACGAGTAAGCGAGCGTACGGCAGAGCTCAATGAATTGAATGCGAAATTACTGGAACTCAACGCCACGGATACGCTGACGGGTCTCAAGAACCGTGGTTACTTTGATGACAAGTTCCAGCATTACTACACCACGGCCTATCGTTTACAGAAACCACTATCCATCCTGATCATCGACATTGATCACTTTAAGCAATTCAACGACAACTATGGTCATCTGGTGGGCGATGAATGTCTCGTCATGGTGTCAGAGGCCATCGATTATATTGTCTCCAGACCTCAGGACATCACCTCACGATACGGAGGGGAAGAGTTTGTCGTACTTCTTCCGGATACTGATCAACAGGGCGCTTATCTGGTGGCAGAAAAGATCAGAAAGAAAGTCTCTGAAACGCCATTCCAGATTGCTTCAGACAAGTTAACCGTAACAGTAAGCATAGGTACAAACTCCGTCGTCCCTGACCAGTCAGAGGATCGCTCAGTAATGTTTGATCAAGCAGATGAAGCGCTTTATACCGCCAAGAACAGAGGGCGTAACCAGGTTGCGTCCTACCATCAGGTTCAACAAACCGATAGTTAAAAAACAGTTAGAAAGAAAAGTTTCAGGCGATCAAATCTCAGTAGTTAAACATGGTAACTGCTTCTGGCATTTCGCCACACTTGATACGCTAAACGCTCAAGGCGACGAGTAATCAGAAGCACGGCCACTACATAACAGAGGCTGATACTGGTACGCCCCACATCATTTTCAAAATAAAGCCAGACAACCAAAAACACAAAGCTCAGTACTGAAAAACAAAACAGCAACTTGGCAGCAAACCTGTCGACTAAAAAAACTTTCAAAGGCGAGTTCTTGCGAGATATGAAATAAGCACAAGCAGCCAATACCGGGTAAAGTAAAAGGTGGCTTAAGCCTGCAATTACCACCGGAAGATACAAATACATCAATGATTTCTGCCAAAGCCTCTTCGCCTCGGCCACGGAAAGACCTACCGTTTCAATCGTATTCATAGCTCACCCCAAACTGCTTATTAGAGAATTCCTGCTTACTACGCAAGGGGCGCACATACTACCAGAAAGCGGCAAGAAAGGGAGGAATTGTTTAAAAAACCGACAAACACAATCCATCGAAAAACAAGAATAGCTAGAGAAAAAAGGCTTAAGAAGTGCAACATAAACGAAACACTAAATGGCACACCCGGCGCGATTCGAACGCGCGGCCTTCGCCTCCGGAGGGCGACGCTCTATCCAGCTGAGCTACGGGTGCTTTGTATCGATACGACAAGTATCTGATAGATAATACAAAGAGTTAGGAATCTTCGAGGGACCATTATACAGTCCGAATTTCGGCTGTAAACGGGTTCTTTTTTTAAAACAACCGCTCCAGCTCATTAATGACCTGATCCAGTTTAATAGGCTTAGTAATATGGCTATTCATACCCGCAGCCAAGCTTTGTTCTTTATCATCTGACATAGCATTTGCCGTCATGGCCACAATCGGCGTATCTCGATAGCTTTCATACGTTCGAATAATTCGTGTGGCTTCATAACCATCCATCACTGGCATCTGAATATCCATCACAATCAAATCATACTGCTTTTGCAATGCCATCTCAGAGGCCTCTTTACCATTTACCGCTTCTTCAATGATCATTCCTGCTTGTTCCAACGCCGATCGGGCCACTAAACGATTAATATCAACATCTTCCACTAACAACACCTGTTTTCCGTTCAATTTGGAAGAAGCAAATACATCCGAAATCTGTTCTGATTCCAACGTCGGCTTATCCGATTCTATCGGCTGATCGGCTAGCGGTAAGTTCAGGCTAAAAGTAAAAACGCTTCCCTCGCCCGGAGCACTTTTTAAATCAATGCCATTGCCCCCCATTAATTTCACTAGATGTTTACAGATAACCAGCCCAAGACCCGTACCACCATATTTTCGAGAGGTGGATTCATCGGCCTGGGAAAACGTCGAGAACAGCTTGGCTTGTTGCTCATCAGAAATACCAATACCCGTATCCTTCACTAGAACATCAATACTTTCACTCGATTCAGCTCGTTCAATACGGAGCTCTACTTCACCTTGCTCGGTAAACTTGATGGCGTTACTGAGTAAATTGGAAAACACCTGTGAACACCTTACCGAGTCACCTTCCACCATCAGAGGAAAAGATCCAACCACATCAACCTTCAAAGCTAAATCTTTTTCATCCGCTTTCACCTGCGCTGTGGCCAATACCGAATCCAGCATATCCTGAAAGTTAAAGACCTTACGCTCGATGGTTAGCTTACCGGCTTCAATCTTTGATAGGTCAAGAATATCGTTAAGAATATAAAGAAGATTTTCTGAAGAATATTTAAGCTTGCTTAAATATTCTTTCTGCTCTGGATTGAGCGACGTACGTAAAACCAGATCCGTTAAACCAATGATGCCATTCATGGGCGTTCTGATTTCATGGCTCATATTGGCCAGAAACAAACTTTTCGCCTTATTGGCCGCATCAGCTTTTGCAGTGGCCCGAACCAGTTTTTCATTACTGCTTTCAAGCTCCTCTGATCTTAACTGTAATTCATGGGTTCGAAGCTCCACTTTTTCTTCGAGTGTCTGATTAATATTTTTCAACTCCAACTCAGATTCAAGCAACTTATGTTGCGTGTCCTTCAATGCCTGAAATGCTGTTTGGGCTTTATGTTTTTCTACCAATGAACGACGAATCAAGATAAATAAAAGAATAATCAACACGATCAGAAACAGGCTTTGAATCAACTCCCGAACAATCGTGGTTGTAAAGGCGGCCGATGTAGACTGATACGAATAATCCACTTCAATATTACCAATGGTCATACCATTAAAAGAAACCGGCGTTCTGAGCGTCTCAAGGCTTTCATCCTCTTCCATCTCAACGCCCTGCTCTACAAACACAAACTGTCCGTCAGCGCCCTTATATTTACCCATAAATAAGTGACCAAAGTTGCCATAAACCCTGATCACTTCAATAAATCCTGCCTCAAGTTCCGCATCCAGAATGGCCGAAGCGGTTTCTTCGGTAAAACGACGTTCGGTAGCTTTTTGGTAGATGTTATAGACTAACGGATTCACGCTCTTGGCAATCCGTAAACTGGCGCTCTTAACCCGTTCATCGATGTTGGTTTGTAACTGTTTCTCTTCAATGTTCACCCGCCAGGCAAACAAGGCCATCATTAAAATGATGACCAGAGAAGATAGAACAACAAACAATCTTTTGGAGGTATAAACGATACCCATAGACCCCAATCTTTAAGGTGAATGCGTCTGACAGTCAGTCATAGGCACCGAAGTCTTCATAATACTTATTATAGGCTTTCTTAAAGCTTCGTTTTGATTCGATCAATCGTTTAGTGAATTCATCTTCCGCAGCGTATCGCTCTAATACTTCATCGGATACAGTTCTCCAACGTTCAATATCCTCATCAGACCAACGAACAATATTTGTGTTGTTCTTTCTGAACGACTCAAGCGCTTTGAAATCTTCCACTTTCGCTTTAGCCGTTGTGGTTAAGGTATAGGACTTCATTGCGGTTTCAAGAATGGCCTGTAAGTCGGCAGGCAAGGCATTGTAAGCGTCCTGATTGATCAGAAAATCCGCTAACACAGAGGGTTGCCAAAGCGCAGGCACAATGGCGTTAGTTGCAAGATCGTTAAGTCCCAGATTCCAGGCCCCGGAAGTCGTTGTCCATTCCACTGCATCAATAGCGCCAGACTCTAATGACGATTTAATTTCATTGGGAACTAAAGGTATAGCAAATGCACCTGTCGTGGCAGCCAATACTTCACTTGGCAATCCCGGGCCAATTCGAACCTTCTTCCCTTTTAAATCATCAATCCCGGTTATCGGCTCTTTAGAAAGTAACCCGAATTCCATGCCCGGCCACCAACCAGCACGCCATATGACCCCTTGAGGATTCGCTAATTCGTTGGCCAACCTAGTGCCGTCGCCAGCCAGAAAATAGAATAACGACGCATCAATATTCATGAAATCAAATGGCCCGGCATTCATCACCGCCCACGCAGGATGTTGACCAGACCACCAATTTGGCCAGCCCGTCCCCATCTCTACCTTGCCCTTTTTCACTGCATTAAAGATATCCGGGCCACCTGTAATTTCACCGCCAGGGTGCGGTTTGATAATAAAACGCCCGCCACTCATGGTTTTGATGTTCTCAGTCATCTTCACCAGCTCTTTGTAATCAATGCTGGAAGCCGTCGCTTGGGATTGAAGTTTCCAGTGAACGACCGGGCGTTCATCCTGACAGCCTTGTAAAAACAAGGTAAACACAGGCACCATCATCGCAGAGATAAAGACACGAAATTTATTCATTTAAATCGTCATCCGGGAAAATTGTATTTATTGTTAGCAAGTACGCTGACGCTGATTAATCAACGATTCCTTAATAGTAGTTGATATTTTTACAAGGGTATAAAGACGCTCTATAAGACTTCTTTTATACTCTCCATACTTTCTATTAAATGCAGGTTAAACACATGGCTGATTCAACGAACTCTCTAACTCAAGAACAACAAGACAAATTAGACGCTGCTACTTTTCGTCGTTTGCTCTCTCATTTGGATAATCGAAAAGACGTCCAAAACATTGAACTGATGATCTTGGCGGGCTTTTGCAGAAACTGTTTTTCAAAGTGGTACAAATCAGCGGCTGACGAACTGAATATTGATGTGTCAGATGATCAGGCCAGAGAACGTATTTACGGTATGCCTTACAGCGAATGGAAAGAAAACCATCAGAAGCCAGCTACGGAAGAGCAGATGGCTGCCTTTAATGCACTCCAAGAAAAGAAATAGTCCATTTAGCGGCCGTAAATTTCATCGTACCGGCCGCTGTTTTTCAAGCGTCTAAGTCCCTCATTAAATTTATCTAACAAGGCTTTTCCTTTCGGTGTTTTCCTAACGATCAAGAACAGCGGATTCTTGGAAACGGCTTTCGGATGGGTTGTGACTTGATCCAGATGATCTGGAGCGTATTGCTTAAACAGCTCCCAACCGACGACGGAGGAAGAAGGAAACGCATCGATGTGTCCGGCCAACCACATAAACACCAGCTGCTTTTCTTCTACCACCCGATCCAACTTAATCATCCCCTGCTTTTCAGCTTCAATGATCTCCTGACTGTAGGCATAGCCATGAACACCGCCGATTCGAAAACCTTTTAGATCTTCGACGCGCTGCCAATCAAAAGGAAAACCCTTGCGGTAAAAGAAAACATTACCCGTGTCATACACAGAGTCACTGAAATAATATCGAACTTCCCGCTCTTCTGTTTTCCGCCAGGCATAGCTTGCATGCACATTGCCAGCATCAAGATTTACTAGAGTTCTCGGCCAAGGCCAGAAGCGCACTGCACTGGTATAACCGACAAGGTCAAAGCTCTCCATCACCACTTCAGAGACAACTCCATATCGATCGAGTTTCGGGCTAATCAAAGGATGCCAGTCACCAGAAGCCAGAATAACGGGTTGAGTTTTCGAGGGCGCAGGAAGCACTTGTGCACTCACGTTCGGGCTAAAAAGAAAAGCCACCAGTAGTGCACCGAGACAAATAATTTGCCAGCGAAAAACATTATTTATCAAGAGAGAGACCGCTACGAATCTAAAGTTTTGGACAATTCACAGCGGTCAGAGAAAGCTACTTCAGGAATAACTGATACGCAGGATTATCCGTTTCATCCCAATAACGATAGCCCAGTTTTTCCATATATTCCTCAAGAAGCGGACGCTCGTTCTCTGGCACCTGCAATCCAGCCAAAACTCGACCATAAGCCGCACCATGATTACGATAATGGAACATAGAAATATTCCATTTATAGCCCAGTTGATTCAAGAAACGCATCAGTGCGCCTGGGCGTTCAGGAAATTCAAAACGGAAGATCACTTCGTTGGTCGCATTATCCGCTCGACCACCTACCATGTAACGAACATGAACTTTGGCCATTTCGTTTTCAGTAAGATCCACAACGAGGTAGTCATTATTATTCAGCGATTCAATCACTGCCTGACGATCCTGCTCATCAGCCAACTGTATACCAGCAAAAATCTGAGCCTGATTATCATCCGAATAACGATAGTTAAACTCGGTAATGTTTCGTTTACCCAGTAATTCACAGAAATGACGGAAAGCACCAGGTCGTTCAGGAATGGTTACAGCAAACAAGGCTTCACGCTTTTCACCGATTTCGGCACGCTCTGCAACATGACGCAGACGATCAAAATTGGTATTTGCACCACTCACTACGGCTGCCAGGTTCTTATCTTCAACGCCTTCACGTTCAACGTATTTCTTTAAACCAGCAACGCCTAGTGCACCTGCAGGTTCTGAAATAGCGCGCGTGTCATTGAAGATATCCTTCATCGCCGCACAGATTTCATCGGTCGATACGGTAATCACTTCGTCGACATAATCACGAGCGACCTTCCAGGTATTCTCGCCAATCTGAGCAACCGCTACACCATCAGCAAAGATACCCACCTGATCCAAAATCACACGTTCATCTGCTTTCATGGCTTCGTACAAACACGCAGATTCATCCGACTCAACACCGATCACCTTAATGTCAGGGCGCAAGTATTTGATATAGGCCGCAATACCGGCAACCAGACCGCCACCACCAACTGGTACAAAGATGGCATCCAGATCACCCTTGGTTTGATGAAGAATTTCCATCCCAATGGTGCCTTGGCCAGCAATAACATCTTCATCATCGTAAGGGTGAATATAAACATAGCCTTTTTCGTCCACCAGCTTTTGGCTGTAAGCATAGGCCTCATCAAAGGTATCACCGTGCAATACGGCTTCTGCGCCACGTGCACGTACGGCAGCAACCTTAATGTCTGGCGTGGTGTTCGGCATAACAATGGTACAAGGCAAATCCAGCTTCTGAGCGACTAACGCCAAGCCTTGTGCATGGTTACCTGCGGAAGCAGCCACAAGACCGCGCTTACGTTCTTCTTCCGGCAATTGCATCACCTTGTTACAGGCACCACGCAATTTAAAGGAATACACCGGCTGAAGATCCTCACGCTTCAAAATAATATTGTTACCCAAACGTTCCGAAAGAAAACCAGCGTGATCGATTGGCGACTCAATCGCCACATCGTAGACACGCGCTGTCAGGATTCGTTTGATGTACTGCTGAAGCATGGGATTACCTTAAAAAGTATGTCTATTTGAAGAAGGTTCGTAGCATACCTTGTTTGGCATTACCTGTTAAGAAACCTATCACCAAGCATCACTATAAAAACCAGCTACCCTTTGGTATGATTCGCCCAAATTTCGACCCTGCCCAAGAACGAGCCCGAGAACTGAGTTATGAACCAAGATCAACTGAAGCAAGCGGTAGCCAACGCTGCTCTGGAATACATTCTTCCTAAACTGACCAAAGACAGCATTATCGGTATCGGGACGGGTTCAACCGCTAACTTTTTTATTGATGCATTAGCGAAATATCAGAACGAATTCGAAGGTGCTGTTTCAAGCTCAAAAGCCTCTGAAGATCGCTTAAAAGATCATGGTATCGATGTTTTTGATCTTAACTCGGTAGGAACATTCGATTTTTACATTGATGGTGCAGACGAGACCAACGAACGTCTCGAACTGATCAAAGGCGGCGGCGCCGCTCTGACTCGTGAAAAGATTGTTGCGGCATGTGCGAAAGAATTCATTTGTATTGCAGATGAAAGCAAGATGGTTGGCTTACTGGGTGAGTTTCCGCTTCCTGTAGAAGTCATTCCAATGGCTCGCAGTCATGTGGCGCGTGAATTAGTAAAATTAGGCGGTGACCCGGTCTATCGTGAGGGCGTTGTAACCGACAATGGCGGTGTGATTCTTGACGTTCACAACCTGCGCATCAATTCGCCTATGGAAATTGAAGAAAAGATCAATCAAATTACCGGTGTGATCACCAACGGTTTGTTTGCTCTTCGCCCGGCAGACACCTTACTGCTGGGTACAACATCAGGCGTTCAAACGTTAAAGGCGCCTAAGTAATGGCCCTTCTTGGCAAGTTATTGTCCTATGTGCCTGGCACCAAAGCCAGGCAAAAACGCTTAAAGTTGCAGCAACTTCGTGTACTGTTGAAAGCGCAAGGGCAAGACGTTTCGAACCTTGATGACGACCAGCTGGAATACGTAGCCATGGAAGTCCGTCGTCAGATGAAGGAACAACAAACGTCAGCTCAAGTAGACCAGACGGAAACAACAGCCAATAAGACCGTTCACTGATTCAGAATCACGGTCTATTTAAAAACTTGGCTTTAATTAATTGATGAGAAATAAGCTGCGTATCACCAGCCTTTACATCATCCCAACGACGTTTACTCTCTTCAATGGCCCAACTCTCCTGCTCGGAAGGTTCCTCAAGGGTTTCTTCTTCCACTAGTAGCGATATACCTTTCGTAGCCATAACTTGCTCCAAACAAAATAAAACTCAGCGTAATGCATACTTTTAACGCCATCACTACTGAACATCGAACTTAAACTATGAAACAATCGAGTTTTTATTCTACAAATCAGTAGTAACATAAACTGTACTAAAAAGGATTTTAGACAGACATAACAATGAATATTCTAATTATTGACGACCACCCTCTCTTTAGCGCTGGCATAAAAGAGCTTATCCAAGCGATCAACCCTGAGTCATCTATTTCAACCGCTTACAATTACCATGCAGCAAGTCAAATTCTTGAGGCTAAGACACCAGATTTAGTCTTAGTTGACTTAAACCTCGAAGATAAAACCAGCGGCTTAGATGCTCTGGCACTACTTAAAAATGAATTTAGTTGCCCAAGAGTAGGTATTCTTTCCGCGTCTGAAAGGATTAGTGATATCGATAATGCAATAAAACTAGGTGCTGCAGGCTACATACCCAAGTCAGCCAAACCTAACATAATGATGCAAGCAATAGATCTGATGTTATCCGATGAAATTTACATCCCCTCCTTTTACTTGTCCTCAAAAGTTAAACAGACCGAATCTACATTAGTTAAGGAATCAATAAACACATCCATCTCATTAAACCTAACACCGAGACAAAAAGAAGTAGCTAAATGCTTACTGGATGGCCACAGCAACAAAGTCATAGCAATAACTCTGGGCATATCAGAAGGTACTGTAAAGTTGCATGTATCTACGATCTTAGAAAAACTAAATGTTAACAATCGATCTCAAGCCATTCTGAAAATTAAAGAGCAAGATCTACTTCCCGTTTAGCCGCACATTCTTCTAAAAACGATTTAAGAATCTTCGGCTGGATTGGCTTATGCGATAAATGAAAGCCCGACGCCTCAATCTCTCTCAGCTGTTCAGGCGCAGTATCCCCTCTGATCACCATCACAGGTAAATCATAATCCAAAGAAGCGACTAATTTGTTTGCTAGCTGTACGCCTGTCTTTCCCTCTCTCAGCCGATAATCTACAAACAAAGCATCAATAGAACCATCAAGACTAGAGATTAACGTCAAAGCCTCACTTTCATCACTTGCAGTCAAAACAAAACAAGACCAGGCTTCAAAGAGTACACGCATACTATCTCTGACACTTGCTTCATCATCTACAACCAATACATGCAACTTACCCGTCAGATCTAATTTTTTTTCAGGAACGGATATAACAGCCCCACTCGGACGTTCAGCCAAAGGGCAACTCAACTTAAAGGTAGTTCCAACCCCTGGCTGAGAATCATATTCCAACTGAATGCCTAAAAGATCCGATAAACGCTTAACAATAGATAGCCCTAACCCTAAGCCTTTTTGTCGGTCCCTCTCTGGATTATCAACCTGATAAAACTCCGTGAAAATATTTTGCTTATCTTCATCCCTGATTCCAATACCCGTATCTTTCAACAAAATAACAGCCTGATTAGTCTCTTGTTTAAGCACAACAGAGACAGAGCCAGATTCCGTATAACGAATGGCATTCTCTAATAGATTACTAATAATACGAGCAAGCAACTGAGGGTCTGTAGCGGCCCAAACATTGGAAGCTGTTTGACAACCAAAGATTAACCCCTTTTCAGAAGCAACAGGTTCAAACTTTTCAACTGATTGCTGCAATAATTCGGTTAATAACGTCGGACGAATTTCGGGCTGAATAACATCAGCATCTAACTTCGAAATATCCAATAAAGAATTCAATAACTCGCCCAACGAGTCCACTGAGTTCTGCAACTTTCCAAGAATGGAGCGCTCTTTCTCCCCTTTGATATGAAAATCTAAGGCTGCTGATAATAAAGAGACTGACTGGAGCGGTTGGCGAAGATCATGACTGGCAGCGGCTAGAAATTTAGTCTTGGCTAGGCTGGACTTTTCCGCTTCTTCTTTTTGTTGTCGTAGTTCAGAAACGAGTTCTTGATTCTGGAATCTCAGAGCAATTGAAGACTTAAAGTTATCTAGATTTTTCTTTCTAACACCCCAGTTTAATATCAACGCACCAAAGAGACATAGTGCATAAAAATATGCATAGTCGGTAAAAACAAACGCAAGAAATCCAATCAAAATCAAAGAAAATGAAAAAGCAGCATTAACTTTTACACTAAGCCCTAGAGCCAAAGAGCCATTTATGGAAAGAAGAGATAAAACAACCACAATAGCATAACCATTTACAGGCTTTGATATATCAATGATATGAGGCAATACACCCCATCCAATTCCAAACATAAATGCCATAAATGCAACATATAACTCCCACGACCTTAACTCCTCAATACTACATTTTGGTTTCTTATGAAACTGAACATACAAAAACCGATTACCTAAAATTAAGAGTGCTAAAAAAATCGCCCACCCACTCAATAAATATGGATCTGTATGGTTATAAAGAAGCACTATTAGAACCATGACACAAAATGCTTGCGCATAGACTAAAGAAGTACCAAGCAAATCATATAGTGATTTGATTACTTCCGACTCAATCTCACGTTCAACTCTATTGGTCATTCGGTAGCCCAATTAAGACAAATTCAATGAAAACAAAGTATAAGATCTATAAATAAAAACCTATATATAACTAATGCTCAAGTACCTATACCTAAAGTTATAGAGATCAGATTTATACCCCTACCAATTTCATATCGTTTTCATGCTCTTAATCCTTAAACTGTTATTAACAAGAAAAATAAATTAAGGATTTGAAGCTATGAAAGAATTAGTACCTCTCATTTTATTAACGTTGCTTACAGGCTGCGTAAGCATGGATGGCAAGATGCTAAATGCTCATGGAGAAGAAAAAGACTGCTCCGCTTCTGGTGGAGGCATCGGCTTAGGGATGGTTGTTGGCGCTGCGTTAGCAGCAACTAGCAATCAACTATGTGAATCCAAGTGGGAAGATCAAGGATATTTAGTTCACGATAACATAGGGAATTCAGGTATCGAATTAGCTAAAGAAAACCAATCAAAACCATTGGTAACAAGCGTCTCTTCCCCAGCATCGAATTGCATCCTTGTCGGAGACACACTGCTTTCAGTGGACAATAAAGACGTTAATACAGCCTATGACGCTCGCGAAGCCATATTTAAAGAAAGTGGGGAAGAATTAAACATCCTCCTAGCAAGGAACACTACACAGAAAAACTGTTTGATTTCATTAGAATAAGTATCAAAGGATTGATCATGAAAAGCTCTATTTTGTCTATCTGCATGATAGTGCCTTCCTTGTCTATTGCTCTGGAAACATTACCAGACGAAACCCTTTCAACAATGACAGGGCAAGCAGGCATCACAATAGACATTGAAACACAGATAACACTTGACCAATTTCGTTGGATCGACACAGATACAGGAGGCTCAGTTAATCTAAATAACATCAGAGTTGGGGGCTGGAATGTAAACGATACACTAGACGATCTTCGATTAGTAATTGATTCGAATGCCAGCGGCGATTTGCAAATTGATGTAGTGAACCAATCACAACACAACACTGATGGATCGTATAAAACGCCCATGTGGTTTAGTAATGCGCCTGATCCAATTTTTGTTGATATGGGGATTGATATTAGTTCGTTCGGAATTGAAGGAACAGCCGGAACTTCAACCATTGCCAGCAACATTCGATTCGATATTTCATTAGGCCCTCAAAGGTTCATTATTAAAAATGACGGTGATACTGGCTTAATTTCTGCCAAAGGTCTCTTTCAGGTAACGGGTGATTCAGGCTTTGATCTGGACATAATGGGCACATCTATTTCGAACCTGAAAATAGGTAACTTCTCTGGCTCTATTACAGCAGACGATAATGCCTTCCTAATAGCTGGGCCACCAGGAACAATAGTTACCACAAGAACTGATGCTGGACAATTATTTAACGACCCTAGAGGTGAAGGGCTTGCTTATTATGATCTATCAATCGGAACGACAGCAACAGACCAACTCGTAATGGACATAAACAACTTTAATGCTGATATTCACATGGACGTTGCTATTGGAAATGCTCCTATCGGACAAATGGGCATTACCGACTTAGATATTTCAGGCACTCAACTAATCGTATATGGCCATTAATCAAAAGGGTTGAATACATGAGTTCGATGTATTCAACCCAAAAGATAAATAGTTTACTCAGTCAATAACCTCTTGCGCCCTCTCTACGTTCATTTATCATCTACTCCCGCAATCAAAAGAACTCTCACGGAAGCACTGCATTTAGGGATACAGAATGCGCCACTCGAATCTAGTTTTCATAGTCATTCTCGGACTGTTTCTCACCGCCTGCCAAACCACTAATCATCAACCGCTACCGGTCTGGGTAAGTAATCCTCAAATCTCCAATGAGGCATTCTATGCCATCGGCGAAGGCGTGAGCTTGAAAGAAGCCCAAGCCAATGCAAAGCAGGAGTTGGCGGCTCAATTATTAAGTCACGTTTCCAGTGAACTGAATGTATTAGCCATCCAGGATGCAGACTTCAACCGTGAATACGTGGAAAAACGCACCCAGGCTCACTTCAACAAAGTCGCTTTACCGGCAGTAAAAATTCGAAAACAACAGAAAGTTGGCAACAGTTTTTTTGCCCAGGCGGTATTAAATAAGAACACACTCAAACCCTATCTGAGTGACAGTCTGGATCAACAACTGAAACAGATAAAAGCCCTCTTGAATGAAGCAAAGCAGCAACCCAACGCCTTTGATCGTTGGTGGTTTCTGAATCAGCATCAGACAGATATTGATCACTTTGCCGATCAATCGCTGATCTACAACAGCCTATTTTTACCGAAGAAAAAAGAAAATACCACGCTTATTCAAGCGTTTTTTCGGCTCGAAACAAAGGCAAGGCAATCCCTTAAACTAAAGATAAAAGACAATACACCCATCAAAGGATTAGAGGCCGAGGCTGAGTCGCAACTGTCTAAACATAAAGTAGCAATCGATGATTCATGGTTTAATAAAACATCGACCTTGAGCTTTAAGGTCTCCAGTGACAGCAGCAAATTGCAGGGCGAATATTATTGTCTCTCTAAGCTGACTATTACACTCACCTCTCAACAAGGTCAGACGTTAGCGACGTACAGTATTAGCGAACGCGGTGTTTCGGTAAGCTCATCGTCTAAAGCAAAACAAAGCAGTTACCGAAAGCTGTTAAAACAACTAAAAAAAACCAACATTATTGAGACACTGAAGAACTCGTAAGGACACGCAATGAATAGGATATTCAAATCATCTTTGCTATTAACCGGCAGTTTGATGTTAGTGGCTTGCGTCACCAAGAGCCCCATGCAGCTTCCTCCGGAACGCCCACTTCCCGAGGCGGAGGTTGTGCCAACAGACGCTGAACTCAATGGCAACCCACTGAATGTTTGGGTCTACATCCAAAGCGATAAGAAAAGTGACGAACTCAAGCTGGAACGCGATGTACTTAATCGCTGGATGGAAGCAATGAGAAAAACCGGTGTCACATTGCACGAAGCACCGAAAAAGTCCCGCACCATCTTTGGACGCTTAGTGGATTTGGAAAGCCCGGAGCAAGGCACATTAAAAGAACTGATCGAGCATGCCGGCTACGGTTCTAACGGTGAATACCAAGGTAAGCAAACAGTTGATTATGTGATGGAAGTAAAGGTTAACCGCTCGACTTACGGTTTTCAGTACGACGCACCTTTATTAGACACCAATCCACTTACCGATAAACGCAACCCGGGTTCCTGCGATTATGAGATGGAAGCCCATCTTGATATCAACTTAAAACCATTACCCGAATATCGCACTTTAAAATCCTTCTGGCTGGAAACAGAAGAAAGTGATGATACAGAGGTGTTTGATCGATGCGCTCATAAAAATCACTACACCGCTAAAAACATTTATAAACAGCTTCGCAAAGATACCCTGGAACAAATTGGTGATTGTGGCGGCGTTGCCTTACAGAAGTTTTTAACACCTTCAGGTTATATCCTGAATTATTTCAGCGATGGAAAGCAGCACATCTTTGAAGTTTCAGGCGGTACAGCCGCTGGTTTTGATGACGGTCAAACGCTGGAAATCCATCGCATCGGAGATTTGGGTAAACATCATGGTGATCTACTCGGCGAAGCCACAGTAGAAGAAGTAAAACCCAAACGCAGCCTAATTAGCGTGAGTGATCCAACGCTTGTTGAGCAAATCATGAAATACGATCTGGTCAAAGTTAAAAGCGGCAATGTACTGAGCAATACCTATAACGCAGTCAGCTGTTCAGGCAACATTACCGAACTGTAAACGCCCCGTCAGCCCCCAATATAAAAAAGAAAACCAAACTCAGCCTCTTTGCGTAAGAAATTAGGAGTTATCCATTTCGTCGCAAGAGGTTCACCATGTTTGGAATTTCAAAAGCCATAGTTTGTACCCTGGCTCTTCTTTCCGCTGCTGCCTTCGCAGACACACAGAACCAGCTAACGTCTGAACTGGCAATGAATAATGATTGCCCCGACTGGCTTGACCACGACGTCAGGCAGCTTCACAGTTCCAATACAGTCAACTTGTGTGACCTGGCAGCCAACAAACCCCTGCTGGTGATAAACACCGCCAGCCACTGTGGTTTCACCTCCCAATTCAAAGGATTGGAAGCCCTGCACCAACGCTTCAAAGATCAAGGGTTA
>Ga0255751_10000697_pt1 | contig 31701 bp, 32 predicted proteins | sample 071ome_20_FD_179951 | JGI IMG/M metagenome (GOLD analysis project Ga0255751, IMG submission 179951) | Coastal salt marsh microbial communities from the Groves Creek Marsh, Skidaway Island, Georgia - 071412BT metaG (version 2) | ecosystem: Environmental > Aquatic > Marine > Intertidal zone >... | reverse complement strand
GGTCCCGCCTTCTACGAGCACGCCCGCGAATCGCTCGTCGACAACCTGATGATGCTGCTCGGCCTGCTGAAGGGTCCGAAGCTCGGCTATCAGACCGACCGCTATTCACACTCGCTGCAGTCCGGAACCCGGGCGTACCGCAACGACGAACCCGTCGACATGGTCGTCGGTGCGCTGCTCCATGATGTCGCCGACGGCTTCGCCCCCGAGAACCACAGCGACGCTGCCGCCGCGCTCCTTCGCCCGTATGTCGACGAGGAAACGCACTGGGTCATCAAGTACCACGGTCTCTTTCAGGGCTACTACTACTTCCATCATCACGACGGCGACCGCGATGCCCGAGAGATGCACAAGGACTCGCCGTACTACGACCGTTGTGTCGACTTCTGTCACGAGTACGACCAGAACTGCTTCGACCCGAACTATCCAGTGATGGATCTCCAGGACTTCCGCCCGATGCTCGACGAAGTCTTCAGCCGCCCGTCGAATGTCCCGGGCGTGGCACCGCTGCCGGGCTAACGCTTGCCGGCGGTCGCCTGCAGGATCGCAGCGAGGAGCGCATCACGCTGGGCGCTGAGTTCGGCGGTGGTCTGCGCGCCTGTCGCCTCAGCGATGCCGGCCACCAGTTGCGCAGCGACCTCGGGGTCGAGGTGGAGTTCGCCGAGGTCGTCGAACCAGCGATTGAAGCTGTCGGTGTAGCGCTCGGTGAAGCTGGTGAGGCCTCCCTCGCCAGCACCGAGATGAAAGAGCATCGTCGGGCCCATCACGGCCCAGCGCAGGCCGGGGCCGGCCCAGACGGCGGTGTCGACATCCTCGACCGAGGCCACGCCGTCGACGGCCAGGCTGATCGCCTCGCGCCAGAGCGCGGCCTGCAGTCGGTTGGCGACATGGCCCGGTACTTCCTTGCGCACCTCGATCGTGACCTTGCCGACCGACTCGTAGAACGCCCGGGCTGCCGCCACCACGCCATCGTCGGTGTGGTCGTTGCCGAGCACTTCGACGAGCGGGATCAGATGCGGCGGGTTGAAGGGATGCCCGAGCACGAACCGGCCGGGTGAGCGCCAGCCGCCCTGCATCTCGGTGAGGGTGAGCCCCGATGCGGACGAGGCGACGATCGCCTGCGGCTCGAGTGCGTGCTCGATGTCGCGGTAGAGCTCGTGCTTGATCTCGAGTCGCTCGGGCACGGATTCCTGAATGAACCCGGCACCGTCGACGGCGGCCCGAGCGTCGGCGTGGAACGTGACGGCGTCGGGGTCGGCGCCGTCGACGACGAGGCCGAGTTCCTCAAGTGATGGCCAGGCGGTTGCGATGTAGTCGCGCACCTGGCGTTCGATCTGGGGAGCCGGGTCGAACACGGCGACGCTCTTGGCGCCGGCCAGGAACAGCGATGTCCAGCTGGCGCCGATAACGCCGCCGCCGAGTGAGCAGGTGTGTCGGTTCGTTTCTATGTCGAGGCTCATGATCCGTGCGTCCTCATGACGTGCTGAACGGCGTCCGGTGTGTTCTCCAGGTAGGCGACCTCATCGATGTCGCCGTCGACACACGAATCCGCACGGGCGGCGACCTCGTCGCCCGACCAGCCCACGAGCTGCTCGGTGTCGGCGTAACCGCCGGTGCCCTCGATGTCGCGGTCGATCACCACTCGTTCGCCCGAGTGCAGGACGACCGCCTGACCTTCGGCGTCCCACGTCGTGCCGGCGGGCCAGACGATCGGGAATCGGGAGCCCTGGAGCGACACGAGAAGGAGGCACTCGCCCTCGAGGACGAGTGTGCCGAAGATCTCAGCGGTGTCAGACGCTGGATCGAAGGGTGGCGGGTGTCGCATCACCGGACCGTCGATCGTGCCGTCGGGAAACGATGCGTCGGCGGTTGGCGATGCCGGCGCCGGCTGTTCGTCGTCGCCGACGCCGAGCCCGACGACGAGACCGACGGCGAGGGTGAGGCCGACCGCCAGCGTGCCGAGGCTTGCACCCTTGTACTCACCGGTAATCATGCGATGCCGTGGAGCAGGTCGCCCGCTAGCCCAGGAGCTCGACGGTGTCGAGCACGACCAGCACCGTGAGCAGCACGATGATGCCGAGGTTGATTGCGGTCATCGGCCACTTCCACCGGTGGTCGGCGCGATGGAACCGGCGGATCGACACGACGTTGGCGGCGATGGCGACGAGCCCGACCGGAAGGCCGATCCAGGGGCCCACGCCGGCGCTCAGGCCGATGAGCGGGAACCCGAACGGGATCAGCAAGTAGGTGAACGTGCAGCGGACCGCCGAGACGAGGATCGACCTCGAGAAGGCATGCTCGGCATCGGTCGTGGAGACGGCCGCTTCGGTCGACGGGGTGGCGTGCACGTCGGTCACGTCCGTCACCGTACTCGCAGCGAGATCGGTAGCCTCGTCCGAGCTATGGAACGTTTCGGGTTCGTCGGTCTTCCCAATGCGGGCAAATCCTCGCTGTACAACGCGCTCGCCGGAGGCGGCGCCCACGCAGCGCCCTATGCCTTCGCCACGACCGACCCCAATGTCGGTGTCGCCAAGGTGCCCGACCACCGCCTCGATGCCCTCAGCGAGATGTCGCAAAGCAAGCAGACGATTCACGCCGCCGTGCAGTTCACCGACATCGGCGGGCTCGTCGAAGGCGCGAGCCAGGGCGAAGGACTCGGCAACGCCTTCCTCAGCCACATTCGCGAGGTCGACGCGATCGTGTTCGTCCTGAGGGCGTTCGGCGACGACGACGTCCCTGGGCCGCAGGATCCCCTCGAGCACCTGCGGGTGGTCGAGATCGAACTAGCGCTCGCCGATCTCGCAAGTGCCGAAAAGGCTCGGGACAAGACCCAGCGCATGCTCAAGGGCGACGCCTCGCTGAAGCGCACGGTCGACCTGCTCGACAAGGTCGTCGACACGTTGGGGGAGGGGACGCCTCTCTACCGAGCTGGCCTCGACGACGACGCACGCAGCGATCTCAAGGAGTTCTTCTTCCTCACCAACAAGCCGGTCATGGCCGTGCTCAACATCGGCGAGGATCAGATCGGCGACGAAGCAGCGATCGCTGCTCCTGTGCGCGAGGAACTCGCCGGTGCCGAGGTCGTGCCGTTGTCGGTGCAACTCGAAGCCGAAGCTGCGGTGATGGCGGAGGAGGACCGTCAGGAAATGCTCGAGGCGCTCGGTCTCGGTGACGGTGCCGTGCCCGCGTTCCTGACGTCGGCGTACCACATGCTCGGTCTGCGCACGTATCTCACCACCGGTGAGAAGGAGTCTCGTGCCTGGACCTTCCGCGCTGGCTCCACTGCGCCGGAGGCCGCCGGCGTGATCCACACCGACTTCCAGCGCGGCTTCATCCGCGCCGAGACGATCCAGTGGGACGAACTCGTCGCCGCCGGTTCCTGGGCCGCTGCTCGTGACGTCGGCAAGGTTCGCTCCGAGGGCAAGGACTACATCGTCCGCGACGGTGACGTCATGGAGTTCCGCTTCAACGTGTGAGCCTGGCGCCGCCGCCACTGTCTGTCGGGTTGCGCTTGGTAACCCATCGTGTCGTGTTGGGGTCAGACCGCCTGTGACACACGTCTCCAAACGATCGCTTCGGCCGTCGTTTACTCCCTGCCGACCGGCAGGTAGGGTGGAAACCTGATGAGCACGCCACCTGATGCCCACCTCCGCGAGGTGCTCGCCGAAACGGCCGAGTCCCTTCTCAACCGTCACCTCGAGACCGCGCAGGAATGGCATCCGCACGCGCTCATCCCTTGGTCGGCAGCCGAGGACTTCCCCGAGGACTACGAGTGGTCCCCCGAGGAGATGAAGATCTCCGCTCCGGTTCGCAGCGCCCTGTTCGTCAACGTGCTCACCGAGGACAACCTGCCGTACTACTTCCGCGACATCGAGCGGATGTTCGGCCGCGACGGTGCCTGGGGTGAGTGGGTACGTCGCTGGACCGCCGAAGAGGGCCGCCACGGGCTCGTGATCAACGGCTACCTCATGGCCACTCGAGCCATCGATCCGGTCGAGCTCGAACGCGGCCGCATGGCGCAGGTGCAGAGCGGTCAGGTGCCCGAGCCACCAACCCTCGCCGAAGGTCTCGCCTACGTGTCGCTCCAAGAGCTCGCCACCCGCATCAGCCACTTCAACACCGGCAACCTGCTCGACGACGAAGCCGGCCAGGCCGTCATGCGCCGGGTCGCCAAGGACGAAAACCTCCACTACCTCTTCTACCGCGATGCGATGACCGCAATCTTCGAGCACGATCCATCGACCGCCGTGCTCGCCGTCGAGAAGCAGGTCCGCGATTTCCAGATGCCCGGCACCGGTATCCCCGGGTTCGTCGAGCACGCCAAGGCGATCGCCGATGCAGGCATCTACGACTTCGCCATCCATCACGACAAGATCCTCCAGCCGGTCGTTCTTCGTGACTGGAAGATCGAATCGCTCGAGGGTCTCAGCCCCGAAGCCGAGCAAGGTCGCGAAGCACTCGTCACGCAGATCAGCCGCATCGGCAAGATCGGTCGTCGCCTGGCCGACAAGCGCGAAGCCCGGAAGGCCCGTGAGGCCGAGGGCGAACTCGTCGACGCCTGAGTTCCCGAGACGGTGCCGCGATGTGGCGCCGTCGGCTGCGCCCGACGCGTCCGAAGGTCGTGCGCCGTCTGTGCGGATTACGCTTCGGCCATGCCGTGGCTGGTGCACGAGGGCCGAGTGCTCTCCTCGTTGGAAATCGCCGAATCTCGGCGCGAGCGGCGAGTGGGCCTGCTCGGCCGCGACGGCATCGACGGCGCGATGCTGCTCCGTCCGGCCAGGTCGGTGCACACCATGAAGATGCGCTTTGCCATCGACATCGCCCATCTCGACCGTGACCTCGTTGTGTTGTCGACCACCACGATGTCGCCGTGGCGGGTCGGTGCGTGGTCGCCGCGGGCGTCCGCCGTCATCGAGGCCGAAGCAGGTGCCTTCCGCCGGTGGGGTCTCGAGCGCGGCATGCAACTGGAGATACGCGAATGACCGGCGTCCTCACCCTGGTGTCGACCCCGATCGGCAACCTCGGTGATCTGGCCCCCCGCGCCGTGGAAGCCCTCGAGGCGGCGGATCTGGTTTGCTGCGAGGACACTCGCCGGACCGGTTCGCTCCTCAAGCAGATCGGCGTGCGGGTCGACGAGCTCCGTCGTCTTGACGACCACACCGAGTTCGAGTCGATCCCCGTGATTCTCGACCGGCTCGTTGCCGGGGAGCGGGTCGTGCTCGTCAGCGACGCCGGGACTCCGGGCATCAGCGACCCGGGCGAACGCCTCGTCGCCGCCGTGGCCGAGGCCGGCATTGAGGTCACCACCGTGCCGGGGCCGGTTGCCGCGATCGCAGCGCTTGTCAGCAGCGGATTGCCCTCAGGCCGGTTCGTGTTCGAGGGCTTTCTCGCCCGCAAAGGCCAGGAGCGCTCGGCCCAGCTCGAGGCGATCGCAGTCGAGTCCCGCACGACGGTTTTCTACGAGTCGCCCAATCGGGTGGCAGCGACACTCGCCGCGCTTGCCGAGGCCTGCGGGCCCGATCGTCGGGCGGTGATCGCGCGCGAGCTCACCAAACTTCATGAGGAGGTGCGGCGCGGGACCCTCGCCGAGCTTGCTCTGTGGGCGTCGGCGGGTGTGAAGGGTGAGGTCGTGGTGGTGGTCGATGGAGCGGACACATCGGTTGACCTCGGCGACGGTGAACTCGTTGAACGCCTGCGGGCCGCGCTCGCCGAAGGTTGTTCGAAACGCGATGCGGTCGACCGGGTCGTGGCGGCGACGGGCGCCCGTCGCGGTCGGGTCTACGACCTCTCGCTCACGATCTGAGTCCGTCGGTTCGCAGCGCTGTCACACACCCTTCGTACCTTCCGGGCATGGAACCCATGCTCGTGATCGCGCTCCTGATCGCCTTCGTCACTATCGCTGCGGTCGGCCTCTGTGCCGGTGTTCTCGTTACCCGCCACCGGGCGGGAGCCGAGTCGGGTTCGCTCGACGGTGTCGTCGAGCGGGTCGTGAGCATCGCCGGCGAAAGCTTCGACAGCCGTTTGCAGACGGGAACGGCCGAACTCGAGCATCGACGTCAGGCGATCGACGACCACCTCGAGGCCGTGGTCACATCTCTCGCTGAGAAGATCGACTCGGTCGACAAACTCGTCGCCGAGCGAGTCGGTGGCATGTCCGAGACCGTCGGCGAGCGGGTCGGTGGGATGTCGAAGAGCCTCGGTCACCAGGTCCAGACGATGGGCAACGAGCTCACCCAGTTGCGCAACCTTGTCGCACAACTGCAAAGGGAGCGCGCCGAACAGCACGGCCAGTTCGTCACGTCGCTCGAAGCGGCCACCCAGCAACAGCAGGTGCTCGCCGAGACCACGCAGCACCTCCGCGAGGCGCTTGCCAGCCCCCAGGCCCGTGGCCAGTGGGGTGAGCGTATGGCCGAGGATGTTCTCCGCGCTGCCGGCATGCGCGAGGGCATCAATTACCGCAAGCAGCGGGCGATTGAGGGCGGCACCCGACCCGACTTCACGTTCTTGTTGCCCGACAATCAGCACCTGCACATGGACGTCAAGTTCCCGGTCGACAACTACCTGCGGGCGCTCGAAGCGCCGTCCGAGGCCGAGGCGGCTATGCGGCGTGATCGTTTCCTGAAAGATGTGCGCGACCGGGTGAAGGAACTCAACGGGCGCGGCTACACCGCCACCGACGCCACCGTCGGCTACCTGCTGCTCTTCATCCCCAACGAGAGCGTCTATGGCTTCATTCATGAACACGACGCATCCCTGCTCGACGACGCCCTTTCGCAGAAGGTCGTCCTGTGCTCGCCGACCACCCTCTTCGCAGTGCTCGGCGTCGTCCGTCAGGCCATGGACACCTTCGCCGTCGAACGCAAGACAGGCGAAATCCTCGATGCGCTCGCCGGCTTCGGAGCACAGTGGTCGAAATTCTCTGAGCAGGTCGACAAGGTCGAGAAACACCTCGGCACCCTCAACAACAGCTTCAACGACCTTGCGGGGCCGCGTCGCAACCAGCTCGAGCGCCAACTCGGCAAGCTCGAGGCGATCCGCTCCCGGTCGATCGAAGCCGAGTCGACGGAGGCCGCAGCGATCGACACGGCTCCGTCTGGGGACGGCACCGTGCCGATGTTGCGCGAGGTGTCCGACCGCAGCGCCTCGTAGGCACCGGTAGCCTCGGCGGGGTGAGCACCCCCGTTCTCGTCGCAGTCGCCTGGCCCTACGCATCTGGGTCGCGCCATCTCGGTCATCTGGCCGGCGCCTATCTCCCGGCTGACGTCTTCGCTCGTCATCAGCGAATGGTCGGCAACGAGGTGCTGATGGTGAGCGGCTCCGACGTGCACGGCACGCCCATCACGGTCCGCGCCGACGCCGAGGGCGTGACCGCGCAGGACATCGTCGATCGTTACCACGGCGAATTCGTGCGGCAATGGGACGAGATCGGTCTGCAGTGGGACCTCTACACCACGACCGGAACCGATCATCACGCCCGGGTCACGCAGGAGATGTTCCTGAAGCAACTCGAGCAAGGCTTCATCGACAAGCGAACCTCCGAGCAGTTCTTCGATCCCGAAGCCGACCGCTTTTTGCCCGACCGCTATATCGAGGGCACCTGCCCGCACTGCGGCTACGGCGAAGCCCGCGGTGATCAATGCGACAATTGTGGCCGCACCCTCGATGCCACTGATCTGATCGATCCTCGCTCGAAGATTTCCGGTGCCACTCCGGAGCTTCGGCCTACCGAGCACTTCTACTTCCGGTACTCCGACTTCACGGAGCGGGTCGGCGAGTTCCTCGCTGACAAGCAGGGGTGGCGCAACCACGTCCTCAACTTCGTGAAGAGTTGGATCAACGAGGAGGGGTTGCTCGATCGGGCGATCACGCGCGATCTCGACTGGGGAGTCGAGCTTCCAGTCGACGACCTTGGTCCCGGCAAGCGCATCTATGTCTGGTACGACGCCGTCATCGGCTACCTGTCCGCCTCGCAGGAGTGGGCCCAGCGGCAGGGCGACGATCAGCGTTGGCGTCACTGGTGGTACAACGACGACAGCCGTCACGTCTACTTCATCGGGAAGGACAACATCCCGTTCCACTGTTTGTTCTGGCCGGCGCAGCTCATGGGCTACGACCCAGAGATCCACCTGCCCGACGACGTGCCCGCCAACCAGTACATCACCTTCAAGGGCGGCAAGGCCTCGGCGTCACGCGGCGTCGGTCTCACCATCCAGGAAGGTCTCGACCTCTTCCAGGCCGACGGGCTTCGCTACGCCCTGGCCGCCAGCTTCCCCGAGCAGGCCGACACCGACATCTCGATCGAGGAGATCGCCCGGCGGATCAACGAAGAGCTCGTGGCGACGTGGGGCAACCTCGTCAACCGTGTGCTGTCGATGGTCAACAAGAATTTCGGTGAGCAGCCGTCGGTCGAGGGCCGAACGGACGCCGACCAGGCCGTGCTCACCACCGTCGACGAGTTGCTGACCACCGCCAACAGCCAGCTCGAGCGGGTCGAACTCAAAGCGGCGCTGCGCACCGCAATGGATGCGGCCCAGGCGGTCAACGCCTACCTCAACGCCACCGAGCCGTGGAAGGTCGCCAAAGAGGATCCGCAGCGTGCTGGTGTCCTCCTTGGCACTGCCCTCGACGCGATCAACGGCGTGCGCATCGGCTTCGCACCGTTCCTGCCGTTCAGCACGGAGGCCCTGTCGGAGATTCTCGGCCCGATCGAGGGCTGGAACCGGGTTCCGGTGCCGACGGGAACGCCGATCGCCAAACCGACGCCGATCTTCACCAAGGTCGACGTCGAGGCCCTGCTGGCCGAGGACTGATCCGGCGTGGCCTGGATCGATCAGCACTGTCACATCGACCCTGGTCCCGATGGCGTTGCTCAGGTCGCCGACGCCAATGCTGCCGGCGTGATGCGCATGGTGTCGGTCGGCTGCGACCTTGAGCAGTCCACGCAGATGGCGGCGATCGCGCTCGAACACGAGGGTGTGTACGCCACCGCCGGAGTCCACCCCCACGAAGCGAGCGGCGGACTCGACGGAATCGCTGCATTGCTCGATCTCCCGCAAGTCGTCGCCGTGGGGGAGGCGGGCCTCGACTATCACTACGACCACTCGCCGCGAGCCGAACAGCGCGACGTGTTCGCCGCCCAGATCCAGTTGGCAAATGAGCGTGATCTTCCGCTCGTCATCCACTCACGCAGCGCCTGGGACGAGACCTTCGAGATCCTCGACCGTGAGGGCACGCCCCGGCGCACGGTGATGCACTGCTTCACCGGTGGCCCCGACGAGGCACGCGAGAGTCTCGCCCGCGGCGCGATCGTGTCATTCGCCGGGATCATCACCTTCCCGAGCGGACAAGACCTCCGCGACGCTGCTGCTGTCACCCCGCTCGACCGACTGTTGGTCGAGACCGACTCGCCCTACCTGGCACCGGTTCCCAACCGGGGCAAGCGGAACCAGCCCGCATGGGTGGTCCATGTCGGCGAGGCCGTGGCCGCAGCGAAGGGCGTCGATCTCGCCGAGGTCGAAGCCGCTACCTGGGCGACCGCCGCCGCCTTCTACGACCTCGACACCGTTGATGCGGCGAAGTCGGCCGTCTGACGGCGCGTGCCGACCGGCACCGCATTCGTGTTTCGACGCTCCTAGCGTTTGCTCCATGGCCCAGATCAGCCCCGAGCGGAGTCGGGTCGACGGCGCCACAGTTGGCGGCCGTGATGGTGTCGCTCCCCGGCCGCGTCCCGGAGCGTTTCCGTCGTGACCCACAGCGGTGCTGACATCCGAGCGTTGCTCGATCGCCACGGCCTCGAAGCGCGTCGCTCTCTCGGCCAGAACTTCGTCGTCGATCCCAACACGGTCCGCCGGATCGCCGCGTTGGCTGAGGTCGGCCCCGGCGACCCGATCGTGGAGATCGGCCCGGGTCTCGGCTCGTTGACCCTCGCCTTGCTGGAGCACGATGCATCGGTCACCGCCATTGAGATGGACACCGAACTGGTGCCCATCCTTCGCGAGGTCGTCGCCGGACGCGACGTCTCGATCGTCGAGGGCGATGCCCAACAGGTCGACTGGGGTGTCGTGCTGGCGTCGCATCCGGCGTGGAAGTTGGTCGCCAACCTGCCCTACAACGTCGCCACGCCGCTGATCCTCGACCTGCTCCGTGATGTCCCTGCCATCACCGAGATGCTCGTGATGGTGCAGTTCGAGGTCGCCGAGCGTCTCGCCGCCACGGCACCCGATCCGGCAATCGGGATCCCGTCGGTGCTTGTCGCCTACCACGGTCGAGCTGAGGTGGTCGGACGGGTTCCGCCGACGGTCTTTCATCCCAAACCACGCGTCGACAGCGCGCTCGTCCGGATCGTGCGTCACGAGCATCCACCGGTCGACACGTCGCTCGATCGACTCGAGCCCCTGGTGCGGGCCGCCTACAACCAGCGCCGCAAGATGATCCGCAAGTCGCTGAGTGGTCTGCGGACGGTCGAGCAGATCGAAGCCGCCGGGGTCGACCCGCAGGCGAGGCCCGAGACGCTCGACCTTGCCGCGTGGGGCAGGCTGGCCGACGCCTGACTCAGGTACGGGCTGCCGCCCAGCGTTCAGCCATCAGGGCGAACAGTTCGGCCATCGGTGTCGCCTCGCTCCGACCCTCGAACTCCCGGTAACAGGTGTCGAGGAGCGTCACGATGCGTTCCGGCTCGCCCCAATCGGCCCACCGGTCGAGCGAGACATCGGCTGCTGCGGTGGCGAGATCCATCTCGGCGTCGAAACAGCGTCGTGCCTCGGCGTGGCAGTACTCGTAGTACGCCCGGATCTCCCGCACGCCAGCGAGATCGGTGATCGGCCCGTGCCCCGGCACGATCGTGTCCGGTTGCCACGCCTCGATGCGGTCGAGGGCTCCGAGAAGGTCAGGGATCGTGCCCGCCCACAGGATCGGATGTCCCTCCACGAAGAGAATGTCGCCGGTGAACACCGTGGCGCGGTCGGCGACGTGGATCAGCACGTCGCCACCGGTGTGTGCCGGTCCGACCTCGACGAGGTCGACGACGGTGTCACCGACGGTTCGAGTCGTTGCCCCGCTGAACGTCGACGTCGGTTCGGGTCGATGCACGCCGCCGAAGTCGAAGCGCCCGAAACAGTGTTGGAAGAACTCGCCGACCACGCCCATCGCCGGTGCGGCTTCCAACAGTCCGACCATCATCGCCGGGTTCTCCCGGGTCATTTCCTCGGCGGCGATCACCGACGTGAGGATCTCCGCCCCGTCGAGCAGTTCGTTGCCGTTGCAGTGGTCACCGTTGCTGTGGGTGTTGACTAGCGTCGTGATTGAGAGGCCGGGGAGCGCCGCCTCGAATCCGTCGAGCATCGTCTGCGTCAGCGGCACGTCGTAGAGCGTGTCGACCAGTAACGCTTCGTCGCCATCGACGATCAGGCCAGCGTTCGACCACCCCCAACCACCGTCAGGTTGCAGCCACGCGTAGCTGCCCTGGCCGACATCACAGAGGCCGGCGACGTACGGGTGTGTCCCGAGTCCCATTCGGCGACCGTAGTCTGCGTTCGTGGACACGCCATCGACTGAGGCCGACGCTGCGCCGGAGACGCTCATCGCCCCGGCCAAGCTGACCCTTTCGCTGCGCGTCACCGGCCGGCGCGACGACGGCTATCACCTGATCGACGCCGAGATGGTGTCGCTTGATTTCCACGACCGACTCGAGATTGCGCCGGGTGATTCGCTGACGGTTGTGGGGCCTCACGGCACCGAGACGGTCGGGCCAGACGAGGACAACCTGGTGCGACGGGCACTTGCCCTCGCCGGGCGCACTGCGTCGGTCACGCTCCACAAGCAGATTCCGGCCGGTGCCGGCCTCGGCGGAGGATCGGCCGACGCTGCTGCAGTTCTCCGCTGGGCGGGCTTCACGGACCTTCGCGCGGCAGCGGCGCTCGGCGCCGACATCGCGTTCTGCCTCGTCGGTGGCCGAGCCCGCGTCACCGGCATCGGGGAAATCGTCGACCCGTTGCCCCATGACCAACGGACCTTCACGATCGTCACGCCACCCATCTTCTGTTCCACCCCCGCCGTCTACCGGACGTGGGACGAGATGGGTGGACCCGCCGGCGACAACGGCAACGATCTCGAACCGGCGGCGCTCATCGTCGCTCCCGAACTCGTGCGCTGGCGCGACGAAATCGCCGATCAGACGGATCGGCGACCTCAGCTTGCGGGGAGTGGCAGCACCTGGTTCGTCGAGGGGACGTTCCCCGACGTCGGACGCGTGGTCACGACGGTGCCGGCGTCCGAATGGAAGTACAGGGGCGACTGAGCGCCCCAAGCGTCACTTCCGCTGGTGGCGCGTCCTCCGGAGCATCTTCTTGTGCTTCTTCTTGCGCATGCGCTTGCGGCGCTTCTTGATGAGTGAACCCACGGCAGGCGACGCTACCGCCTCGGCGCCGGTGTCCCACCCTCTCGCCGATCAGGACGCGATGGCGATTGCCGCCGCTAGGTTGAGCCGCGCCGTGGCCCGTAGTTCAACTGGTTAGAACGTCGGACTTTGACTCCGGATGTTGCAGGTTCGAGTCCTGCCGGGCCAGCCCATCGTGCTCGCCGCAGCGCCGCGAAACCCGAGCCGAACTTTGCGTGGCGTCGACCGGGTCAGCGAATCATCGCGCGGGGTAGGGTGCTCCTGGGACGGAACCACCGGGGGCACGGGATGCAACTCCTGAACCACAAGAAGCTGCACATTGTCGCGGGTCGAGCCACCGCAGAGCTCGTCGCCGACATCTGTCGAGAACTCGACGTTACGCAGGGCACGCCGAATATCGCCGAGTTCGCGAACGGCGAGATTCATGTCAAATACGGCGAGTCAATCCGCGGCTCCGACGTGTTCATCGTGCAGACCCACACCGCATGGGACGGTCGTTCGATCAACGACTCGATCATGGAGCACCTGATCATGGTCGACGCCGCCAAGCGGGCATCGGCCAAACGCATCACCGCCGTTGCCCCCTTCTACGGCTACAGCCGCCAGGACCGCAAGGCGTCGGGCCGTGAGCCGATCACCGCCCGACTCATCGCCGATCTCTTCCTTGCTGCTGGCGCTGATCGACTCATCTCGGTCGACCTCCATAGCGGCCAGATTCAGGGCTTCTTCGATGGACCAGTCGACCACCTCACCGCGATGCCGGTGCTGATCGACTACCTCGCTGGCCTCGACGAGGACGACATGGTCATCGTGTCGCCCGACGCCGGACGCATGAAGGTCGCCGAGCGCTACACCAATCTGCTCGACGCCGACCTTGCGTATGTCCACAAGCGCCGCTCCACGGAAGAGAAGAACGCCGTCGAGGCCAAAGAGATCATCGGTGATGTCGCCGGTCGTTGCTGTGTTCTGATCGACGACATGATCGACACGGGGGGCACGATCTGTGCCGCTGCCGAACTTCTGCACCAGTACGACGCCAAGCGCATCATCATCGCGACGACGCATGGGGTCTTCTCGGGTCCGGCGATTGACCGAATCAAGAACGCTCCGGTCGAGACCGTGCTGGTCACCGACACCCTCCCGCTGCCGAGCGAGAAGCGGGCCGACAACATCACGGTCTTGTCGGTTGCGCCGATCATCGCCCAGGCCATCTCGGCGGTCTTCGAGGACACGTCGGTCAGCGAGATCTTCCAGGGCAACCACCTCGCCTAGTTCTCGCCGGGCGTCGTCGGGAGGCCTTGCACAACGTGCGTGGTCCGACGTTCGGCGTTTCGAGCCGTCGGTACCGGTGGTTCTGGCCCGTTGCCCCGGTACCATCAGGCGTCGGCCCGTCTGGGCTGTTGTTCGATTTTCACGTGCCCACTTCGGAGCCGAATTCTCATGTCTGACCTGCTGTTGAGCGCCGAGACCGGACGCACGGAAGGCTCTCGCCCGTCCCGTCGCCTCCGTCGCGAAGGCAAGATCCCCGCCGTCGTCTACGGCCTTGATACCGACCCGATCGCCGTGTCGGTCGCGTGGCCCGAGCTGCGTCGCTGCCTCACCACCGATGCGGGCATCAACGCCCTCATCACCCTCGACATCGACGGTGCCAACCACCTGTCGATCGTCAAGGACATCCAGCGTCATCCGACTCGCCGCGACGTTCTCCACGTCGATTTCCTCCGGGTCACCGAGGATCAGCAGATCGAGGTCAACGTTCCGGTCGTCTTGCGGGGCGAGGCCCGTCAGGTCACCCAGTTCGACGGCATGGTCGATCAGTCGATGTACGAGATGGCGATCTTGGTGAAGCCCACCGCGGTCCCCCAGGAGATCATCGTCGACATCACCGATCTCGAACTCGGTGCCACTGTCAAGGTCGCCGATGTCGTCCTCCCCGAGGGTGCCGAATCGGCCATGGATCCCGACGAAACCGTCGCGATCGCACTCATCACCCGCTCCACCCGTGAGGCCATCCGCCGCGCCGAGCAGGGCGAAGCTGCCGAGGTCGACGGTGCCGATGGTGCCGGCGGGTCCGACGGGGGCGACGAGGGCGAGAGCGGCGACGAGGGCTGACGCCCGCCGGCCTGACCCATGGTGGTCCGGCGTCGCAACCCCGAGCGCACCGGGACGCCTGCCGACCTGTTGTTGGTTGGCCTGGGCAATCCCGGTGACGACTACGCACAGACGCGCCACAACGCGGGCTTCTGGGTTGTCGACGAACTGGTCCGCCGACATGGCGGCCGGCTTCGGCGCGGCAAACGCGACTACGCCGAGAGTGACCTGTTGCGGGTCGGCGACAACATCGTCGCCGTTGCTCGGCCGACCACGTTCTACAACGAAGCCGGTCGAGCGGTCAGCGCCTTGGTCAAGCGGCACGGGATCGACGACTTCAGTCGGCTGGTGATGGTTCATGACGAACTCGACCTCGAGGTCGGGCGACTGAAGCTGAAGTTTGGCGGCGGACTCGCCGGGAACAACGGCCTCAAGTCGGTTCGGGCGCACCTTCGGACCGACGACTTTGCCCGACTCCGCATCGGCATCGGGAAGCCCGAGCAGGGCACGATGGCCGGACGGGACTATGTTCTGAAACGTCCGTCTCGCGCCGACCGTCCCGTGCTGGAGGAGGTCGTGGCCGACGCTGCCGACGCCCTCGAGTATCTCGCCGTGAGCGATATCGAGGCGGCGATGAACCGCTACAACCGCTGACCCATCCCCAATCCGCGAGAAGCTGCCCCTGTGAGTTCTCCTCGTTCCGTGCCTCCGCTCGGCGACCTGCTCGACCAACTCAGCGAAGAACCCTCGATCGAAGCGGCCCTCGGCCGGCGCGAACCGGTGATCGCGGTCGCCGACGCTGGCCGGGCCTTCGTCATCGCCGGCCTTGTGGCTGCGTCGGATCGTCGCCCCGTACTGGTCGGAACCCCGACACAGGCCGAAGCCGAGCGTCTCGCCGCCGATGCTGCAGCGATCCTGGGCGACGACAAGGTGCTGCACTTCCCCGCCTGGGAGACGCTGCCGTTCGAACGCGTCAGCCCAGGTGTCGAGACGATGGGTCAGCGCCTGGCCGTGCTCCATCGGCTCACATCCGACCGTCCGCCGTCGCTCGTCGTGGCGTCGGCGCGAGCGCTGATCCAGCGAATCGACCCGCATGCCGCCATCGAGCCGATCGAGGTGCGCCCTGGCGATCAGATCGACCCGGTCGAACTCGTCGAACATCTCGTCATGCTCGGCTACCGCCGGGAGGGACAGGTCGAACATCGCGGTGAGGTGGCGGTGCGCGGCTCGATCGTCGACGTCTACCCGAGCACCGCCGATGCGCCCGTTCGCATCGACCTGTGGGGGGACGAGGTCGAACGGCTCACCGAATTCGCCGTGGCCGACCAACGCTCCACCGAGCCGGTCGAGTCGGCGCGTATCTATCCATGTCGCGAGTTCCGGCCAACCGACGCACGACGGGCACGGGCAGCCGAACTTGTCGCAGAGGAGCCCTGGGGGCGCGAACAGTGGGATCGCTTCGCCGACGGCACCCTCTTCGACGGCATGGAGTCGTGGCTGCCGTGGCTGGTCGAGGGCGAACACCTCATCACCGATCTCATCGGTGCCGACGGGCTGGTGGCGTTCGTCGAGCCTCGACGGGTCCGCGACCGGGCCGCGGAGATTCTCGCCGAGGAGGCCGATCTTGCGTCGACGCTCGCCCTGACATGGGATGTCGCGGCCGACGACGTGCACCGTCTGCACCTCGACTTCGACCGGCTCATGACCCGCACCGACGCAGCGTCGTGGTCGATTCTGGCGACGCCAGACAAGCCGACAACACCGGTTGTCGCGGCGTCCGGTTGGGAACCGGTCGTGGGTGATCTGTCGCCCACGATCAGCCAGATCCGAAGCCTGCTCGACGACGGCTACCGGGTCGTGGTGGCCGCCGATGGCGAGGCCAGCGCCAACCGACTCGGCACCCTGATGGCCGAGCACGACGTCGTGCTCGATATCCGATCCGGACCGACCAGGGGAGGGGAGGGTCGGCCCGCCGGCGAGGTGATCGTCGCCCCGATCGAACGCGGCGTCGTCCTCAGCGATATCAAGCTCGCCGTGATCGCAGAATCCGATGTGACCGGTCGTCGCCGTACACACCGTCAGGCCCGGCGCCGCGCACGCGATACCCAGCGGTTTTTCGAGGATCTGCGAGAAGGCAGCTTTGTCGTCCACCATCAGCACGGCGTCGCCCGGTTCGGCGGCATGGTCACCCGCGCGATCGGTGGCAACGAGCGCGACTATCTGCTGCTCGAATACCGCGGTGGCGACAAGCTGTATGTGCCGTCGGACCAGATCGAGTCGGTGCGGCATTACACCGGGGGAGATACGCCGAGCCTGTCGAGGATGGGAGGCTCCGACTGGAGCCAGACCAAGGCCAAGGTCCGGTCGGCGGTGCAGGAGATCGCCCAAGAGCTCGTCGTGCTCTATCAGAAGCGCGTCACGAGCAGCGGCCATGCCTTTGCACCGGACACGCCCTGGCAGGGCGAGTTCGAGGCGTCGTTCCCGTTCCAGGAAACCACCGATCAGCTCAACGCGATCATCGACGTCAAGAACGACATGGAGCTCGAGTCGCCGATGGATCGTCTCGTCGTCGGCGATGTCGGCTTCGGGAAGACCGAGATCGGCATGCGGGCTGCGTTCAAGGCCATCCAGGACGGCAAACAGGTCGCCGTGCTGGTGCCGACGACCCTGCTCGCTCAACAGCACGTCACGACCTTTGCCGAACGGATGGCGCCCTACCCGATTCGCGTTGAGGTGCTCAGCCGGTTCCTCACCGCCAAGCAGGCCAAAGCCGTCACCGATGGTCTCAAGGACGGTGAGGTCGACCTGGTTGTCGGCACGCACCGGCTGCTGGGCGAGGGCATCGAGTTCAAAAACCTCGGGTTGTTGATCGTCGACGAGGAGCAGCGCTTCGGTGTCAGCCACAAGGAACAGATCAAGGAACTCCGCCACGACATCGACGTCCTGACGCTCACCGCGACACCGATCCCGCGCACGATGGAGATGTCGCTCACCGGTATCCGTGACATGTCGTTGCTCAACACGCCGCCGGCGGATCGTCAGCCGATCCTCACCTATGTCGGCGAGTACGAGGAACGAGCGGTCGCCGAGGCGATCCGTCGTGAGCTGCTCCGTGAAGGGCAGGTCTTTTTCGTGCACAACCGCGTGCGCGACATCGAGCACGTCGCCGAACGGCTCCGGAACCTCGTACCCGAGGCGCGGGTGGCGATCGCTCACGGGCAGATGGACGAAGGCACGCTCGAACGCGTCGTGGTCGATTTCTGGGAGGGCAACTACGACGTCCTCGTCTGTACGACCATCATCGAGTCGGGCATCGACATGCCGACCGTGAACACACTGATCGCCGATCGGGCCGATCTTCTCGGACTCGGGCAGCTCCACCAGCTGCGGGGTCGGGTCGGTCGAGCCGGACAGCGGGCCTACGCCTATCTGTTCCATCCGGTCGATCAGGTCTTGTCCGAGGAGGCCTACGAGCGACTCAAGACGATTGGCGAGGCCACCGAGCTCGGGTCGGGTTTCCGGATCGCCATGCGCGACCTCGAGATTCGCGGTGCCGGCAATCTGCTGGGTACCGGCCAGTCGGGTCACATCGCCGCCGTCGGCTACGACCTCTACTGCCAGATGGTCACCGAAGCGGTCGGTGAACTCAAGGGCGAGCGGGCCCCGGAGCCGGTCGAGATCGCGATCGAGGTCCCCGGCAACGCCCACCTGCCCGACGACTATGTCCTGAAGGAGACCAACCGGCTCGAGGCCTATCGGCGGCTTGCGTCGATCGAGTCCCTTGAGGCGCTCGATGATGTCCGAGCGGAATGGCTCGACCGTTTCGGTCCGATCCCCGAGCCGGCCGAGGCGCTCCTGCAGGTCGGGCGCCTTCGGGTCGAGTGTGTCCGCACCGGGGTTCGCGAGATCACCGTGACGAAGGGCCCCGGCTTCGGTGGCCCCGATTTCGTCGCCCGACTGTCGCCTGTCCATCTGCCCGACAGCAAACAGGTGCGCATGGAGCGGCTCTATTCCGGCAAGGGCTCGGGCAACCAGGCCGTGTTCAAAGAAGCGATCGGCGAACTCCAGTTGCCTCTGCGGAAGCGAGATGGTGGCGTCGTCGATCAATTGGCCGAGATCATGGGCGACCTGATCCCCGACAGCCCCGACCGCGCCGCTAGCCTTCCGTCTTCGTGAGCAACGAATCGCAGGTCGAAACCGAAGCCGACGCCCCGCTAGGCCGCCCGAGTCCGAGGGCGGCGCTGTCCGCGGGTCCGTTCGGCGTTGTCGCTGCCGTGATCGCCCTCGGCGTGGTCGTCGCAGCGGCCGTGTTCTTCGCCGTGGGTTCCGACGATACGGAGCGTGCAGCCTTCGAGTCGCGCTCGTTCGAGGACCGGGCCTCCTCTCAGGATGAGATCGCCGAATGGCGTTCGGTCATCGACAGTGGGGCGATCGCCGCCAGCCTCGACGGCACCGAGCTGACCTGGTCCGAGCTTGAGGGCATGCTCGAACGCCTTCCTGTTGGCGCCCCCAGATACACCGGCGTCCCTGACCTCGACACCACTCGTCAGGTCGTCCGTCAGTGGATGATCACGCGTGCACTCAAGGATGAACTCGCAGCCCGCGGTATCGAGTCCGATACCGCTGATCGTCAAGCAGCGCTCGATGAGACCTTGCTGGCGGATCCGACGTTTGACGAGACCACGCCGTATGGCGTGTTGGCTCTGGAGACTCGGTCGCTCACGACGACGCTCGATCGAGTGGTCGACGATCTAGCGCTGGCGGCCGAACTCGAGCGTCCCGAGTACCTCTGTTCGAGCCACATCCTTGTCGAGACGGCAGCGGAGGCCGAAGAGATCGTGGCCCTTCTGGACGAGGGCGCCGACTTCGCAACCCTTGCCATCGAGCGCAGCGGGGATGGATCTGCAGCGATCGGCGGCGATCTCGGTTGTGGCCCCACCATCGGCTACGTCTCCGAGTTCAGCGACGGCGCGCGAGCAGCCGGCAGCGGCAACATCTCGCCGCCGGTGCGTTCCCAGTTCGGCTGGCATGTCATCTCGGTTCGCACGATCGGTGAGCTCACCACGGAGAACCACCCGGAGATGACCGAGGCCGAGGTTCAGCAGGCGCTCGGCAGTTTTGAACCGATGGCTCGTGACCGCATCGCAAACGATCTCGGCACCGAGATCGTTGACGCAGCGTGGGAGCGAGTCGCCGCCGGTCACACGCTCGACGAGCGACTCGGTGTGTGGGATTCCACGGTGCGCTTCATCGCCCCGCCCGGCGCGATCGACGGCTGAGTCCGGACGTGGCGGGTCGACTCACCATCGTGGGGCTCGGCCCGGCCGGCCCCGAGCTGATCACCCCGCAGGTCACGGAGCGGCTGGCCGCGGCCCCGATGGTGCGGCTACGCACCGCCCGGCATCCCGCAGCCGTCGTCGTCGACGCGCCGTCCTACGACCACGTCTACGAGGCCGCCGATCGGTTCGCCGACCTTTATGAGGAGATCGCACGCGATCTCCTTGCGCTCGTCGCGGTCGACGACCTCGTCTATGCCGTACCTGGTTCGCCGCTCGTACTCGAACGAACGGTGGAGTTGGTGCGAGAGGCAGCGGCCGACATGGATCTCGAGCTCGAGATCCTTCCGGCGGTGTCCTTTCTCGACACCGTGTGGAGTCGCCTGCAGGTCGACCCGATCGAAGCCGGGGTCCGGTTGATCGACGGTCATGTGTTCGCGACCGCCGCAGCCGGACAGACCGGACCGCTCCTCGTCGCCCACACCCACGCCAACCATGTGCTCTCCGATGTCAAGCTTGCCTTCGAGGAGCCGCCGGCCACCGCAGTGATCCTGCAGCGACTCGGGTTGCCCGACGAGCGCATCGTCGAAGTCGCCTGGGCTGATCTCGACCGCGAACTTGAGGCCGACCATCTCACCTCGCTGTATCTCCCCGAGGTGGCCGAGCCCGTCGCCCACGAGTTTGCTCGCTTCGACGAATTGGTTCGGATTCTGCGTGACGAGTGTCCGTGGGACCGCAAGCAGACCCACGCCAGCCTGCGGCGTCACCTGCTCGAGGAGACGCACGAGGTGCTGGAGGTGCTCGACGCTCGGGCGGCACTCGCCGACGCCGAACCTGACCCCGACCTGGACGACCATCTCGCCGAGGAGCTCGGTGATCTGCTCTACCAGATCTACTTCCACGCCCGGTTGGCCTCCGAGCGAGGATCGTTCACCGTCGCCGACGTGGCTCGAGGCGTGCACGACAAGCTGGTTATCCGGCACCCGCACGTCTTCGGTGACGTCGATGCCGACGATGCGGAGACCGTGGTGTCGACGTGGGAGGAGATCAAGGCGCAGGAGAAGCAGCGCGACTCCGCCCTCGACGGCATCCCCCCGTCCCTGCCGGGATTGGCACTTGCGGCGAAGATCCAGAAGAAGGCGGCGTCGGCCGGCTTCGACTGGGATGGCGGAGTCGAGGTCGCCTACGCCGACGTCGAAACAGAACTCGCAGAGGTGCGAGAGGATCCGAGCGAGCACGAAGTCGGTGATCTTTTGTTTGCCGGGGTGCAGGTGGCCCGTAGGCTCGATGTCGACCCGGAGGCTGCGCTCCGCAGTGCTGCCCAGCGGTTCGCCTCGCGGTTCCGTCGGGTCGAGGTGCTCGCCGGGAGCCCTGAGGCGCTTGCCGCTGCGGACGAAAATCAGCTCACGGCGTGGTGGGCGGTGGCCAAGTCGGCCGAATCCCTGGCAGACTGACGGTCCCGGGACGGCGGAGCATCCCAGGGCTCGCGCGGTTCGCGCGAAGTCCCTCACTCTTCGCGCGAAGCCCACTAGCCTTGCGCCCAATTCCGCCCGTTCGCGCATTGCGAGGTCGTTCCGTCATGAGCACCATTGAGCACGTCCACGGTCGTGAGGTCTTCGACTCGCGCGGCAATCCCACCGTCGAGGTGGAGATCGCCCTCGATTCTGGTGCCATCGGTCGGGCGATCGTGCCCTCTGGCGCCTCCACCGGCGCGTTTGAAGCGGTCGAGTTGCGCGATGGCGGCGATCGACTCAACGGCAAGGGTGTGCTGACTGCGGTTGGCTTCGTCAACGGCGAACTCGCCGACACGGTCATCGGCCTCGACGCCATCGATCAGCGGCTTGTCGACGCCGAACTGATCTCCACCGACGGCACCGACAACAAGAGCCGGGTCGGAGCGAACGCCATTCTCGGCGTTAGCCTCGCCACGGCCCAGGCAGCGGCCAACGAACTCGAGATCCCGTTGTGGCGTCATATCGGTGGATCCAACGCCCACGTGCTGCCCGTTCCGATGATGAACGTGCTCAATGGCGGCGAGCATGCCGACAACGCCGTCGACTACCAGGAATTCATGTTCATGCCGGTGGGCGCCGCGTCGTTCACCGAAGCCCTGGTGTGGGGTGTCGAGGCGTACCACGTGCTCAAGAAGGTGCTCGGCGACAAGGGTCTCTCGACCGGCATCGGCGACGAGGGCGGCTTCGCTCCCGACCTCGCCAGCAACGAGGAGGCAATCCAGTTGCTCGTCCAGGCGATCGAGATGTCGGGCCGAACCCCCGGTGACGACATCGCCATCGCGATGGATGTCGCCTCGACCGAGTTCTACGACACCGACACCGGCCTCTACACCCTTGCCGCCGAGGGCCGCAGCCTCGATTCGGCATCGATGGCCGGCGAACTTGCGTCGCTGTGCGACCGGTACCCCATCGTCTCGGTCGAGGACGGCATGGCCGAAGAGGATTGGGATGGCTGGAAAGCCCTCAACGAGGGTGTTGGCGATCGCGTTCAGCTCGTCGGTGACGACCTCTTCGTCACGAACACCGAGCGCCTCAGCCGCGGCATCGAGGGCGGCTACGCAAACTCGATCCTGATCAAGGTCAACCAGATCGGTTCGCTCACAGAGACCCTCGAGGCTGTCGACATGGCCACCCGCAACGGCTGGACCTCGGTGATGTCGCATCGCTCCGGCGAGACCGAGGACACCTTCATCGCCGATCTCGCTGTCGCCACCAATTGCGGCCAGATCAAGACCGGTGCCCCGGCTCGCTCCGACCGTGTCGCCAAGTACAACCAGCTGCTGCGCATCGAGGAACAGCTCGGTGAGTCGGCGGCCTTCCGAGGAACGAGCGCCCTCGCGGGCGGCTGACCATGGCTCCGTCCCGTTCGCGCGCCACGGCCGGATCACCGGCACGCCGCCCCGCTGGCGGACGACCCGCGCGCGGGCCGCAACCCGTCCGCAAACCCGCGGCCAAACCGGCCGGAGGCGGACCCCGGTTCCGATCGGGAATGGCAGTTCGCAGCGCACTCGTCGCTGCGACCCTTGCGGCGGGCGCTGCACTCGCGTACATGCCGGTCACCGACTACTTCGAACTGCGCGGCGAGCTGACCGAGCTCGAGGTTGAGAGCACCGAGCTGCACCAACAGCTCAGCGACGCTGAGTCCCAGAAGCAGAAGGCGGAGAGCGAGATCGAGCTGCGAGCCCGCTGCTATGCGAACTATGTCTGGCCCGGCACGGAGAGCTACGCCATCCCGGGTTCCGGTACGGGTTGTGTCTCGGTTCGCTGAGTCGGCCACGATGATCCGATGAGTTCTTCTTCGGCAGCCCACGTCGTCGCCCATGGCCTGGTTCGACGGTTTGGCGATCTCACCGCCGTCGATGGCATCGACCTCAACGTGGGGGAGGGCGAGATCTTCGGCTTTCTCGGTCCGAACGGCGCTGGTAAGTCGACCACGGTCCGGATGCTCGTGACACTGCTGAAGCCGTCGGCGGGTTCAGCCTCGGTTGCGGGTTTCGACGTCGCTTCCCAACCGAATGAGGTTCGTCGCCGGATCGGGGTCGCTCTCCAGGACGCCGCGATCGATCCACTGATGACCGGCAACGAGTCGCTACGGCTTCAGGCGGTCATGCAGGGCCTCGGTGGTAGGCCAGGGCAGCAGCGCGCGGGGGAACTCCTCGAACGGGTCGGTCTTACCGAAGCCGGCGACCGGCGGGTCGGCACCTACTCCGGAGGTATGCGTCGACGTCTTGATCTCGCCCTCGCGCTGATCCACAAGCCGTCGGTGTTGTTCCTTGATGAGCCGACGACCGGACTCGACCCGACGAGCCGTCAGGCCGTGTGGGAGGAGGTCCGGTCGCTCAACGACGAAGGCACCACGGTCTTTCTCACCACCCAGTACCTCGAGGAAGCCGATCAACTCGCCGGTCGTATTGCGATCATCGACGGTGGCACGATCGTCCGAGAAGGTGACCCCGCTGCACTCAAGGAGGCTGTCGGCGATCCGACCTTGCGCCTTGAGGTCGCCGATCCGGCCCGTCAGGAGGCGGCGCGGGGCATCCTTGCCGGATTCGGCGGCGAGCGCCCCGCCCGGACCGGACGGATCGCCATCGGTCTGCGGGGCGGTACCGGCAGTCTCGCCGCCGTGATCCGAGCGCTCGACGAGGCGGGCATCACCGTCGGCCATGTCGAGGTTGACTCTCCCAGTCTCGACGATGTCTTCGCCGACGCTACCGGGCGCCGTCTCGAGGGCGCCGGTTCGTGACCGCGGCGGTCACCACGGAGCGGTCCCGTTGGCGGATCGCGGCGGAGCAGTCGCTCGCCCTCGCCATCCGGTCGGTGCGCAACACGGCGCGCGACCCCGGTGCCTGGGTGCCTCCCATGATCTTTCCGCTCGTGCTCGCTGCGATCTATGGCGCCCAGTTCAGCCGAGCCACCGAGTTGCCCGGTTTTCCGGAGGTCGACTCGTTCCTGCAGTTCATTCTTCCTGCATCGATCCTCCAGGGCGTGTCGTTCAACGCCGGTGATGCGGGTACCGGCATGGCGACCGATATCCAGAACGGTTTCTTCGACCGCTTGATGAGCTCGCCGACAAGTCGCCTCGCCGTCTTCATCGGCCGTCTTGCCGGGGCGATCGTGTTCTCCGCGATTCTCGCCACCGTCCTGGTACTGATCTTCACGGTGTTCGGCGCACCGGTGCAGGGCGGTGTGGTCGCCGCCCTTGCATTGATCGTCATCGCAGCCTTTCTGGCGGTCGCAATCGGCGGGTTCAGTCTCGCCGTCGCGATCCGAACGGGTTCGAGTGAGGCGACCCAGGCGATGTTCCCCCTGACCTTCGTGATCATCTTCGTGTCGTCCGCATTCTTCCCGACCGGACTCATGACCGGCTGGTATCAGGAGGTCGCCGAGGTCAACCCCTTCACCCTGATCGTCAATCCGGCCCGCCAGATCGCGCTCAGCGGATTCGACTGGGGCGACTTCGGTCAGGCGATGTTCTGGATCGCCGCCGTTTCCTTCGTGTCGCTCGGTCTGTCGTACCGGGCCTACCTGACCAGGCTTCGACGCTCGTGACGGTCACCGACCTTCACGCCGAGCATGGTCGGGAGGGTGGCTTCGTGCCGTCGGCGCCGTTGCTCACCGCCCTGATCCGACGAGCGGTGACCAGGATGATCCGTCTCCCGGCGGTGCTTGCGCCGACGGTGATCATGCCGGCGTTCTTCATCACCGCCTTCACCGGCAGTTTCGACGGCATCTCGCGCGTCGAGGGCTACCCGACTGACAACATCGTCAACTGGGTCGCGGCGTTCGCGATCCTGCAGTCGTGTGCCTTCGCCGGTATCGGTGCTGCGGCGGCGATGGCCACCGACCTCGACACCCGCTTCATCGATCGGCTCCTGGTGTCGCCGATGCGGCGCGGGCTCGTGCTGCTGGCACCGCTCGGTCAGGCGGCCGTCCGGGCCCTGATCCCGACAACCATCATCCTGCTCATCTGTGTGCTCAAGGACGCATCGATGCCGGCTGGCATCCTCGGGGTGGCGATGGTCTATGTCGGCGGCATGTCGATGGCAGTTGTCATGGGTCTGCTGGGACTCGGGGTCGTGCTGCTCATCGGCAACATCCGCGCGATGGCGTTGGTGCAGGTGATCTCGTTCCTGGTGCTGTTTCCGTCGACCGGTCAGGTCCCGATCGAATTGATGGATGGTTGGTTGGCAACGATGGCTCGCTGGAACCCGGCGACGCCGGTGCTCGCAATGACCCGCCAGGGTTTCCTCGGTGAGATCTCCTGGTCCGAGACATGGCCGGGCCTGCTTGTCATCGGTGGCGGTCTTGCGCTGTTCGGCGCGTTCGCCCGCACACAATTGCGCCGCCTCGACGGCTGACCGGGCTCAGCCGAGCCGGGTCGTCGCTCGCCGCAGCGCTAGGTTGGACGCTGGTGAGGGATCTCTTCAACGCTCTCGATACATGGCACGGCTCGGGGCGTGACGCGGCCATCGCCCGGGTGGTCGATCTCGACGGCTCAGGTCCCCGTCTGCCCGGCGCAGCCATGGCCGTCAACCTCGATCAGGACGTTCGTGGATCGGTCAGCGGGGGCTGCGTCGAAGGCGCCGTGGTGATCGAGGCACTCGACGTGATGGAGGCCGACGCCCATCGGGTCGTGACCTTCGGGTACAGCGACGACGAAGCGTTTGCCGTCGGTCTCACGTGTGGCGGCACGATCCATCTCTTCCTGGAGCGCTTCGAGCCGGGCGATTGGTACGTCCCGCTGAAGGCCGATATCGCGTCGGGTCAGGCCGTAGCGCTCGCCACGGTCATCGACGGGCCTGGGGTCGGCAACAAGTTGCTTGTTCGGGCCGATGATTCCGTGATCGGCACGCTCGGTCATGAAAACCTCGACCGGGTCGTCGAGCGCGACGCCCGAGGTGAGCTCGCGGCGGGCCGCTCCGGCTTGCGGCACTACGGCGAACACGGCGAGGCGCGAGAAGACATCGTCGCGGTCTTCATCGAGTCATTCGCTCCGCCGCCGCAGATGCTGATCTTCGGTGCCGTCGACTTCACTGCCGCGCTCGCCAAGGTCGCCAAGGTGCTCGGCTATCGGGTGACGGTGTGCGATGCCCGTGAAGTGTTCGCCACTAACCAGCGCTTCCCGATGGCCGACGAGCTCGTCGTCGATTGGCCCGATCGGCTGCTTGCCGACATCGGCGGTGATCTCGGCCCGCGCGATGCCGTCTGTATTCTCACCCACGACGCTAAGTTCGACGTTCCCGCCGTCACCGCATCGCTGGAAACGAAGGTCGGCTACATCGGCGTGATGGGGAGCCGTCGAACCCATGACGACCGCACCAGACGCCTTGTTGACGCCGGTGTCGACCAAGCCGGCCTTGATCGCCTGCGATCACCGATCGGTCTCGATCTCGGGGCCCGCACCCCCGAGGAGACGGCGGTCTCCATCGTGGCGGAGATCATCGCAGAGCGCACCGGCCGCTCTGTCGCCTCCCTCTCCCGCACCGAGGGTCCGATCCACGATTGAGTCAGCTCGGCGAGGGCGGTGGCCCCATCGGCCGCTGTGGTGTCTCACGAACGTGGAAGCGCTGACGCCAGTCGAGGTGGGTGCTGTCATCGATTGACAATTGCCATGCGTAGGAGCGCCCGGGGGTGACGGGGAGCGACGGGAACGTGATCGCCAACGGCACCGACAAGGGCGTACCCGCCTGAAGGCCCGCTGGCCGGCCGGCTTCGAAGCGGCCGTGCACGACCAGCGGCTGCTCGTTGATCATCACGGGGTGCCCGTCCTCGTCGAGAAGGTCGAGGCGCCACTGGTGTGGTGTGTTGGCGCGGTCCCAGGGGACCTCGATGCGGATGGCGACCCCCATCGGCTGGGGCCGAGGTCCGATGACGGAGAGACCACCGCCGAGGACATACAGCTTGCGGTCGGCGACCTGGGCCGAATCGGCCAGCAACATGGTGACCCGGAGGGTCGGGGGTGAGGCCGGCGCGGGAACAGTCGGGTCCATGCCGGTGACCCTAGGCTGTGTCGGTGACCGACATCGACCGCATCCGCCAGCGTTCCGTTGCTGCGGTGATCCTTGCCGCCGGTGCCGGATCCCGTTACGCCGGTGACACCCACAAACTGTTCGCCGAGATCGACGGACGTCCGGTCATCTCTCACGTCGTCGATGCCGCTCGAGCCTCTGAGGTCGACGAAGTGATCGTGGTCGCCGGTGCCGTCGACCTCGAACCGTTCGTACCCGACGATGTCACGCTGATCCACAACGAGCAGTGGGCCGATGGTCAGGCGACCTCGCTCCGTGCCGCAGTCGGCTATGCGGAGTCACGACGACACGACGCGCTCGTGGTCGGACTCGGCGACAGCCCCGGTGTCACCACCGAGATCTGGAACAAGGTCGCCGAAGTCGACGCCGATCTCGCGTCGGCTCGCTACGACGGTGAACTGCGACCGCCGGTTCGCCTCAGCGCCTCGATGTGGGCATCGCTTCCCGTCAGTGGCGACGACGGGGCTCGTGCCCTCATGCGGCAGCGTCCTGACCTCGTCCGTCCGGTCCCCGTCGACGGCGACCCGCGCGACATCGACACGCTCGAGGACCTCCGCCGGTGGAGCTGAGCGACTCATTCACCGTCGCATGCCCGATCGACGAGACGTGGGCCCTCTTGACCGAGCCCGAGCGAGTCGCAAGGTGCGTCCCCGGCGCCCACCTCACCGAGATCGTCGGTGACGATCACCACGGTGTCGTCAACGTGCGCCTCGGTGTGCTTGCGGCCCGCTTCACCGGTCACGCCACATTCGAACACGACCTCGACCGGCACCGGATCATCGTGAAGGCCCAGGGTGACGGGAACCAAGGGCGAGCAGAGGCGCACATCACCGCCCGGCTCGAAGCGCTCTCCGACGATCAGACACAGGTGAACGTCGATGCCGACCTGCAACTCGATGGTCGCTTGGCGCAGCTTGGTCGGGGCATCATCACCGAGGTGAGTTCGGCACTCACCGCCCAGTTCGGCGACAACCTGGCGGCTTCGAGTACCGCTGAGCGGGTTCTCGGGCCCGACGCGTTCGCTCATCCACGAAGCGTCGCCATGCCGGAGCCCGACGCGCTCGACCTGCTCGATGCCGCTCGTCGTCCCATCATGAAGCGGCTTGTCCCGCTCGCCGGCCTGCTCACGCTGGTCGCCTGGTTCGTTCGTGGTCGTCGGAGTGGTCGATGAGCGAACTCACCGATGCCGACCGTCGACGGGTGGCGGAACTATTGGGCCGCGAACCCGGCGGCGCCTATGAGATCGTCGTGCGCAATAAACTCGGCGACCCGGTTGTGCTCTGCAATGCGCCGTTGCTGGAATCGGGTCGACCGATGCCCACTCGGTACTGGCTCGTCGGTGATCACGAGCGCCGAATCGTGGGCCGTATCGAGAGCGACGGGGGCGTGCGCCGTTCCGAGGCTGAGATTCCTGCTGCGGACATCGAAGCGGCTCACGAGCGCTACCGACTCGAACGCGACGCCGCGATGCCGGCGGATCACGACGGTCCGCGGCCGTCCGCTGGCGTTGGCGGTACCCGCCGCGGCGTTAAGTGCCTGCACGCCCACTACGCCTGGTATCTCGCAGGCGGCGACGATCCAGTAGGCCGTTGGGTGGCCGAACGGTTCGCCGCCTACGAGGACCGTGACGATCTCCCCGAGGACCATCACCATGACTGACGCTCCCGTCGCCGCCATCGACATGGGCACGAACTCGACTCGCTTGCTCGTCCACGACGGCGAGAACACGATCGAGCGTCTCATGACTATCACCCGACTCGGGCAAGACGTCGATCGCACCGGCCGTCTCGCCGACGAAGCGATCGAACGGGTGCTCTCGTGCCTGCGGACCTACAAGTCGGTCATGGACCAGCATGGCGTCACCCGCGTGCGAGCGGTGGCCACCTCGGCCGCTCGCGATGCGGCCAACCGCGACGAGTTCTTCACCGCCGTGCACGACGTCATCGGCGTCGAGCCAGAACTTTTGTCGGGCTTCGACGAGGGCAAGCTCTCCTTCCGAGGTGCCACCGCCGATCTTGATCCTGCCGACGGCCCCTTTCTCGTGTTCGATATCGGTGGCGGCTCCACGGAGTTCGCGTTCGGCACCGACGAGGCCGAGTCGGCGATGTCACTCGACATCGGTTGTGTGCGACTCACCGAGAAGTACGTCGAGCACGACCCGCCACGGCCGGAGGAGCTCGTCGCGTGTTTGTCGATCACCGAGGCCCACCTCGACGACGTCGCTCGCCAGATGCCTCAGATCGCCCATGCGGCGACCTTCGTCGGGCTTGCCGGCACTGTGTCGACCGCAGCGGCGGTCGAACTCGGTCTCGCCGAGTACGACCGCGATCAGATCCATCATTTCGTGCTCACGAAGGAAGCAGCGGAGGACGTCTACCGCACGCTCGTCACCGAAGCCCGCGACGATCGCATCCACAACCCCGGTCTCGAAGAAGCCCGAGCCGATGTGATCGTCGGTGGCATGTGCATCCTCGTGCGCATCATGCGCTACTTCGACATCGAGGAACTCGTCGTTTCCGAGGCCGACATCCTCGACGGTCTCGTCTTTTCGCTGCTGTCCTAACCCTCGAGCTGAACTCGCCCGACGAGTGAACGGGTGCTTCACTGACGGCCATGACCGTCCGTGACCTGCCCGAGTACGCCACCCTCCTGATCGAGGAGCCCGACGACGACATCGTGCTCGTCACCATGAACCGGCCCGAGCGTCTCAACGCGATCTCGGCGCAGCTCATGACCGATCTTCAGGACCTGACTCGACGGGTCGACCTCGACCGAACGCTACGGGCCGTCGTGCTGACCGGCGCCGGTCGCGGGTTCTGTGCCGGCGCCGACCTTCTCGGCGACCCGAGCACCCCGCCCGGTGCCGAGGGCGTGGGTCCGATCGTCGGCCGGTTCATGGCCCAGGATCAGATCGCGACGGTCAACGAATCGATCCACCGCTCGCGCAAGCCATGGATCGCGGCGGTCAACGGCGCAGCGGTCGGCGGCGGCTTCGCCATTGCGCTGGCCTGCGACGTGCGGATCGCCGCCCGGGGTGCTCGCTTCGGTGCGGTCTTCATCAAGGTCGGTGTCAGCAACTGCGATATGGGAACCAGCTACTTCTTGCCCCGGCTGGTCGGTGCTGGCCGTTCGGCCGAACTCCTGCTCACCGGCCGGATCTTCGATGCCGACGAAGCCGATCGAATCGGGCTGGTCGCCGACGTGGTCGACGACGGCACTGAAGTCGACCGGGCGTTGGCGACCGCTCGGGCGATTCGCGAGAACGGACCGTTCAGCGTCTGGATGACCAAAGAGACCATGTGGCAGACGGTCGACGCGCCGTCGCTGCGTCACGCCATCGACATGGAGAACCGCACCCAGATCATGACCACCACGACGGGCGACTTCAGCGAGTCGATGGCGGCGTTCGCCGAGAAGCGGCCGCCGGAATTCGGCGGCCTCTAGCTCTCAGCTCTGCGGGGCGGGAGGGTCGCTCGGAGGGCCGGCGAATAGCTGGGCCATCGCCAGCCAGTCGACGGCGATCTCGCCCTCCACGGCAAGGTCGGTGTCGGTGACGTTGCGCCGCTGGGCGGTGACGAGGCAGAAGTCGAGGGCCGAGCCGATCACGGTGGCCTCGGCCTGATCGGGGCCCCACACCCAGGTCTCGCCAGAGGGCGAGGTCAACATGACCTGCACGTCACCTTCGGGCACGTCGAGTCCCCGGTTGATGTACGTCCAGCCTCGAGTGATGTAGCCGAGCTGGGCGATGTGGCGGAGTCGGTCGGTCGGTTCGCGCTCGACGCCGACGGTGTCGCAGATGTCTTGGCCGTGCGCCCAGGCCTCCATCAACCGGGCGGTGAGGAACGACTTCGCGCCCATCGACGGCCCGTACCACTCGATACGGGCGTCGTTGGCACACGTTGCGGCTGCGGCGGCGAGACTGGCCCGCTGCCGACGCCAGTGGTCGAGCAGGTCAGGAGCCGACATTGCGCGAGCCTCGCCCAGTGTGGCGTCGTCGGCCGATGTCGCCGACGCGAAGGCGGCAGCGACGAAGGACTCGCGGTGGGCGACGAAGCCCTCCGGGTCGTCGATCGCCAGCGCTGCCGTCATGTCGAAGAAGGCAAGGTGGCCGATCTGGTCGCGAACCGCCCAGCGTGGCGATGGGGTGGCCCGCTCCCAGTCCTCGGCCGCCAGCGGTGCGACGACAGCATCGAGGGCGTCCTGTTCGGCGACGAGGTCGGCGGAGACGGAAGCAACAGTCGGCTTGTCCATGTCGGCAGCATGGTATGCCCGCGTTGTGGTGGCCGAAGGGAGGTCTCGCCGCTGTGCCGTGGTCGGGTCGACGGTCAGGTGATCGATGCCCGTGCGGCGGCGATGTGGGTATCCATCTCGTCGAGTGTTTCCTGGCGAAAGGCCCT
>Ga0255751_10000693_pt1 | contig 31756 bp, 59 predicted proteins | sample 071ome_20_FD_179951 | JGI IMG/M metagenome (GOLD analysis project Ga0255751, IMG submission 179951) | Coastal salt marsh microbial communities from the Groves Creek Marsh, Skidaway Island, Georgia - 071412BT metaG (version 2) | ecosystem: Environmental > Aquatic > Marine > Intertidal zone >... | reverse complement strand
CTGATCTTCTTCATTCACATAATCATTGAAGACTAACGACATAGCACCAGAGCGAATACTGGCAGGACACATACCAACACAGAGCATAAACTTCTCAAACAGTTTAAAATACTGTTTGGCATTGAGATCACCAGCAGGTGCTGTAATCAGATAATGCTCTTCAGGGATAAAGTCATCATCACCAATAGTAGAACCAAACCCACGACCGTAATCATGAGTGTAGGTAGCATCAAACTTAAATTGAACTTCAGCGTTGTAGGTCATTGTTCTAAACAAGCAGTGTCAGTAAAGTTAATTGTGCGACAAAGAAGAACCATTTTACCTTGCGGTTGTTCTAACCTGTCAACCAATATAAAGAAGTTTGCTGTTGCAATAATAATGTTGATCAGGAGCAAATATAACTGTCCACGCTTCTTTAAACCTTCTAATGTCTTAGGGGGATCAAACCACTTCATGATGCCTCATTTGCAGGAATAAAGAACTCATTCGCAAAGAAATCATTCTTACTTTTGTACTCCCTAAACTCAACGGAAGGATACATCTCATTATACTCCTTCCACTTCACTTCTGCAAATGCCCTGGTCATGTTCTTACGAGCATTGTAGTTTGCTTCAATCTCATAAGTTGCCATAATCCCTTGTTCGACCTGCAGTAGATCGTTCACATACTTGAACTCACGTTCATTAAATACAACATTGTAAGTCATTTGTAATACGCCTCATAATACTTGATGATACCATCGGCACGAGCATTACCTTGTGATACCCAATCATGAGCACATTCATAGATCGATTGATTCTCATTCACTGGTGTACCATCATCATTCAATAGACCACCAAAACGTGTCAATAGTATTTTAAGCACCTGCTCTCTTAAAGCAAGGCGCTCAGGAGTATACCTCCAATCTTCATTCATCATTTGTCCCAGTTGCGAATGTACGTCATATCTGGATAGATACCATACTCTTCACATCGGCACTCGTAAGCAATGCGCTTGAGCAACTCAATGTCCATATCTTCAATGGACCTGAGGATGGTGCGACGGAGTTGGATGGTTTGGGTGTCGTCGGTAATCATGCTGCTTTGAGGATAGTGTAAGCACGGTCGCAGATGGCAGTCAACTCATCGTCGCTGGCACCAACGTTAGGATCATACTGGATACCACCACCAGTGCGGTAGTAGTCTTCATGGACAGTAACAGTGCCATCCTTCTCCAGTTCAAAGATCAGGAACAGATTTTGCTCCTGATCCTGATAGGTGTAGAAGTCGTCCATCAGTTTGGTGAACATGATCAAGCGGTGGTGTTGATGTCCTTAGTATAGGGGTGGATCAGAACTCTGCCAGCATGTCCTGGGGCAGTTCCTCAACTGGCCACTGCTCTTCAAGCAGGTTCTCCAGTTCCTCATCATGATCCAGGATGAGGGTCTGATACATGAATTCGTTGTAGTTGTCCATGGTGTTGTGTGTTGACTACCCCCGTAGTATATGTGCCCTGAGAGACCCCTACAAGCGCCTGTGTGCCACTTTTACAACTGTCCCTATAGTTCCTCTAGTTCCTCTGCTATTTTGAATAATTCCTTAGCAGTCTTCAGTGTCATGGTGGGACATTCATCAATCAATGCCCGCACAAATCCACCAAGTGCTTTTGCACCAATTTTATCCTTTTTATCATGTGTTGTCTTCGACAACGTGAACATGATTCTAAGATATTCCTTCTCAAGTCGTTGTGCTCTGGTTGACATATTACCTCAAGATAGTAAACGAACGGGGATCAGGGTTTTCTACAGGGAAGTAATAATCCCTTTCAACCAACTGAGGTGCAAGATCTCTTGTTTGATCATATCCACCCAAATCGGATTGAATAGTGATGTTGCTGAGATCTTCTGGATGCCCATGCATCCAATACATCGGATACATTACCTTTTTAGGATTACCCAGTTCAGCACCCCACATGCTAAATGTACTGTTTGCGATGATGACATAATCACACATAGTCATCAAGCACAAATCATACGAATAGTTATATGAATGTGTCTTTAATTTCTCTTTATACTTTGGATGGAGTTCATCCTGCACAATTCTTGCCATCTCAGCAATCAATGACTGGTGAGACACAGTTCCTTCTGGTAGATTAGCATTTGCCATCAAAGCAAGTGCAGTCTTATAGTCAAATTTACACTGACCAGTGATATCAACTAAACGATCTAATTCTTGACCAACATCACAGTTAATAAACTCATTGTCATTAAACAAATCAGTGATAAAAGTATATCTTTCTGGATTATCTGCAATCAATTGATTGTCAGCAATGACAGAATCCTTATCATTAGTAAAGATTAATACTGGAATGTCACTGGGTAGTTGTGCCAGTGCATTTTCATAATAGTCGGATCCACACAACCACATACCACTGGTAATGTTGCTAAAGTCACCTCTACGCAGATGCATAGCAATGACTTCACCATCAAACTGATCTCTAAATGCCCTACACTTCTCTACAATATCTTCTCTGAACTTGAACTCTTGCTTTACCTTCAAAAACAAATCACCATCATCACCAGATGCAACAAAGTTCTTGACTGTTGGATATCCATACAACTTCTTATTGTCTGTCACCAATTGTTCAAGAGCAGCAAATCCAATCTCATCATCAAATGTGAGTGATTGATACTCCTCTGGATCTCCAGACACCACATTAAACTTTAAATCCACAAAAGTATTGCGGAGTGCCTTGAGATCATTAGTATCAATTGCCCACTCAAATCCAGTTCTCTCTGATAAAGAGCGCATCATGGTATACACAGACATTTGATACGCAAGTCCTGTTCCGCTTTGAGCGTATTCCTGATGATATTTGATCATTTATCTTTTATCCAGTGGTAGTATTTAGAAGTATAATTCCCAAGTGCCATGTACTTTAACACCATGTCCTTGAAGAGTAATCCTCTTATCATCAAAACCAAGATTCATTCCAGGTGACATTTGATGTTTAAGTGGTCCAATCCAGTAGAACATTTTGCCAGGAGTATATGGAATCACTGCATCTGGTGCTCCATACCCACCATATTCAAGCGATTTAACATGCTTGCTATACTCATCATTCAAATCATAACATTTGACAGATTCTTCATTCCATGTGCTCAGACCAGCACCAGTCTCAGGTGCATCAATACACAAAGTAAATGACAATGTATTCTCAAGGTCTACCTCAGAACCACCATCTTCGTAGTCCTTCCACAATCCTTTATGAGAATGATGTTGCTCATCATAATGGATAGTTGCACATGGACGTTCAAGTTGTTCTTTACTTGCAGGACGTGGCATATCTCCTGGTTTAGCAGAAAAAATGTGGAATCCAGGAGGAGCGAGTTCATCATTAATTCGGCATGGACCAATCTCAGCAGTCAAATGATAAAGAATGCATCCATACAACCACTCAAAATACTCCTTCATCATTGGTGCAGTCTCTTCTGCAATCATTGCATACATCATGGAATCATCCATGTAAGTAGCAGCACCAATAGTATAGAAGTCAATGGGATTGTCTTCACTGGCAGCAAACTTAGTCTTCTTGCCACCGTAGACACCACGAGGGAACCACCAATCCTTACAAAGATTGATGCGGTCCATTGTGTTTTTAATCCCATCCTCATCAAGAATGGTTAGAATGCCAGATTGAATCATTTTATTTGTTCTACAGTAGTATTTGGTACATCGTTCCAGTGTCTAATGACACCAGCGACGATAAAACAATTAGTAACCAAGTAAGTAACAAAAATACAGGTGCGTATGATAGCAACAGTATCAGATTCTCGGTCACATTTTGATGCCTTCTCACCTATCGCCTTCGCCCACCATCTCCAAAACGTCTTCCTCTTCATATTTTGATTTGCGTCTTTTTATGTATTCTAATTCATTCCAATTCTCTGGGAAGCATAGGATGCAGCAGTGTGTCTTCCTGTGTATAGGACAATGTTCAATGTTCTCATCATCCTTACACTTAACACCAACCTCAATAGTAATATAGTGAGGACTAACAAAATAAACCCACCCTTCTACAGGGTGGGGAGTAGTATGCCAGACTACATAATCGTTTAATTTTGGTTCATACATTAGTCAGATCATTGATGAACAACCAGTCGTTGGGTTCAACACCATCAACAACAAACTCAGCGTGAATTGCATCAGCATAGTCAATCTCAGTGTCTTCAACTAACTGAGAGATGCGCTCCATGAAGTAATCTTCAATGTTCTCAATGCAATCTTCATGCATGATGTCTTCCTTCATACTCATTCAAAAACTCCTGGATGGACTTCATTTCAGTGACGATAGTCTCCAACTGCTTTTGCAGATGGGACATTCGTTGTTCTTGGGACTTGATGAACTCTGGATCGGCAATAGCAATCATGTGGTAAACTCCTCAACGATGCTGGACTCAACATCATCAGCGAGTGCATAAACACGGGCGTTTTGAATGTTGCGACTCAGTTCTCCGTAAAATTGAGTATTGAACTCTTGATCACGCTCAGTGATCAGATCAAAACACTCGTTGTCATCTTCAGCAATTACGTTCCACAGTCCACCATATTCTGACTGGGGGAATGGAACAAAGTGCTCGACAACATAAAGGAATTTTTGTGCCATTGAAGTGCGTTAATTACTCCTGAATTGTAAAATAAAACCTGTGTGATGTCAAGCATCACTCGGACATGGGATTGCCATTGCGCCAAGCAAGGACAACCTGTTCGTACATGTACTCGTTGTACTCATTTGGGGTGCTGAGATCAATCATCTCCTCACCCTCAGACTCTTGAGCGGGTTTGGTCCAGTAGTCTTTGTAGATCGACATTGGGGATACCTGTTTGGTACGTACTCATTATAGGGACAATCTTGTCCCGATGCAAGGTGGTGTGACAGTTACAAACCTGTCCACACCCTACCACTGTCACACATGAACTTGAGAAGATACTCCCTCTCACCCTCATGTGCCTCAACCTCATGTGGTTGATCCGCTTCAGGACCAACATGAATTCCCCTATAAACAAGAGAACCCCTGTTAAGTTTAAGACTACCATCAACCCACTGCTTCACATGAATCAATTCATGCACCAATGTAGTTGCGTAGGTGTGTTTGTCCAAATTTGATTGAATCTCAATCAAAAATGTGCGTGGATGTCTCTCCCCACCCATGATGTCACACCAACCATAAACACCTTCGCGCTTCATGCCACGATGATTTACGGTGATGTCAAGATTGTGGCGAGGATAGAATGTCTTGGCAAACCAAAAAAGTATGTCCTCACAGAGATACTTTGGGTATCCATACCCATTAGTCTCAAAATAGAGCATTGATTGCCACCGTGGTAACTCTTGTACCCCATTGTAGCATCCACACAAAGGATGCTACAAAGATCAGTTTGTGTGTCGTCGTCATGCCCATCGTTCGATGAACTCCTCAAGGGTAAAGTGTTCGTCAGTTGATGTCTCAACAATCAGATCTTCGATGCTGTAGCACTCAAGTTTGAGTCTATACTCTTCTGAAGTGTCATCAACATCGGGATCAAAGTCATCGTGGCAGAGATAATCATACTCTGCACACAATGCATCAACCAGTTGCTCCTTTGTGTAGTTCATCGGGGACAATCGGGGTGTGGTTGTGGGAGCATAGAACAAACTTGTTCATGACGCTCAGGTCTGTCTTGTTCAACAGTTATTGTGTGGATGGTTATCCCAGTCAACAAAAAGACCAGGGAACCATAAGTTAGCATGTTCATTTGATATAGAGGTAACCTCCCGACCAATCACAGTTAGCAAACACATTCTCACGCTGCTCAATGATACGCAGATCATAACGTACACCCTTGGCAGGAGACCTCCAAGATGCAGACTTGTAGACTTCACCAGTCTTCTTGTCCACAAAGCAATGAACAGAACGCGATGCACCACCATCAACAAAGATGATTTTGTGGTACTTACGACCACTCTCAATCACAAAATCAATAGGCATGACACCATTGCTCAGTTCATCAATGCGACGCTGATGATACTCAGTAGAAGATGGTTCACGCTTGATAGATTGCTTGTGTCCACGGATAGCATACTCTCGGTAGTTATCCTTGAGAGCATCAACCAGCATGTGGCACCACTTGGTCACATTGAGTTGGATGGTGTTGCGAGCATCTTGCTGTGCTTTGAAGTCAGCGAATTCAGTGCGAGTCATGGTGGATGTCTGAACTGATCTAATAATAAAGGGTCACCAGTCTCCTGGCAACCCCCTTGTGACAGTTATTCAGTTGTAACCCATACCAGTTAGAATGGCACGGCGAGCACCCATTGCCATGAATTGACTGTCAAAGGTGCCGATCTTGATCCAGTCTTCTTTCCAGTACAGTGCCCAGCGGGTGCTTCCCCACACTTGCTTGACTGCAATGGGATTGTCGATACCAAGAGGGTAGGTCATGAGTCTGTCGTGTTGACCCACCCAGTATAGCATCTTTTACCTGACGTGGTGACCCCCAAACATGTATCTCATGCCATTTAGAATCTTGTTTGCGTAAGCACCCAGACGGCGCGAACCAAAACGCTCAAACAACGCAGTGCTGATGACAGGAGCGGGTACGCCAAGATCCACAGCAGCATGGACAGTCCAACGACCTTCGCCACTGTCACTGACACCCCCACCGAAGTCAGACAACTCACCATCGCGCCGTAGAACATCAGCGGTAAGATCAAGTAACCAACTGCCAACCACGCTACCACGACGCCATAACTCAGCAACCTGAGCAACATCAATGTCGTAGCAATAATCGGCAGGGTTGTCCATTGGGGCGACTTCTGCATCTCCTGCTTTGACATACTCGGAACCTGCATTTGCTTCATGTAGGATATTAAATCCTTCGGCATATGCTTGCATTATACCGTATTCTATGCCATTATGCACCATCTTGACAAAATGACCAGCACCTGGACCACCACAACGCAACCAACCTCTCTCTGCAGGACTCAACCATGCGTCAGATTTAGTCCTGGGGGCAGCATCAACTCCTGGGGCGAGGGCATTAAAAATGGGCGCACAAGTGGCGACCGCAGTATCTCCGCCACCAACCATAAGACAGTATCCACGGTCCAGACCATAAACACCACCACTAGTGCCACAGTCAATATACGCGATGCCAAGTTTTGCAAGGCGCTCTGCTCTTTTCCGACTGTCCTTAAAATTGCTATTGCCATGATCAATAATAATATCGCCTTCACTACAATATCGTAGTAACTCATTGATCGTCTCCTCTACTGTTTCTGCTGGTACAACCATCATAAAAACACCAGGGGAGGTGCCACCATTCTTTTTTTGTTTAACTACTTGAACAAGGCTTTGAATAGAAGTGGTACATCCACTGATATAACCCTTCTCAAATTGTTCCTCTGCCTTTTTATAATTGTTGCGATATCCATGGACTTCGATTCCTTCGTTAATCATGCGGCGGGACATACCCTCACCCATGCGTCCTAATCCAATGATGCCTACCTTCATAATTGTCGATTCAGTCATTGTATCTATTCAAAAAGGGGTGCTATTTGAGGTACTTTTGTCTTGGTATCACTATAAAACTCATCTCTATGTGCCTTCATTACATGTTTGGGAACTCCATAGTATCCCATATGCATCCACACACAATCAATATAACGCAAATCCTCACGATCTGCATAAAATGTTGTCATATCACAATACTGGACAATCTCGTAAGGTACTTCGATCTTCTTCCAAGTAAGTGGTTCTTCAATAAAAAGAGGTACAGTCATTTAAATGTATTCTCCAATACTTTAAGTAAATCCATGTGCCCGTGGAAGTAACCAGCAACAATGATGCCAATTACACACAATCCTAGCACACCTAAAGTAATTACTAAAGGCACTCTAGCGTCTTTTTGGTGTGCCATACTTTGCTTTTTTAACTGGTAGTGTTGACTCCATGCCAATTCCCAACAGAATAGCAAATCCAAATATAAAGATGTGTTCCATTACAGTGCATCCCAGAACTCGTCCCAATCCTTCTTGGAGTCACTTACATCTACAATTGGGTTATCAATATAGTTCTCACTAAATGCAAGATCATAGATCTCATTTAGAATGACTGCGTGTTCGTTGTACCATTTGCTATCGGGAAGATGCCTATGCTGTTGCTTGCGAACAGCAGTAAAAATCAACTTCCATTGATGGTGGTTAAGATTTGGAGTCATTTTGTTCCTCTGTAGGTTTTCTCAACAAGAATGATCCATCATCATTCTCTACCCATTCTAATAGGTCACCTTCTTCCCAACCCAAATCCTTAAGCATATATTCGGGAATGTGAAGAATTCCATCATCATCAACAGTAAATGTTGTCTTCATTTGTCAGTCATGCGTCGATGGTCAGCATCAAGTTGTGCTCTCATGTCATAGTAACGTTGTTCTTTGAGATTGTAGAGTCGTTGTGAATCTTTGTCGCTGCCAACACCAGATTCATAATATGATTCCCAATTTTTTGGTTTCCATAATTTAATGTCATCACGTATTTGTTCAATACGGTCTTCAATTTCCTTTAAACGATATTCGATGAGTTCCCAAGGTTGCATAACTCTCCATAGCAATGACCACATCATAGCATGGGTGTCAACCCTTGCATTTATTAATGTGGGTAACTACCTCAACAACTCCATTACGAAAATATAATCTACATTCAGGGAATGGTGCATAGTGTGCATCCCACGTTGCAGGATATACAACTGCTGTTCCCCAATAGTCCATAGGACGAACTACACCACGACTACCATTAGGAATCCATCTAAATCCAGTCCAAGGTTTGCTTTCATCGAGTGGAGTCTCCTCAAAGTCATGAGTTCCACTATAATCAATCTCATACAATCTTCCCAAAGGATCTAACCAAAAAGACCCCATAAAAGACTCAAATGATTTAGTTTGTAACTCCTTATTAGTAAATCCTGGTCCAATGTCAAAGTTGTTGTAAATTGTGTCAAACATTCCCATGTTAGATCTCCTCAATCTGGGTCTTTGTTTAAGTAAAAACCTCTCCAATCTGCCACTCTGATGCAGAGGTCCATGTCCCACCCCAACTTCCTATTAGCAGAGGTAGATGATCTCGGTTTATATACCATGCCATCTGTAAAATCAACAAATGCATGTATTTGTGGTTCATCATCTTCAGTGATTTGAAGTATTTTAAAATACTTCCTATTGTCACAATCCATGATGAATGCGCCCAGATCGAGGTTGTTATCTAACTCCCTCTTCTTGTATTTTGACTCAAGAGACTCACCTTCTTGCTCCAATGTTCTTTGAAGCACCCAATATGATTCTCTTCTATAGTCTTTTGTCAATGCTAAACAAAGGAGACCTGTCTTTAGATAGGTCTCCTGCTTAAACTTTTGGACAGCATTCTGTCGTTGTATATAATCTTCTTCGATCTCTTGTTTGGTTTTAATTCCCTTCTTATAGAGATCAAGTAAATCAGAATCCATTACATCATTGTGTCTATACTATCTAGTCATCGATTTGAATGCTTCTTTGAATTTAAACTCTTCTTTGAGATTGTAGTAAAGACGATAGTTTTCTGTTTGGATGTAATATCCAGTCAAATCAGATCCATCGTCAGTCCATCCATAACCAACAATCCTCTCATTGATGTCTTGAAGATCAGTCTTCCTATTGGTGTGAAGATAGTGGTTGAATCGCTGATGAAGGTTGATCATTAACAAACCTCTTTGGTGTGTGAGGATATTCTAACAGCATCTAGGTGCAAATCAATCATCCTTAATGTTTAATTTATGTTTGTGTAATGATTTATTAAGGTTTACTCGTCAATCTTCGGTCCCCACATCCCAGAATCACCCTCCATGCGGTTCTCCAATTTATCAAAGATACCATCCATGGTTTTGATAGTATCGATCTTCTGAACCATCTCTGCAATGGCACTGCACACATATGGTTTTTCTTGACGCGCAGCATATGCTAGCGCATTCCTAAGTGCAGACTCAGCATCATTCAAAGATTCTTCAACAGACTGGGATAGTGCCATAATACTCTCGTTTGTTTTACTATTCTATAAAATCAGATCCAATGTGTCAAGTCAACCAAGTCACAATGGAATATCGTGTTCCCTCTTCAACGGGCATGATCTCATGTGGATACATGAAGTTAGATGGGAATACAATGGCAGAACCCATCCCACCTCTTATCTGTATCTCCCTATCAAAGAATGCCATGTTACCACCAACATAATCATCATTTAAGTTAATTGAGATTGATATGGTCCTCATTTGTTCTTTAAAACTATCAGTATGTTGACCATAATAACCACCAACCTCATACCTCAACAAGTCATAACCACTATCAGATTTAAGGAAGCATGATGGGAAGTCTGAGATATATCTCTGTGCTATGCTGTTTACCTTTTTGAATAGCATAGAGTCTATTTGTTTCCTCACATCAATATTCGCTTCCAAAATCTCCTGATTTGAGATAGGAATAGTATCACAATTGCGAACTTCTCTATTCTCAACACCTTGACCAGTCATTGCTGATGCCCATTCATTAGCATTAGAATACTCACCAAGAATTAAATTACAATCGTCCATATCAAGAACGTTATCATATACCTTGATATATTTTGACAGTGGTGACTCACTACTTGGTGTAGCATTAATTATTGGGGTTGTTTTGGCCTTCACTTTATCATCAGCGTAACGATGATCTTTATCAAAATAATACTTAAAGTATGGTCCGTTTGTCCTCACATAATGCAAGAATACTTGAGTGCATGACTCACCTTCAAATGGTTCTCTTCCATGTCTCCCAACCATACCAAGATAAAGCATGGCATCGCCTGGACATAAAGATACCTCATTCCTCCTACCATCTGGAGACTCAATCCAGATGTTCCATATCTCACTACAATCCAAATTTACAGTAAGAGAGATCTCACACTGAGGTTTATCTACATGTGCAGGGAGTTCATTACCCTCTTTGTATATTCTTGCATAAGAATATGTTGGTAAAACAGACTCCCCAATCAGTTGTGACACTGTGGTGGTCTTCTCTACCAACAATTCTACAAATGGTATGTAATCGAACTTTGCATCCGATCCTGGAACCTGAGGGTCTGATGATAAATCATACCTCTCAGTGTATTCTTTAAACTTTTGTGCTAATTCTGTTGCTCTTGCTGATGATATAAAGTTAGGGACAATTATATAATTGTCCTCTGTCAATTTTTGATTCATTCTTATCGGGTGGTTTCTTCGTCTTCTGCAATTAACTGTTCGATTTCAGATACAACTTGCTCTGAAGCATCTTCTTCAAATAATAACTCAAGGTTGAATTCGCTGTCAAGAAGATTTAAATCAATATCATCAAATCCGTTCAAAGATTCTTCTGGTTTTATTTCTTCTGGTGTGAGCAGAGATTCCATGTTAATGTCATCAACGTCAACAGCATCTACAGAATCAACTTTAAAATGATTCTCATCTACAATATCATCAAAGAGAGATGGATCAGCATTCTCTTCAAAGATTGTCAGATTGTCATATCCATTCTCAAATTCAAATGCCTTCTCACTCTCAGTCAGATTGCCTCTAATCTGCTCATTTCCATAAAAGAGATTCTCATGCGCTTCTGCAACACGTTGATGAACCTTTTCCATCTGCTTATCATGATCTTCTCTCATAGAATCAAGAGATTGCTCATGTCTTTGTTGCATCTCTTCCATCTGAGATTCAAGTTCTCTCATTGCCTCATGCCATGAGAGTGCTTGTCTCTTCTCTTCTTCTTCTTTGAGACGCTTCTCTTCTTCCTGTTTATTCTTCTCCACAGTCCAATGATCTACATAACGCTCAATCAGAGAACGTGTTGCGGGAGTGTTAGGAACATCTCCAGAATCATATTCCACTTCACCAGTTCCTTCTGGTGTTCCATTATCATGCCATTGGATCGCCCAAAGATGTTCAATGTCAGCAAAAGGCCAGTTATCTGGAGTAAACCAGATACCGACATTATCGATAGAGATATATCTATCTGCTTCAATTAAAGTAAATCGTTTCATTCCTCTGATACCTCTCTTACATCAGCTGTTAAAATTTTACCTTCGCTCGCTTGGTGTAACATTTGAGCAGCAGCAGAGAGAACATTGATGTTACTCTCATTTGCCTTTACCATCTCATTTCTAAATGATTCAACAGCAGCACCTGTAGATCTTTGTTGCTGTGAATTTTCAATGGTTAGCATTGGCAACCAAGTAATTGCACATCCCCATTCATCAACAGGTTCACCAGTCTGTGGATTCATACCTCTAATTTGAGTGTACCATGCACACTTGAGACCAATGCAGTCTTTTTTGATAAGTGGACAATAATTTCCTGGTTTAATTTGTGCCATAACAATTCACTTAATTAATTTAGTATAACATATTTAGTTTAATGAGCATAATATAACATCAACATATGTCACCGCTAGGTTGATTCCAGTTTGAGTGTTACTATTAATCGTAACTGATCCAGAGAAGGGGTGATTGTGTGCTCCACCACCTGAACTCTCATTCATACCACCAGTAGCATTGGATCCACTGACTTGTCTTGAACCAGCATTACTAAATGGAGTGGATCCACTGCCACCAGTAGGTCCAAATAATGAAGGGTGAGTGTGATCTGGCAACTCTGTAAGTGCTAGTGTATGATTACCAACGTTTGTTGCAGTTCCAGGTGCTAAGTTAATGGTAAATGTATCATTAACCGAAGTAACTAAATTACCACTAGTGGATGATAAAACTGTAGTAAAGTTTGTTGTACCACCAGATCCTCCTCCAGTTCCAGATACAACCCTCAATGCTTTGTTATTATGTGTAGCATCCTTAGTCCATCCAGTGGGAGCATTTGCTTGGAAGAAGAACTTCTTCGTCCCTGCTGGATACAACCAATAAAAACTGTTGATAGAATTTGCGGAGTCTGCAATATCAAATTGGACTCCAGTAGATGTTAATCTTGCCATATCATGCGAACGAGCAGAGAATTACGTCAATATACTGAAGTCTGAGATCAATTGTTCCAGATCCCGTCGCAGTAAAGTTAATAGATCCAGAGAATGGGTGGGTGTGAGCATTACCAAGACCACCAGGAGAGTTAACTCCTCCAGTGTTGTTACTTCCTGGAGTTCTGAATGAAGATCCACCACTAGAAGCGTTTGCAGTACCACCAACTTGAGAGTTGTGTGTATGGTTTGGAATTTCAGAAACAGTCAAAGTGTGACCACCAACAGTACCGCTTACTGGGACATTTGAACTAAAATTTACATTAACTGTTTGGTTTGTATTTGGGAATACTGTAGTAAATGAATTACCTCCAGCACCAGAAGTTCCACCAAATCCAAAACCTCCACCTGTCCCACTGACAAGACGGAGTGCTTTATCATTATGAGCAGTTACTTTTGTCCACCCAGTAGGTGCAGATGCTTGATAAAATACACTTACAGTATTTTGTGCTAATACAGAATACTTTGAACTTAATGTAGTACCATCATCAAAAGTTATACCCGTAGCGGTTAATGTTGCAGCCATCTCGCAATAATATTCCTTTTATTTACTTATTTATCAAGTGCATTTAATCCAGAATCCATCATCAGTGAATTCCCAACCATCTGCAAGCACTGCTTGATAATTTTCATATTGTTCCTTCATTGCATCAGGAACAAAAGGTGGCCATTGATTCCTATAGAATTCTTGTGTCCACCCATCATTATATGGAGAGTTTGCTTGAACTTCATTCATAATATCAGGGTAGATCTGACGACGTGGTTCATCACTACCCATCTCACGTTCATAAACTGTCTTGCCACCATCAGGTGACTCATAAATTTTAACACTCATTGCTCTTATTAAACTGTTTACGACACTTCTTCACTGCTTTCAGTTCATCCTTGATGCGCTGATATGCTTCCTCTGGAGGTAACTTCTTTGCCATCTCCATAGCAATGATGACATCGACTCTGGTTCCAAAGTGCTTGAGTGCTTCCTCAAAGCAATTTAATTCTTCATACATTGTTTAATGCCTCCAAAGATGCTTCATAATCACGCTGGAAGATAGCAAGTCCTTCACGAGTCAGAACACTATCATACATTGCATCAAATACCTTACCAGGCATAGTTACAACATCAGCACCGTACATAAAGCAACGTGATACATGATGTGCATCACGAAGAGATGCTGCAAGCACCTGTGTCTTCATGCTATGAACTGTACGAGTAGTAGCAATAGCACGTACAAGCTCAACACCACTAAAAGAATTGTCATTGCAACGACCTACAAAAGGAGAGATGTAAGTTGCACCTGCCTTCATTGCCATACATGCCTGTGCAACAGAGAACACCAAAGTAACGTTTGTCTTAATATTTTTCCCTACGGATAGATGACGACAAACTTGCAAACCATCAGGAGTACACGGCAATTTAATAGTTGCAGACTCACCAAACTTCTCAGCAAGGCGAAGTCCTTCATCATACATTGTTCCAACCTCACCAACCACTTCCATGCTGATGTCACGGACACCAATATCAAACATCTCCTGATATACATCCTCAGGATCACGACCACTCTTACGAATAAGAGATGGGTTTGTCGTTACACCATCAACAAGTCCCGTTTGGAAATACTTACGGACTTCATCCGTGTCTGCTGTATCAAGAAAGATTTTCATTTTTCTCCTAAGGAGTATTTGTCAAGATTATACTGTGGTGGATGATGATTGTCAATTTGTGCCTGCAATCTGTTCTCAAGTTCGTACAAATCATTAATTAAACTGATTCGTTCCAACTCAAGGTATTTTACTCTTTCTTCAAGTTCCACAACTCTTTGTGATACAGAATTATCTTCAATACCCCACTTTTTAAAAAACCAATACGGATCTTGTTTCATATAATCCCCATGTATTTAAGGTAACGACGATATGCCATGAATCTACCCAATCTTGGTTGATCTTTTACACCCAACTGGTGACAGATCTCACAGTACATCAACCACTCATACCATGGAGTAGTTGGATCTAATTCATGATAAGGATAATCACTTGTAGATGAATGGGTCACGGTTCTTGTTCCTAAACCTTTGTATATAGTCTCTAATTTTGTTGATGATTTTCTTCACAGTTTACCACCAACAATACCATCATTAACAACACGACTGTTACTCTCACTCCATCCTTCCTGAACACCTTTAAGATGGAACCTAGTCATGTCAATGACAACTTCTTTAGTCATGCCAGTGATAATCCCTTTACCATTTTTATCAAATGATTCCCAGGTTCCCCACTTCTTCTGTTCTACACGGAAGCAGTCATCAATCCAATCAACTTCCGCAATCTCTGGATGTTCTTTTGCTTCTTTTTCACGACGCTCTGCTTCGTCAAACATTTCGTCAGGATAAGGTTGAGTGTCCATCATTCTTGTGATTCTTTGTTTTTGTTAAATCCAAAAGGCATTGCCTCCTGTTCTTTTTCTGCACGCATCTTGTGTGCAAGACCACAGAGGGTTTCCATAACTTTAAGACAATCTTCAGTCTTAGATCCCTCTGGCATGTTGCGAAGAACAATGTCAAACAAAGGGAAGAACCTATCCGCTGCCTCTTGTACTTCTTCAGGAGTTAGTGGTGTTTTGTTCATTTTTATAAGGGTGTGGTTTGTTTACTCGATTGTTGACAACAGAATTGTGAAGTTGCTTAAGTGCTTCAACAGTCTCAGGAGTTTCTTCCCAAGTCCATACATCACCAGTCTTGCCAGTAAAAGTTCGTTGTGTCATGTTATTCTCCTGACTGTCGGTATTCTATCACAGAGTTAGTTTTGATGCAATGTGTTTTGCTATGATGTTATTTGTCTCTTCTCCTGGGTGAGTACAATCTCTACCATGATCAACTATCTTAAAAGTAATACAATCTGGGATGTACTTCATATTTGCTTGAAATAAAGTAAAATCCAAATACTGAGTATCACTCCACATCTGTTGAGCAACTAATCTAGTCATTTTTAGATGCCCATCAATATTTGAATCAAATCTTGTCCATGCTTTGCCAAGATCACCACTATCGGATGTCCATGGACCACAGTTCTCAATAGAGAATTCTTTTTTAGTATGTGGTTGGTATCTAAACAACGTGCATCTGTTTGCACTTGTCCAAGCAAATACCACTGCTCTTGGTTTAGGGTAAACTTGTTTCAATATCGCAGAGTTATACAAAGCAAATTGTGGACTTGATCCAGGTACTCCCATATTAATTGTAGGAAAACCCGTTATCTTTGTAACCTGTGCTGATAGTGTCTCATCAATTGCTGCACCAACACCAAATACATTAGAGCATCCAAATATAACAATAGATTCACTCCATGGTATTGTATTAAACTCTGCTGTCCGATAGAACTCAGAGTTTAATTTATAGGATACAATCTTCTTCCTATACTTCCAATCCTTTGGTTTTATCTTGAGATTATTTACATATTCCTCCTTTGAATCCTTATCATAAAAGGCGCACAACCCACCGTCGCACCCCCTGTCAAACATAGGTAAGAACTTCATGAGAATATTCGTATGTTATGCATTCTAGACCACCTTGCACAGTCGGTCTCATCATTTAATATTGGTTCTCCTTTGATGTTTAAACTTGTATTGAGAAGAACTGGATGACCAGATACCTTTCCCCACCGCATAAGAAGATCATGCAATCTAGGAGCATCTGACTTCTTAACTGTTTGAACCCTACTAGTTCCATCTACATGTACAACACCAGGAAATAATTCTGGTGTCTTACATCTTACAGCATGTTGCATATATGGACTCTCAACCAAATCATCATGCATATCAAAATACTTTGCAGCATATTCTATTGGAACTGTGGGAGAGAATGGTCTGAAAGGATCTCTCTTCTTTATCTCATTTACTTTATCTTTAATTCCTCTTTGCATTGGATCTGCAATCAAACTTCTTGCACCCAGTGCTCTGGGACCAAATTCTGCTCTACCTCTTGCAAGACCACATACCTTATGTTCTTTTAAGTGGTCAACAATTGACATATTGTTTGCTTTTTGAATAATTTTATATCCAAGATAAGGGGTAAATGGAACTTTTACTTTTTTATGTGCTAAGACTGCACCAATAGCAGACCCTGCATCTCCTGGAGCAGGGATAATCCAAACATTTTTAAAATGATCATATGCATGTCTATTTGCTACGCAATTCAATGCACATCCACCAACCAGAGTTAGGTTATTGGTAGAAACCAATTCACTCGCCAATCTCAATATGTTATTAAATAATATCTCATAAACTTCTTGTGTTGCTGCAGCAATATCTTCAATTGATTCTTCTGGTTTCCAGTCAGAACATCCCCTGTGGAAGTTCATCTTACAGTTAAAATCTCTGTCGATCAACTCGGACAATATATCATTCTTTAGTTTATTTTTGTCCCCAAACGCAGACAATGCCATAAGAATGTACTCTTCTTCATTTGGTTTAAAACCACATCTCTGAGTCATAGCAGAATACCACAATCCAATACTGTTAGGATAGTTTAATTGCCATCTCAGTCGAAGATTTGGACCATTTGCTTCCCAAATACTAGCAGTTTTAAATTCACCAATAGCATCTATTACTACAATTGCAGACCTTCTAAACTTACTTGTATAGTAACCAGCACATGCATGACTGTAGTGATGGTTTATAAATTTGTGCCTACAGTTAAAATACTTTGTAAAGTTATAAACAAATGGTCCCTGACCCGCCATCACTTGCCGTAGTCTTTTTTTAAATGGATCCTCATACCAACAAATTAAACCAGGTTCTCCATACATCATTGCATGAGACAACAGTCCCTCACATATGTCTGGATCATTTTTTAAACCACTGAAACGTTCGCTCTCACTAGCAAAAACAAGATTGTTATTAGAGAATACTGCTAGAGCAGCATTGTGACTATTCGCTGAAATCCCCCAGGTTATCATAGTGCTTCTCCCAATAACTAACGGGTAAAGTTGGGTCTTGTTTGATATATGGTTCTACTTTATTTGCTGGACACATAGAGCAAAAGGACTCATCCTGTCTATTCAGGAACTCTTCAAGTTCTTGATCACTACAATCTGAGGTCAATGGTTCATATTTTAGATAATAATCCCAATCCTGACTTAAATTGTATTTGTTTGCTTGCATTGGAAGATATGCAAGTGATGGACACTTCCATAACTTCCCTTCGTGTATTTGTAAAGCGTGTTTTGACACACACTTCTCCCAACTCTGACGAGGATTACCATCCTTATAAGGCATCATCCCACTACCAAATCCCTTGTATTGAGGTGTCCAGTGAGTGTTAGTAAAGTCCCAGAATTCCACATGCACCCCAAGTTCATGTCTCCATGATTTGGCAAGTTGATAACCTTTTTTAAATCGTCTTACATAATCCTTGTGTTTGGTGCTGTGAATAGATATTGCTAAATTTGTCTGGGTTGCTATTAATGCTTTTGGTAGTCTCGGATGATTGTGTAAAAAACTAGCGTTAGATACTAAATCAATTTGTACAGACGGATCAGGATATATCATTCTAACCAAATAAACTATATCGGTTAGATCTTTATTTAAAGTAGGTTCTCCACCAAGTATAACAAATGTTTCAGGGACAATACGTTGACCCCATGTATATAGCCACTCTCTAGCAGTTTCTAAAGATAAGTTACCAGAATGTCCATGATTAGAATAATGCGAACAACCCTCACATGTAAAATTACATGCGTGGGTAACGTGCAACTCTATCTGTTTAGTCGTAACTTGCATAATTAAAATTAATCAACAGTCTACGGTCTGTTGTTGTACATGTTGTGCCAGTATGTTTTATCCCACACGGGAATATACAAAATCTATTAGCAACACTATCACACTTTGTTCCATCCTCAAACAAAGTGTATCCATCATTAGTATTAATATAATAGATTCCTGTTGTTAATGTGTGAGGATAGTCATCATGGAATCCATCCATCATTACCTTTAATTTTTCAGTTCTTATCATACAATTCGCTTTGATTCTAGCAATAGAAGACATATTTGTCCTCTCAATCAATGGTTTTAGTAATTCAAACGCTCTTGGAATGCGAACTTCAAACATTGAATGAATGTATGATGAAAAATGATAGTGCCCATCCCCAATCTGAGCACACCCTGGAACAAAATGCCAATTGCAAGAATTTTCTATTGTTCCATCATCTAATTTACCTTCAAAATAAAGACGGATTCTATTAAAATCATCTGGATCCAGGTAGTTATCAATTATCTGTATCATAGATAGAATAGTTAAAGTTAAGAACCAATCTACGATTAGTATTGGTACACGTTGTTCCAGTATGTTTTGTTCTAACAGGAAATCTACAAAATCTATTAGCAACGCTCTCACACTTTGTCCCATCTTCAAACAAAGTATATCCATCATTACTATTGATGTAGTAAATGCCTGTCATCAAATCACTATTAAAATCCGTGTGGAATCCTTGGGTAAACTCAATTATCTCAGGTGTTTTAATAACACAATTTGCTTTAATTCTAGCAATAGAACACATCCTCTCCTTCTGAATAATAGGAGACAATAAATTAAATGAATCGCTTAGAATTGTATACTGCGAAAATATTAACTGAACAAATTGGAAATGCCCATCATTATCCAAAGTAATACCAGGATAATACATCCAAGTACATGAATTATGAGTTGCTCCACCATCCATATCTCCCTCAAAATATGCACGGATAGTGTCATATTCACGTTGAGGAAGGTAATTGTCAATAATCTCAATCATCGATATACCCCGTTTTTTTCAACATCTCAACTGCTTCATCAAAAGACTTATAAAGAATCTGCAAACAGATACATTTACGATCTGTCAGTCCAGGTTCTGTCGGAATAACAGAATGTGGTTTAGATACATCCAAGAGATAAGCATCTCCAGGTTGTGCCATAAATCTAACTGCCTTTTTAAGATGCCCCTCATGGAAGATTGCACCGTCTGTTTGATTAGCAATCTTTTGAGTATCTACATCCGCCGCTGGTGGATAGTAAAACTGAGTGACGCACCGATCTGTTTTAATATAGAAGTTGACAATTGCTTCTATATCACTATCAGTATGTGGAGGAATTTGATAGTTAAGTTCCATCAGAGATAGGGTGCATTTATCCCTATGATCTTCTGGAATTACTTGTAAGAGATCTTCATCTTTTGTGGTATGTACATAAGAATACTTGATACCCATGAATCCAATGGGAGTATCCAATCCATACTCAATCTTTTTACCTTTTTTGCTGTAATGATCAACAACAAATTGTTTATTCAACTTACGAAAAAACATTTATAAACTCCTATGAGTAACTGTATTCACGCCATTCAGGAACATTGCATTCTTCCAAATCAAACGCAACTGAACTCCATGGTGCTCTTGGTTGCTTTCTGAGCTTCAATTTAGTTTGTTCAAGTAATTTATCACTCTTAAGGGTATTACATCTTGAACATGCTACAACCAAATTTTCCCAACTGTCATCACCACCTTTACTTCTAGGTATGACATGATCAATAGTCAACCTACTTGTTGCGCCACAGTATTGGCAAGAGTTTCTGTCTCTCTTGTATATCATCGATCTTGATGGACGACTCTTAGCAAGTCTATTCACTGGGACTCTGATATAACTCAACAATCTAACTACTCTGGATGATAACACTTGTACCTTCTCTTTGAGAACTAAGATTACCGCTCTCTTCCAATTAGTGAAGTTAATTGGTTCATAACTTGAATTGAGAACTAGAACCGTTTGATATGGTGCGATCTTTAAGTGGTCCATACAAGTTACTAGGTGTTGGGACATTATATCACCGATACATCCTATCTGACAAGTCTAAGATAAAAAGTATTTCTTCAATTGTGTTCATTGTTCCTTTGCTAGAGTTTAGAATCTCTCTTTTTTTCCTGACTTGGTTCATTTTTTTCAGGACATTTGGATTCTTCTGCAACCAAAGGTATTCATCCTGAGTGATGTCATCAAAATTACCCTTGTTTATCTTACTGACTATACTAAAGTATTTAATCCTGTCGGTAGCGTTCATGTTTTTGAGGGGTGCATAAAGTCAACAACTATTACACAGCGATAATACTTATTCGCTATCGTCGGTGGTGGCATCACTGGTTGATGGTTAATATGTGAGTGATGAATCAACAAAGAATTCTCATCTCCTGGAATAATTATCTCTCTATCACCATTCTCAATCAAAGTTCCATAGATCCGTGATGGATTGTTGAGATAATAAATCATCCCCAAATCAAAATTCTCATGACTGTGACTATTCCTATAGTTTATGTATAGTTCATTCTTATAGTCATCTGGATTAGTTCCCTTCATCCTCTTTGCCCAGTATGACTGAACCTTATATTCTTTGACTCTGGGATTCTTTGTTACCTCTGCATAATTATACAGGTGTTTCTTGACCATCCTAAAAAAAGTATACCAACTTGTCTTATGTGTTAGTTTTCTTTTGGATATTTGATTGGTTGCCTCTACAGATCTATCCCACTTATCTTCACATGTCCGCAATTCGTCATCAATCTCATCAAGAAGATTGTCCATATGATATCTGGTGAGCATATTATATGCTCTATAGATTGTGTTACCACAAAAATCAAAGTATTCAAAATCCCTATCGTCATTCCAATAGGGATCTTCACAACCAGTGGGTCCAACTACTCTAAATGATCTATAATACTCATCCTTAATTATTTCATCAAGTCTACTTTTAGCAGATACTCCTGCCTTATCAGCAAGTTGATTAAGAATATCTTCTTGTTCTTTAGATAAATTAAGTGTCATATTTCTTCTTCCAATAACTTACTGGTAGCAAAGGATTCTCTGGGGTAAAATAGTCCTCTTTAGCAGGACACATTTTGCAAAAAGACTCTTCTCTACGAGTGAAGAAATCTTTCAATTCTTCTTTACTACAATCATGACTAAGAGGAGTATACTTTAGATATGGATTCCATTTATCCGATAGATTATATTTGTCTGCTTGCATGGGAAGATACGCCAATGCAGGACACTTCCAGAGTTTACCCTCATGGAGTTGCACACACATTTTAGATACACAAATCTTCCAACTACTTTTGGGATCATTATCTTCATATGGTTCCATCTTATCACCAAATCCCTTATACTGTCGAATCCAGTGGATAATAGATGGTCTCATTTCTACTGGAGCACCTTTAGCAATCCAGTTCTTCATCAATGCGTAGATTGGTTCAAACTTCTTCCTATACTCTGGATCCCCATCAGAGTGAACAGACACACCAAGAGTTGTGTTGGTATCAATCAGTGCCTTCCAAAGGTCTGGATGCCTGTCCAAAAAGAATCCATTAGATACAATATCAATTTGAGAATATCTCCACTTCCTTCTAGTCAAATACACAAACTTTGTCAGGTCTTTATGCAGAGACGGTTCTCCACCCATGAGAGTGACTCTCTCTGGAGCAATCCGTCTACTCCAAGCAGTGAACCACTCATCCGCCTCTTCAATACTAACAGAACCAGAGTGTCCTTGATTCATGTAATGGGTACAACCCTCACATGTAAGATTACATGAGTGAGTTAAGTGTAATTGAATTTCGTGTGGTACTTTTAACATATTAGTTTACATTACATGCAAGGACCATTCTCTCAGACGTAGATTGATTAGTAGGAACATAATGTGCAATAGAAGATGGAAATATTACTATAGATCCCTCTTCAATACCACTCGGTTCATATTCCATTACATTACCATCATCCAAACTGTGGAAGGGGGCAATAAATGTTGTAGGTCTATGATACTTTGGATCATATTTAATGTAGCAAACCACACTTAAAGCACCCATTCCGTGATTATGTACCGCATGGGAGTGTGCCAAGTTATATACTTGGAACCAAGAATTCTGGATGGTGGGAATCTTATCGAATCCCATCTCCTTAACTCCCAATCTTAAATCATCAAACAAAACATTTTGAATCAAATTATCATATCGGGTTGTTCCCATATTAAAATCAGTAAACTGTTCTCCCTCTTCCATGAGTGGTTTACTAAACTTCTCATAAATTTGGAGGAGTTTTTCTCTTTTACCTTCCCAATTAATGATCTTAGATTGATAAAAGGGAACTACCCAATCTTTAACAAAATGTTCAGTTAAACTCTTCATTACGTCTACGATCTAAATATTCTATAATTTCGCTACGCCACTCCATCAATTCATGATAGCATTTTTGATTGTGAGCACACTGGCGCAGTTCATGATCTGGTTTGAGAACACTCTCATAAAACAAACCCAGTGCATCACGACGCTTTTCTTGTTTGGCGCAATCCATTCAGGACTCCTTTTGCTTTACTTTAAGTCCACCCACCAATACCTTCTTGGTATCAGAATACTCTGACATATGGGAGATGTACGAGGAGAATAATAGCACCTTATTTGTAACAGGTAGCACTTTATAAGGTTCTCTTAATGTTAAAACTGTAGCACCGTCCTCACAAGTATTAAGATATAGGATAAAACTATAATCTTCATTATGATCGTGCTGGTGCTCACTCATTGTTCCACCATTAGAGTAATCTACTAGGTGCAAATAAGTATACTCTAAGTTGATATTAATTAATTCTTCACATTTTATTCTCAACGCATCAATATAGTTATAAAAGATAGATGCATGTGGAAATTGTAGCAGATTTGTAGTCGCAAAGCAATTCGGACTTAAACTACTATCCACTTTATCTTTAAAGATTTCAGGGGATGTTAGTGCAAGTTTAAGTAAAGACTTGCAATATGCAACTATCTTTTCAGATACAAAAAATTCTTCAATCATCGACATATCCAACAAATTCAATGTCTTCAAACTGATCAGCAGTTATCTCGTATTCTCCAACACGATACCAATGTTCACCTTGTTTATTACCAAGATACTCAATATCGTCACACTTGTGCTCACGCAACCATGCCTGGAGACGTTGATGCTTTAGTTCAGTTTGTGAAATCTTCATCACCATAAACCTCTGTATATTTTTTGATGAGAGAATCCCTCATTTCATGATATGGAGTTAGATCCATATCATATTCGTCTCCAAAATTCCAGTTATCCCCATGCTGAATAGCAGCGATTGCAGCACTAATCATGGTCTTGAGACCTTCTTTATCGCAGGTAATCTGCACTAAAGTGTCTGGATGTGGATTAGATTCCATCATCATTTTTCAATCCTCCAATTGATGTCACCTTTTTTGTTTACCCAAAAACAACATTCTTTGTTAAGAGATTCCAGGAGATACTTATCTTCCTTGTCCTCCATTATACGACATGAATGAAATTTTAGCATACTACTCTCAAAAATGAGGTTTGCTCTTGGACTGATTGGTGTTACACAAATAAATTTTGTCCTCATGTTACAAATACTGTCCCAGGTTTTGCCTGAGTGCGATGTTTTTTGATAAAGGTCATAGCAGACTTTTCAGTTCTACACTCCTTCAGGTGTTCACCATTATACACCACCATGAATGATTTTTTACCAATTATGGGGATAGCAGCATATCCATCCCTAGTCACAAACCCATCAGTACAATCCTTGTAAAAATTGTAGATGTCTCGGAGTTCTTTTTTAGTTGGTTCAGTCATGACAAACTTACAGTAATTCTGGGTTCAATGTGGACGGGATTGTGATGAACAAATTTGGGTATATACAACCCATCACCTGGGTTTAGAGTGACCTGATCACCATTGTCAAACACATACATCATCCTACCAAGAGATTGTACAATCAAAACATCTTGATCGTCATTGTGTCTACCCATGGTTACTGCTTCCTTATGACGGGAAGAATAGATATGCATATCATTGTATCCATGCTTGGAGAACTTCATACGAATGTTTTGAAGCAGTCCAGGATAAACACCACAATTAACTACAAGATCTGTTGTATCACTAATCTTACTATAAGTCTCAATCTCTTTTTCGTATTGAATTTGTTTGTCAATGTGCTCCCAAGTAATCCCAATAACAAATTGATATTGTTTTGGATAGTAGCGGTAGTCTTCTGTCATCGTTTGATAGTGGAGATAGCGGGTTGACCTTGAACAAATACTGTGTCAACAACATTCTGAAGACGTTTGACTGTTGAGATACCAACGTTGCTGTAGACGGGAACATGAACCAAACCAAAAGATTTGGTATAGTCCTGAAGATTGCCAGGGGTGAGAGATCCATCCTGAATCCTCTTGATGTCATCCAAATGAAGGCGAATGACACGCCCAACAGATTGACACATCTCAATGACATTCATCTGACGCATAAGCACCAGGGAAGTCAAACCAGGAACAGAGATACCCTCACTCAAAATGGAGTAGTGCAAAACAATGAACTTCTTGTCGGGATCTGCACCAAACTCACGTACAAGGTTGAAGAACTGTTCGCGGGTAATCTTCTTGTCGTTAAGGAACGCACCGTGCTTACTGGTGATCCAAAGAAGGTCATACCCCATGGATTGCACATCCTCCATAAAAGAAGTAGTGGCAAGCATACGGATCATCACCTTTGTATTAGGAGCAGCAATCAGAACCTTCTCCATGTGCTCTTCATTGTACAAAGTATCCAGAAGTGTCATACAGTCACGTTCTGCTGCTTCCTCACCCTTCTCACGGAAGGAACCAATGGGAATAGCATTGATCTTAGGGGGAAGGATAGAACCGTTACTAATTAGACGGGGAGCAGGGACATTGTAAATGATCTGACCATACACGCTGGTGTCATTCATCCCGTGCTTTTTGTAAGTAGAAGAATACTTAGGAGTAGCAGTGAAGAAGTAGCAGCGGTTGCTAGTATTAGAGAAATGCCGTGTGGAATCAAAAAAGTTCTTTTTGACAGAATTGTGCGCTTCATCAAAATAGATAGAGTCAACAACAATACCTGCTTCTTGAATACGATGCAGGGAATGATAAGTGGTAACGATCAACTTATTACCCCCAGTATGATAACACCAAGAATAAATCTCGTTGGGTTTAGTAGTTGTGAAGTATGGAAGATCATTACCAGAGTGAACATGCATCACAGAGGCATCCATGATGTGCTCAGTAAACTCGGCAGACAACTGTCGAGCAAGCATGAGACGAGGAGCAACAACCACAATAGTCTTGTCCCCAGACTCAAACTGACGCTTGGCATCCATGATGGCAATAAGGGTCTTGCCACCACCTGTCGGAACCACAATGATGCCCTTGTCCACTTGAGACATAACATCAAGGGACTCAGACTGGTGAGGGCGAAGTTGCATAGGTGTCATAGCGATAGAGATATTATACACCAAAAAGACCCCTAGCAGGGGTCTTTGTGTCAATTCAAGAATTGGTCCAGTGTCACTGGTCCATCTGTACCATCGAATCGATAGTGGTATGTAAGAGCATCTGCACAGACATAGTGTGGATGATCCGTAGGAATGTCAAGTCTCCTACACATCTCTTTATGATTATCTTCCATCAGTTCAACAGCATATAGCATGTTGTCAATCACATGCTGTTCGCTGTGGTACTTCTTCAATTCTTCATAAAGACAGACAATGAAGTTACCATCACCAGCACAGTTATCCATAAACCTAGAGTTTGGATTCTTCAAGTTCTCAATTGGAATCTCCTGAATCATCTGGTTGATCAAATCAGGAGGAGTAAAAACCTCTTGGGTCTGTTTGATCCTCTCATCAGAGCGATCAAGAGTAGACCCATGAAGTTTGTTGTGATTGTTCTTAGATGGCATTGTAACGCTCCAGATATTCTACCTCGTCGCTGGTAAAACCAAATTGGTTAGATAGATCCTGATAGTTCGTGATGTCAGGTACTTCCGCATTTTTAATAGCAGGAGTAAATCCTGCAGTCTTTTTATAATTGTCCACAAAAAACTTGATAGTCGGATTATCAAAGATCGCACTAAGACGATTCCCTTCTTCTTGCGAAGTAATAGGGCACCAGCAATTAAGCATACCAACATATCCATTAGAGATAAACCTCTTCTTGTAGGTGGAGGAGAAGGGAACAATAAACTTCAAAACATCACCAGTGGTAGGAACAACATCAGTACGCTCCACTTTATCTGCAGACTTATAGATCTCATACTTGCCATTGGGAGTATAGTCCTCAGTAGCAATCGCCTGACCCATCTTCAGAGGAATACGAGGATGCTTTGAGTTGGCAATCTTATTGAGAATAGAATGCTTAAGTGCAGCATCTCCAACCAGAGGCAGACCATCACGCAAATCCCAAGTAAAAGAACCATCGTGAGTGATGACAACAGTCTTGCCCTGATAAGGTTCATTCACAAGGTGCCAACGGCAGATAGCAACACCTTCAGTGAAGTAATCATCTGCAGTATAGTCAATGAGTTTGAGATTATAAACCGTAGAGAAGAGTTGGAGGAACTTCTTACCCTTACCAGTGTTACCAAGCACAGATGCAGGAGTCACCTCACACATATCTCCACCAGGAGCAAGCAACTCAAGATGCTGCTCAACAATCTTGGTCCATAGTTTGTTGTTCCGCGCCTTCTTAGTGGGGTCGTTGTATGGGGGGTTGGCGAGAATGGCAGTGAACTTCATGTTGGGATGGGAATCGACCACTTTGACACTAGTATCCACATATTTTACACGATTGCGGTGACTATCGCAACTCTCCCACACGGTGAGATTGCTGGGATCAAGACCACGCTCAAGAAGACGAGCAGTGTGAGAACCACTGGGGTCACCAAACATGTAGGTTCGGGACATGTCCTTACAATCATTGATCATAATATCAAAGAGAGATGTAGGAATGGATTGCTGAATAGCAGAGGAGACCGAGAGACCGTTGATAGTCTCAGACACAGACTCCCTCATACTCTTCTGGATACTGTTAGATACCAATCCAATACGACGGGTCAACAACTCCATGCTGTGGGGGTTGAGATTGATTACTTGTGAGAGAATACCCTCATTATCACCAGTGACAGAAGGATAAATCTCAGAACCAATCACATCCTTAATGGAATATACGTTTTGACCACTACGGATGATATAGAACATGGTCAGAGGAATGGACTCAAGCAGTGCCTTGACAGTCTGCTTCTTCAGGGTGTCAAGGTCATCAGACTTTTTTACACGCTCAGTCTCCATGACGACACAACTTTTGTTGTTGGCACCATTGTCATTCAACTGAGACTCCTTCATCACAGTAGTCAGAGAAGACTTGAGATTAAAAACAAAATCTCCAACTCCACTGAGATCCAAAGACTCAACAATGCTGGTCACAGTTGAGATGCTGCTCTCAACATCTGCTGCCAGAGCATCCTCAAATGCTTCTTTAGACAGTTCCTGGAACCCATCATTCCATTCATGGATGTTGGTGAAGTCAACAACACTGAATTGAGACAGGGTGGGATTGTTGTCACATGCCAGTTGGAATGCCGTGTGAATGGCACGGAGGCATCGCTGGGCATCAAAATCAATCACCCACCAGTCATGTTCACCAGAACCACCACGGAATGCGAATTGAGTCCAAAACTCAATCGACTCACCACCACGGCAATTGATGACGGTATCGATCTTCTTAGCAGTGACGCCAAGAACATTTGCAGACTGAGTGATGATCAGTGCTTTTGCGTGCTCATCTAGGAAGCGATTGATGTCATCTTGATCCTTCTTAGCATCGGAAGTAACCACCAATGCGGGGTAATAGCACTCAACCAACTTCTGGAATGCATGACATGCTTTGACACTGGGCAGTGCCATCATGTGATAGGTGCCCTTGAGCAGACGATCACCGATACGGATATTACGCTGAGGACCAAAGTAGTTGTGAATGAACTCACGCACCAGGGAATCATGCAAGAACTCATCACCCTTCATAGTGAAGATGTTCTTCATGGCATCAGGATCATCACCAAAGATCTCCTGATAGGCAGAAGTCTGATACTTAGCAAAAGCAACGTTCATCTTGGGACGCTTGAACACGTCGCGTTGAACATCCAGTTGCTCATCAAAATAGGTATAGACAAACTTTTGGCGCTCATCGGGGAACATCCAGCAGAGTTTGTGTGCAGTGCCAGAGATGTAGCAGATGCGAGTGTCAATTGCATTGCGGAGTTGAACGAACTGGTCCGCAGTGCCACCGATGTGTGCTTCATCAAAAGCAATGAAGTCAACGTTGCTGATCTTATCCAGACGCTTGATAAAACTCTGGACGGTGCCCCAAAGAACTACATTGACATCACGCTCCTTCCAATACTCAAGATAGGTCTCCCAACCAGGATCCTGGACAGAGATGTATTTGACAGTAGGGAAGAACTCGTTAGAATCCGCCTTCCAAGACCCCTCAGGGGACCTCTGACGGGAGCAAACCAGGGATACCTTATAACCACTATCTACGATGTGCTTTAGGACCATTGCAGACTTACCTGCACGGCACTTAGCGAACAGCAAAAACTCATTACTAACGTCCCATGCGGAGGCAATCTTCTCAAGGAATTGCTGTTGATAAGGACGTGGTTTGAACTGACTGTACTCCTTCTGCTTACCAGAGAAGAACTTCTCCTCCATCATCTGGACAAGGATCTCAATGGTATAGAACTTGAGATCAAACTCAAAAGTCTCCTGACCAATCTTCTTGACACCAGGAAGAGTCACCAACCATTCATGGATGATGGTGTCATGGTGATGATCCTTGTCATCACGAGTAGACACGTTCTCCCACCAAGCACAACGAACGTACTTGGAATCCAACTGAGTAAGAACCTGCTTCGCTTTACCGTAGTCACGACCACGGTGGCGGTGCTCCCAAGTGAAGTGGGTCTCCCCGACGTTGAAGGAGTTGGTGGAACCTTTAAGGGTGTCAACGTAGATGTTGATCACGAGTACTAAGATCGCGTTACCCAGTAATTATACACCATAAAAAAGGGGGGTAGTACCCCCCATGACAGTTTAGAGACTGTCCAATCTCGCCTTGAGTTCGTTGATCTGTTCCTGCTGTTCCTTAATTGCCTCAATCAGAACCGCAACCATATTCTGGTATGCAACTGACTTGACACCATCTGGTCCCTCATGTACCAATTCTGGAAGAACTTTCTCAACCTCTTGTGCAATAACACCAATCTCACGCTCAGGTTGACCAATACGATTGAAGTATACACCTCTCAGATCAAGAACCTTACCAAGAGCATTGCTGATACCAACAACATTCTCTTTAAGTTTTTCATCGGAGTTTGCAGTGACAGTGCCAGAGAAGGTTGCATTACCAGTGTTCGCAATTCTCAATCTCTCTTGTGGTGAAGACGCTCCCGATCCTTGTGTTCCAAAGACCAAACCAAACTGACCAGAAGTTCCTTCCGAGACACCTTTAATGTAACCACGTACACCGCTGTTACCAATGTCATTACCCTCAAACTTAAGACCACCATATTCGTAAGCGGCATTAAGTGCGGGGTCTGTTTGTAAGAATCTCAGAGAGTTACCTTCAAGGTCACCAGTTGTTGCAGCATCTGTAGTAATCAGAATATCATTCTGGAAGGTAGAGATGCCAATTGCTTTGATGGTATTGAAGTTAACCTGCTGATTGAACGTTGTGATACCAGTGTTAATAATAAATCCATCTGGAACATTCCAAAGAATTGACTGAGATCTAAACTCAACGTTGTTCTCAAACAGAACAGGACCACTAGCATAGAGAGAATATCCTGGTTTTGCTGATGTAGTCTCGATACCAACGTTAGCAGTTGTCGAGATACCAACACCATCGAATACCCAAACGTCAGATACGTTAGACAGACCAGAACCATCACCCTTGAATGCACCGCTGAAGAGACCAACATAATAGTTGTCTGCTGCAGATTGAATTGGACCAAACTTCTTCCAATTATTATCATTAGTGTAGACCCATCCAAGTTCACCACCAGATCTTGGTTCTGCATCATATACAACATTACCAACGTTGCCAGCAACTTGTGGTGTAGCAATACCAACAGTATACTCTCTAGCAATTGTCTGGTTACCCTGAACAAGCAGCGAATTTGCTTCAACAGGACTGTTGATAGTTACCTTCTCGTTGAATACAACAGGTCCGTTGAATTCTGAGATGATATCATTCTCTTTACCACCATCGACTTTCAATCCTCTTGCAACGGTAAGTTGCTCTGTTGAATCAACATCAAATCCAACTGCACCAGTATCACTAGTGATATCCTCACCAGTTACTGTTGGTACTGGTGCATTTGTAATCAGGTCTTGACCCGTAGATCCACTAGTGAATTTATTAACAGTGTAGGCATTACCTTCATCATCCAGACCATTATAGAATGGTGTACCACCATTTACAGATACTGACTGAGAGAGAAGTCTTTCAATTTGTCTGAACTGTCTATCCTGTCTTTCAGGAAGAGCAGTTGAATAGTTACCAGGACCAAAACCAAGATATTCAAACGTGTGACCAGATGCACGAATGATAGAGTTTCTTCTAAATTCTACTGGCGCAAATTTAACCTTCCTTACAACAGAACCAGTTGGGTGATTTTGTTTCTGAGATCCAAATAATCCACGGAATACGTCAATAGCAGTATCTGTAGTGACAGACTCACTAATTCTCATGAACTCATTGTCAATAACAATATAATCACCAGCATCCCATCCCATATGGGTT
>Ga0255751_10000678_pt1 | contig 32127 bp, 61 predicted proteins | sample 071ome_20_FD_179951 | JGI IMG/M metagenome (GOLD analysis project Ga0255751, IMG submission 179951) | Coastal salt marsh microbial communities from the Groves Creek Marsh, Skidaway Island, Georgia - 071412BT metaG (version 2) | ecosystem: Environmental > Aquatic > Marine > Intertidal zone >... | reverse complement strand
TAACTTTAAATTCTGTATCAGGTGGAAGTTTAAGTAATGTGTATGTTTCTGCTCAACAAAAAGGGCAAGCAACCATCACACACTTTGCTAACAATACAGCAGATAAGACTTATGGATATGTTATAATCGGATAGTGTATATTTTACAAGGATATATTCTATGGAAAAGAATTTATTTGTAGTTCCTACAAATCATATCCATCAATTCTGGCATTTAGCAGAACCGCTATTACAAAAAGCAATAGAAGTTAGTTCTGGTGAATTCACTATAGATCAACTAAAACAATTTGTCGCACAAGGCCAATCAGACTTACTTCTTGTGATGGACGAAAAACATAAATGTCACTGTGCATTTACAGTACAGTGGATCAACTATCCTAACGATAGAGTAGCTTATATTACTTATATCGGTGGAGTAACAAATAAAAAATGTTGGGAACAATTCTTAACATGGATTAGAAACAATGGTGGAACTAAACTACAAGGTTCTACCAAACTAGATGGTATCGTCAGATTATGGCGTATCAAATGGGGTATGCAACCTAAATATACACTAATGGAGTTAAAATTATGATATGGTTACACAAATTACTAAATATTAAAAATTTAGTAGAGATGTTTACATTTTATGGCGGTGGTGGTGGAGGCGGTGGTTCGCAAACACAAAAAACCACACAAGAGCTAGATCCTGTAGTCAAACCCTTCGTACAATATGGTCTACAAGAAGCTAAACAGTTATATCAAACTCCTGGGCCTTCATATTACCCATATCAAACATATGTATCTCCATCTACCCAAACTCAACAAGCATTACAAGCTGCACAAAATAGAGCATTAGCAGGATCTCCATTAGTACCTGCAGCACAAACTGAGTTGCAAAAAACAATACAAGGTCAGTATTTAGGAACAAATCCATATCTAACTCAGGCAATGTCAGGTGCATCAGCTGCAGCAACACAGGCTTATCAAGATGCAATACAAGGCACTAGAAGTGGTGCAGCACAGGCAGGCCGTTATGGATCTGCTGCAATGTTTAATCAGCAATCAAGAGCACAACAAAATCTTGCAAATGCACTAGCACAAGAAGCAGGAAAATTAATGTATCAAAACTACGGTGCAGAACGTGCTCGTCAACAAGCTGCAGTGCAACAAGCACCACAAATGGCAGCGGCTGATTACTTTGATATCGCCCAATTGCAACAGGTCGGTGAGACAGCAGAGGATTACCAACAACGTGCACTAGAATCAGATATTGCACGATACGAATATGGTGCTAACTTACCATATACTAAACTACAATCATTCTTGTCAGCAGCTTATGGTGCTCCTATGGGACAAGTAACACAAACACAATCATCAGGAGGTGGCAAATAATGGCTTGGTTTACTCCATTTATCATACCTGCGGTTATGAACGCACCGCAATTATTAAGAAACGGCAATGTAGGTCAATTTGCATTAAATACTGGCATAGGCGGTGGAACAGGAATGGCTTTAAATAGCATGATTCCTAGTCAAGTTGCAGGCTCTGCATTATCACAAGGCCCAGTAGCATCTAACATACCATCACACCTGATTGGCCAGCAATCTTTAGCACAAGGTATTACACCTAATGTTACAGGTGCTGCTACAAGTATAGGTGGTGCTAATTTAACAAGTCCTACAAACATTGCATCTGGATTATACACAGGTCCAAAAAGCATGATGGCACAAAATTTGGCTCAACCTACAGATGTAGTAAAACCATTACCAGAAAATACATTTCAATTTGATGCAGGTTTAGCAAATGCTGCTGATGTTCAAAAATATCCTGACTATAGCATTACTCAAGATAAACTAGGTAGATCTTTAGATTATACAGGTGGTGGTGCAGAGGTTGCTGAAAAACCTTTAACAACTAAAGTGTTTGAAAAAGTAACTGACTATGTAAAAGAAAAACCATTTGAAGCAGCTATGTTAGGCATGATGGGTGGTGGTGCTATATATGAAGGTTTAAAAGAACCACAAAGACCTCCATTACAACCTACACTAGGCCCTAAATTAGGAGGCGGACAAGCTAATGTAGGAACACCATTACAAGTAAGAAGACCAATGAGAAGAAGAGGATAATTATGGCAAACGGACTATTAAGCCCAATAAATCCATTACAAGGATTAACAGGCGTACCTGGTGTTTCTGAATTACCTGGTCAGCAATCATACATTACAGGACAAGGTATACAAGGTGGATTAACACAGCTTGTAGATGCAATATCAAAACAACAAAATCCACTTTTAGCTGCAGGTCGAACAGGTCTTGGTTTTGCTACAGGGCAACAACAAGGTATGCAAAACTTAGCTAACTTTCAAAAGTTACGTCAAGACTTGATGAAAGGTGGTTTAGATATTACACAATCACGATTAAATATTGGTGAAAAACAATTTGATTTAGGTAAAAAAGTATCTCAACAACAAAACTTATACAATTTAATAAGAAACCTTAGCCCTCAGCAACAAGCATTAGCTATGTCCAATGAAGATGAGTTTTCTAAAATGATGATTAGCAACATGGGATTAACTGGCAGTACAAAAGAATACGAATATGCTGTAGCTAATGGTTATACTGGATCATATACTGATTATGTTAAAAATGTTGAAAAATATCGTGCTACTACATTTAACATGGGTGGAGAAGGTGCTTATCAAAAAAGACTTGGTGAACAATTGGCTGAACAAGATATTGAGTTTGTTCAAACATCTAAACAGTTACCATTTAGTGTTCAAAAAATGGATGATACTTTATCATTAATTAGAAACCCTAAAACAAGAACAGGAAAATTATCAGGATTAGTAACTAACATTGATGCTATTAAACAAAATTTCCTTAATGTTGATGATTCTGTTAAAGAAGGTGTTGGCAATACTCAATTATTAGATGCTTTATTAGGATCTGAAGTGTTCCCAATGATTAAGGCACTTGGAATTGGTGCTAGAGGTCTTGATACACCAGCAGAAAGAGAGTTTTTAAGACAGGTTATGACTGGAACAATTGAGTTAAATAGAGACACATTAACAAAAATGACTATGATTAGAAGAAGACAGTTCCAGGCTATTGCAGATGAATATAATAGGCAACTAAAATCTGGTGAGCTAAGTTCATACATGAAACAAAAAAATCTAAAACCATTAGAGTTAGCTTCTGGGAAAAATAGTGCATTTATTGCAACTGGAACAGACAACGATCTAAACAGAAAATTTAGCATTTATTCTGATGGCCGTGCTTATTATCATAACCCAGATGGATCTATTTCTGATGAAGAAGTGGTTGGCTTTGATTGGCTTAAATATAATTACGATTAGGATAAATTATGACAAGATTTACCGTTGACCCTATAAATGTTGATCCAAATTTAGCTGATAGATTTACTGTTGATCCAGTTGTATCGCCTGAAGTAAAAGTTACACCTGATGAAGATTTTGATTTTTCAGCAGTTGAAATGGTTAAAAATTTTCCAGGCAGTTTAAAGCAAGAGGCTATTGATATAGGAACAGCATTATTAAGCCCTGTAGAAACTGGTAAAAGTATTGGCAACATATTAGCAGGAACATTTCAAAAAGTAACAGGTGGTGCTTTTGGTGAAGAAAAAATTAAATATGCTGATGCTATAGGCAAATACTATGCTCAAAAATACGGAAGTTTTAATAAATTCAAAAGAGAATTGCAAGACAACCCTGCTAGTGTTTTAAGTGATATGTCTATGTTTACAAGTGGGGGACTAACTGCAACAAAATTAGGTTTAAAAGCAAGCGGAGCAGGACAAAAAGTATTATCAGGTGTAGATGTTGCTAGAAAAGCATCTGCATCTCTTGATCCTTTTAATGTTGCAATTAATGTTCCATCTTTAGTTGCTGGACCTGCATCTAAATATTTAGGTATGGGTGATACAGCAGCAAATTTATATGAAAGTGCTGTTAAGCCTAGTGTAATTTTAGATGATGCTGAAAGAGCAAAAATTATCAAAACTGGATTAGAAGAAAAAATAACCTTAGATAAAACAGGTAAACAAAAATTACAAACCAGAATTGATGATTTAAATAATAGAGTAAATAACTTAATTGATATTGCATCTCAAACTCAACGAGGAATACCATCAAATATTGTTAAAAAATATATTGGTGATGTAAAAAATCAAGTTAGTGGTTTTAAATATAAATCAGGTAAAAATATTAAAGATGTAGAAAGAGTATCAAAAGAACTTGATATTTTAATAAAAGAAAAACCTACTATTAGTGTAAGAGATTTACAGGATTTTAAAACTGATTTATACAAACAATTAGATTATGATATTACAAAACAAACTGGAACAAGAGCAGGAGAATTAGCAGAAAAATCTGCTGCTAGAGCAGCAAAAGAAGGAGTATCGGAAGCTGTGCCAAGTGTTGCTGAATTAAATGAAAGACTTTCTGATTTATTGGAATCAAAACCATATTTAATTAGAGCTGCAAATAGAGTTGGCAATAGAGATATTATTGGATTAACAGATCCTGTAAAAATTGGTGCAGGTGGAACTATTGGCGGTGGTCCAGGTGCAGTAATTGCAGGTGGTGCAGGTTTGCTAGATAGACCTGGAATTAAATCTAGAATAGCTATTGATCTGTATGAAAGACAAAATCAACCATTATTATCATTACTACAAAACGATCCAACAAGACCATTAATTACGGAGTCTTTAGGATCAATAGGTGGCATCAATTATGGCGGATTATTATCTAACGAGGAAATCGAAAGATTGTATAGATGACATGGCACGAACTAACCTTACCTCCAATCAACTTATATAATGCACCAAGAAAGGACACTGATGGAAATGGATCACACAGAAGCACGACTGAACACTCATGAAGCGATATGTAAAGAAAGATATGAGTCTATCTGTGCCAGACTAACACGATTAGAAAGAATCATGATTGGTATGACAGGTGGTATTCTTTTTATTCTCATCCATATCGCATTAAAAATGGGTTAATATGGACAGACTAACTATTGTTATTGTTTGTTTTTTATTTATATGTTTAATTTGGGTTCATAATGCGTTTTCTGCGGATACTACTATCAAATATTCTGGGATGCCTGTGCCGTCTGCTATGTCTCCTAGCATTTCTGCTTTCAGTAATGATATGTGTAAATCTGGAGTTAGTGGTGGTGCTAATACAGGAGTTATATCCATATCTGGTGGTGCTACTATAACAGACGAAAACTGTGAGCGTATCAAGCTTGCAAAAGTGATGAATGACCTAGGGCTAAAAGTAGCAGCTGTTGGTATATTATGTCAAGATGAACGAGTATTTGAAGCAATGTTACAAGCAGGAAGTGCCTGCCCTATAAAAGGTGCTATCGGTGATGCTGCTGAACGAGCATGGTATGAACTTAAACCAGAAGTATTTGTGAGGTTATATGGCAAGGATTACGAGCCTCCTACTGTTACTTATCCAATGGAGTAATGTATATGCGTGGAGCTGTTACTACAATCAAACAGAAGATGGTTGGTATCTTGAAGACAGTATGGTATGCGATGGTATCGAGGTTAGCGTGGCTATTGAGAACCATTATTGTGAATGGCACAGACCTGATGACCCTTATTGTGACCAGTATCAAGTCACTGCTTGCGTGGACAGTATCGAATATCAAACACTATCTTGTCCCCCAAATTATAGTGGAGGAATACAACAAAGTAGAACCTATGTTTGCAAACAAGCAAGCTGGACAGATTGGACGACTACTTCTGATAACTGTACCGCTAACCCTCCTACTTGTGTTGCTTCATTTGATACTAGGGTGTTACAATGTAATAGTGGCTATGATGGCCAAATTACTGAAACGAGGATAAGCTCATGCCCAGATCCATATGGCACAGAAGTATGGAGCGATTGGTCAGAATCGCAGAACTCATGCACACAAAGCACTACAGACCCAGTGAGTCCAATATCAGTGACGAGTCCTACAAACCCTGTCACATCCACAGCAATAGAATCTGTAACTGTACCTCAGATAGATGTACCGCAGACGACTAATCCTGCTGAACCTACGATAGAATCAGTCGTTCAAGAAGAACTCAGCAACTCTGACGATAAGGTTAATACAAGCACTGATGATAAGGTTGATAGCACCAAAGAAGTAAAACAAGACAAACAAGACAGGAATGAGAAAGAGTCTAAACAAGATGTAGACAATGTCGTTGACAATAGCAAAGAGATTGTTCATGGATTTGGCCTTGTCCTTTCATTAGAAATTTTAAACAAACCGATGGAGTTTTATCAACCTCCATTAGAAGATCTATTTAGTATTATACAGGAGTTCCCAATAAATGCAGATACCAGAGAGTTTCAACTTGACCTTCTCAAAAGGAACGATATCGAAGATTATTATTATTCTCTTTCCGATAGTACTTGGGAGCGGATACGCAGGGGTGACATTTTACAATAAGATGTTAAAGACTATTGAAGCAACTGGTAAGTTCAGAGTTATTGAGGACAATATTAATGAACTACAGTTAACTGTTACAGCAATAAAAGAAAGACAGTTGGAAGGCTTAAATACAAATGTTAGGTTACAAGAAAAAGTTGCTGATGCGTATGTGCTTGCAAAAGAAAGCAATGCAGTTGCTCTATCAACACAAAGAGAACTCAAAGCAACCACAGAGGCAACAAAATCAGAAGTAGAGACTATGATTCGTTCAGTCGAAGATAAACTTGATGTGATTAAACGAGCAACAACAAATCCATTAGACAGGAGATAGTATGGTTTGGACAGCATTGATTGGACCTGTTGCAGGTCTATTAGATAAATTTATTGAAGACAAAGATCAGAAGAATAAGTTAGCACATGAGATTGCTACGATGTCTGAGAAACACGCACAAGAATTAGCTAAAGGCCAATTAGAAATAAACAAGGCAGAAGCTTCTCATCGTTCAGCATGGGTAGCAGGCTGGAGACCCTTTATTGGATGGGTTTGTGGAGTTGCACTGGCTTGGCATTTCGTATTAGCACCTGTTACAATGTTTATAGCATCATGGTTAAACGTGACCTTACCTGCATTGCCAGAGTTTGATATGGGTTCATTAATGACTGTATTAATGGGTATGTTAGGTCTAGGAGGTTTGAGAACATTTGAGAAGACTAAAGGATTAACTAAATGAGGTTATCACCGCATTTTAGCTTAGAAGAACTAACTCACTCCGATACTGCCACTAGGCTAGATATCGATAATACACCTACGGTTGAAGTAATAGACAACCTCACATTTTTAGCGGAGAAATTAGAAGATGTACGAAGTTTACTTGGGAATCCTATGCTTATTAGCAGCGGCTACCGTAGTTATCCTCTTAATGATCACTTGGGAAGTAAGAGAACTTCTGCTCACACTCGTGGTCTTGCCGTGGATTTTATTTGTCCGTCTTTTGGTAATCCTCAAAGCATTGTGGAAGAAATTGTTAAATCAGATATAGAATACGACCAAGTTATTTTGGAGTTTGACCGTTGGGTTCACTTAGCATTTGCTAGAGAGAATCCACGCAAACAGTCGTTAATCATAGATAGAAAGGGAGTTCGACCCTTTGAAGATACTATTTCTTGATATAGAAACAAAAAGCAGTGTAGTAAATGCCTGGTCACTTTATCCAGACAGCATCGGTCTCAATCAAATAATTAAACGTGGTACAGTCATTTGTTGGGCAGCTAAATGGAAAGACTCAAAAGAAATCATATTTGATTCTGAATGGAACTCATCTCATAAACGCATGATTAAACATATGTGGAATCTATTAGATGAAGCTGATGCAGTGGTTCATTATAATGGCCAAGCTTTTGACATGAAAGAGTTGAATAGACAATTCTTATTACAAGAGTTGCCACCACCTAGCCCATACAAGCAAATAGATTTGTTACGAGCAGTAAAAAGAAAGTTTAGATTTATCTCTAATAAACTTGACAATATTAGTCAGGAATTAGGTATAGGTTCTAAAATAAAACATAGTGGTATGGATCTCTGGAATGATGTTGAAAAGAAAGATCCTGAAGCTAGAAAGTTAATGCAAAAATACAACGAACAAGATACACTTCTGCTAGAAAAGTTGTATAATAAATTATTACCCTGGTTGGGTGGGTTCGTGAACTACAATACATTCTCTCCTTTGTCGGTCTGCCCAACCTGCGGTAGTAATCACCTCAACAAACGTGGATTCCAAAAATCTAATACCAGAACCTACCAAAGATGGAGATGTATGTCATGCGGAAGTTGGAGCAGAAGCAACAAGGCAATCAAAGAATTAAACAAATCAGAATCAATCATAAGCGTGTAAGGACTATCATGAATGACATCGAACAAATTGCCGAACATATGGTTGGAACTACGATAGAGGAATGTCAAATAACCTACGGTGAGGACACGATCACAATTTTCCTCAGTTCAGGTGCATCTATAGAAATCATCGTAGATAGTATATATGCAGACATCCCAGACTACGATTCATAAAACATTACCTGACGGTCAACAGACTGATAACTACTCACCATTGTGGCAAAGATATTGTGAAGCTTTAACGCTAGCAAGATGGGATTTAGATAAACGTAGAGCATTTTTAAATAAATTAAAAGATGAGCAACGTGTAGAAGATTTAAAATATTGGCTAACTATTATTTGGAAAGAAAAGAATGGCAGATAATTACTTAACAGAAGCACCGTTATCTACTAGAGATAAAGTATGGAACGCTACTTATGAAAGATTGAAAAGTGCAGGCATATCTAATCCTAGAGTAATGACTGACAACATAGTCGGAAACTCACTTACTGGCGGTTTTGGACTTTTGGACTTAACTCCTGCATTTGTTGGTGAAGAGTTAGGTACAATGACAGGTGAAAGTTTAGCTAACAGCAACTATCTTGGTACAGGCTTAGGTTTAGGAGGTGCATTGTTAGCCACAACACCTTTAAAAGTTCCTCAAGGATTATTAGGTAGATTTTCAACAAGCACACCAGGTAGAATTGTAAATAAAACAAAATCAGGCGGTGGATATTCTGTAAATTTACAAACAGGTGATGTACCACAAGAAGGTTTAATGATGGGTATGTATAAAAATACAGACCCTAGAAATGTAGTTATTGAAGGTAGACCAATAACAAAAGCAGATGTTGAACAGTCTGTAAACATTAATCAAAAAGCATTAGACAATCCTGAAAATTATTTAGGTACATGGGCAGATGATGGAACTACATATTTTGATGTATCAAAAAGATTTGGACCAAAAGATATAAGAAAAGCAACTAAGTATGGTGAAAGAACTAATCAGATAGCAGGATATAATCTTGGAACAGGTCAAGAATTTCCTGTAGGTCAATGGTCTGAATTTATTAGAAGTCCAGAATATGCAGAACGTATTGGCATTCTTAATGAACGTGGTGTAAATTATTTAAAAAATAATCCAAATAAAAATTGGTGGAATTTAAAAGGCACTGAATTAGAAGAAATTTATGGTAAAGAAAACATAGATCAAATTGCAGGATATTTGGCAGCAACGTCACCATTATCTGATGTTAAGAAAAATGTAAATTTAGCATCTGAATATCTTAGAAGATTAAAAGCAGGTGAAGAAATTATACAGCCAAACTTTAGAATACCAGAGGGATCTACATCAATAAAGCCTGGAAAAAAAATGCCATTAGAAACTGGGTATGCTAAAAACTTAGAAAAAGCAACACGAGGCGATTTAGATGCAATGCAAAGTAAAAAAGTAAGAGGTATGGCTAAAGCTTTGCGTGATGATCCAGATGCAATGGTGTTTGATAGGCATTGGGCTAACTTATCAGAAAAACCATCAGCAGGTATTTTTACAGATACAGAAAAAGGTGTATTTCCACCAAATAAACAATATGATGAATTAGAAGAGGTAATGAGAGAGCAGGCCAAATTATATAATACAACTCCTGCTAACTTGACAGCTAACGTATGGACTGGCTACCGTGACATGGCACAAAAACAAGGAAAAGTATTTGGTGAGAAAACCGCAGGTGCAGGTATCCTTGGCAGTTCTAAAGCAATAGCTGATGTGTTTTCTGATCGTATTACAGAAAAAGCAAAACAAATTGGAATAGCTAGAAAAGATCTAATAGAAAAACTTAAAAAAGGTGATATTAGTTTATTAGCAGTAATGGGTGTACCAACAGCAGGATTACTTGACGGTGGATTTGAGATGTAACCATTTTTTGAATTGTGCATAAGCATTTTGCTTTTTGTACTCTTCATAATTTGGTGCATTATCACCTACAAACTTACAAGCTTGTTTATAATGTTCTTCACTTAATTGTTTTTGTATTTTAAATTTATCCATCAATCCTCCTTCCAACAATAGTCAATAAATTATCGACTGCGTTTTCTAATTTAAGTTCGTAATACATAGGTTTTTTACTGCCTAAATATCTAGCGTACAATGCTTTAACTTGCTCATTATCCAAACTATGTATTACACTGTCAACAGTTTTTATTTTTTCTAATTCACTACTCTCGTACATCTCATCAAAACTACCTGATGCACCACCACTACTTATACCTAATGAACGCTTAGGATATCCAAGGCCATGATCATCTCTCTTCATCCATCTAGCCCATTCATCTAATAAATACATCAAATACTCTATATTCATTCTAATCTCCGTCAGCGTAGTAAATTGAATTTAAATGATGATTGCTATATGTTACATCTCTTATGTTTGATTTGTGAGATATATTAGGTGCATCTTCTACCTTGCGTACCTTTTTACTTTTAATTTTAAATTTTTTATTTATGACTGCCTGAGTATATCCAAATAGTTTAGATAACTCACACTCTCTATAAGTTTCATATAAAAAATGATCACCTCTTTTTTTACCTGTATTGCTTATGTAATTAGCATTAATCATAAACCTTAACAGGTTGCGGCATTGTTGCTCTTCCATTTGTATATGATTTACTATTTCAGGTGTTGTTTTGTTTTCATCTTTAAGAAAATCTAAAATCATATCTATGACTTGATATCTTTTCTTTTTTACACCGCCAACAATATAATCATGTACGAGTGCATTTTGATGTTGTCTAGCTGATATCAACTTCTTTTACCTCCCATTTGTTAGATTTATTTTTAAACCAACCGTGTATTAACAATGTCCAATTTGCATCTCTAAGATTTGAAATATGATCACTATCTTCCATCTTTTTCATTCTTGCATTGACATTTGTTTTGCTTGTCACTTGTATGCCAATAGTATGTCCATCTTTTACTGCCAATACATCTATGATTTGAAATAGATCTTGTCTGACTTTAGCAAATGCGTTCCATCGTTCAACAATCTGAACAGTGGTATAGCCTTCACTTTTTAGTTTTTTTAGTGTCAGTTGTGTTGGACTCGTTGCCATCTTTTTTCTTAAATATTTTGTCCCAATTATCCTCGAACTGTTTTCTGTTCGGTATCGGTCTTGGACTGCTGCCTTTTCCCATTGTCTAATCCCCATTCTTTTTCTTTATCAAATACCCATACGACCTTACCTTCTTTTACTTCGTATGGAGTTATATTATATCTAGGCTGTTCTTTAGCTATTGCTTCTTTTTCAGCTTCGACTAATTCATGGTGCATATCAAAATTTTCTATGGTTATCTTTACAATATCCCAATACCACTCTTTATCTTTTTGATGCTCCTTAACTCTTCTAAGTGCATTACTAGACATTCCGACATATAACAAATTATCATCTTTGTCATAGTATCTGTAGAGTTGTGCACCTTTTAACTCTGGTAATCTTCTCATAATTTTATCTCCTTTTTAATAAAATCTTTTGGCATATAAATATAATCTTCATGCAAACAGCTAGTATATTCTGCACCTTCACAATGTTGTTGACACCACTGGGTAGCATGACTACATGATTCAAAGTGCCCTTGATACTCAGGTGTCTGCATTGTCCAATAAACCACAAGTACATATTCAAACATTAAATCATTCCTATACGTTGATCTTGTAAATGTTTATATTCAGTATTTAGCTCACATCCTAAATATTGTTTATTATTTGCTATTGCTACTTGTGCAGTTGTAGCAGAACCCATGAATGGGTCTAGCACTATACCACCATCTGGACATCCTGCTTTTATACATGGTTCTATTAAGTCAACAGGGTATGTAGCAAAATGTGCCCCTTTAAATGGTTTTACAGTTACAGACCATACATCACGCTTATTTCTTTTTCCATTATAAACTGCATATTCAGGCGGTCTTGCGTTTACACCTTTTTGTTGTTGTCTTTCAACACTGCCTTTTGCACCTTTAGTTCCAGCAGGTGTTACAGCATCTTCTTTTATGGCTTCGTTATCAAAATAATATTTTGGCGATTTAGATAACAAGAATATATATTCATGTGATTTAGTGCATCTATCTTTTACAGACTCAGGCATTGGATTAGGTTTATGCCAAATAATATCTTGTCTTAAATACCAACCATCTTCTCGTAATGCAAATGCTAACATCCAAGGTATTCCAATTAAATCTTTTTGCTTTATACCTTCAACTACTGGTGGTCTTGTTACACCATATTTTGTATTACCTCTTAATGATTGATTTGTTGTTGATGTTCTTCCTCCGCTTGAATAACTATCACCAATATTTACCCACAATGTTCCATCATCTGTTAATAACTCACGAACTAATCTAAATACTCTTACCATGCTATCTACATATTGTTTTGGAGTTTCTTCCAATCCTAATTGTTGATCTTGCCTAATTGCACCACATTTTTTACAAACAGATTTGTAAATACTATCAGCAATTCCACCATGTTTTACTGAATTTTTTTGTCCAGTAGTTGTTCTTTCTGATGTATGGCTATCTCTCCAGTGATTACAATTTTTATCACCACCTACCCATGTAGCAGTTCCATAATCTCTTAATCCATAATAAGGCGGTGATGTAACACAAGTATTAACTTTTACACCTTCATCTATCCATCGTTGCATTATTTCTAAACAATTACCAAATTCTATTTTATTCACATTCTCTCCTTTAACCATTCTAATAATTCATGTTCCGTACCATACTTTTCTATCCACGTCTTCTTTCCACTGTGGAAACCAAAGCCGTGTTCACCTTGATGATGAGTGTGACATAACGGTAAACAATTTTCCGTGCTATTGCGTTGTCCAATGCCCATGCCTTCTCTAATATGGTGAATACATGGTTCTGTGTAAGCATGATAATATTTTTTACAAACCACACATCCAAATTGAACAAGCTTATCCATCCATTCTTTTTCACTTTTTTTCAACTTGTATTCCTAATGATCTTGACCAATTAATAATCTTATCTATGTAATCATTAAACTCTGACTTAGTTAATGTTGCAGTAGATAATAATTTACCATCTTCGGTTTTGAGGTCAAACTTTAGTCGCAAAATGTCGTGAAGCTCCTCAATAGTATAGCCAGTGGTATCAGATAAACCTTTATAAATAACACCCCATAGCAAACTGTTTTGGTCATGGCTTCTAGCATATTCTTTATCCATAATGATCATGTCGTATATACCTTCATCTAAATTAGATAACATAGCTAAAGCAACCTGTATGTAATTACCCTTTTCTGTGACGTGCAATGTTTTTTTCATTTTCATATTCAACCCATCCTTTTGATTTAAATACTAGGCCTTCTTTTGATATTGCTTTATATTCCATATTTGGAAATGATTTTTTCATTTCTTTTAAAAGTTCGTTGATTGTCATTTAACTCTCCTCAAAAGTAATTTTGTTATCAGGATACATTTTATAAAATTTACCTTTTATATCATGCACCATTTCAACTCTAATACTTCCATCACCTTCTTTAAAAAATTGAATAGTAAACCACTCACCCTCAATCGCTATTCTTTTTGTTGTCATTCTTACATATTCCGTGTGCTGACAAGTCTCGACCACACCACCATTTCTTCTTGTCATATGTGTTTGCAGGCTGTTTACACTTGTGGCACACCTGCCCAAAAGTTTTAATCTTCGTCATGCAGTGGATCGTCAATCCATTCTTCATCAATCACTGGTGAAGATTTTTTTCTATCTAATTCATCAGCTAAGTCTAATGCGTACCAAGCAATCTTACGAAGTTCTTGCGACCAATCATCTTTATTGCCTAGTCGTTCAGAATACTTCATGAGATTACCTTTAACATAATGCCTGTAATTATCACCAAGCTTGGCTTTAATCACGTCAATAGTTTCGATACCACCGACCTTGTAATGATCAGGGTTTATCATATCTTTCATGATTGCTCCTCAATAATTAACATACCTTTTTCATAATCACAGGAGAACTTTTTAATCCGTGTATAAACAGCTCCTTCACCCTCAACCTGTGCCAATAATTTGCCTTTATGACAAACTAAACTATCTGGTTCAGTTGGCTGTGTAATGTAATACTGAATACCAATACCAACTAATAAAAATAATATTATCAATAATACAAAAAAACTCAAGATTTTACTTACCATAAACTAATTCCTTATTGTTAATAAATTGTAACACTAGGTGTATAATTATGGTTGTAAGCTTACAAAAACTAATGAAAGGAGACATAATTATGTGGACAACACCTAGTGCAACAGAAATGCGTTTTGGTTTTGAAGTAACCATGTACGTTTGCAATAAGTAAATGTAAAAAGAGGACATCTTAAAAAGGGATGTCCTCTACTTCAGCACCTTCTTTAGCAGGTGCACTTCTTTCCTCATCTGCCTTCTGTATAGATCCTGATAAATACTTCATGCCAGATTTAGCTTCTGTCTTCCACAAACTAATTCTAAACTTAATACCTGCTACATCTAAGTTACCTGTAAAGTCAGGGCCTTTCTCATTTGTTTTTTCCTTAACTGGAAAAATTGCTACACGATTTAAATCGTTATACTCTGCCATACTAATCTCCTATTTTAAATAAAGGTTTCCGACTGAACCGTGGTGGTTCTTGGTCGGTTCTCACATACTCCATAAACTCAAGAACGAATGGCAAATACCATGTCATAAATTCTTTTGAAAACGGAATAACTTGTAATTTAGTTTCCTCTGGTGTCCAAATGTAGAAATAATTTTTTACCGTATTTGTGATGGCCATTTGTACTTGGCATTGATAGAAATAACGATCTGGAATACTTGGATAAACTTTCTGGGTGTAAGGACATTTTATTTCACCAGGGCAACCATTGTAAAAAAAATCTGGGCTACCTCCCAATGGTAATTCAGGATGAGCAATAAACTTATTACCAGGTTCTAAGATTTCACCTAGTTCTTTTTCTAATGCTGATAATGCAATATGCTCATGGTGCTTACCGTACTCGGTAGCATCATTCCCTGAAAAAGGTGGTTCACGGTAGGTCATTTGTCTCCACAGCTTTTTACGATCATGGATCACTGCATAGGCATTGCTAGCAGTGACCAGACCTAACCGCCTACTATCCTTGAGATGATCCGAACTTGAGGACATTTGCATACTCTCTAACTGATTCCTGTTCAACAGGTGTTAATGAAAAAAACTTATCGTTAAGAGTACCCTCTTTATAAGCTTCGGCTAATTCTTTTTCAATCTCTTGAATACGTTTCTTTGTTGGTGGTTTATTTTCTTCTGTGTTATCTTGCGTATCAGCATCTTTAGTATCGTCTAATAAAAACAAACCTGCTAACGCATATTTACGAGCATAGCTGCTTGAACTACCAAAAGACTGTGCTATGTCCATGCCTTTACGATTTGGATTGATACCTGCCTGAGCAAACACAGTGATTTCACCATCAGAACTTTTCAAAGTTGCATTAGCTTCTACATATGGAATACCACCGATTTCTTTAACCTCATCGGAGAGTGTAAGAGTACACTCCCCAAGTAACGGTTTTACGGCTTCTAAAATATCCTCACAGCTTCGATATTTATAGTTACCAAACTTATTGTATTGGCCTTTTGGTGCTTTTAATTGTTGTTGTATTTTAGCTAACTGTTTCACAATACACTCCCTAATAAAAATCCTAGTCCAAAACATGATAAACCAAACACAAATAATTGCAACCTGTAGACTACTTTCATTTTGCGAACTGGAGGTGGTTCAATCCAGTCGCATACAGGTGTAGTATAAATTTTTCTATAATCTTCCATTATAAATAAACTCCTAAAATAAAACCTGCAATAAATATTAATAAACTAATTGCAGTGTACTTAATTAATTTAATACGTCTTTCTTTTGCTATTCTTTTGTAATGAACATCTGATCCATATGCTGCTGCTAAATGTTTAGTTAATTTATGATATGGATGATTTTTATCAAAGTATGGATCATCTTTTGTATACATACTTGATGCTACATTTTTCATAGCACTTTCAAAATATGGATTAATTGCCATTTTGCTCCTCCTTTTGTTGTTGCAAAATGTGATTATAAAGTTCTTGCAGGTCTTGCTTAATTCCTGCAATGGCCTGATCTTTTACAGACTCTAACCTTTGTATTTCGTTGAGGTTAGAATCTATTTCCCATTGGATACGTTCAAATTGTTCTTTAGCTTGGCTCATTACTGCACCTCCTTGATAGCTTCTTCTTCTATTGCTTCTCTATTATAAGAGTCTAATAAATCAACTATCTCTTGACCATCAGTGCCAGGGCAATCTGATGCAATGTAATAGTTTTCAGGATCACGAACAATAACAGACTTAAGTTCTACATGATAAGCAGTAGGACTATCACCTGTGCCATATGGGTCGTTCTCAGCTACAACAGAAGCTTCTACTTCTAAAGGTATTTCTACCTCACCTCTGTATTTGTCTTCACCGTAAATGAATGATTCAAATTGTACTAACATAATTAACTCCTTTGTAATAAGCAACATTGCTTATATAGAATATTAACATAAGAAAAAAAAAGTTGTCAACATATTTTTTTGTGATATTATCCATTATAAAGTTATTAATAAAATTTTTATAGAAAGGTAAAAAATGACTTATAAAGAAGCAGTATCTAAGTTTGACAATAGCCGTAGAAAGATGGCTTATGCACTAGATCTAAGCACCCAGGCAATAGCTAAATGGGCCAAGAAACCTGATCAGCCAATACCACGAAAAAGAATAGATCAAATACAACAAATAATTAATAAATAAACAAATAGAAGGAGGATTTATTGTGAAAATAAAGAATTGGACTGAGTTTCAGCACTACGCTCATCGCAATCCACCATGGATAAAGTTACATAAGAAGCTGCTAGATGATCCTGATTGGTTTGAACTAGATCCAGAACTGGCAAAATTTCTTGTCATGTTATGGTTAATTGCATCCGATGAGAAGGATGGCAAGCTACCTGCTAGCAAGAAGATAGCATTTAGGACACGATTGACTGAAAAGCAAGTAGATAGCTACTTACAGCGATTATCAGAGTTTGTGGTGCAAGATGCTAGCACGATGCTAGACAGAGTAGAGACAGAGAAGAGAAGAGGCAGAGAAGAGACAGAGACAAAGAAGAGAAGAGGAGAGTTAGATGCACGAAATATTATCACATTTTAGTAAGGTTCGTGCTACCAGTAAGAACAATGCCTATAACTGCCTTTGCCCTGCACATGAAGACCGCAATGCTAGTTTATCCATCAAGATACAGGACGATGGTCGGATATTAATGCACTGTTTTGCAGGATGTGATATTGAATCTATTTTAGGTGCGGTGGGATTGTCATTAGATGATATTATTCCACAACGTATAGATTTATTAAAACCATCAGGTAAAGCATTTAATCCATTTGCTATATTAAAGACCATGAAGGATGAAGCATTGTTTGTGTATATGTGTGCCAATGAAGTAGAGCAAGGCAAGACTCTTCAGAGTTCAGACAAAGAAAAATTATTAGATACGATAAGTAAATTAAAGGAGGCTTATGAGTACGCTCAGAGATAAATTAGACAACATGGTTGTGAATCAGAATGAGATTAAATCTTATTTTGCAGAACGATCAGAAGAAATAACCAAGATTAAATCACCGACAGCTTATATCGATGAGATCAAAGAATTTTTTAAAGGTGATTACCATAAGGGATTATTATTGCCATGGAGTAAGACCCATGATGATTTTAGAGTAAGGCCTGCTGAAGTTACAATTTGGGCAGGATATTCTGGAGCAGGGAAGAGTTTATTTACATCACAAATTATGATGAGTTTGGTAAGAATGAATCAAAAGGTATTATTGGCATCATTCGAGTTAAGACCAGTATCCAGTTGTCAGAGAGCAATCAGACAAAGTCTAGGTGGTACAAAACCAACTGAAGATTACATTGAAGATTGGTTAGACTTATGTGATGGAAAATTATTTTTGTATGATCAACAAGGATACATTACACCTGAGACTGTATTAGAAGTGATTTATTATTCTGTAGAGAAACTGAAATGCACTCAAATTATATTAGATAGCTTAATGAAGTGTGGAGTTGCTGAGGATAATTACCAAGAGCAAAAAGAGTTTATAGACAAACTTTGTATTGCAGCTAGAGATTTAAAATGCAGTATTCACCTTGTGGCCCATGCTCGTAAACGGTCTGATGATCTAATGAAAGCACCAACTAAACATGATGTATCAGGTTCAGCTAACATAACTAACCTTGTGGATAATGTATTTATTGTGCATCGTACAAATAAAGATAAACGACTTAAAGATGGTGATATTACGGTAGAAGAACATAAAGAACTACCGAGTACCTGGGTAAGCTGTGTAAAGCAAAGACATTATGAATGGGAAGGTGAGTGGTCATTTTGGTTTGATCCTGATGCACTGAGATTTAATCCTACAAAAGATTTAAATAAAAAGGTTGACAACTTTGATGATTATCTATAGAATTAAATTGTAGGTTAATTAAACAAAGGAGAAAACAATGAACTACAGTAAATATTTAAAAGAAGTATTAACAGAACCAGGCATTATCTCATCATGCTATGAGAACTTTCATAACTACAGCTTTGGTAATCAATTACTAGCTTATGGCCAGTTAAAAGCTAGAGACTTAGACTTATCACCTATTGCACCATATAAAAAATGGCAAGATCTAGGTAGACAAGTTAAAAAAGGTGAGAAGGCTTTAGAATTATTACAGCCTGTACCTGTAAAAGAAAAAGATGAGTCAGGTAAAGAAACTGGCAAAGTGTTTACATTCTTTAAACCAGCTAGAAAATGGTTCTCATATGATCAAACAGAACCAATCCCAGGTGCAGAAGAATATAAACCAGAAGTAAAAATAGCTGAATGGGATGCAGAGTTAGCATTAAATAATCTATTAATTGTGGAAGAAGAATACAGTTTAGCTGATGGTAATTGCCAAGGATATGCAAGAGAAGGTTTTATTGCAGTCAATCCATTAGCAGAATATCCACATAAAACTAGATTCCATGAGATTGCTCACAATGTATTAGGCCACACTGCTGAAGGTAGATTACAGGATGATGAGAGAACTGCTAAAAACATCAAAGAAGTTGAAGCTGAATCTACTGCTTACATTTTATGTCAGTTGTTAGGTTTACCTGGTGCTGAAGAGTCTAAGGGTTATGTACAGCATTGGTTGCAGTCTGAAGAAGTATCAGACAAATCTGCTCAAAAGATATTTGCAGCTGTAGATAAAATCTTAAAAGCAGGTCAACCATCTTGATAAAATATCAAGTTTTTCAAGACCTCTTCGGAGGTCTTTTTTTGTCTTGCATTTTGCCCTGAATTCCTGTATAATTATGGCTATGAGGGGTATCGTTTTGCCTAAAGAAACGTAATCTCTCATCCTCCTTTGTAGGCTCACTTCGGTGGGCCTTTTTTATTTGGAGCATCGTATGCCGTTAAAACGTGGATCATCAAAGAAAACAATATCAGCTAATATACGCACTGAGATGAAATCAGGAAGACCTCAGAAGCAAGCAGTTGCTATTGCATTAAGTAAAGCAGGTAAATCTAAAAAGAAAAGGAAATAATCATGCCTAAGGTCGGTGGTAAATCATATTCATATACTAAGTCAGGAATGGCAGCTGCTAAGAAAGCTGCAAAGAAAACTGGTAAAAAGATGACCATGAAGAAATCTTATGGGAAGAAGAAGTAATGGCTAAGCCTGGACTATACGCTAACATTCATGCTAAGAGAAAAAGAATAGCATCAGGTAGCGGTGAGAAAATGAGAAAGCCTGGAAGCAAGGGAGCTCCAACAGCAAAGAATTTTAAACAAGCTGCTAAGACAGCTAAGAAACCAACAAGGAAGAAATAATGTTTGAAGAATTATTTAGACAATATCCTGGATTACAAAACTTGTATGAAAATGCAGTAGCTAATGGCTATACTGGTGATCCACAACAATTGCTAAGAGAATATGGTCAAGACTTCTCTAATGAGATTGGTGGTCTTGGTGCTGCTTTAGGTATGCAATCACAGCCTTCATTAATGCCACAAGGAATGGCACAAGCAGTTCAACAACAAGCTATGCCTGCACAGCAAATGATGCCACAACAAACAATGCCAATGCCACAAGCAATGATTGATCCTACAGTGATGGCATATCAACGTGGTTTATTATCAGGTTCAATCCAACCACAGAATCCTTATGGTATGGGTTTAGCTACATCACCATATGTTGGATATCCTCGTAATCCTTACGGTAGTCTTTTATACTAATGTGGTCATGGCATTTCTATCTAGGATTTAATCTTGGATGTGAATGGTATGAAGGTGAAGTAGATGGAGAGCCTGTAGATTATTTTTTAATTAACTTAGGGCCAATCAGAATACAAAAAGCGGAGTGGGCATAATGGCTGTTAAAAAGAAAGTAAACTTATCTGTTGGTCGAGGTGAGAAAAGATCAGTCAAACAGGGTGCAGGATTAACAGCAAAAGGCAGAGCAAAATATAATAGAGCAACTGGTAGTAATTTAAAAGCACCAGTGACTGGCAAAGTAAAGCCAGGCAGTAAAGCAGCAAAGAGACGTAAATCATTCTGTGCTAGATCAGCAGGGTGGACAGGTGAACGTGGGAAGGCAGCTAGAAAAAGATGGAAGTGTTAAGCCCATGTATAAAGAAGTGTTCATTCTTACCAATTCATGATGGCACATTCATTTGTGAAGGTTGCAGAAGAACACTAGAAGAGATCACTGAATGGTCAAACTATAGTGATGAAGAACGACAAGAAATTATGAAGAGGTTAGAGAATTAGAATCACTAACACAATCGATATAGCAAAAGAGTATTTGAGGGTAGAGTCAATAATTCAACCTGCTATAGATTTAAACAATGGTCTATACCATTCAGAAGATATACTGCGTGAATTAGTATCAGGTCAATATCATTTATTTACATCTGAACATTCAGCAATCGTTGCCACAATAAATCCATATCCTCGTGGAACTGTATTACATTTATTCTTAGCAGGTGGTAACTTAGAAGAACTAGAAGAACTATACAAAGAAACAGAAGAGTTTGCACGTTATCAAAACTGCAAGTCAATTACACTTATGGGTCGGTTAGGATGGAGTAGAAGCTTCTTACGACAATACGATATGAAACCAACCTGTTTACAAATGAGTAAGGAATTATGATAAAACTACATCACATATTTAGATTAGTATGCGGATTTGCAATGGTCGAGTTTTGCAGATTCTTTTACTTTCAACAACAATACAGAGGTCCAAGTTACGAATTACATAGACCATCTGCTCCATCATTATCAGCAGAACAACAAAAACTATTAAATGTTACACCTAGTTCTCAGTATCCTGGCTTTTATCAAATTGGTAACCAAAACTTATACTTAAGTGGCAATAAAGTTTATCAGCAAGATCAAAGTGGAACAACATATATACAACCACTAGGCACTAATACACGATTTAAACGATACAGTGGAGATATAAAAGGATTTATTTCAGAAGGAGATGATGCAAAAACATACTCACCATCTATGGCATACATATCTGCATTACAATCAGCACAAAATCCTTATGTTCCATTTAGTGCACCACAAGCACCAATTAATGTTTTAGGTTACAATCCATCATCATTAATCTCTAGCATCTATACACCTGCTAGTGCATCAACAACATATACACCAACAGGAACATCATACGGAGCAGGAAGATATTTGAGTGGTAGTGGACTGTTAGGGAAGCCAATAAGTTTTACACCAAGTAGCACAACATCTAATGTAAGCACTCCATGATCTGATATACTTAAATCATGTTAAAGATATTTGTAGGATTTGATGGTGAAGTAGAACCAGTTGCATATCATACGTTTTGCCAAAGCGTGATAGAAAAATCAACAATACCAGTTAGCTTTACACCATTAGCACTAAACACATTAAACAACTACATGGAAACACATGATGATGGTTCTAATGCGTTTATCTATTCTAGGTTTTTAGTTCCATATCTTTGTGACTTTAGAGGATATGCACTCTACGTTGATGGTGATATGTTATGCCGAGATGATGTAAACAAACTAATAGATGAGATAGATCCATACGCAGCTGTCTCAGTAGTACAACATAATTACAAAACAAAGTTTCCTGTAAAGTATTGCGGTAATAAAAACGAAGACTATCCTAAAAAGAATTGGTCATCACTCATGTTTTGGGATTGTGGCCATCACAAGAATAAGAAGCTAACACCTGAGTTTATTATGACTGCATCAGGTAAATATCTACATCGTTTTGAATGGTTAAAGAATGACTTTGTAGACTTGGTTGGTGAATTACCAATCGAATGGAACTGGTTAGTCTCAGAATATGAATACAATCCTGATGCTAAGTTAGTTCACTTTACAGTAGGAACACCATGCTTTGCTGAATACAAAGATTGTGATTATGCAGAAGAGTGGTGGCAAACATTTAACAATTTAAAACAACCAACCTAATTGGAGTTGTCATGGACGAACATAAACACGGAGGAAAAAGAGAAGGAGCAGGTCGTAAGCCTGGATCAGTTAACAAGTTATCAATGACTGTTAAACAAAACGTCATTAATGTATTTGATAGACTTGGTGGTGAAGATCACATGGTGCAATGGGCGACAGAAAACCCTAATCAGTTCTACAACATATACGCTAAGTTAATGCCTACACAATCAGAGTTAGGCACAATAGAAGGACAAGAGTCACCATTGAATGTGACATTGAATTTTGTGAAACCAGATGACAGAGATAATAGCTGATTTCCCACACAAGTTATCATTTCTTGGAGAACCACACCGATATAAAATAGCTTACGGTGGACGAGGTTCTGGTAAGTCTTGGGGTTTTGCAAGAGCATTAATTGCAATGGCAATACAAAAGCCAATGCGAGTGTTATGTGCTCGTGAAGTACAAAGATCAATTAAACAATCAGTGCATCAATTACTATCTGACCAGATACAAGCTATGGGATTTGGTGAATACTTCGAGGTCTTAGAAAATGAGATCCGATGTGTCAGTGGTAGTCGATTTAGCTTTACAGGTCTAGCTAACAACACTGTAGAATCTATCAAGTCATACGAAGGTGTAGATGTCGTATGGGTAGAAGAAGCACAAACAGTGAGTAAAAGATCATGGGATATTCTTATTCCAACGATTAGGAAACCAGGATCAGAAATATGGGTGACATTCAACCCTGACCTCGATTCTGATGATACTTACAAACGATTTGTAATTGATACACCAGAAGATGCAGCAGTCGTTAAAATCAACTGGTCTGATAACCCTTGGTTTCCTGATGTATTAGATAAAGAAAGATTGCATAGTAAGGCCACATCTGATGACTATGACAACATCTGGGAAGGTGAATGTAAGTCAGCCGTTGATGGTGCTATCTATGCTAACGAAATAAGAGAAGCACAAGAAGAAGGACGTGTGACCACAGTGCCACATGATCCAATGATGAAGACTCATGTTGTTATGGACTTAGGTTGGAATGACAGCATGGCAATTATCTTAGTGCAAAAAGGTATTTCTGATGTCAGAGTGATTGGATATATTGAAGATAATCACAGAACATTAGATAGTTACTCAGCACAGTTAAAAGATTTAAGATATAACTGGGGTCAGATGTATTTACCGCATGATGGTCGTACTAAAGACTTCAAACACGGTATATCAGCAGAAGAAATAATGCGTAAGCACGGTTGGGATGTCAGAATTGTGCCACGCTTAGATGTTGAATCAGGAATTAAAGTAACACGAATGAACTTCCATCGTGTTTATTTTGATAAGTCAGCAGAACGATTAATCGAATGTTTAAAGCATTACAGACGTAATATTAGTACAACAACTAATGAACCTACTGCACCGCTACATGATGAATATTCTCATGGTTCAGATGCGTTCAGGTATCTTTGTGTATCCATTGACGGTATGACAAACGAGTCATGGCAACACGAAGAAATACAATACAACACAATGGGAATAGTTTAATGGCAGAAAAATTTACAGACGAAGAGTTATTAAGTCAGATAGACAATGAAGAAAACATTGCCTACGGTATTAATGATTCTCAACTATCAGCAGAACGTGCAGAAGCTATCAACTTTTATTTGGGAGAACCTTTTGGTAACGAAGTAGAAGGCCGTTCTCAAGTTGTATCTTATGATGTTCAAGACACGATTGAGTCAGCATTACCACAATTATTAAAAGTATTTGTATCTGGTGATGAAGTCGTTAGATTTGATCCTAAGAATCCTGAAGATGTAGAAGCTGCTGATCAAGAAACTGATTACATCAATCACGTTGTAATGGAAAAAAACAATGGGTTTGAAATATTTTATGTTTGGTTTAAAGATGCACTTCTTTCTAAAAATGGTTATATCAAAGTCTATTACGAAGAAGAAGATGATGTAACAGAAGAAATGTATGAAGGTCTAACGGATGAACAGTTAGATATGTTGGCAAATGATGACAACGTGCAAATCTTAGAGCATGAAGCATATCCTGATCCATCTGTTGAGCCAATGCCAATCACACCTCCAGTGATGACACCACCTGAAGTAGAAAGAATGGATGGTGCTATGTCTATAGAAATGGAACAGGCACAAGCATTTATGCAACCAATGTTGCATGATGTAAAAGTTCGTATCACAGAAACTAACGGTCAAATTAAAATTAAAAACGTAGCACCTGAAAACATGATGGTATCTGTAGATGCTACAGGCAACTGCTTAAACTCAGCACGCTTTGTTCAGCATCGTGAACTAATGCACCCTTCAGAAGTTGCAGAGCAATTTGATGTAGATGAAGATGAAATTCATGAAATCATGGCAGAGAATGATGAGTTTGAATTAGAATCTAATGCTCGTGATATTTACTCAGAGCAATATGATAGAGCCGTAGATAGTTCAGAAGTATTAGTAAGAGACACATACATTAAAGTAAACGGTGAACGTCATCGTTATGTTGTAGTTGGTAATAGAATCATCTATCGTGATGAGTCATGTGAAGTTGTACCTTTTGCATCTGTTACACCAATGCTTATGCCACATAGACACATTGGCCGTTCATACACTGACTTAACTAAAGACATTCAGTTAATTAAATCTACATTAATGCGTGGTCAATTAGATAATATGTATCTATCTAATAATGGTCGTTATGCTATCTCTGATCGTGTTAACTTAGATGATATGTTGACATCAAGACCAGGTGGCATTGTTCGTGTACAAGGTGAACCAGGCAGTGCAATTATGCCATTACAACATTCTCCATTCCCTCAAACATCATTTACGATGGTTGAATACATGGATCAAATGAAAGAAAAACGTACTGGTATCACTGCATACAATCAAGGTTTAGATGCTGATTCATTAAATAAAACTGCATCAGGTATGCAACAAATCATGTCAGCTGCTCAACAGCGTTTAGAGTTAGTGGCTAGAACATTTGCAGAGACAGGCGTAAAAAGCTTGTTTATGTTAGTGCATAAATTAGTCAGACAAAACGTCACTAAACCTGACATTGTTCGTATTAGAAATAAATGGGTCAACATTGATCCTCGTGAATGGAAAAATCGTAAAGACTTATCTATCTCTGTAGGTTTAGGAGCAGGCAACAAAGATCAACAGTTAATGCACTTAAATGCTATTCTACAAATGCAAAGAGAAGCATTACAAGTTGGCTTGACAGATCCAAGCAAAATTTACAATGCACTATCTAAATTAACTCAGAACGCAGGATTTAAAGATCCTGATGAATTCTGGAATGATCCTTCTAATATGCCACAAGGCACACCTAAAATGCCTAACCCACAAGAGCAATTAATTCAAGGTCAGTTGGCTATCGAGCAACAAAAAGCACAAGCTGATATGCAATTAGAAGCACAGAAGAATGATGCTGATATGAGACAAGAGCAATTGCGGTCTGAAAATGATATAATCATAGAGCGTGAAAAGATTGCTGCACAAGCTGAGTTAGAAAGATATAAAGCACAGCTAAAAGCAGAAACAGACTTACAAATTGCACAAATAAAGGCACAGTATGGCGGATAAAACTTTAGAAGAAATAAAGCGTGGTGAACAAGCACAGAAGATTTTAGAGAATGAAGTATTCAAAGAGTCATTCACTGCGGTCAAAGATCACATTATAGAAGCAATGCAAACATCACCACTAGGTGACGAAACAACGCATAACCGTTTAGTAATTGCTTTACAAGTATTAGGACAAATCGAGAAATCATTAACCAATGTAATGCAAACAGGTAAGCTTGCAAATATACAAGTTAATGAACCTATCAGAGCAGTCAAATAGAATTTGGGTCAGGGCAAACCCATTTAAGTAGTACCTTTGCCTAATTAAATAAAGGAAATATTATGAGTGACCAAGCTTTAGAGCAGTCACCACAAAGTCGCTTAGAGGCGATGCTTGGTGACATACAAGACGATTCTGTTCAACCTATTGAAGAGGAACGTGAAGATGAACCACAGGCAGTTGAGGAAGAAGCTGTTGAAGAAACAGAAGAAGAAGTCGTAGAAGAAACAGAAGATCCTACAGACGAAGCTTCCGATGATGACGAGCCAGAAACTGAAGATGATGTTGAGGAAGATTCCGATGAGGAGCAACCTGCCCAAAACGTCAAACTAAAAGTTAATGGTGAAGAAATCGAGAAACCGCTTGACGAAGTCGTGGCATTAGCACAACAAGGACTTGACTACACTAAGAAGACACAAGAAGTTGCAGAGCAACGTAAAGAGTTAGAAGCTTTACAAGCACAGTTCAATGAAACTTCTAAACAGTATCAAGAACAACAGCAACTTAATAACTTGTTAATCGAGGATGTAGCGAAAGTCACGGCACTAGACCAACAACTAGCCCAGTATCAAAACGTGGACTGGCAACAGTTGTCTGATAGTGATTTCGTGGAGGCACAAAAGCTTTTCTTCCAATATAATCAGTTGCAGCAACAACGCACTGAAGCAGTTTCACAGTTTGAAGCCAAACGGCAAGACGCATTGAACAAACAGCAACAGATGATTGCAGATCAAGTCGCTAAAGGTAAAGAACAACTTGCTAAAGAGATACCTAATTGGAGTCCACAGACTACCCAAGAAATTATCGAAGCTAGTAAGGATTATGGGTTTACTGATAGTGAATTGAATGGAATCGTTGACCCTCGACACGTTAGAGTGTTGCACGATGCGATGCAATGGCGAAAACTAAAGAGTAAAAATTCGGTAACGAAGAAAAAGGTCGCTAGTGCCAAGCCTGTAGTGAAACCAGGATCAAAAGACCCTAAAAAGGCAGTTAACTCTAATGCTAAGAAATTGCGTGACCAATTACGCAAATCTGGTAAATCAGAGTTAGCATCTAAATTAATAGAAAATATGTTATAGAGGTAAATTATTATGGCAGTTTCAGCAACCAATAGTTATACTGGTGCAGGTATTGCAGAAGATTTCCAGGACATTATCTTTGATATTTCTCCTGAAGAAACACCATTGTTATCAATGGCTAAGAAATCATCAGCAGGCCAAACATACCACCAGTGGCAAACAGACGTATTAGCAGCAGCAGCGGCTAACCGTCAATTAGAAGGTGACGATGCTTCTTATGCAACATTAGCAGCAACAACAGTATTAGGCAACTATTGCCAAATTTCACGCAAAACAGTGCAAATTTCTAATACATACGATGTTGTTAAAAAGTATGGTCGTAAATCAGAAGTTGCTTATCAGTTAATGAAAGCTGGTAAAGAACTTAAACGTGACATGGAATTCGCATTAGTGCGTAACCAAGCATCATCAGCAGGTGGTGCAGGTACAGCTAGATCATCAGCAGGTATCGAGTCATGGATTTCTGGCAACAGCGTTAAAGCAACAGCAGCTTCAACAGCAACAACACCAGGTTTCTCTGGCGGTTCAGTTGCTGCTCCTACAGATGGTACAGCAGGTACTTTCGTTGAAGCAGATCTTAAATCAGCATTAGAATTAGCATGGTTAGACGGTGGTGAACCAACAACTATCCTAATGTCATCTGCAAACAAAAAGCTATTCTCAGCTTTTGCAGGTATTGCTGAAAAACGTCACATGGTTAACGGTACAGACGAAGCAATCATTACAGCAGCAGCTGACGTGTATGTTTCTGACTACGGTAATCACACAGTTAAATTAGATAGATTCATGCGTGATGAAGCAGTGTTATGCTTAGACCCACAATATGTTGGTGTAGCTAACCTACGTCCAATCACAAAAGAAGAACTAGCTAAAACTGGTGACTCTACTAAGTACTTAATGACAGCAGAATACACATTAGTGGTTAATAACCCTGATGCTCATGCTAAAGTACAAGGTGTTGGTGCTTAATCAACATTGATGTTAAAATAGAGGGGTAGGCAACTACCCCTTTATCTATTATGGCTATATTTTTTGACAAAGACCCATTAACAGGAATTACACAATATTACGATTACGATCCTACTAAGGATGAACATCTTATTCACAGTGTGCAAGATCCTACTGCTTTAGTTGAGCAGTTAAAACAAGCTAGAAATAATCCTGATGCGTGGGCAAAAGGAATGAAAGAGTCTTGGGTGCATTACGCAAGTATTCCACCTATTATTGAAATGCAATTAAAAGCTAAAGGCATTGATATTTACAATAAAGACCAAACAAAAGAATTACTCAAAGAAATAAACACAAACTATCCTTGGTTAAAAACAACAACAAAACATCATGGATAGAGAAGAACTAAAACGAATACAATTAGCAATACACGATTTAATTAATCGTGAAGATTACTCTAATGCACTACCGTTAATTAACGAAGTCTTAGAAAACTATCCTGACGATGATGCAACTTTAAACTTTATGGGTTACATTCATTTAATGGGTGACCAACCTGCATTAGCATATCAATACTTCAGACGTGCATTACAAGAGAGTCCAGGCAACAAAGCATTATGGACTTCACTAGGTCGTGCCTGTCATGAAATGGATATGTTTGATGATGCAATTAAATACTTTCTTAAATCTGCTGAACTAGACAATAGTTATTCACTAGCATATAGCAATGCAGCTGCAAGCTTTGTGCAAATATCAGAATGGAAAAATGCAGAAGAAGTATGTAAAATAGCTTTAGAAGCTAACCCTGATGATCAAAATGCTCAAATGAATCTTGCTCATGCTTACTTAGCACAAGGCAAATGGAAAGACGGATGGAAAGCATGGGGATTATCACTCAATAGTAAATTCAGAAAAGAATGGAATTACAAAGATGAGTCAAGATGGGAAGGCCAACCAGGAAAGGATATAGTTATCTATGGAGAACAAGGCCTCGGTGATGAGATTTTTTATGGGAGTTGTATCCCTGCTGCTATCGATTGTAGCAATTCAGTTATTATTGATTGTGATCCTAAGTTAGAAGGATTATTTAAACGTAGTTTTCCAAAAGCTAAAGTATTTGGAACAAGACAATCAGATAGTGTAGATTGGATTAATGATGTCAATATTGATCATCGTTGTGCTATTGGTGGATTACCTGAATTCTTTAGATTAGATAGTAAAGAATTTAATCGTGAACCATATTTAGTTGCAGATCCTGAAAGACGTAAGATGTGGAAAGCATTGTTTGATTCTTACGGTAAAAAAGTCATTGGCATTACAACACATGGTGGCAGTAAACGCACAAATAAAAAAGGTCGCAAATTAACAAAAGATGATATACAATCATTATTAAGTCGTGATGACTTAATTTTAATTTCATTAGATTACGAGGTAGATGAGAAGATAGATGGAGTGAAGTATTTTCCATTTGCCACGCAATCATCTGATTACGATGATACAGCAGCACTTATTGCTGAATTAGATGCAGTTATTGGTGTCAATACGACTGCACAGCACTGTTCAGCTGCATTAGGTGTCAAAACTATCTGTTTAGTACCAAAACATCACCAGTGGCGATATGCACAGCCTAGTATGCCTTGGTATAGACATATGACGTTGAAGTATCAAGAAGATAAAACATGGAAAGAAGTCATTGAGTCAGTTAATATCTGAAGAATACAGGGAAATGCAGGCTAAACTGCACGAAAACCCTAATTACGGTATTGCATCAACTTATTTTGCACCTATTGTTGATGACATTATCCAACAATTTAAAGTAAAAGACTTATTAGATTATGGTGCAGGTAAGTTAAGGTTACGAGACAGTATAAAAAGTGAAGTAAACTATACTGCATATGAACCTAGCAATCCTGACTACGATGAATCACCTGGACCTACAGAATTTGTAACTTGTATAGATGTTTTAGAACACATTGAACCTGAGTTACTAGATAATGTATTAGATGACTTGCAAAGAGTCGTTATTAAATATGGCCTATTTACTATTCATACAGGCCCAGCAGTAAAAGTTTTACCTGACGGTAGAAACGCACACTTAATACAACAACCATATACATGGTGGCAACCTAAAGTCAAAGAAAGATTTGAAATTGTTAGGGAAGTTGCTATGGACAATGGTTATCTTGTATTCGTAAAACACAAATAAGGATTTCCTAAATGGCATTTACTAATTACACTACATTCGTAGCGGCTGTAGCTAATTATCTTGGTCGAGATGATTTAACTTCAGTCATACCTGACTTTGTTGAGTTAGGTCAGCACAGAATGTCAAGAGATTTGCGTGTGCAAGAAATGTTAAAATCTTCAACCGCAAGTACAGTAGCAGGTGACTCTACAATTGCTTTTCCAAGTGATATGTTAGAGTTGCGTGATATTCATATAACAGGTAGTCCAAACTACACATTAGAATATCAAACTCCTGCTTCTTTTTATGCAAACAATCTAACCCATACATCAGGTGTTCCTACAAAGTTCACAATGTTAGGGCAAGAGTTTCAATTTGCACCTGTTCCTGACGGAACTCAAACTGTTCAAATCTTGTATTATGCTAAACCAACTTACATCTCATCTTCAAATGCGAGTAATGTTTTTTTAGCAAACTTTCCAGATGCTTTACTGTATGCAACTCTAGCAGAAGCAGAACCATATCTCATGAATGACGAGAGAATAGCTACATGGGCAACTATGTATGATAGAGCAATTGCAAACATCAAAGCAAATGACAAGGGTGCTACTTACCCAAATAAAACATTAAACGTAACAACTGATTAGGAGAATAAATTATGGCAGAGATGTCAAACTTTTTAGAAAACGAATTGTATGACCATGTATTAAGAAATGCAGCATACACTTCACCAGCAAACATTTATGTATCATTACACACAGCAGACCCAACAGATGCAGGAACAGGCACAGAAGTATCAGGTGGTTCATATGCTAGAACAGCAGTCACTATGGGTGCACCTACTAACGGTTCAGGCACTAACTCTGCTGATGTTCAATTCCCACAAGCAACAGGTGACTGGGGAACTGTAACTCACATTGGTATCTGGGATGCTACAAGCTCAGGCAATATGTTATTCCACACACCATTGGATACAAGTAAAAACATTACCACAGGGGATGTGTTTAAAATTGCTAGTGGCTCACTAACTGTTACATTCGCTTAATCATGCCTGCTGATGTTTGTGGTTTTACTACATTAGAGTCATTAGATGCTTTAGGTAGTATAGATGACTTATCTGTATCATTAGATGATGGTGCTTACGC
>Ga0255751_10000671_pt1 | contig 32237 bp, 38 predicted proteins | sample 071ome_20_FD_179951 | JGI IMG/M metagenome (GOLD analysis project Ga0255751, IMG submission 179951) | Coastal salt marsh microbial communities from the Groves Creek Marsh, Skidaway Island, Georgia - 071412BT metaG (version 2) | ecosystem: Environmental > Aquatic > Marine > Intertidal zone >... | reverse complement strand
GCCATTTTTTTGTTTGTAGGGTTTTGTATCAAATTATACAGTTGTCATCTCATAAATAGTATGGTATAATAATACCATCGTTCATCCCATTCGCTGTTTGCGAATAGCGAATAGGACGCAAGTAAGTCGCGGAACGGAGCGTTCATCCTATGTTATCAACTTTAGCAGTACTTTTTATGCATGTCCCTGCGGACATGTATCTTAAGTGCGAAGACTATCACTGGTTGAAGCAGGGAATTGAAGAGACAACTCTTTTTACACCTGCAGAAAAGTTTGCTATTATCACTAAGTGGATTGAGCATACTGAACCATCGTGCTTTGATAACGAGGACGCAAACGACTGAAGGAACGGGAGATTAAATTCACCCATTTCTTTAGGAGTAATCCCATGAACACACTTAACATGATCAAGAAGCAGATTGAAAAAGCATCTGCACTTCACGACGCACAAATTCATATGACATCCTATCGTGGTGTTCAGTATGAGTGCAAGCATGGTGAAGAGTCTGAGACTCACGGCACCTTCTGCTATCGTGGACACACTTACAACAAATGAACGGATAGAAGGGGTTGACACCCCTTCTTTTTTTGTATATAATAAAACACGTCTACGTCATCCCCATGGACAAGAAAGAACTTCAAGGAATCATAGTAAGATTGAAAGATCTAGTTGAAGAACTGGAATGCGAAGTTATGTCAGATCCTTCAGCATATATTTACGAACAAGAAAAATCTAATTTTCCTGAGTGGTGTGATGACGATGATGATGGATACTGCGACTAATTTTTATGCTAAAACCAATAATCAAGGATCTCAAAAAAACAATCAAAAAGGCATATGATTCACCTCTTCTTTATACAAACGAAGAGGTTGTTTATATGAAAAAACAACTGAGGCAGTATGAAAATCTGCATCGCATTAATGTTCTCTCACAATCGAGAGGATTTGGAAACGAACTAGAAAAACTTTCACAACAATATGAAAACAAACTCAGTCAAACTAGTGTCAGTGACTCCCGAAGCGGAGCAGACGATGGGGTATGTAGCGAGAGTGAGCAACCCGAACAATCAGGCGAATCCGAATGTAGCGGGTCTACTGAAGTATTGCATCAAACATAATCACTGGTCAGTTTTTGAACAGAGTTTTATGACTCTGGAAATTGAGACTACCCGTGCTATCGCGGCTCAAATTTTACGTCACCGTTCTTTCACATATCAAGAATTTTCACAACGGTACGCTGATTCATCTCTGCTCGGTTTCGATAAGATTCCTCTCCCAGAACTACGTCGTCAAGATACAAAGAATCGTCAGAACTCAATCGATGACCTAGATCCATTTGATGTTCAGAATATGGAACTTCAGATGCAAACTTTGTTTGATTCTTCTCTGGCACTATACCAACAAATGTTGGGACGTGGTGTGGCAAAAGAGTGTGCTCGCATGGTGCTTCCTCTCTGTACACCAACCAGAATCTACATGACAGGTTCATGCAGATCATGGATTCATTATATTAATCTGAGGTCTGCAAATGGTACTCAGAAGGAGCATATGGACATTGCAGAGGCTTGTAGGGAAGTATTCTGTGAACAGTTTCCGATTGTGGCAGAAGCACTTGAATGGATCGAATCTAAATAATTATTGGTGAGGAGAATTTATGGCAACCTATCCTGTTATTAATAAACTGACGGGGGAACAAAAAGAAGTAAAACTTTCTGTTCATGAGTGGGATCAATGGAAACTAGACAACCCAGATTGGGATCGAGATTGGTCTGATCCATCCACCTGTCCAGGTTCAGGTGAAGTCGGGGATTGGCAAGACTCTCTTCGCAAAAAAGCTCCAGGATGGAACGATGTTCTCCGTAAAGCGCAAGGTGCGCCTGGTTCCAAAGTCAAAACCCTTTAGTAAAACTTGTTTTTATGCCACGTTCAAGGAAGAAAGATACGCCTGACATCAATGCTATGACTTCTAAGCAGATGAGACGTAAAAAACCAATTAATCTCGACATGCTTGTCGATATTAAACCTCTCACAGAGAATCAAGAAGTTTTGTTTGACTCCTATAAAAAAGGTCAAAACTTATTTGCATATGGCGCTGCTGGAACAGGTAAAACTTTCATTACGTTATACAATTGCTTGTATGACGTTTTAGATGAAACTACACCATATGAAAAGATTTACATTATTCGTTCTTTAGTTCCCACTAGAGAAATTGGATTTCTTCCTGGAGACCATGAAGATAAATCTTCTCTTTACCAGATTCCATACAAGAATATGGTAAAATACATGTTTGAAATGCCTGATGATGCAACTTTTGAGATGCTTTATGGTAATCTCAAAACTCAAGAAACTATTAGTTTCTGGAGCACCTCATTCATTCGTGGTACTACATTTGACAACGCTATTCTACTCGTTGATGAATGCCAAAACCTAAATTTCCATGAACTAGATTCTATCATCACCCGTGTTGGTGAAAATTCTAAGATCATGTTCTGTGGTGATGCAGTTCAGACTGATCTCATCAAAACTCATGAAAGAAATGGTATTTTAGATTTCATGAAGATCTTAGAGGTAATGGAAGAGTTTACTTCTATTGAATTTGGTATTCAGGACATTGTACGTTCTGGACTTGTTAAAAGTTACATTGCTAATAAAATCCAACTTGGTTTATGACTTTCACCCATATTGATGTTGACCTTCAAGAACTAAATAGAATTCAGGATGGTCAATTACGTTTTTATGTAACTCCAGAAGGTAATAGATATCCGTCAATCACCACAGTAACCTCCCACAAAAATCGCCAGATCTTTGTTGACTGGCGTAAACGAGTGGGCGAAGAGGCTGCTAATAGAAAAACAAATAGATCTACTAAAAGAGGGACTGCCACACACTTACTGATTGAGCATCATCTAAAAAATATGCCAATCCCGAAAGCAGACCCTCTTCCCACGTATCTATTCAAGCAAGCGATTCCTACTCTAAATCGTATAAATAATATCCACGTTCTTGAAGGTACTCTTTATAGTGACCATCTATGTCTGGCAGGACAGGTTGACTGTATTGCAGAATTTGATGGAGAACTAGCAGTCATTGACTTCAAGACTGCAGAAAAAGAAAAACCTGAGAACTGGATTGAGCACTATTTTGTGCAATGTATGGCATATGGTATGATGTACTTTGAACGTACTGGTCATGCCATCAAGAAAATTGTTATTCTCATGACCTGCGAAAATGGTGATGTCGTGGTCTATGAGAAGAGAAACAAACTTGATTACATGAAATTACTGAAAGAGTATATTACCGACTACCTAGACTTCCATAATGGCAAATGACAAAGACATAAACGAATTATTTGAAGAAAAATTTATGACCCAAGCGAAATTTAGTAAAGACATTGAAGAACTGGTATTAGAAGAACCAGATCTTAATTATATTGATGCAGTAGTGCATTATTGTGAAGAGAATGAGATTGATATTGAGAAAGTATCTAAACTTATTTCAAAGCCTCTGAAAGAGAAACTCAAATATGAGGCAATCCAACTAAACTTTTTGAAGCGAACTACTAAGGCTAAACTTCCATTATGAAAATGACTGGTTTTGAATGTTACAAGACTTATTTGGCATTGAAAAATCACTTTACTAGTGAATCATATGACTATTTTAAGTATCAAGGGAAGACATCTGCAAAAGAAGATACATTCAAAACCAGACGTGATAGGTATTTCTTTGAATCTATGTCTAGAAAGAGGACAGATCAAGAAATCATAGAATATTTTCTTTCAAATTTCGTTTATAGCACAGATCCAAAAAAACTGTGGATTAGAGAAATTATCCGTAACGGAGAGGGAAACTTTCTTTCTTGGAAAAAGAGAAGGGAGAGTATGACCTATTCATTTACAAATGACCTAGATCTTATTTTAGAAGATGATCTGGATAAGGCGATAAAATCTACAGGATCACAACATTCACCACTGCTTAGAAAGCATCTGGCAGGCAAAGTATCATTAGAGACGCTGATTATTCTGGATAAAATTCTGAATTTCAAAAAAGATTATGATAAGGTTTTGGTTGACCCGATATGGATGACAGTTTCTAAGAAAATGTCAAAGTATGAACCATTTGTCTCTGTTGATGTTTCAAAATACGTAAACATAGTCAGGAGAAAAGTAGCATGAGTTTTTTTGACTCAGAAATAGTACGTGCTGAAACAGCACAAATTCAACAAATACAAGAAGAAATTATGTCTTGTTCGATGCGTTATCAACTGATGACCTCGGACCAGAAACTTGAATTAATTGCAAAGATGGAGGAACTACTTGACAAGCAGAGGGTACTCCATGCTAGAATCAAACTGTCTGAAGACTCAGAGGCAAAGGAGATGCTCAGTAAGATGAGACAGACCGCTTATGCCTTGGGAATCCCAAAAGACACCACGATTGATGATTTGTTCGTCCAAATGGAAGGCATCCTCAGTCAGATGAAAAGCAACCTACAACGCGCTGCTTGACATCACCTAAATACTATGCTACGATCATCCAGTAGCAAACCAAAACATCCACTACATCCAAAACATCCAATGTCATTCGCTGATCTCAAGAAAAACAACAAGTCCATCTTCCAGAAACTCTCCAACGAACTGGAGAAAACCTCTGGTTCCAGCAACGGTGATGACCGTCTCTGGAAACCGCAACTGGACAAGTCTGGTAACGGTTACGCTGTAATTCGTTTCCTCCCCGCCCCTGATGGTGAATCTCTCCCTTGGGCAAAACTGTACTCCCACTCCTTCCAAGGTCCTGGTGGTTGGTACATTGAAAACTCTCTGACCACTCTTGGTCAGCAAGATCCTCTGTCGCAGTATAACAGCGAACTGTGGAACAGTGGTTCTGATGCAAACAAGGAGATCGCTCGTAAGCAGAAGCGTAAACTCTCCTACTACAGCAACATTTATGTTGTTAAGGATCCTGCCAATCCTGCAAACGAAGGTAAAGTCTTCCTGTTCCGTTATGGTAAGAAGATCTTTGATAAGATCACTGAAGCAATGGAACCTCAGTTTGAAGATGAGTCCCCTGTGAATCCTTTCGATATGTGGGAAGGTGCTGACTTCAAACTGAAGATCTGTAAGGTCGCTGGTTACTGGAACTACGACAAATCCGAGTTTGCTCGCCCTACTCCTCTACTTGGTGGAGACGATGATGAACTGGAAGCACTCTGGAAGACTGAGTATTCTCTGGAAGAACTGGTTGCTCCTGACAAGTTCAAGACTTTTGAGCAACTGGAAGCACGTATGAAACTGGTTCTGGGTCAAGGTCGCTCGAAGCAGATCGATGAGGAAGTGACCGATGAGGAAGAGTATGCTGCACCTGCAGAACCTTCCTACACTCCTAAGTTCTCCAAGCGTGAGTCTCAGGCAAGTGCAGATTTCAATGCACCTGACATCACTCCTAGTTCTTCTTTCCAAGACGACGAGGATGCTGATCTCTCCTATTTCGCCCGCCTTGCTGATGCATAAATAGTTGTGTCGCTCTTTCGTGCGCGACACTCTACGAATAGGAATATCGCTAACGATGAGGGGTTGACCACCCCTCTTTTTTTATTAATAATACTTTCTAACTAGGTCAATTGCAGTCTTCTTAGTTACGTCGTCTTCTAGATCTGAATTAGATTCGTAACTTGTGATTCTTTCAAAATCAGCAATAATTGCACCAACATAATCTGGATGTAAAAGTTCAATAGTTCTTTTCTCATCATTCAATCTTTCTTCATACTCCCAATTAGATACTGAGTATGCGTCATTACCAAAAGTCAAAGTTCTCTTTACAGTTGGTTCTGCAGAATACAAATATTCATGCTGCCATCCAGGAGTTACAATAATACCCTGTCTCATCACAATATTTCCAGCAGAATCAAATCTTTTATATGTTTCATAATGATGCACCCCATCAGGATCAGGATACTTACTGTAAACTGATTGTTCTAAAGTTTCTGTATCCAATGGCCATTGCTCATATGGATCTATAATGTCATTTACAAGTAGAACAATCCAGTATAAATCCGAGTCACCATAAATGTCATATGCAACTCTTTCTGGACTAGAATCTAAAGGGATTTGATATTTGTAGAATTGAAATGCTAACCTCTTTACATCATCTCTAAGTTTATATCTCCTAAAGATGTTTTTTACTTTTTGATACTCTCCAAAACCTGATTTTTTGATTTTGGATGCGTATAGTAAATCTGGTAATTGATCGAAGTATGCCATTAGTATCCTGCTCCACCGCCTGAGGTTGTGTCGATAACATCTTCTCTGTAGATATGTCTGATTTCTTTGAAATTAAGAGTAAGAACTGTTGCTACAGGAGAACCATTTTGAAGAGTTGAATACCCTCCATTTGGAGTGTAGTTTACAGATAAACTCTCTAAGACACACTCTTTGAACTTATTTAGAAACTCATTTTCTTTAGACCCAGACATGTATGCAATTTTGAACATGTATGGGTAGGTAACAAATCTACTAGAGACCCCATTACCTGCACTAGCACCATTACTTCCTGGATGAAGTCCAACCTTGAACATCGTTACGATATCTTTGATGTCCGTAGTTTCTTTTTCATTTCTTGGTGCCATGGTGATAGTGTATGACATTGTTCTATGTCCACCATGTCCACCCCAAAATACTTCAACGGTGCTGTTGATACCTAATCCTTGTGACAATCCAAGAATAGATTGTGCATCTAGACCTTGAGTGCCTGGAGCGAATTGACTAACACCTTTAGCAATTTGTGCAGCAGCGAAGGTACTTTCGGATCCCTTTAGAGCTCCTTGGAGATATTTACCAACAGATCCTTTTGCAGCAGCTCCACCTCTAATCGCCATGCCAGCAGCATTTAGAAGGTATCTTCCATTTGGAGATAATGTTGCCTCACCCCATCTCTGAGAGTAAGTCGTGCTTATATTGCCAGGCATATAAGAATAAAAAGTTTTTAGTTTATTCTTAGGTGAACCTTCACTAAAGTTTACACTAAGTGAAGGTTCATATTCAAATACTTCAATTTTCAAATAATCAGTTGTATCCTCAAATAGATCATTTGGATATTTCAAAATAGGACTACTACCCAAGTTCTTTAGAAAATCTTTTCCTGGATCATTCTTCTCGATCTTGGGTGCTGGTTTTGGTGTAGTTTGACTTGATCCACCTCCACCACCTCCACCACCTGGAGGATTAACTCTAGCTTCGGGTTCCTTTGGTTTCTGTTGCGCCTGTCCTTTACCCGAACCAGAGGGATCTCCACCAGGACCATAAAATTCGCCAGTGGGTTGTTTTTGAGCAGGTTTATGTGCGTTCTGTTCAGCACGAGAATATGCCATTACTTAATACCTAATTCGTTTTCGGTGATTATCTTGAATTTCCATCTTCTATCTAAACAAAACTCTTCTGCAGCTGCCCACTTCGCTTTATTGACTGCGTAGGTTTTCACTTCATTGATATAAGTTTTTGTTTTTTTCTGCCCAGGTTTAGGACCAGTTACTTGGTATTTAGGTTTTACTTCTATCAAGTATTTTTCTATCACTCCCTGTTTGTTTTTAATTTTGATATAAAAATCAGGAAAGTATCTATGCCATTTATTGTCTACGGGAGACTTATATGGGATGATGATCTCTTCTGATCCCCATTGTAATACCCCTGTATTTTTATCACACCATACCATGAACTTTCTTTCCCATAAAGATCTATAGATGATTTTCGTTGGGTCACCTTTGTACTTACGGGGATATGAGGGTTGGTATTTTCCCTTATATGCCAAGATAAATAATTACAAACTCTCAAAGTATTTATGGCATATCCAACCATAAAAAAACTATTAGCGCGAGGACCAGCGTCTAATAATAGATATCAAGCAATTTTTAGTGGTCTAACCGCTGGCAATAAAGGGTGGGCTACTGATGCAAATCAGGTAAAGAGATTGAATGAATTTTCTGAATTTTTCATCTCTAACATGTCCATGCCTGGAGTTTCATATGCAACTGGTGACATGATGGGTGATATGGCGATTGGTGTAAGTAGAAAATATGCTCACACCAGAATGTTCAATGAATTTGCCATGACATTTATTCTTGAGGGTGGTATGGAGTTATATAATATTTTTTACTATTGGATGGAGCAAATTTCTCCAAGAGAAGATGATCTTGTAACATCTCCAACAGCAATGCCTAGAAGGGATATTAGAATGAATTATTATGATAATTATGTTGATCCTAAGATTATTTTGAAAAAATTTGAAAGAGATGGTAGTTGCTCACTAACTACAGAAATTTATAATGCATTCCCACTAAACATTAGTGATCTTGGTCTATCTTCTGGAGGTCAAAATGGTTTACTAGAATTGACTGTTAATTTTGCATATGAAACTTCGATTTCATATACTGGTGGACTTTCTACAGAAAAATCAGCATCATCAAATTCACAAACTGCAGCAGATGCAGCAGTACCTGATTCTCAAACAGTTGGTGGACAATGGAATAGTGATATGTCTTTAGATCTTAGTGATGATATATCGAAGATATATTCTAATTCAAATCCATATGACAATAAGATTTTTGCTATCAGCGATAGGGTCAAATTTGAAGGTGCGTTTACCACAGGTGACAGTCCATTCTTTACTCCTAGTGCTGAATTGAATGAAGCAATGCAACGAAGCGCCGCTAATCTCAATCCAAATGCAACTAAAGCTGGTAAATCTGCTAGTGGTGGAAGTAAGGGTGGTGGAAGCGATGATTGATATTATGCTATAATAAATAAATATACTGACATGATTTAAATTTTATGCCTTTACCTAAGATTACTGCACCTACCTATGAGCTTGAACTTCCTTCTAGCGGAAAACCAGTAAAATATAGACCTTTTCTAGTCAAAGAAGAAAAGATCTTGATGCTAGCAAGTGAAACTGAGGATCCAAAAGAAATTGCAAATGCGATGAAAACAGTTATCAAAAACTGTCTCATCAGTCGAATTAAAATTGACGATCTAGCATCTTTTGATATTGAATATCTTTTTCTAAACATCAGAGGCAAGTCTGTTGGTGAAGAAATTACAATTTCATTAGTTTGTCCAGATGATGAAGTAACTTCGACAACTACAAGCGTTCTTGTTGATGACATCAAAGTTCAGTTTCCAGAAGGTCATTCGTCTAGTGTAGAAGTTGATGATAGTCTAACTATTGAAATGAAATATCCATCGATGGATATGTTCTTGCGTCAGAATTTTCAGAATGAAACTGTTGATCCTTATGATGTTGTAACCAGTTGTATCGATAAAATTTGTAATGAAGAAGAGGTGTGGGAAGCATCTGATTGTAGTAAAAAAGAATTACTAGAATTTTTGGATTCAATGACTTCCGAACAGTTTCAAAAAATTAACAAGTTTTTTGAAACCATGCCTAAATTAGCGCACAAAGTAACCGTAACAAATCCAAATACTGGTGTAGTGAGTGATGTTACTCTGGAAGGTTTGGGTGATTTTTTCGGATAAGCATGGGATATATTAGTCTTGAGTCATACTACGAGACTAATTTCTCCCTAATACATCATCATAAATGGTCATTGACAGAGATTGAAGGGTTAATACCCTGGGAAAGAGATGTATATGTAACTATGCTATCTGAACATATACAAGAAGAACAAAAACGTCAATTAGAAAGAAACAACGCAAGGTAAGACCTAATGGCTCAAACCATAGATATCTCTACAAGTACCATAGTTATCAGACCCAGCAAAGCTGTCAAGTTTGATAACATGATGGGCGGTAATGCCAAAACACAAAAGAATGTTTCTTTTTCTCAGAAGGAATATGCTAATGTTGCTAAGACTGTTGTTCTTGTTGGGCAAAGTCTAAAGAAACTGAATGTTAATGTAAGAGATATCAAGAAGCTTCTTGCTGAAGATAAGAAGCTTCAGATTGCCAGAGATAAACAAGAAAAAATTAAAACTCAGAGGCAACTGAGAGAAGCAAGAGAGCGTAAACTTGAAGCTAGAAACAATCAATCTTTAGCTAAAGCTGGTAAGGCAACTGCTGGTGCCCTAAACAAGGGTGCTGCAGGAGCTAAGGGTTTGCTTGGGGCACTAATGAACAGCCCCGTAGGGGGTTTATTTACCATTGCTTCAGGGGTCATTGGTGCATCTGCGATAAGAAAACTATTAGATAGTAATTTAGTATCTAGAGTTATTTCTTCTTTTGTTGGTGCAGTAGCTTCGATTGTTGACTCTATTGGTAAAATTCCAACATCAACACTCGATAAAATTGGTCTGAACCTTGGAAAATTTATTACCTTTGTTGGTAATTTTATTGGTGGTGCTATTGGTAAGGCATTCAAGCTTATTGATTCAATTCCTCAAGAGACATTTGATAAGTTTGGAAAGGCGATTTCTAAATTTGCAAACTTTGTTGCAGGATTTGTTTCAGATAGATTTGGCGATGTAATCAAAGGACTTGATAAAATTATTGATAAGGACGGTAACCTTAAATTTGACTTTGGTGGAATTATTCAACTGCTGACTGGCGTTGGTGGTCTTGCTGTTACTTATAGGTATCTAAAAAATCCTGGAAAAGTTGTTACCGATCTTGGTAACGTTTTAGGATTTTTTGGTAGAATGTTTGGTGGTCCTGCTGGAGCCGCTGCCCAAAAACTGCTAGGTATGAAACCTGGTGGTAGAATGGGTAGGGATTTGGGAACCCGTGGGAACCCAATGCACGTTTATGTCGTCAACCAAGGTGGTGGCGGCGGTGGTGGTCTTGATGACCTGCTTGGTGGTGGTCCTGGAATTAGACCACAACGTAGATTTTCTGCACCTAGAGGTGGTGGAATCAATAGTGGTGGAAATTTCCTGAGTCGATTGATGAAGGGTGGTAAAAATCAGGTATTGGCACGACCTGGTAGTATTATTAATGAATCTACTGGCAGAGCAACTAGAATGCTTGGGGGCAATAGACAGTCCTCAGTCATGAACGCATTGAAGAATGCAGATGTAAGTAAAGCAAATAGAGCAAGAGTTTTATCTGGTATGCTAGACCAGGGAGTTGCTCAAAAAATTGCAGCATCTGGTGGTCCAAGGTGGTTACAAAACCTTAGAGGTCTTGGATCAATGGGTATGAATCTGGGTAGAGGAGTTTTGTCAAGCGCTAAAAGTTTTGGTGGCAATCTTTTAGCAGGTGCTATGACACTATCTGGAAATGCTATGGACCTAGCAAAAGGTGTTGGTGGAAGTTTTAAGAGTCTTGGTGGCAAAGCAGTTAGTGGAATCAGTGGATCTTTACAATCATTAGGTAAAGGGATTCAAAACTTGAATCCAATGCAAGCTCTTGAACAGATCAGGGGAGGAGTTTCAACAAAGCTTGATGAGATCATGAAAGCAGAACCTCTCATCAATACTATTAAGAATCTCAAAGATCCTAAAAAAATAAAATCACTTGTTTCTACAGTTGGTAGCAAAGCAAAACCAGCACTCACGGCAGTCAAGAATGCAAGAAAAGCGTTAGGTCCTTTCAAAATTCCTGGAGTTGATGCTCTAATTGGTACACTTGCTGCTGTTGCAGAAATTGCAACTGGTGGAAGTGCAGGTAATGCTATCTTAGGTGCTCTTGGGGGTGTTCTTGGAGCTGCTGCTGGTACATCAATCGGTACTCCTGGTGGTCCTCCTGGAATGTTTATTGGTGCTCTTGCTGGTGGTGCTCTTGGAGAGGTTGCTGGTCGTGCTCTTGCTAGAACTTTAGCTGGAATCCTTCCACCAGGAGTTGTCAACTATACTGGTTTGAATGGATCTCCACTGTTCACTGACGGATCTGCTCCAGCTGATCCAGCAGCGGTCAAGAAAGCAAGAGGTGGTCAAATCTTTGGTGGTAAACCAACTGGAGATAGTGTCCCTGCTTATCTTGAGCGTGGTGAGTATGTCCTTAATAGAAAAGCAGTATCTGCTATTGGTCCACAAAGACTAAACGCTATCAATTTTGGTGCATTTCCTAGATTCCAAGAAGGTGGAAAAGTAACAAGACAAGAGGGATGGAATAAGTTTACTCAGTGGGGTAAGGAGAAGGGTGCAAAGTATCCTCAACTCGTTAGTGCTCAGTGGGCACTCGAAAGCGGATGGGGCTCAGCTTTGTCTGGTAAAAATAATTTCTTCGGAATCAAAGCAACCAGCGGCGAATCTTCAACCAATCATAGAACTAGAGAAGTTATCAATGGTAAAAGCGTTTATGTCAATGCTAACTTCAAGAACTTTGACACACCTCAAGATGCCGTTGATCACCTTGTGACTCAGTGGTATAAGAATTACAAGTCATATAGGGGTGTCAACAATGCTGGTAGTCCTAATGAAGCAGCAGCGATGCTGAAGTCTGAAGGTTATGCTACAGATCCTAGCTATCCTCGGAAGTTGATCGAATTGATGAAACAAAAGGGTGTTAGCAGTGGTCCTGCATATATTAGTGGGGAGGGATCTGGATCTTCATCTGGAACTTCATCTGGATCTTCTTCTATTTTTAGTGGTCTAGGTAGTAGTCCACTTGCTAATTTATTCAAACCAGCATTTGGTTCACTTAAAAATATTGCTGGATTCCAGCAAGGTGGTCAAGTTATTGAATATTTGACAGGGGATAAAAGTCACTCTGGATATAGAGCTGACCATGGTGGCAGCAACTACCATGAACACCTCGCATTTAGAACTCAACCTCAAAGAAATGCCGCAATGGCATTATTGAGAAGAAACAATATTCGTATTGGATCCACTGATAGACCTGGAGATAGGGGTTATCATGGCAGTGGGTTAGCATTTGACGTTCCTGCTGCACAGGTTCCTGTTGGACAAGAACCACAACTTTCATTGAAGGTTAGAAATATCCTTATGGCAGGTGGATTTACTGGTTTACTTGGAACACCTCATGATCCTTCAGGAGCACAACCAATTACTAGTGGTGTTTCTCCTGGTATGACTGGTACACCTGGAGTCACTCAAATTACTGATATACCTAGTCTTACAAATGCACTTTACAATATGCTTGGAAATCCTGTTGGTGCAAATTCAAGCACAGGAATGAGTTTTGCCACTAATGTTGGTGAGGCTTCACCTGGATCATCGCCAGGTGGTATTGTAAATCCAGTTTCTGAAGCATCACCTGATGCAAACGTATCTTCTTCTTCTGGTGCTTCAAGTATTACAAACAGTCTTTATGACATGCTATCGTTAGGAGTCAATAGATAATGGCAAAAAATCAAAAAGGTGCGGGAGATTTTGAAATCTCTAATATTAAAATCAAAGGAACTTCTCTTTCTGCACAGAAAGTGCCAACAGTTACTTACAGAGAAAGTATTACCTCTCCAGCGATTGAGGTTAATTTGCTGATATCTGATACAGCAGACTCTGATACTAACTTGATGACTAAGTTGCCCATTTTGACGGGTGACACTGTAGATTTGACTTTCAAATCAATTATGCTAGAGGGAGAGGAAATTGAAGTTTCGGTTAGAATATATGATATTGTTTCTGGAACTAAATCGGGTGATACTTCGGTATATACTTTGAAATGTATTTCTCCTGAAGGATACCTAAATTTAGAAAGTAGATTTGAGAAGTTGTTCAAACAGAAAGAACCAACAGATGCAATTATTCCTACTGTATTATCTCAACATTTGAAAAGCAATAAGAAAGTGAAATCAGGTAAGTATAAATCTGTTCCACTGACACTTGCTGCCATGAGAGATCGCCCATTTGATTTTATTATCAAGCACGTATGTAAGAGATCGATTCCAACAAATGTTGCTAAGGGAGAAGGTAAAGGATCTGCAGGATATCTATTTTGGGAAACTTCTGATGGTTACAATTTCAAACCAATAGATGAGGTATTTGCAGCACCAGATAAAGACTCTGGGGACACATTTAGAGGAGAGAAAGAGAAAGAAACCTACTTTTATAATGCTGCAAGGTCAAATGATAGAATGGATGAAGAAACTAAATCAAGAAACATTCTAAGTTTCAAAACATTATCAAATGATAATGCAGAGAGATCTTCTATCATGGGAGGAAAAGTTAATTTAGTTGGATTTTTTGATGTAAGTTCCCTAAGGTATAATGAAACCATATATGATTTGGGTGAAACTTATTCATCATTTGCTCATCTTGCAAAAGGTCCAACTCCGACCAGTGGTGGTAGTCCAACTAGAATTATGACTAAGGTTTATAACAATGAAATGTATGAGAATACAGATACTGCAGCACAATCTGAAAGTTATGATAAAATAAGACAGTCCCTATCTCAGCAATTAGTAAGATCTTCTCTAGCAGTTACTAATAAAATAGAAATAAATATCTATGGTAACAGCAATTTACATGCTGGGGATAAAATATACCTATCTGTATTGAAAGGTAAAAGTAAATCCTCAACAAAAGAAAATACAGATAAAAAACAGTCTGGGTACTACACTATCGCAACAGTAGTGCATACTCTAGTATCAACTGGAATGAGAACATCTTTACTCTTGGTAAGAGATACTAACAACGAGGAAACCTAAATGGAAAACATCGAGTCACACATCGAAAAAGATAAAAAGATTCTTGAGGATCCAACCATTTCACCACAACAACGTAGGCATATTGAGGGTGAACTTCATGATTTAGAAGCATATCATGAAAATCATCCAGAAGATCATCATGATCCTACACCACTTGAGATGTATTGTGATGTAAATCCTAGTGCTCCAGAGTGTTTAGTTTACGAAGATTGATAAATGGATCAAGCAACCAGTTTAATATCACCACACTTTATTGGTAAAGATAAGTTCAACTGGTGGGTTGGGCAAGTCGAAAAATCTGTAGATACTGCCAAAAATTCTAACAGAGTCAAGGTTAGAATTGTTGGATATCATTCCGACAGAAACAATATCAAATCAGATGATTTACCATGGGCACAGATACTTTATCCCCCTACAAACTCTCAGATGAGTGGTCAGGGAACAAAGTGTATGTTGCTTCCTGGTCAGTGGTGTCTGGGATTTTTTCTGGATGGAGAAGAACAACAAATCCCTATCATTTGGGGTTTGTTGGGTGGAACTATCAACACTGATAAAAAGTCCACAGTCAATCCAGATAATTTTTTATCTCCATCTAATATTTGGAGTAAACCTGATCATGTTAATCCAGAAAATGCTGGTAAGAAACCTGTCAGTCCATCGGCAGATAAAACAAATGATCAACCACATTTAGAACCAAAAGCAAAATCTGGTGATGACTTTGGTAAAGCAAAAGCAAAGGGTACTTCAGAGGATGAATTAGGTAGTCAGGCAGACCAGAAGCGTAAGTCTGATGAAACATACAAAGTCAATAGAGGAGACGGAGTATGTTCATCTGAGGGTATGATGGATCAGATGGCTGCTAAACTTGAGGAGTTTAGTAATTCTCTATCAGATGCAACTAAAGCAGGAAATAAGTGGATTGATAAAAGAACTGGTGAAGTTTTAGATATTCAATCAAAGGTCAATGATTATTCGACGGTTCTTTCTGACATCATGAAGAATCCACTCTCTGCTATTATCAGATATGCAGAGACGGAAATTGCAAAGAAATATCCTGAGATCTATGGTGCTTCTGCTAATCCAAAACCACTGACTATCAGGGGCATCAAGAAATCTCTTGATGAAGCATTGAATACTATTAAATGTATCATGGAGACACAACTGTTGGAAACTTTGTTTCCGCAGTTCAATTCTATGTTACAGGGTATTTTAGATCAGATTGAAAATTCCCCCACTGAATTTTTCCGTCAGGCGAATTGTGCCATCCGTAAGGCGATGGGTGACATTCTAGTCAAAGCATTAGATTCTGTTACTAATGCTCTTAATATTGTTGGTGATCTATTGACTGCAATTCTGTCTGATGTCGGATCTCTTCTTGGAACTATCAACGGAATTATTAGTTCTGTAATTGGATTTGCAAAGTCAATTCTTGGTGTTATTGGATGTATCGATAAAGATTTGATCAAGTGTAGCAGATCTTTTGTTTATGATAGTAAGCAAGGATTCATGAGACCACAAGATATTGCAATCCCATCATTTAATGATACTCAAACTGCCGCTGCACTTGAATCAGCAAAACAGTTTATGGAGAATCCTATTGATGCCGATACTCTTGCAGAAAGTGGTTGTTCTGATCCTAATGTGAGTACGTATGCTGAAGACAATAGACAACTTCTCACACCATCATATACCTCATCTTCGTTTGGTAGATCTTTAGAACAATTTGTTGATAGCGGTGAAATTATTGAAGGATTTATTTGCTCAGAAGTTATTGATGATGTTGTCAATGGTAATTTAGATATTACTGCTATTGTTGAACAGAATTTTTCAGAGAATCAACTTGATTTTCCAGATCTTCTTGCCAGTGCAACTAGTGTAGAAGCAGCATTAGCTGCTGGTGGTGGTAGTCCAGAACAAGCATATGAAGCTGCTACATTATTGTCTAAATTAGGTATTCTTGACAATTATGTATCTTGTAGTGCGGGTGAAGGTCCAACATATGGTATCGAGGGAACTGCAATTTCTTGGAACCAGGACACTAGAGAAATTCTAATTGGAAATCTTGAAGCACCACTGATTCAGGGTACATGGATTAGATACAAGAGAGATAAAACGAAGAACATGAAGATAGGTTCTTCTCGCTATATTCCTAGGTCTAGTGAAATTGGTGGTAGTGGAGCTCGTATTGAACTTCCTATTGACAGTAATGGATATCCAGCAAATGATGGAATTGTTCTTGATGGTGGATCTGGGTATGGAAATGGATCTAATGGTGCATGTGCTCCTGATTTATTCGTTGTCACTCAAATGTATGATCCAGAAACAGGATTCTCAGTTGATGATTATTACTTGAAAGGAACAGCATTTGTCAATGTTGATGGTGAAATAGTTTCTGCTTCTTTTGCAAATGAGAATGGTTATGTATTCAGAGAAAGACCTATTGTAAGTATCAATATGTGTGGTGGTGAACTTAGACAACCAGACGCTAGAGATGCTGTTAATGATCCAAACACACTAACCAATCAAACTAATACTACGATTGTTATTTCTGCAGAATCTGATGACATTACTGGTATTCTTCAAAGTGTTGAAATTAGAAATGTTGGTGAGGGTTATATTGATCCATATGCAGAGGTTACTGGTGGATGTTTAGGATATGGAGCACAAGTTTCCTTAGAGCATAGTGGAGGAAGAATTACTGACGTGAAGGTTGTAGATTCTGGTTATAATTATAATTGTGCGCCATCAATCATAATCAAGGATAATGTTGTCGGTGACAGGAGAGGAGGAAAAGGTGCTGTAGTTGTACCTGTCATCAGATTTGTAAATAAAAATAATAGAACACTACAAGAAAAACTTGCATTACAACAAAAAGTAGAAGTAGTAGATTGCCCATAACGATATGACTATTAGAGACACAAAAGCAGCACCTGGATATGTTCAGGGCAAAACATTTTATGATGGATCTCTAACAAGATTCAACACTACACCAGGAGAGGAATCTTTTGAGTTTCTTCACAAGTCTGGTAGTTCTATAAAATTTGATGCAGATGGAAACATTTCAATCATTGCAAAGAAAGACCTAAAACTTGTTGCACGAAATGGTGATAGTTCACACATCAAAGTAAATGGTAATTTGGACATCGATGTTTCCAAAGACCTAAAGATTAAGTGTGCTCAGTATGATCTTGATGGTGGTAAAGCAATCAGAGAAAGTGCCAAAGTTGTATCAACTAAAGCAGAGAAAGAGTATGTAGTGAAAGGTGAATCTATCACCATAGATGCAGCAAATACTATTCATGTTGAATCAAACTCACTAAATACTGTTACAAATGCCCAAGACCATGAGGTAAAGGGTATATTTGTTATGGTTGCAGAACATGGAGTTGCTGTAGAGCAAAAGAATGAAAAAGGTGGAATTGAATTTACAAACGCTGGATTCTGGACAAATGATGTTGGAATGAGTATGTATACAACTGTGAATGGAACTGAAACAAATTTCAAAACTCCTAATGGATTCCACTACATCAGTGCTGGACAGATCTTCAAGGTCACAGCGAGCAAAATTTACCTGAACTAGGGGGTTGACACGCCACCCAAAGGCGTGGTATAATTACGGAGTAATCAAGGGACACGATGCAAAACGACGTTCTCAACAAGGTTGTTGTCGATCTGGAAAAGCGCAAGTTCTACCTTTATTCTGACGAGGGTAATGAACGTGTGGTAGAATGTGAGACATCAGAAGAGTTTATGAATGTTCTCAAACTGTGTCGTGAGATGCTTGATGAAAACACCCTAAAATACGTCACCTTCTAATTATACTGGGAGTGTGGCGGAATCGGTAGACGCACCAGACTTAAAATCTGTTGGGCATTGTGCCCGTGAGAGTTCAAGTCTCTCCACTCCTATTGCCTAACCTAGTAGACCTTATAAATAAAATAAAAAGGTCTACTATGTTAGGTAAATGCTCTCATTGCTCAACAGAGTTTAAATACAATCCAGCAAATAAAACTGGTAAGTATTGCTCTAATACTTGTCAACAAGAGTTTCAAAAGAAACAACGCATTGATGAGTGGTTGACTGGAGGCAAAAAGCCTGGTAAAATAGCACTGAGAGAATATCTCACAGATACACACGGTTATAAATGTTCGTGCTGTGGGATTACTGAATGGAACAATAACCCAATCAGTTTAGAGGTTGACCATATTGATGGAAACCCCTATAATGATAGTCCTGAAAATCTCAGGTTTATCTGCCCAAACTGCCATTCCCAAACTCCTACATACAGAGCAAAGAATAAAGGTAACGGTAGAGTACAAAGACGTGAGAGAGCACGTCAAGACTATCACAGACACGCCCTATAAGCATTGTGGTGATGCAGCAGTTTTGTAAACTGCAGAGGATGGTTCAATTCCGTCATAGGGCTTTGGCGATACTGTCGTCAGTGATCCCTTCCGTGTGACTTCAAAGACCCTCCTTCGGGAGGGTCTTGTTGTTTATAAATATGCATATAGGATCCGTATGTCTAATAAAGAGCATGTCACTCACTCGCCTAACAAACCTGATTAGTTCTACTGAAGGTCGTTTTCTCTATGTTGATCCTAGTGAGTTCAACGCATCAGACCTGATTTCTAACAGAGGTAACTCACCAACAAGACCCTTCAAAACTATTCAGAGAGCACTACTTGAAGTCGCAAGATTTTCATACGTTGCTGGTCCAGATAAGGGAAATGATAAGTACGATCAATATTCAATTCTATTGTCACCAGGAGATCACTGGATTGACAACAGACCTGGATTCTTTGTAGATTGGGATAAAGATGCAAACTATTGGAACACTGACCAAACAATTAGTGGTCAACCGATTGTTCCTCAACTGACGGATGGATCTAACTTTAATATCTTTGATGATGCCAACGATTTATATAAGTTCAACTCTACTGAGGGTGGTGTAGTCATCCCTAGAGGTACTTCCATCATTGGTAGTGACCTTCGTAAGACAAGAATCAGACCTCGTTATGTTCCTGATCCAATGTATGCGGAGTATCTTGACTCCAATAATGTAGGATATGGTACGTCTGATTATAAACAACCTGGAGCATATGTAGAAGAAGCATTTAATCAGACTCTAGGAAGAGCAGCGTTCTTTAGAGTTACTGGTGCTTGTTACTTCTGGCAGTTCTCTATCTTTGATGCTATTCCAACTCAAACTGGTGGTATCTATAGATATGCAACTAATGACTTTGCAGATACAGTCAAGTTCTCTAAGTATTCTGCAAACTATGAGTGGAATCTAACTCAGCAACCACTCACAACTAGTGGTACAACTGGTCTTGGATCGCACCATAAGATCACTGGTTTTGAGTATGCCAATGGAATGTCAGTTGCTGACATTGTTTGTACTCAAGCAGTTAATGATCCTCTTGCTACTGACATTTATCTAAACAAGATCAACAGTGGTTCGCAGGCAAGAATCTTCATGGGAGATTACCTGCTGATTGATAACGCTACTGCCTCATCGAGAGAGGTTGTCAGAGTCAAGAAAGTATATCCTGAAGAGAGCAGAATCACTGTATATAGAAACCAGTTAGGTACAACAGCACCTGCACTTCATGAAGCAAATACTAAGATCACCAAACTGAATGATCTTGGATTGTACTATGCAAAGGTTGCTAGAGGTTTCTCTAACATTGACATTATTGATCCTATCACTGATGCTGAAGGTGAGATTGAAGCAAGGCAGCAGGAGAACAGAATTGTTGGTCCTCTGAACGTAGACAACAGAATTGAGTCTATTGCTATCAATTTGATTCAAGGATCGAGATATAGAATTAGTGTTACTACAAGAGGATCACATGGTCTATTCAAGAACCAGATTGTCTCTCTGAAAGACCTGGATGTAACCGAAACTTCTCAAGGTTCTGGATTTGGTGGTGATATTAATGGCACTGTCTTTGTTACTAGTGTTATCAACGCTAACACAATTCAGTGTGAGAAGGTTCTGTCTGCATCTACAATTCCACAGACCTATAGTTTCAATACTACAGCAGCAGCAACACTGATCGCTGACATTGATACTGTTGACTCTGCATCACCATATATCTTCAACTGTTCGATTCGTTCAGTCTTTGGTATTTGTGGTATGTTGGCTGATGGATCCAAGGCAACTGGATTCAAGTCAATGGTTGTTGCACAGTACACGGGTGTTTCTCTCCAGAAGGATGATAGAGCGTTCGTTCGTTACATGTATCAGATCCAGAATAGAACTGATGCTGATGGCAACCCACTGAAAGATCCAGCATGGTTAACAGAATCTCAGGTAGGATTCACTCTACCATCTGACCAAGTATCAACCACAGTTGCTACACTACACAGTGAAGGATCTGCACTTTATCGTGATGACTGGAGAACATTCCACGTTCATATCACAAATGAGAGTTTGATTCAGGCAGTTTCTGTCTTCGCTGTTGGATTCTGTGATCACTTCTTGATTGAAGATGGTGGTGACATTTCGATTACCAACTCGAACTCTAACTTTGGTAACACAGCTCTGAGAGCAATTGGATTCCGTGAAAAGGCTTTCCCACAAGATAAGTTTGGTAAGATCACTCATATTATTCCTCCCAAGAAGATTGATGAGGCTGCCATTGATGAACTATCCTGGTATCCATTCGACGTACAAAAGGTACAGTCATCTAATACCTCTTCAACAAGAACTAAACTGCATCTATTCAATGCTAAGACGCCAGATAAGACACCAACTTATCTGTTTGAAAATAAGTATGTTTTAGGTGGTAAGCAAGATGAAGACCTAGATGTTGAGATGACTCTGGGTGCTATTACTGTTGTCAAAAATGTACAACTAGCAACTAACGTAACTGGTTCTGGTTCATTTGAACACGTACAAGAGAAAGTATTTACGGTCAATCCAAATACTGACGTTTGTACTCTGTCTGGTGGTCAAACTCACCAGTGGAGAACTGGTACACCAGTCAGAATTGAGTCTGAGATGGGTTACTTACCTGATGGTATTGAACCTAACACCACATACTATATCATCTCAGAAAATGGTGGTAGATGGACAAGTTCTGGTCAGGGATGGAATGGTCCATCTGGAACTATTTCAAATAGAGATAGTCAATTCAAACTTGCTAAAACTATTGAAGAAGCAAGAGCAGGTACTCCTATTGACGTTCGTACTGATAACCCACCTAAGACTGTTACTGCACAGGGTGCAATTACAGCAACTGGTGAACTGAAAGTCATTCAAAAGACTTCAGATATGAGACCAACTCCTACATCATTTGAGTTCATTACCAGTACAAACTCTAATGAGTTTATTACTGTTAATGATGCATCTGCTATATCACCAACAGAGATTCCTCATGGATTTGATAAGGGTCAACCTATCTTCTTCGTGAAATCTTCTGCGACAGACACAATGCCAACTCTGTCGAGTGGTCCTCTGATTCAAACTCAGTTCTATTATGCATATCCAACTAGCACATCAAGATTCAAAATTGTTGCTACATTTGATGATGCAAATAATGATAGAAACCTGATTACTCTAGGTGCTATCTCTGCAGCAGGAAAAGTAAAGGTATTTGCTAACTCTGGTCAGTGGTCTGCTGCACCTTGGATCACAAGATGCCCACTACAATATGATCCTTTGAATCCACTGGGTGCTTCTAATCCTGTAGACACTGCAACAGGAACTGCTGGTAACTGGATTGTAACTACTAAGACAGCAAATAACCAGGTTATTGATGCTATTTTGAGTGAAGGAGACTTCCAAGGTGATCAAGCACCTAAAGCAACACAACCAGCAAAACTAAATCGTCAAAGAGACGTTAGAACAAACTACGACAGAACATACAGATTCAGATATGTTCTACCCAAAGAGTTCAAGTCTGCTCGCCCACCATTCCTTGGTTATGTTCTGAAACTGAGAACTAATCCTGATGGATATGTACCTGAGACATGGGATGGTGGTAATCCTGGAGATTATAATCAATATGAAAGATCTTATTACATCTATGACATCACTGAGGTTCAGGACTTTATTCCTGGAGTACAAGATGGTGTCTACTATCTAACACTGTTACTTGCAGACGTTCAGGTTGATCACGACAGAATGGTTCGTGGTGATGGTGGATCTATTTCACAAAACTGGTTCAAGAAGTTTAAGTTTAGTCAGAGCACTGCTGAACTATATCCTGCATTGGATGCTGATAATCCTGTCAGTAATGCACCAGTTGCTAAGTCAGTTGCAGATCATAGAATCCAAGGTTATGTTTATTCTGACTCTAGAACTAATTCAATCACCAGAGAGGCAGCAGTTGCCTTCCTGACGGATAACAACTATGCCTCTGTTGCAATTTCAAACATCACTGTAGAGCGTGAAGGTTCAGCAAGAAGAGGTAGAGAAGATCAGTCTAGAATCCTTCCTATTGGTTATCTAAGAAGTGGTTCTTCAAGTAGAACTGAAGATGTTGGTATTGAGATTGAACTTCGCAGACCATCACTTGTCAGATCTGGTAACCATACATTTGAATATGTTGGTTATGGTCCAGGTAACTACTCAACTGCTTTCCCTGCTAAGCAACAACGTGAACTGACAGATCGTGAGGTTGTTGTATCACAGGCTAAGAAAGAAGATGCTGGTGTTGTATTCTATTCTGGTCTGAACTCTCAGGGTGATCTATATGTTGGTAACCAGAAGATTAATGCTGTTACTGGTGCGATTGAGATTATTGATGAGGCAATTCTAGAGGTTTCTGCTGTACCTGAGGATAACATTCCTGTTGGTGATGAAGAAGGTGCATCATCTGGAGATGATGTATTTGATCTAGTTGTCAAAGGTTCACTAACTGTTGAAAACTCTGACCAAGATGCATCTGTTAGACAGAAGGGATCTGTTAGAGGTCCAACTAAGTTCTTAGGTGGTGTTCAGTTCAACACACCTAAAGATGCTGGAACTAAGACTCAGAAGGTTACATTCTATGGTGCAGGTAATGGTTTCTCAGTAAGAAATACTGGTGACTATCGTGGTGTTCATGATCTGTTCTCTACAAATAACGTAAGTTTGAGAGCAGTTGGTACTGAAACATCTGGTGGTGAGACCACATTTGAAACTTATGATACTGATCTAGCATTAAGAAAAGACACCACACTTTGGTCTTTGACTACACGTCCACCGATGCACGCTGCTGGTGCTGGTGACATCGTTGAGAACATGGTAAGTTCTGATGGTTTATTGGTAGATGTTACCTGGGCTCATGGTCAAAGTTTTGGTGATATTGCACACAAAGCATCTGCTGCGATGAGTGCTGATGCTACATCAAACAACCAATCTTGGATCTTCCTACCTGATCCTGCTGGTCAAACTGATGGTGTCTGGTATCAAACAGGCATGACAAAGACTGGTGGTCTGTATGCTTTTGAGGATAGAGATACACCAACTGAAGGTAGACTAGGTATCAATGGTTACTACAGAAACTCTGCACGTACCTCCAACTTCTACATCAAAGCAGGATCTACACGTCCTAATGATTGGTTGGTTGGTATTGATAAGTCTGATGGATCTCCTGTTATGTGGATCGATCAGTCACGTTCTGGTGCTTCTGGAGCACTGACACAACCATCAGTTGCATACTTCCAAGATGCTCCAAGAGCAAGAATCAGTGAACTTGGTGGTGGTGTTTATTCATTCGATGTTGCACCTGGATATGTTTCTGCGTTCGGTGATACTGTTGTAATGTCATCTGATCTATACCTAGAAGATGATATGTTCTTCCGTGGAACAAATAGTGGCATCTCAATTCCTAATACTCATGTATGCTATGCATCTTTCCAAGGTGAAACTGATGAGAACTATTTCTTCAGAGTTAAGGAACCAACCAACACCAATAATGTCTACAGAAACTTCAGTCTAAACAATGGTTTCTCTCAGGCTGCTGGTACACTCTTCTCACCAGAAGTTCGTGATGATATTATGAACCAAGCACTACCTGTTGGTGCAGTTATTATGTGGTCTGGAACTAACTCTAACATTCCAAATGGATATGTTCTATGTGATGGTGGTACATATAACAACAGATTTGGTACGACAACAGTTGCACCAAACATGACAGATAAGTTTGTCAAAGGTATGCTGAGTGCTAATCAAACAGGTGGTGCTCATGAGCAAACAAGAGAGTTTATCTCTGGTGGTCACGAACTAACCAGACCAGAAATTCCTGCTCACACTCACGGACTGTCACCTACGATTCTAAATCACGACCATGATTTTAGTGGTAGTCAAGATGGAGCGCTTGCTATTGCTAACGCTGCGGGTGAAAATGTTCAGTTTGGTGAAGGTTATGGTGAAGTTGGTGGAATTGAAATTGAAGGTACAACAGAAGGATATACTGCTGTTGATCAATCACCATTCTACGATATTAATGGTAACAGAACACTAAGAAGTGGTCCTGGTAGTGGTGGCGACTCTAATGGTGACGGTTATCATGCTCTTTCTGGTACAACTGATCCTAGAAGATCTTATTCTGGATCTGCAGGTAACACACTGGGTAGAGGTTCACTTGGACCATATAATGCATATGATCACTTCCATGCTCTGCAAATCTCTGGTACTGGTCAATCAACTAGCGGTGCAACTGGTCAGGTTTATGATTCAAACAGCACACAAGCAACACTGACATGGGATAACCAACCTGAGTGGGTCTCACTAGTCTTCATTATGAAGGTCTGATGTGACAGTTCAATAAAGTGGCACACCCCCCTTGACGGATGCGTTGAGGGGGGTTATTATATGAGAGTTCAACCAAAGGAGCACATGTACGACGATCTCGCCTACGAACAAGACGTGTTTGACAAGTACACCGAAGTAGAAGAGTTTGATCCGTTTGAAGATGAAAACGATTATTGGTCTGTAGGAATCAAGGATAACATTGATCCTGAGACTATTAAGATGCTAAACAAGTTCTGATGTATAATAACGCTCATCGCCTCCTCTTTCTAACATCTTTCGTATGGATGCTACATTGGTCAGCAAGAGTATTCTCTGCCCTAGTGGGTATGGTTATAGAAAGCGGGAGTGTGAGAGTGTTGTATCCTGGTTTGTAGATAAGTATCTACCAAACTATCAACTCACGATTGATGTTGTTCATCGTGGTCTGAAGAGAGAATCTGTGGTTGGATATTGTTCTACCGAGGACATTCCATCACGTCCTAGAACTTTTCTGATTGAACTTCAGACTTATATGGACAATACTCTATATCGCACAACTCTTTTACATGAACTCTGGCACATGTTTCAAATGGTTAAAGGTGATCTCAAGCACAAGAATGGACACAAATACTGGAAAAGTGAGACCATTGATCATTTAGAATACTGTGACGATCCTTCCGAATTGGAAGCATATCGCATGGAAGACTTTCTACTGGGAGAGTATGAAATGCGTTGGGAAACCGTGACATTCTTCCCCAATAGGTTGACAAATTTCTAATCAACCTATATAATTACTAAGTCAACTCAAGAAGTTACTTCACATTGTTGACGCCAAACACCCATTTACAAATTTCACAAGGAGAAATTTATGGATAGCTTTAATTACATCCACCAGCTTGCTTCTAATACCAAGTTGGTAAAATCCGTTGAGCACGGATACATTGGAAAAGAACTGATTATCGAATACTATGTCGATCCTGGACTTCTGAAGGTATCGAAGCTTTATCAGCGTATTTTGAGCGTCTTTTCTATCAAAAAGTATAAGAAGTTAGATCTGAAACTTCTCGTCCCTGCAGTAGTTGCACGTCGTCCTAAGTCACTTGGACCTAATGGTGGTGACTGGTTGATTGATGGGCAGCACAAGGCAGTTCTATATTTCCTCTCAGGAGCAGGTAAAGAGGGTGTCAAGTTCCCTGCATTTGTTTATGAGCATGATGAAAATGCGACTCTAGAGGAATGTGAGAAGATTGAGGCAGAGATCTTTTATGCTCTGAATACTCAACGTAAGAAACTCAACAAGGTTGATGAGATTCGTGCGGGTGTAGTATTTGATGAACCAGTATCACTCTGGATAGAGAGAGTTCTCAGAGAACTTAACTTGAATATTGATGGATTTGGATCTACTGAAGAGGATGCAGTAGAACTGAAATCATTCAACCAGTTTCTCATTGCTGCCACTTCAGACTACAAGATGGATCATCCTGATACCATGGAACGTCTATGGTCTGGATACATTTTGTGGAAGGAAATGTTTGGTTTCCACAAAGACAAATATATGACGGGAGTTATGTACCGTGCATGTTGTCTTATGGCACACTTTATGGATGATGTTTTAGAGAATGGTTCCGAGAAGTTGTTATGGAAGTATCTAACAAGTGTTCTCAATCAAGTAGAGAACCAGACAACTCTTTCAAAGGGTTTCATTGATGCTAATGCACATCGATATATCTTCTTCAACATTCTTGACAAGTATCGTCAATCTGCTATGTATCGTGATGCTGGACCTCGTAATCAGATTGGAGATGCAGTTATGGCAAACGCTATAAAGATCTCTAAGAAGTTCAAGAGACCTGAAAACGCATAGACAGTCAGTAAACTGACACAGCCCCTTGACGGTTCGCCGTCAGGGGGTTTATACTATATGCATTGAAGCGAAACCGACTTGACCATCACTCTCCGCCCCCACCAGCAACGTGCTCTCGATTCTATGAGCAGTGCTGCTAAGGGTCAAGTGCTTGTCCCCACAGGCGGTGGCAAGACCATGATCATGATCCGTCACGCGCTGCGTCTGCTCGCTGACGGTCCTCAAACCATTGTTGTGGTTGCTCCTCGTATCCTTCTCGCTAATCAACTGTGCGAGGAGTTTATGCAACAGATCGACAGCAACTCTGTCCACGTTGCTCACTGCCACAGCGGTGAGACTCACTACTTCAGCAGCACTAAGTCCGAGAAGATTGCTCTGTTTAATAATGTTGCCCGTACTGCCGATGAGTCCTGCATTATCTTCACTACCTATCATTCATTACGTCGTGTTGTTGATGCTGGTATTGACATCGACGTGGCTTACTTTGACGAAGCGCACAATGCTTGCACTAAGCAATTCTTTGTTCCTGTTGCTGCTTGCTCTAACTTTGCAGATCGTTCATTCTTCTTTACTGCTACACCACGTCAATCACGTCGGCATGATCGTGGGATGAACAACACCACTGTGTTTGGTAATGTTATCTGCAACGTTCCTGCACCTGAACTGATCAATAACGGTAGCATCATTCCTCCTGTTGTTGTTGGCATTGAGACCAATGCTGACCGCACTAAGGACAGTGCTGCTCAGATCGACGCTGATACCGTCTCTAACATCATTGACAACCTTGATGATAACCAGGCAGCAAAGGTGCTGGTTGCAGCGCCTTCCAGTCGCGTCCTGGGGCGTATGCTGGGGCAGTCTGATATGATTCAGCAACTCAAAGATCGTGACTATCACGTCCTACATATTACTAGTAAGTTCGGTGCATATGTCGATGATCGTAAGGTCAACCGTGAAGAGTTTTTCAACACTCTGACTGCTTGGGGTAGTGATCCTTCTAAGAAGTTTGTGGTCTTCCACTATTCTATTTTGTCTGAAGGTATCAACGTCCCTGGGTTGACTCACTGCATCCTTCTTCGCAACTTGAATGTTGTTGAGATGGCACAGACTATCGGTCGTGTGATTCGTATTGATCGCAACGATGCTGCTGACATTGCCTCTGGCAAACTTACCCCTGGTCAGTGTCAGTTCTACCGTAAGTCTTGTGGATTTGTTTCAGTCCCTGTCCACAATAACTACGGTGCTGCTACAATCAAACGCCTTCAGAATGTGGTTGATGCTATCTTCGTGAAAGGTATTCCTCCCCTCGCACTGGTATAGTATGTTGACAGTTTGGATCCACTTGGTAGCCTTCTTTCAAGTTGTTGTGATGAATTGTATTCAACCAGTCAACTGGAAGTATTGTTATCGAGTGGATCAATGGTTGATCCCAGAACTTATAGAGGCATGGGAATTAAAGACAGGAAAGAAGCATCCTTACCAAAATGAAAAAGAGTACCTAGAGCAACTGGAGTAGAACAAATGGGAATGTTCGATTATTTCAAGTCATCATATGATTTGGGTTCAGTATTCACAAACTCGGTATGTCAGACTAAAGACATAGAAGATGGCATTGGTGGTACAATGTCATTTTATTGGTTAAATCCACATGGTCAGTTATTTCGTGTTTCATATGATGGGACACATGACTTTGAGGAAGTTCCAGAGGAAGATAGGCAACATAAATGGATGATTTATCGTCCTGTTTCTAATGGTCACAAGGGTAGAGTTGTCGCTGAGATGATTACCAAGTACATCACAGTCTATCCTGCTATGTGGGTTGGTGACCATAAGGATTGGCCTGAATTGCGAATACACTTCAAGTATGGTAGAATACTTGAGCACGACAGAATCAAATGATGATTCCAGAGTATCAAAAATTTGGAGAGATTCATGTAGGTGACGTTGTTGAGTTTCTGGGATGTTCCAAGGAACAGATCAACTGGGGATCCAATGATGATCCATACATGTTAAACAAAGGAAAATGCTACATCGTGGAGGCGGTGGAGGTCCATCGCCAGCACACGAAACTGAAATTGCAGGGAATTGAAGGAATGTTCAATAGCGTCTGCTTTATCGACATTGATGATCTATTAGACCTGTAAAAAGGAGAAAAACTTATGACTAAGCGACAATTTGTTGACACCAAGGGTAACACTTGGGAGTGGGATGAGACCGCTGAGGTACAGAAGGCGGTTGAACGCCTGCACCAGACCATTCGCGACCTGGAGGCAAAAAACGCCGAGGACGGTGGTGATTATGGGGTAGGTAAATAGTGGACGCTGCAGTAGAAGCATGGAACACAATGGGGTGGTTTGATGGTTTTCTATTCACCCTTTGGATTGTTGCATTGTATGTTGGCAAACTAAAAATTGATCAAAGATTTGCAAGACGCACAATCTATCGTGTCAAACTTGAAGAGGACAAATGAAATTACTAACACTTGATGATTACATCAAAGCTGGTGAAACATTTTGGCCAAAGTATAACTATGTTGCCACCACACTTGGACCCGATGCTAAACCAGAAGACATTCTGAAAGTAATGGAAGCAGTCGGAAGTGTAGCACTCAAACTTGCACTCCAAGAAAAAGAAGGACCATTTGGATTTAACAAAGATGACAGAAAAGAAGAGAGCGACAATTCATGATTCTCTTGGTGATAACCCCACCATTGAGAAGAATATCCCTGAAGATGTAGAATGGATCGATGATGCATTTTATGTTATAAAAACTCGCTTTGGTCTTTATACCAGTGTTTTGAAAGAACCTATCCTTGGTGCTCATTTTATCACTGGTGCTACTGAGGAGTCTGTCATCAGAATATCACGATGGCATTTACAATGCTTGCAAGATGGTACGCTTGACGACTATACTAAGGTGGTAAACGACGGATTTGTCGGTGGAAAACTATGAACATCTTTGCAGTAGATCCTGATCCATATGTGTGTGCTAAAGTTCTTCCAGACAAGCACATCGTAAAGATGCCGTTAGAGTGCTGTCAGATGCTGTCTATCATCTACAGCAAATGGTATTATGATTGGGGTCCACTGCCCAAGAAAGATGGTGGTTATTATGCAACTGCCAAAGGTGCTTTTCGTAATCACCCATGCACAATCTGGGCAGCACAAAATCATCACAACACTGCTTGGTTAATTCAGCATGGTTTAGGTTTATGTCATGAGTATTTGTATAGATATGAGAAGCATCATTCTTGTATCCATACACTTTGGGAAGCAAAGAAAATATTTCATCGTAAGTCAAAGAGATCAATCACATGCTATAAAATGGCAGATAACTTTGCACGGGCAATGCCTGATGGGTACAAATTTGACACCAGTATAGATACATATACTGCATATAAAATGTATGTTGCTAGTAAACCATGGGTAAAAGATAATTACCTAAGAAAACCAGACCGTAAACCAGATTGGGTGTGAATTATGTACGAATCATTGGATAGTTTTGAAGAAGCATTGAAACACTTTGGCACAAGAGTTGAGATGATTACTGCTATGGAAATGGCACGAAAGATTAGTGCTGAGGTAGCATATCAAAATATCAAAATGGAACTAAAGGAACTAAAAGCAGTGAGGAAACAATGGAAGAAGGACCAGTAACATCTAAAGATTCCTTGAAAGTTAACATCACCGAAGATGGTAAAGTTGAACTGGATTGGGATCCAAATGATCCACGTTGGTCATGGTTGAATGACTTGACAAATGAACAAGTTCAGGCTATACTGACTACAGCAATCGAACATGCTACAGAAAAGGATTGGAAATTATGACTCTCAATTATGATAAAGTATGGGAAGTGATGAATGATCTTGAGGAAGTACAATCTCATGTTTCCCAGATTCGTGCAACACTTCAAGCATCACTTGATTATGAAGATGAAGAGACCAGTCGTAAACTTGTGGAGGCAAGCGTGACACAACTCGATCACTATCTAAATCTTTGGGATGAGAAGTTCCAACGTGCATGGAATAAAACTGTGCGTGAACTAAAGTATCAAGACATTCAAAAGATGCGACTCACCACTGTTGGTGTAACGACAGATGAAGACAATCGGAAGTAAATGTGAAAATTTCACAGTTTGTTTGGGATCACTGTTATAATTAGATCAGTAATGCAAATCTCATGACTCTTCCGACTAATGGTAAGAAACTGTCTTCCCAAGAACAAGAGAGTATGCAAATTGCTTTGAATGATGTTGGTATTCGTGCTATACATCCAGATAGAATGGAAGCATTAGCAGATCTTTTAGTTCAAAAGTTAAAACAAATGGACAGTAAGTGAACTGTCACAGGGGTCTTGACAGACCCCTTTTTTTGTGCCATACTAACAGTATGAAAAACACTCACCTCCAACACCCCGAAGACACCATCCTGACTGGTGATCTTCGTGCCATTGATTGTCTCTACAACTTCAATTCTGCATCGGTAAAAATTGATGGAAGTCCTGCTATTGTCTGGGGCAACGATCCTGCTACTGGCACTAAGTTCGTTGGTACGAAATCGGTCTTCAACAAAAAACGGATCAAGATCAATCATTCCCATGAAGAAATTGATGCGAATCATGAGGGTAAAGTTGCGGATATTCTCCATGCTTGCTTTGATTTGCTTCCTGAGCACCCTGGTATCATTCAAGGTGACTTTATTGGGTTTGGCGGCACTGATACTTTTCGCCCCAATACGATCACTTACAAGTTTAACCAAGTGATCAATCATCTCAAGATTGTGATTGCACCTCATACGATGTATGCAACTGATGATGAGATGAAAGATGCCTATGTCATTCAAGAGGCAGACATGGAGATCTTTGAAGATACCGAAGACGTTGTATTTGTGCAACCTACGGTTGACTGGGTTTCTGGTGGTGGTGATGCTCCAGTTATCAATACTGACAATGTTCAGTTTATGACTGATGCTGAGGCAGCAGATGCTATCAAGAAGATCAATGCATGTATTCGTGACGGTCTTGATCTTACTGATGACCTGCTGTTTGACATCTTTGGTTGCATCTATCTGACTAATCTGTATCAGATGGTCAT
>Ga0255751_10000661_pt1 | contig 32347 bp, 25 predicted proteins | sample 071ome_20_FD_179951 | JGI IMG/M metagenome (GOLD analysis project Ga0255751, IMG submission 179951) | Coastal salt marsh microbial communities from the Groves Creek Marsh, Skidaway Island, Georgia - 071412BT metaG (version 2) | ecosystem: Environmental > Aquatic > Marine > Intertidal zone >... | reverse complement strand
ATTAATTAATGTATCTGGTGGTTGTACTAATGCCGTGACAGCAGCAAATACTTTACTTGATATATATGTTTCTGGATTAGGAAGTGATAATGCAGTACCAACTTCATTGGGTGTAACTAGAACTACTACTGGACTTGCTGGATCATCTGTTAATTACGAAATTTCTCCTGACGGTGTAAACGTATACGACAGAATTAAAGGACATGATTATAATGATGTTTATTATATTTACGAAGTAGAAGAAGCAGTACCATATTCTTATAATGAACAAGATGATATAGAAGTTCCTGGCGTATACTATCTGACAGTTCTTAAAGGATCCGTTGATTTAGACCAAGTTATACTTCCTAACAATACATATAAGTTTAGTCAAAATGTAAATAATCTTTATCCAAATCTTAGTATTGACAATGTTGTAAGTGATCCAATAGTTGCAAGATCTGCTGCTGTTGGGGATTTGATTGGTAAAGTAGTTACTTCTGATGGAAGAAACGATGTAACAAACGAAGATACTTCGTTTAGCATTACTAAAGAAGCAGTTTCCACATTCTTAGATGAATATTTAAATAACGAACTGCAGTGGATTTGGGACGGAAAAGAGACAGCATCAACTTTGGTAACTAATACTAGATATCCAAATCCACAAGATGCAACTTCATATCAAGAAGTTTTTGAAGTCATTGAGACTGAACTTAGATCTGGAAATGGAACACCAGAATCTAGAAAAATTGAAATATTACCAGGCAGTCCAGTATTTGGTTATGAAGTAGAACTCCGTAGACCATCTACTATTAGATCTGGTAACCATACGTTTGAATATGTTGGATTTGGTCCTGGTAACTATTCTACTGCATTCCCACTTAAGCAGAATAAAGTTCTTTCAGATGAAGCACAAAAATATGCACAATCTATTAAACTAGCTGGTGGCATTGCATTCTACTCTGGTCTGAATTCCAATGGAGATCTCTTTATTGGTAACACAGTCATTAATGCTGTTAGTGGTAAAACTACTGAAAACCAAATTGAAGAACTGACTAGACTTGTTATTGGAGAAAATCTTAACATCCTTGGTGGTGCTGGTAATACAATTGCAAGTAATTTCCAAGGACCAGTTAATTTTACTGGCGGTATAGATGCTGATGGATCTGACTATGTATTTTCTAATATTCAACTTAGAGATAGTTCTGGATTTACTACAAAATTAACTTCATCTGATGCAACTGTACTTCCCCCTATAAGTGAAACTACATTAGGGGATATTAATTTCAATAACAATCCAAGTCGTGAATCGAGTGTAGGTTTTATTTACACTGATGATTATGATCCTGAAGAATTTGTAGAATTTGGTTTAATTGGAACTGAAAGAATACATTCATATAGAAGTGGAACAGATCCAAACTATGAATATACTCTTTGTGTAGGTGGAGAACCAGGCATTTCTAATTCAAATCTAAATTACCATTTAGATGTAACTACAAATCAAAGAATTGGTAGTTATCTTGATATTGGAAATCTAGTTAGTGATAGCGTAACTTCAAACACTAGCACAAAAGAAACTAAACTTCAAATAATCCAAAGACCAAATAATATATCAATATCAGATTACACAGGAATTGAAATTAAAAATACTGTATTTAACGCTGATGCAAAATTCTTAAATTGTATAAATCAAAGCAATAATAGCGTATTTACTGTTAAATCTAATGGTGATGTTGTAATTCCACCTGAATCTAATTATGGTCTTGCTAAAAGGGCATGGTCTTGTAATTTGACTGTAGACCCAACTAATAATAACTTTGGCGATAATTTGGTCGTAATACAACCTTTATTAACAAATTATTGGGATGGTGTTGCGGATGATGATTTACCAAAACTTTATACAGGTACAACAATTAGTAATCTAAATGCAACAGCCGTTAGAAATAGATTGGGTAGTGGATTTGTTTATAGGATTAGTGCTTCATTATCTTCATTTACTTTTGTAGGTTCTCCAGGACAGTTAACTCAATATGCATCAAATTCAAATTCCGTATTAATTTTCATTAATGGAGTTCTTCAAGAACCATATAAGGATATTTATTTTGATGGTGAATTTATTTATTTTAATTTAGTTTCTCCTCAACCTGGCGATAGAATTTCTGTCCGTGGTTTGGCAACTTAATAAATAAAGTATAGGGGATTATCGAAGTAAATGGCACTAACTAGGATAACATCAAATGTCATTAAAGACCAGACTATTGGTGAGGGTAAATTTCAAAATACTTACTTAGATTCAAATGCAGAGGATACTGCTCTGCAACCGATCACATTTGAAAATAATGTAACAATTAAATCTGGAACTGGTGGAAATTCTTATTTTTCTGCCAATGCACAAAGTGGAGCAGTTACATTTCGTGGAAGTGATAGAGATACTAATGTTATTAACGTTTCTGTTGGAAGTATAAATCTTAGTGCCGGTGATGTTCAACTACTAGAAACAGGTGCAAAGGTACAAACACCAAAAATTGAATTATTATCTAATGGTACTGTTAGCACACCTCCAATTTACTTTGCAGATTCTCCTAACAATACTACTGGAATATGGAGATTTGGAGGTACCAACACTGAACAATTAAATTTTTCAGTATCTGGATCCTTAGGGTTATCGTTATCTCAATCAGAAATTAGATTTGGATCTACTAGTCTTAAGATAAAAAGTGGAGCAGATAGTTACTCTGAGTATGCAAACTATGACATAAATGCTAATATTTTAAACCTTGGTGGTACAACTAGCAAATTAGATTTTAAAGTTAATAACCAAGGTGTTTTATATATTAGAAATGTAAATGCTAATGGAGATGTATTAGATTCCCCTAGAGTTGGCATTAACCAAGCAAATCCTCAAGCAACACTTGATGTTGCAGGATCTATAAAGGCAACTAGTTATGTGGGAATAGAAACTAGTGATTTACCAACAATTCCTGTTACAAAAGGTGGTACTGGATTAACTCAATTTGGACTTCCTGAACAACTTATCAGGATGAATGCTGCAGGTAATGCATATGAGTATTTCACTTTAAATACGGGAGACGTAAATAATCTTTCAGGATTTGGTGTATCGGGTGATGGTAATGTATACACCATTAATACATTTGATACTGCCGGAACTGCCATTGGGCAAACTGGTTTACTAAGACTTCAAGTTGAAGCACCTACTTCTAATTTATCGGCCGCATGGAAAGTTGGACAAAAGATTAAAATCTTTGGCGTTAACACTACAAATATAGATCAATATGATGTAAATGGTGGAGTTAATAATATATTTAATACTTGGGCAAATTCAATACAAACATCTGCAACTAGGGTTATTTCCCCAAATGGTGTTGCTGGCGGAAATGTAAGATATACTTATTTTGCAGCATTATTTAATAACAGAACAGGTGTAGTTTCATCTATAACTAGATTGAAGCATATTGGTGGTGTTGATTATGTTGAAAACCAAGCATTGGGGGCATTCAATGACTCCATATACAATAGCTTACCTTTACAGAGACCTACTAATGATAAACATAGTTTATTATTGTATAGGAGAGTTATTGCAAATGGCAATAGTTTACCAGTAGTATTTGATAGAGATGGAAATGCCATTGATGATCATTATGAAAAATTAAATTTGATTGCCATAATCGGTCAAAGAGATATTGGCGGTAACTCCCAGCAGTTTTGGAATTATCAAGATTATGGACCATTTAATAGAACTACTTGGGGAGATTTTAATACTGATGGATCTTATAATCAAAAGTATCAACTCATCAAAAACGTTCCTTGCTCAATAGATTTTGTAAACTTTGATGATAGACCAGCAATTCCTGGATTTTCTCTCAGAACTGTTTTAGATGTTTTAGATTTTGCTAGTGCTCCACCAAGTGAAGGAATTACTCAACAAGCAAATAACCAGAAACTGGTAATATCAAATCAACCATCAGTTGCTACTGGAGAACCTGTAATTGATAGCACAAGCATTAGCACTTTAAATACATTAACTTCAATTAACAATATTCAAATATGTCATGATGATACCAGTACATTACAAGCAGCAATTCAAACTCAAATCAACAAAGGACTTAGATCACTATTTTTGATTGGTGGAACATATCTTGTCACTAGATTGGTAATTCCATCTTCGTTCTCTTTGGTTGGTTCTGGTAAAGCTACAGTTATTCAAAAAGTACCATTTGATACTTCTTATGAATTAGTTCCTGGAAATACTGAATATAGTAGAAATTATGCAGCACTCTGGTTAAGAGAACCTGTAGATATTCTTGGACAAGACTCTAATAATCAGTCTCAACCAGTTAAAAATGTTACGATTAGAGATTTGGTTGTTGATGGAAATCAAAATTCTAGTATAAGACTCGGTGTTCCAACCGCACCAGAAAGTAATGCATTAATTTATTGTGAAGGTGTAGAAAATGCCAATATTGCTTCTGTAGATATTCAAAAATCTGTAGGTGATGGAATTTATGCAGCAGAGTCTAATCGACTTTCTATTCAAAACACAAGTGTTATTGATAACTCTATCACTTACTTAACATTTGATAATCCACTTAATGCAACAGATTCTACTGTCCTTAAAGTTTCTGACTCTGCGTTCTTATCAAGTCCAGGACCAGTGGATGTTACAACTTCTGAAGTTGTAGCATTCAATTCTTGCATTATCAGAAACTGTGGAACTGGACTTAGAATTTTTGGTGTTAGAAGTTCAAACACTGAAAACAATCTTATACTTGGACCTGATGATGAGTGGATTCCAACAACTGATCTTTATGATAGTGACTTTAATTCCATTAATATTAAGTGTGACAAAACAACTGGAACTGGATCTGGAGACGTATTCTTAACTTATGTTGAGGAGAACATTGCTAAGAATCTTGCAAATGTTGTTCTGGACACAAGTGTTTATAAAATTAAGGTGGATACCAATGGAAATGAAATTATTGATGGTGGTCCACTAGAGTATAGGTTAAATGGAGAAGGTGAATTAATTTCTGTTCTTGAAACTACTATTGTTGATGAAGAGAATGGAGTTATTAAGCTTTTAATTCCATCTGCTATTGAACCTTCTGGAAGTTATGATATCAATGGAACTGGAAAAGCAGTTCATGCTATTCCTTACAGAAGAATCTTAAATTCTGGAGAGATTAATACAAATTACAATTTCCTTGGATATGTTATTGTTGGTGCAGAGAGTATTGCAGTTGGAGAACCTGATGACAACTCTATTGAAGGAGTTGTAGGTTATGATGCAAGTACTCAAACATATACAATTAGTGTAGGTAATGAATTCCTTACTAATTTAAATACAGGAGATCTTGTTACATTGCGAGAGCACAATACACAATATAGTCTTCCTGCTAACCTAACAGTTTTTGCTATTAGATTTGAAGTTTCTGTTAATAAATTTGTATTAGATTTGAGATATTTCCCAGAAACTGGAGAAAGTTTCAATGAATACCACACTAGAGTAAACAGTGGGAACGGTTGGACACAACCTAATGGTCCATTAGCAACCGAAGCAACCGCAAAAGGATATATAGAAAAGAGAAGATCATTCACCATCGCCAAAGGTATCATCGGAGTAGTATAATCAATGGCCATAAACACCAATGTAAACAATAACGCTGCTGTTGTTGTAGTCGGCAGAACTGCACCGGTTCCTACTGGTCAGCAATCTTCGGAAAAGTCAATTCCTGTAGTTATTGCATCTGACCAAGAGGCGATTCCTGTTGAGGAACAAAATAAGCAACAATCAGAAGTTGCTCTGTCATTGCTGGGTATTCCTAGATCTGAAGTTGCTCTGGGTATTTTTGCTGACGTTAATACATATGATGTTAACCCTTCAGAATGGTCTGCAACTCCTGAGCAAACGGTAACGGTATTACCAAACGATCGTTCAGATTTTGATCAAATACCTGGATCTCAAGATTGGGGTCTTACTCATGTTCCGTCAGAAGCTGGAGCACTTATTGAAGCACCTCCAACTGAAAGTGCCATCTTAACTTCAAAAAGATTCTTTAGATATCAACCCGGACGTGTATCTGCTGGTACTTTTGGCGTAAAATTTGGCAGATCACCTTATACAACAATTACTTCAGCTGGAGACCTTCCAAGTTCAGGTGCCCTACTTGCACCAGTAAATGTCCAAGTAAGACACCCTTCTGTTAAAAAATATGGTGTATTTGACAAATTTGATGGATACTATTTTGAAAGTATTAATGAAAGTCGTGGTGACAACTTCTGCTGTGTAAGAAGATCCCAATCATTGATTCAGCAAAAAAGTCAAACTTTTTTCTACAGTTCTACAGAAGATGGTGCAAATGCAAACGTAAGACAATTTGGTTCAAAGCAATTTGATGACTATGGCAATATGGAATTGCCAGGACAATACTATAGATATCATGGAGATGCTGTAATTCTTCGTGACGGACTTGTAAACATTCATGCAGCATTATTTGACGCATCATTACTGAAAGAAAAGAGAACAATTGATATTGGGCAAATTACACCTAATAATGAAATTATTTTAGATACAGTTGAGTATTCAATATCTAATTTCTCTTATAATAATGTAACTGGTAGAGCAACAGTAAGAACTGTTGGTGACCATGGATTTAAAGAAGGTGATAGTGTAACCCTCAAGGATATCCTGCTGACATGTAACACTGGTGCAAAATTATATCCAAACAAATATTCTAGAAAGTATTTCCAAATTGAAGGTATCTCTGGTAGTACTCTTACAGTTCATGTTGGTGTTTCCGACAAAGATGGTGTAACTTTACCTGACGGAACAACGTTTACAAATAACAGTGTAACTGGTGGTAAGGTAAGAGAATTAACTTCAAAGACAACAGAATCTGCAGTATCAATTTTAAATATTGAAAGACTTGATCCTGGAGCAGGTTCAATTGGTTTACTTGAAATTACAACAACTACTGACCATAATTTACTTGAAGGAGATCATATTGAGTGGACTGCCGGTGCAACTTGGGATAATAATGGCACAAATAATGCAGTGTGGCCTCTAATTGCTACTAATGCAAACTCATACGCTCAGCAAAAGATTTATCAGGTAAGACAACGAAAAGGTGATAGACAATTTATCATACAAGTTGGTGATGAAGCATTCACTGGAAAAACAGGATTTAGATTAGATGAAGGTGCGACATATAATGTTGCAACAGGTGGTGCAGAAATCCAAAAAATAACAGGATTTACTGAAGGTGGAGAAGTAACTATCAGTGTGGGTACTTATACTGCATCTACAGGTATAATGGAACTGACTGTCAATAGTATATCTGGATTATCTGTAGGAGATACGATCAGATTGTCTGATATTGCAACTGAATGTTCCTATAATTCAGATCCAGATGGATCACCAAGACCACCTAAGATTTATCCAGCAAAGGATGATGAGGATACATACCCAATTATCAATGTAACCAGCGATACCTTCCAATTTGATCTGTTCCCATCTACAATTATTCATACTCATACTGCTAATACTGGTAGGGTTTCTAACTTAGGTCTTAGAAAAGGATCAGGAGTTTATTATTATAAGAATGGACAGAATACTGAAGCTGTAGATGGTGGTATTTACTATGTTGATTCTATACTTGGACCTAGGGTTAAACTGACTACATGCCCGAATAATGCTGCAGATCCTTCCCTGTTTGCTCCTTCTGATTTCGATGCAATTACATTAAATACAACACCTAATACTTTCCAATATAAATTAACTCCAACTAATGTTGTTTATACTCCAAATGATGGTTTGATGGTTGTAACCACAGATACAACTGGACTGCAGGTTGGGGATAAAGTACGTTTTGATGATTATTCACTTGCATTCACCTGCGATCTTGACATCGGAAACGGTCCTGATGCAGACGTAAAATTCTATCCAAGACCATATAATTCAACTCCAGCAGGTGGCGCGTCTAATATTGACCCAGCAAGTGGAAAATTCTTGTCTATATTAGCTGTTGATTCAACTACATTTACAGTTCAAGTTCTTTCAACAGTTCCATCTACAAACCAAAATGATCATACATTTTTCGCAGATTTTTCATCTGCAAATAGCATCACTGTTGAAAAGGTAAGACCATATCTGATTACACCTGCCCCATTCATCTTACCAAAAACTATACAAAATCAATACAGTGGAACTTTTAATGAAAATTTCCCAGATGATGATGATCAATGGACTGGTGTTCCTTTTGGATGTTTCCCTTACAAATATGAAGCAGAAGGTAATATCTATGGATACATTGGAACTAATATCAATTTAACAAACCAAGATAATGCTGAGCAAATTAGGTCGGAAATAGACCTAGTAAATAATAGTTTGTTAAATGAATGGGTTTATAACCATGTAAACCCATTATACTGGACAGTTTATGAGTATAGAGTACCTCGCTCTAGATTCTCTGGAGAAAAGGTTGATGGTCAACCAGATAACGATGTTCTTTACTCTGACGTTGTTTTCTCTGCTGGTCTTCAAAGATTCCCAGGTCAAGCAGTTACGGATCCAGCAACTAGTGCAAATCTTACCAGAACATCCAACTGGAATCTCAATCCTGAGAACGTTACCATGTATAAGATTGAATTCTCATGGTACGGTGCTGTTGGTGCTCTATTCCTTGCCTACGTGCCTCTAGACAGCGGCGAAGCACGTTGGGTAAGGGTACACCACCTAAGAGCATCAAACCAGTTGAAGGTGTCCTCTCTGGGCAATCCTACGCTGCCTATCACGTACCTTGTATATGGTGGCGGAACTGAAAGATCTTATGGGTATTTAAATTCTAAGAGAGAGCAAAATTACGTTGCAAACTCTAGCTCATATTCTGAATATTTGGTTAAGTATGGTGCTTCATACTATATTGATGGTGGCGATAGAGGAACTGTAAGACTGTTTAACTATGCAACTCCTACTACAGGAGAAATCTTTGGAAATAAAATACCTTTAACTATTACAAATGCAGATGAAATTGTTGGGGACACAAGCGAACCATATATTGATATCAGTACTGCATTTGCTGCATTAGCATCAAAACCAACGATACCTAGCAATACTGAAAGCTTTACATACTTTATGAATGCTACTGTTATAACCCCCACCAATGTACCAAATGTTAGAGTTCGTTGGGTTGAAGTTACCGGTAGTGAGCAAAGATTATATCTCAGTAAAGCTATTCCTAGTGGAACTAATGGTACTGGTACTTACACAATTGTACTTGATAGACCAAAACCAATTATTGGATTGAAGTGTAGAGAAGCAGTCAATGGCGTCAGAAATAGAATTCAGGTATATCCAACTAGACTTTCTATTGGAAATTCTGGAAAATTTGCAACAATCAAACTTGTAAAGAGTCCTAAATTCCAAACAAAAGATGTCCATACTGGTAACTTCTTGACAACATATACTACTGGAGATGCATTGAATATTGGATCTATCGGAAAACCTGCTAAGTTAAATAGTACTAGAATCGATTCCAATTCTACTGAATTCTTAAATGAACTTGGAAGTACCTATGGATACTTCAAAGGATTTAATGAAGGTTCAAATGAAATAATTACAATCTTTGGATTACTTTCAAGAGATGCTAGCGGAATATATTCGTTCAGTGCTGATCAAAAGACAAATACCAATCTATTAATTTTTGGTAATTTCTTAAGAGCAGGTGAATTTAGTGAACCAACTACAACATCATTAGATAAATCAGCATTTACGCCAACTTCTACTCCACTTGCTGCACTTTCTGCTATTTCTATTAGTGATGAACAAAGAACACCAATTCCTGGAACTGGTCAGCAGATTACGACTATATTTACTCCTGCAAATAGTGGCGAACAATTTGAACTTCAGCAATTCTTTGATTATAATAAAGATTATCTCTCGTTCCCTCTTACTAATGAAATCGAAACTCTGTTTATTTTAGGATCTGAGAATAGTCAGTTTAATACTGGAAATGGAATTAATTCATCTGGTTCTGCAACTACAATCACTGCCGCCATTACTTGGGAGGAACAATAATAAATGACACTCGTATCTGGAAACGAATTTGATATTAAAATTGGTTATAATAAGAGAGCTGCTGCTAAACGAGATTTAACAGTAGTTCTCCAAGACGTAGAAGGTGTCATTCTTGTTGACACCTCTAACGCTGAACTTATCAGCGAAATTGAAGGATTTGTTGTCAGTGAATTGACTTCAGAGAAAGCAACTTCGGTTGTATTACCAACAGATCCAAGAATAGTTTCTACTTTTGTAACATTTATTTTTGGCGAACGATTTGAAGTAGTTAAAAGAGTATTAGATCCACCTACTGATCCTTTCATTAGAATTTACAATCCAGAAAAAACTTGGCAAGTTCTTAGATTGGGTTCCGTAATACAAGCATCTACGGGACCAGTTACACCTCAAGGTGGTAAAGAATTTGAAAGTTTTACAATTAGTGAAATTATTGAAGAAGGTGTAAATGAAAATAATGAATTTGTAGTAAGATTAAATTTAGTACAAGATCCATTATTTGCAGTTGATCCAACAGATCCAAATGCAGATAGAGAAATATCTTTTATTAAAAGAGTCATTCGCAGAGATAGAATAGGAACTCTCAAAATTGAAGAGCAATTTGGAACTACATCTGAGGTAAGTAGTTCTTTGCTTGGTATTGATAGAGCAGAGACGCAGTTAAGTCTTTTCTCCAACGTATCTACATATGGATTTAACACTGATGAATTTGTATATTTTCCAGATAATCCAGCAAATGGTCCTCAGATTTGGGTGAATAGGCAGACTGAAAGTGGAGAAACGCATTATCCTGCAAGAATTGAAGAAGTTCCTAATGAAGGTGCATTAAGGCTGACTGCATATCCGGTTCCTTATAATTTTCCATATCCGCCACTTTCATTTGTAGACGATGATGGAGATGGTAATGATGATAATGGGGTATTTAATGAAGTTTCTTGGGGAAAATGGCAAAACTTTTTAAAAATTGGCAAAGGATTGTATGAGTATTATGAAAATCTTGCTAACAACTCAATAGGACAGGCAAAAACTACTTACACTAACTTTTTGTCGAGATTTATACCAGCTATAAATCTGTATGATGACAATACAAATTATGGTGGAAGGTTTTTTGGTAATAATATTACAAAATACTATAGACAAATATCAATTTGGACTACAACATTTGATAAAATAAGAGCAGGAACAGAATTTGTAAATCCAGTTACTGGAGATATAATTAATTTTTCATTTCTATCAGAGTTAGGTGCATCATTAATACTTAGAGGAACTGGTACTAATTCTACATTACAGGCAGGAAGTGTAGCAGGATCTCCAAATCCTCCACTTACTGTACAAAATCCATCAAAAGAGACTTGGGTTAATTCATTATTTAATCCAAATCCAGATGATTATCAACCAGGATATGGTGCAACTGGAAGACACTTTGCACTACTTCAATCTAGACAAGCATTTAGATATCAACCAGGACGTATTAGTGGATATACTTTTGGTACTAGAGCAGACCTAGAAAAAGATGAAGGAAATAACGTAGCAGAGTGGGGTATCTTCAATGATTTCGACGAATATGTTTTCAGTCGAGAAGGTGCTAACTTTTATTTAATAAGAAGGTCTGTAATTCCATATCCAATTCCACTCTTACAAGAACTTGGACTAGCTGATGAGAATGGGGTAGTAGATACTGAATTTGTAACTACTACAGCAAAAACAATTGGTTCTACTACATATCCAGAATTTCAAGAAATAAAAATTCCAAGAGAGAAGTTTAATGGTGATAGTTTAAACGGTAATGGACCTAGTGGATATCTTTTAACTACTGACGAAATTACCATGTATAAAATTGAATTTGGATGGTATGGTGCTATTGGATTAAGATTCTACGCATATGTTCCAGTAGAAAATGGTGAAGCACGTTGGATTGTTGTTCATACATTTGTCATTGAAAACAAATTAAAAGTCCCTTCAATGGGAGATCCATTCTTCAAATTTAAATATTTACTAAGAATTGGTGATGGTCAGGGACCTGGAATTACAAAACCACAATATCTTTATAAGTATGGAACTTCAATGTATATTGATGGTGGTGATGAAGGAACTGTTGAAGTTTATACCAAATCTACAGAAGAACCAAAACTTTTACCATCTAGTGGTGATTCTACAGCAATATTTGGAATATATCCAAAAGAATTTATTACAAGTGGAGGCACTGATTCTGCTGGTAATAATGTAGCACTTCCAAATAAGAAAATTATTGTACCGAAAAGTCTATCAGTTACTGCTGATGGATTTGCTGAGATCAATGTCTACAAATGTAGAGGGTGTAAGGGAAGTTCTTTTGGATACATGCCAAACATAGTTGCAGGATCTTTTGGAGACTTGCGGAAAATCCAAAAGTTACCCTTAACTGATATTAGTGATTCTATTACTTTAAAGCAAATAAATTTAACTACAAGTTCCGACACTACAAATTCTCCAACCATAGAAACTACTGATGCAAATATTCAATATTTAAGAGGTGGAGATTTTTTACTTGACGTAGACCCAACAACGGGAACTGTAGTTCCAGGTATTCCAACAGGGTCTAGAATATTAAATATTAGTGAAAATTCAGGCACTTATACTATTACATTTGATACTAATCAAGGAGTAGATGAAACTGGTGGAGATTTAACCATTCCTTCTGGTACTGAATTGACATTCCAACCAACATTTATAGTCAATGAAGATGATCGGAAAACATATGGATTAGATGTTAGTGATTTTGAGGCAAAGGTTGTATACCCAGGTGGATCTGGACCAAGAATATACAACACATATATTGGGCAAGAAGTATCTGGAAGTAATGCCCAGACTGTTAATATTAAAAAACGTGATTTTGATTTAGAATTAAAAACTGATAGAACGTTAGATCCTACTAGAATTATTAGCGATAGCAGTACAGATCCATTTACTCCTGCAGATATTTTTGGAGACCCTGATACTGAAACAATTGATATAGTTTTATCTAAATTTAGAACTATAATTTCTACTCCTACTCCAGTTTCTGGACCAACTTCATTCTATAAATTCTTAGGCACTCAAGGTAGAAGAGTGAATGGAGTAATACCAGAAATTGAATATGGATTTACACCAAACAGACCTTTATTTGATCCAAGCACTAATGAATTGACTGGTTGGGTTAGACCAAATGGCACAACAGTGCAAGAAACTAGAGGTGGAGTTGGAGTAAACGTAACAGCATTACCTCAAAGTGAGTATATTTCTTTATTATATGGACCATATAATGTAAGTCTTTCTTTCCTAGGTTTAGAACAAGGAGAGGGATGGGGATCTCGCATTGTGCCATTTACAACTGATTTTAGAATAACTAGTCCACCTGGAGATAATAGTGGAACATGCTCTGAAGCATTAGTAGAAAAGAACAATCCAATCACAGTTGAAAATGTTTTAGAAGTTCTTGGTGCTGATCTAACAGTTCCTTATGAAAATGCAGGAAGTCCTGTTCCAAATTGGACTGGCGTTGAAAGTCAAACTGAATTAGATTTAATTAAAGGAGATGCTACTAATGTTAGATTTTTGGTATCAGAAACTCCCATTGTTAGTTCTGTAGGAACCCCAGTAGGTGGTCAAGTTGGATTATTTTTGGGAAATGGTGTTGTAACTACTGATTTTTACCCAGATAATACTGGTGATGCCAATCCAGCAGAAAGTATAAGATTTACCACAAATCAACTTACATATAAAGATACTAGTGGTGAACAAGAAATTACAAAATATGTAATTGGAATTGATGGATCTATTGAGGAATCTTTTGATGAATCAGGTGCTTCAATAATTTCACCTGGATCTCAATTTATTATAACATACACTTCTGTGACTATGAGAGCTTGGTTTAGTAGAGGAAGTAGATTCTTAGGAACTGAATCATATACATCTGGTCCTAATGGTACTGGTATATTTGATTATAGAGCATTTCCGCTTTATCCCATAATTAAAATGAGAGACGATGCTGAAATGAGATCTATTGAACTACATGATATTGATAGATTTGGCAATAGAAGCACCTTTAATCCACCATGGAAATATACATTTAGTGACGGTAACCCAATGGTTTCATATAGCACTGGAACTAATTTACAGACTGGTCAATTAAATGCATCTGGAGTTGGTTCTTTGAGAGAAACACCAGGACCAATTAACACTATAGTTCCTGCGGCATTTACTCAAGTAACAAGACTATCTTCTGCTCAAATTGACGTACAAAGTGATCAACTTCTTAGACCTGGAGATAATCTAACGACCATATATATTAATAATGAAACCAAAAAGTTTGATTTAACTAGTTTCTTTGGATCTGATAGAAAAGTGATAACCCCAGACATTACGAATACGGAAGCAGTATTTTTGGTAGGTAGATCATTATCTAACACTCCAGTAAATGTACAAGTAAGTTTAACATACGTAGAGCAGTTGTAAATATGGCAATTAGAAATCCAGTATTATTCGGTTTCAAAGTATCGAATAGTTTTACAGATGCCGAATCTAGAAGTCAATGTCTTGCAAATCTTGGAATTGACATTGATGATTTGAATGTTATCCGTGGCATATCTTCTGGAAATACTCCTCTTACAAAAACAGACCTGCAGTGTTTATCTGGATTAGACATAAATTTAACCAAATATCTTGATAGATTATCTAATGATACAAGTCTATATACTAGTCTAACTTCAAATACTGCAGGATATAAATTATCTACTAAAGGAAATTTTGAAGCATATGGACCAATTTCTGGAGGTGCTATCCGATATCAATTTATTCCAAATGATAAAGGAACTGGACTTACTAGAGATGATTTGAAATTTGGGGATATTTCTACGTCTAGAGCTAGTGCGTGGAGTAGTGCTGAGGGAGATGGCGGACCAGTTACTCAGGCAATATCATATGGTGCATCTGTACAAGTAAAGGGTTCTTTAAAAATTGGTCAATCAAATACCTTCAATCCGGGTTCTGGAAAAGCATTAATTAATGTATTAGATGTACCGGAACCTATTAGATTTGATACTGAAGTTGCTACTGATGTATTAAAAATTAAAATTAATGATTTAGATCGTTATATTTATGCCATGAGAGGCATTCCTGTTATATTTACCACATCATTTAAAAATGCTGCTATCAATATAGATTATATTTCAGATGGAGGTAAAACTCCAATATATACGGTTCAGGCTACCGATGGTTCTGAAAGGGAATTAACTTCTAGACCATTTGCAAATGGAGTTACTTCATTTTTTAGATATAATGCTCCAAATTTTAGAGAAAGATTTATCAAAGTATATTGGAACCCAGCAAAAATAAACAATCTTACTGCAACAAGATTAAATATATTTGAATTACCAAGATCAAAATTCACATCACTTAGAAGGATAATTTTATCTGTTAATTCTTTGTCTGTTATGCCTGACTGGATAACTGTAAATTATGTTTACAGCGGAACCACAGATTTACCTAGTACTACTTTAAATGACATAAGATTAGATGGAAATAATTTGGGTGCTACTGATGAAGAGGAATTGAAAAAATTTGGATCTAAGGTTATGGAGAGGTTACCAAGGGGATTGAATGTATTGATTGTTAATGGAACTTATTTTGGTGAAACCTCATTTAAAACTATTGATGAAAGTTTAGTTATACTTGCCACCCAATCTGAATACAACAATATTGTTTGTAATCCAACTACAAAGCAACAATATCAATTTAATATACCTACAATAGGTGCTGATGGGATAACTCCAGATCCTAATGCAATTTCAAATATTGAAGGAGTATATTATGACAAACAATTCACTGATTCAATATATTATGTGTATGTCAAAACACCAAAAGTATTAATTAATGGAAGTAGCAGTACTGGAGCATTTCCATCTAAAAATTATGAAGGTGAAGACTTTTTAAATTTATGCAATCCAACTTTATCACAACCAGATAGATATACAGATATTTCCAAATTTGATATACTTGATTTAAAAACTAGGTGTCCTAATTTAACATTTTACCAACATATAAACAGCTTTGGAAGACCAATATATCAAACAACAAATAGTAAAAATCCACAATTGTTAAAATATGCTTACCAATCTGGAGAAGTTACTCCTAGAGTCAATCTAAAAACAATTAGAAATTACGACATTCGTAATAATAGATTTAGATCTTTATCTGATATATTTAAAAATCCACAGAATTATCTAGGCATTGATGAGACAAGTGATCTAATCAATTTTTATGTTGGTGGAAATGTTAGTTTAAGTGAATCAACAGGATCTTTTAATTTCTCAAAATTTCCTGATATTAGAGATGTTCTTGTTAATTCTACTGCGCTACCAATTCCTAATGGATTATCAGGTAATGCTAATCTTGTAAGATACTTTTCTCGTGATGTAGATCTTCCACCCAATTCCGGTCAGACTTCAACTATATCTGGATATCAGGCGAGAATTGTAAATGGTATTACAATAAATGAATCTTCTATTGATCCAGTAACAGGAGATGGTAATGCAAATGGAATGGAAAACCATTTATTTTCTGTAAAATATCCATCTACTTTTAATAACTATGTTTTTACTGATTGTAGCAGTTTAAATAATATAGATTTTTATAGTACAGAAGCATTAGAAGGATTTATACCAAAATTTGTAGGAAATGATAATCTAACCAACATTGAACTTAGATTTACTAATCTTGAAGGTGGTAGACCTGCAAACAATACTGAAAACAATGGATTATCTGGAAGACGTTATATTTTGTGGGATAATACATTTCAAGATTGTCAAAATTTACGCAACTTTAGAATTAATTCTCCCATACTTGGTAGGGACATTGGAATATTTGATCCAGTAACTCAAACTTATTCACAAGCAGCATTGCAATCGGGTACATTCTCTGCAGTTCCTAATTTAGATATCTTGGAAATTGTTAGTCGTGGTCAGTATCTTAGAGGAGATTTCTTTAATGTTGATGGTTTAACAAATTTAAGATATTTGATTTCGCCATCAAGTGGATGGGGTCTTGATGTAGTAGGAGGAACGCCAATACCGGCATTTGGCGGTAAAGCTAGATTATTCTATGTTCAATTGAATAATAATAATTTTAGTGGTTCTATTAGATTGATTGATTGTAATGCATTAGCTACTTATTCTGTCCAAAGTAATAATATTACTGGTATAGATAGTACCTCTTTTAGAGGTCTTTTTGCATTAAGAATATTTAATGCATCTAATAATCAGATATCGGGTGGACTTCCTAATTTTAGCACAGCATCACCAAATATACAGCAAATTTTACTTGCAAATAATCAATTAAATGAATTTTCTTCTAGTACACTAAAAGACTGTCAATTTATCAGAGTATTGGACCTTTCTAATAATGCATTTAACAGTTCTGCAATTGATGCAATATTGCAAGAACTTTTAGATAACTATAATAATAATCCAAGAGGTGGTGTAACAGTTAATCTTCGTGGAAATGCTGCTCCAAGTAGAATTGAAACACAAACTCCAACAAGTTCAACTTCTACATCTACTGAAGAAATTACAGTTGAGCAGGAATTAGAGCCAATTGATACTTTTGGACCTGTAAGTTTACAATTGAAAACTGGTATTGACCCTGGAAATCCAAATATTAGTTATGTCACTAGAATATTACAAGACGGTGTTGATATAACTAGTAGTGTTAGCATAGATTTCGCTGCTAACACATTCTCATATAATGCTGGAGATACATTACCCAATACTGGCACTATATTACGGTTTGAAGTTGATACTACTACCATAGGATCAGTTACTACTATCAGTGGTGGTGTGTTACTTGTTGATAGACTTAAAGCAAACGGTTGGATTGTAAGAACAAGTTAAATGGCAAATTTAGGTTTTTCGCAAAGTCAAAACTTAGCAGAGGCAGATAACGGCGCCGAAATTATTGAAAACCTTGCAGGTGGCGGTAGCATTGCTGGTGACATCCGATTGTTTGCCGGTTCTAGCACTCGTAAATCTTACCTGTCCTGGAATAGATTTGAAAACACTACTTTAGTGACAAGTACGCCATCTGATATAAAACCAGGAACCAGATTTAATTTTGAAACTGTTTCTTTGTATAGTGATGATGACACTGTAAGAATTGTACCGATCAATATTATAAAAGATATAGATTATGCATATGTTGGTTTTGATGACGACGGCGTTGTAACTCAAGGATCTGGATCCTTTATATCTTTTGAAGCTGGGGAAAACTATCCAGCAAATCAAACATTTACAAATATAGAATTAACTGGTGGCAGTGGAATAGGTGCAAGAGCAACACTTACCACAGATTCTAATGGATTGGTGTCTAGTGTTAGGATAACAGACAACGGGCAAAATTATGTAAAAGATGATGTTTTAAAAATAAATCCACAAGGAAATGGTGCTACTCTCATTTCCCAAGGAGGAGAAGGATTTTCAATTAGAATTACTGGAGCACCCTGGAAAGCAGTTGTAGTTGCCAATTTTGCTTGGAATGTAAATGATTTGAACACTAAAAATCTAGAGGTAGAGTTTGCATTTACCAATAGTTCCTTGGATGGAATTTATCCAATACGTAAAGTTAATGGTAGAAATTTATGGTTGCAACCATCTGATGGTGCATTAACTGCATATGAAGTAAATGCAAGAATATTTGCACAAAATAAAATATCTAAAAATGAATCATTATTTGATGTAGATGGTGATGGAGTATTCTCTGCATTTGATGCTCAAATATTAAAGGTATGGTTTATAACTCCAGGTAATGATGCAGCAAAAGAAGCAGCAATAGACGATTATATAAATGCAGGTAATCCAATTCCTTCCCAAGCAGTAAGAACTAATTCTGAACAATTTAATATTTACATTAAAGGATTAAATTCTTCTCTATTTGATGTTGATGGAACTGGATTGTATTCAACCCAACCATCAATTTCTGGAGATTATCTTATTGAATACGTTAATAATAGCGGAATATTTTATACAAAAGATAACTCATCTAATTTGATTGCAACTGGTACAAAAGTAAATTCAAGTTCAATAAATCATGCAATTTACCTTGAAGTAAGAATTAATCAAAATCCAGGATATACGATTCCATCTAAAAATACAAATTCTCCTCCATATTTTATTTTATATTCCAGTCCAAGTGCATCAATGACAAATGTGTTTGATAATTTTAGATTGTATGGAACTAAGCAAAGATGTACTACAGATTTAACAACATATCTTTCGATTCAAACTAATACATTTAATACTACATTTAATTACAGAGTAACAAATAAATTTACTTCAATTGTTGGTGGAATCACTCAATACTTTGTAGATATTGTTATTATTGGATCTGGATTTGGGGTAGGGCAAGCTATTGGTAATCTAACAGTAATATCACAATCACCTGTAATTGAAAGTACTAATGAATATGGGATATTTGATAGTAATGTAATAAATCAATTCTTTTTAAAGACAAATCCAAGAATTGCGGCACAGAGTTCAAAAGAAATTGTATTATTTGCAGAAAAGTATAAAATAGTAGAAACAGGTAATTTTTATAATAATAAGCTAGTAAGTACAACATCATTAGTCCCAGATTTAATATTTACTAGAGATGATAAATTAACTACTAACAATATTTTAAATTTAAATCCACCAGAAATTATAGACGATGGAACTGCCATTCAAGGAGCCGGAGTTTCTGCAAGTTCATTTTTTTATGATGTAAATAATGATCAATATGGGGCAACATTACAATCAATTATTGATACTGTAGATCAATCCGCATTTACTATATCCACAAAATATAGAAGAGATAGAAGATTATATTATCAACAAAATATTAAAGTTCAAGGATTTGTATCATCATTTGATCCTGATGGATTTAATGTTACTGATGAAGCATTGTTAGAAGATTTGTCACCAGGAATTTATATTTCATCTGCTGTTTCTCAAATTACAAATCCATTAGCATCTGATTATGCCAATAAGACAAGATCATTTTCTAGTGAATATAATCCATGGAAAGATGATAGAGTTGCTAATGCACTTTCAACCACATCATTAAATGTAACTATTAATGATCTTGTTTGGGTTAATGAAATTAAATTAGATGTTGGAATAAGTCCTAATAATGGATATGAGCAGGGAATAGTAGGACAATCATTGGATTCAAATTTTAATCAAAGTACTGTTAATGCAAATCAATCATTTAAATTAAGAACTCTAATCAATGGAGAAGAGTTCTTTATAATCCTCAGAAAACCTTAAGGAATTGGCGTAGTAGATCCAATTAACAGATCGTAAGTAACACCACCAAATACAATTTCCAATTTCTCATCAACAGGTAATTGCGTATTTGCAATATTGCCAGGAATTGCTATTATTCTATCAGTGGGATGATTTGCAGTAATGCTTCTCACATTAACTAATCCATCAATATACATATCTGGATTATTAATTGTTGTTGCTAACCCAATAGGTGAACTATCAAATGGTGGCGATGTATCTAATGGTGGGCAGCAAAGCTCTCTATTTGCTATCTGCTGTGAAAATGTATAAACTGACAGTTTATTTGTTGCATTCTCAAGATTAATCTTTGGTGCTTCTGGTGCAGAACCATCAAGATTAGAATTGACATTTACAAGTCTAATACCAGGGAATCTGGTGTTTATGAATGATGGGATTGGAACTAATTCTAAAGTATCCTTTCTAAACTGCACATATCTATACATACCATTCTTCCAAGTTTCATTTGTTGTATTGCTAGGAAGGTCTGGTATTGCATTAACTAACGTAGGTCTCAAGTTTAACAACTTTTGAGGAACATTAGAACCAGTAGGAACAAATTCTACATTGTTTCCATCATCTCTATCAAGAGAATATACTGTTAAATTGTTTGATCCTGCATCAAATGTGGGGAACCATACAAATTTATAAACACCGCTGCCATTATCAACTATTCTAATATAAGTGAATGCTTCCATGGTATAAGATGTTGTGTTAGTATCCGCATCAAAACTAGCAAATGCACTTGCGAGTGTTGTTGTATTTGCTCCACCATCAATAGTAGTTTCTAGGAACATCTCTAAATCATTATTTAATCCAGATACAGTTGTATTTGCTTGATCTAGTGTTATTGCTGAACTTACTCTAAACCATCTTCCAGTATATTCAAAATTTCCTGACTGAGAATTAGTATACAAACTTCTCAATCGAGTAATATTATCAATTAAAAAACCAGAAGGAAGAACAGAAGTAATAATTCCTCTAGTTCTAACACTATTATATGCACTTTTAAGTCCATATGCGTCTAAATTAAAGTCAGAACTATTAAATTGTTGGAAATTAACTGATTTTAATTTACGAGCACCACCACCTAATGTATCTGCATCATTCCAATCAACATAATTTTCCAATAGACGAACAATATAATAATATCGAAGATCATTAGTGCCAGTCGCATCATTCCAAACATCTCCACGATTTCTTACAACACCTTCAATAACTCCAATTGGAACAAAACTATTGTATGGGAAATTGGTAAATCCAGCTTCAATCATCGAAACTTCTAAGTTGGATCCTGCTATGCGAGCATATATGTGATTGCTTTGATATCTTCTACTATTGTTAAACCCTTCACCAACTTGACCTGGGTATGCATCACACCACCACCAAACACCAGTTTCATCTGTCGATATGGAGGTATTTGAATTACTTGTATTAACTGCTGGATTTCCAGGGAATTTATATTTTGCTCTAAGAAAAGTTGATGTTCCTAACGTTGTTGTGTCATAAGTTGCAGTTTCTGTCCACCTACTATCGAGATCAATACTAGTTGTACTTCCTGCCCACAATGCAATATATTTTGTTGCTACCTTATCAACAGTTTCATCATAATTATTTTGTGAGCATTGTACACCAATGCAATAAGAATCTAAAGGTCTAGAAATATCTACACCTTTGTCTTGATATACAGCAACTAATTTATTTTGAATTGTAGCACTACCAAGTAAAGGTACTAAATCTATATCGGTAGTAATAACAGTTCTTAAATTAGGTGATGTACCCAGATTCTGGATATTTGCTATTCTAATATAGGTTGAATTGGTAATACCATCAATAACAATGACCTGACCAATTCTCAATTCTTCCCAATTTCGTGTTGGGGGATCTCCAGTATTCTCTAGTTCAATTGTTCTTGCTGATGGATTGATTGTTGCACTCCATGCACCAGCAAATCCTCTATGATCAAATGAGTAATATGTTGTAGTTATCGAAGATAGAGCAGGTTTGCTAATCGTCACTCTATTGGTGTTAACGTCTACTCTTTTATCTACTATTCTAGTTCTATCTTCAAATGCACTTGGAGCTGCTTCTGTAGGATCTTGAAGACCATTCAAATCATATAGGTATTCCCCAGCATCAATATTAGTTGCATCCAATTGAATTAATGTTGAATTTGCAATTGTAGTAATTGAGCCAGTGTTAACAACATCATTCCAGGTGACTTTTGGTACATATGTAGATTCAACAGGCAATAAAGTATATAAACTATTATATTGATCACCTGCAGTTGACAATTGTACTCTACCCAAAGCAGATTGTCCTATTCCAATTTCTCTACTAGTTCCACTAGCAGGTATTTTGTTATCTAAGAACCTTTTAAAGTCACCAATAGTGCTAAAATTGTAATCTGTAGCATATAAAAATTTAAAATTAAACGTAGTGAAATTAGTAGCACTATCCAATTTTCTTAATATACCAAAATATCTTTCTGCATTTGGATCTGAATTTACATCTTCATCTTTGACAAAATATCTAAGTTCAAATGCATAGTCTACAAATTCTTGAACTGGTTGCGTTATTGTTATTGTTTTTTGTCTAAATGTAGTGTCTCCTAATCTAGAGACATGATATAATATATCTGTAGATCCACTGGCAAGTTGTTGGGATAAAGCTGCATTTGCATACTCAGTTTCAATTGCGTCTACTTGTGGTGAATCTTCAAATACAATGCTATTTACCGCATTACTTTTAGATGATCCACCAGCACCTGATTCGGTAAATGAGTTTGATGATGCACCACCACCGCCACCATACCATCCACCGCCACCACCACCGCCAAATGGTGTTACAGTTGACCCATTACCACCTGCAAATTCATTTCCAGGAGATCCGTTTGCTCCACCAACACTACCACTAATACCTCCTATACCTGGAGAGTTTTGCGTGCCTCCTGTTGCCTGTGTGTTTGGTGAGGTAGGACTTGTTGGACCGATTGCATTTTGACCATTAGTAAATCCAGCATTACCAGCAGCACCATTGCTGGAACCACCCCCACCTCCACCGCCGCCACCACCTGCCATAATAATGACAGCATCGCGGGTTAGATTGGATCCTCTGAATATTGCAGAATAACCGCCACCATCGCCTAGATTACTTCCACCATCACCACCTTGTCCTTGTTGGGTAGAACCACGTCCTCCACTGATTAAAGTATATGTGGCACCTCCTATTAAATCAATAATACCTGTTAATATTTGCCCAAGACCGCCAGCTTCACCAAAAGGACCAGTTTGACCACTAGATCCTCTTACTGTATATCTAAATGATGTATTTACATTTACAGATATTGTATTACTTTGATTTGATGCAAATGTAAATACGTTGACCGATGAATAATTCTGTGATGTTCCATTGATTGTAATTGTACCGGGTACTGTGGCACCTGTTAATGTGATTTCTCCAAGAATTGATGTATTTGCTGTTAACCCACCATCACCACCACGGTCTAGTAAATAAGCTTGTTGATCATTTATTTCATCTGGTGCAATACTATAATTTGTATCTACACCAATTGAAACTGTTTTAGTAGAATCATTTAATCCTGTAATCCTATATCTTCTTACTCCTTGTGCTGTAGTATCACTAGTATATCTTCTGTAATCATAAATGTAATCATTAATCATAAATTGATTGTAATAAAAGTCATCAAGGCATCTGAATGATGTATCATTTATTACAACATATTCAGCACTTGTTAATGAATTCTTATGATTTACACATTCAAGGTAAGTTTTTAAATCTCTGGTTTCATATGGTATAAACCTTACTGTTGCAAGATAACCAGTAGCAGGGTAATTAGGTGGTGCTTGAGTTATTGAATTAGTTACAAAATTTTGAGAAGAACCAATATCTGGATTGATTAAATCATTCTCTACATTTACATTTAACACATTAAATAATTCAGTAGCATCTATCCAAAATATAACAGTTTTCTTCCCTTCATCTACAGTTTCATCTTTTGGAGATAACACTACATAATTATTTGAAACTAATTGACCGTCAGTTACATCAAAATATACTCTGTCTCCATTCTTTAAATTCTGTGTTTTTGCGAATTCTACCTGTAATAATTGCTTAGTTTGATCGTCGTAAATATCTAATATCTTTTGAATATTAGTTATTGAATATGGTAAGGTTGGATCTGGATTGTTTACAAATGCTCTTAAATCTGTAATAATAGACGCATCACTACGACCATATCTCACTATTTGGAAAGATTGATCATCAGGATCTTGGAATTTAACCGTAGCTAATCCACTGGTATCTATCCTAAACTGCTGAGTTCCTGTTGCAATAGATTTAAAGAATGACTTCCAAATTACACCACCAAATAATGATTGAAATGACTGCTTAATCTTGCTGCTATACAAGAATTGCCCTCTTTCCCAGAAGTTATCACTAATAGTTTCAATATCTCCACTAGATGGGTTAATATCATCATTAAAAAATACATCTTTACCAGTATTCCATCTTCTTAAGAATTCAAATCCAAATCCTGAAGCATTTTCTGGTGTTAATTCTACACTTGCATTAGCATTTAATCCAGATCTGTAAATATGATCCCCAGATAATACAACAAATCCAGCATCATATCTTTTATTTAATTCTAATGGTTCAGGATCTTTAATAATATCTACATCTTCATAATAGAATGCATTAGGTCCATTTCCACCATAAAAGAATGGTTCCCCAGTTGAGAAGAATGCACTATCTAATTGAGTCTTAATTTTTATTAATGGTCTATAAATTTCAGTAAATTCTGTAATTTCATCATTTTCATCAATAACGGTAAATTCTACTGTAATTCCTCTTAGTCCATTAAAGGTGGATACAGTAATATCTGTATTTGCAATACCAATAATAGGATCTAAATCATCAATAGTGAAGGATTTTTCAGTTCCCAATAATGATGGTGTATTGAGAAGATTGTTAACTGCAGCTCTTGGATCTGGTAAGTCTGCTAAGTTTAAGTCTCTTCTTAAACCAAATCTATTAAACTTCTTCTGCGCCATGGGGATGGAATTGACTTTTTTTTCTATTTATGGTACGCTAACCAGGCACATACATAAGTTTTGTATTTATGGACTTTAGCAAGTATACTAATAATCTTGAAAACCAATTGAAACTGGTTAATGCAGATATTATGGACAAGCAAGAAGAACTTGAGAAATTAAAAGAGTTTCGATCCAGAATTAAAGGTGGATTGGAGGTAATCAACCAGATTAAAACCGATAATCCACAACCACCCTCGCTTCCTACAGCACCAACCAGAGAGGAGATTATGCAGACGGTTGAAGAACTGGCACATTCTTGACGCAGATTCAAATCTGATGCCGTATATTATGAAAGTCAACGCCATTCATATGGATGTAACTAACACTTCTCTCCTTCTTACTGGCATCATGACTGTTGCTGGTATCATTCTGTTCTTTAAAGCTATTTACCGATGACTCCCGACACTTATTCTTTCACTGGCGATGCTGTTACCTTCCTTGGTCTTATTGGCGTCTCTTCGGCGTTGCTTATTACTGTGGTTGCTTTCCGTCGCTTCTTCAATTCTCCTTACAACGTTCGTTATGTAAAGAAGCAAGAGGTGGAAACACCTGATTATCTCCCACATGATGAGTGCTGATGGAAGAACTAATTTACCCTCGTAACTATCAACACACCTCTCAATTCTTGGATGACAATATCCTCAAGGTGTATGTTGATAGTCCAACGAGGTTCACTCGCAACATGCTTGCAACCACAGATGAGATGGTATCATTTGACATCAAGGTGTTGAAGAAACCAAAACATGCTGAGGTTACATTCTATGAACGAAAGAATATGCCAGAACCATATAATTATGCTGCTGGTTTGTGTATACCAACAGAGAAAGGATACACTATCCTAGTTAAGAAACTTGCTTCTGGTAAGAAGTATGTTTACTTGCATGAGTGGGGCCATGCGTTAGGACTTGAACACCCACACGATGCCAGAGACGGCGATATATGGTATGATACAGACACCAACGACACAGTGATGTCTTACAACTGGGTTGCACCAGTGAGAGCATTTAGACCTGCTGACGTTGACACAATCACAGGACTTTATTAATGACTTACAACGCAGAAGTACAATTCAAGTTTGATGCTACTTGGACACCTACCTATGGATCATCCTTTAGTGATGATGACTTCATTCCTGAAGAACATTGTCTGATCACTGCACCAGCAGCAGACCTTAACTGCAAGCAGTATTTCAAACTGTTTGAGAAGTTCATGCTCTGTGTAGGCATGTGCCCCAAATCTATTCGTTCTGGTGCTATGTCATTGGTCTTCAATGATATGGTGCTTGAAGAAGAGCAGCGTAAGGTCTGTGACGAGTACGATCTCACTATGAATGAAGACCTGGAGAAGAAATACCAGGACTTCAAAGAGCGTGATGCTCAATGGGCAAAGATCAATGCTAAATACGAAAAGAACTTTGGTAGTGAACCAAAAGACTTGGGTCGTTTCCAAGCATTTGCCAAATACACTGATAATGACTTGAAGAAAATGAGAACTATGTACGATATTCTTTATTCTGAGGATACAGATAGCGCAGACGGTGTGGCATAATGGGCATGTTCGACTACATACAAAGTTCTTATTATCTTGGCGAGGACTTCAAGGGGCAATGCCAAACAAAAAACATTGAAGAATACGGCATTGGTGGCACAATGTCTCAATACTGGATTGCTCCTAACGGACAACTTTACCTCATCGATTACTCCCATACTGCCGACTTTGTGGAACTCAAAGAAGGTGATGAAGGGTATAGTGATAAGTTAGCACTCTTAAACTTTAGGTGGATTCCAAATGGAACTCATGGTAAAGTTAGACCATGGAATATCAACAAGTACGTAACGATCTATCCAGAGAAATGGGAAGGTGAATGGGAAGACTGGCCAGACTGCCTTATCCATTTCAAGGATGGTATAGTGCAAAACTATGAGATCTTAACTAAAGGAGGAACATGAAAGTGAAACTAATCACACTTAAGCATCATGAAGATTATGGACATAATTGGTATGTTCAAATCCTACACACAAGGCGTTATGCATTTCTTCAAGCATCTGTTAGTTGGAACGATTATGCCAGTTGGCCATACATTCAGATCAAATCTGGATGTGGTAGTGGATTGAGTATTATGTTCTGGGCATACCGATTCGGTATTGATTTTGGTCTCCTTGAGCATACATGGAACTGGGATTACAGGGAAGAAGTTGAATTGGATACCTCTCTTGATGATGTTGATCCAACTATAGGACTCACAGAATAATGTTCAGCACACTAGTACAAGGAACACATCCAAATAAAACTAAGATGAACTGGTGGGAGTATTGGATTGGTCATTGTTGGATGACAGGATGGCAGAGTATTCAACATAACTTCCGTATGTGGGCAGATCTCATGGGATCAAACTATGAGAACTATGCTCTACCAAGAACAGTAGATAATCCAGAACAAGAATGTCTTGAATGGTTCTGGGCATGTCTAAATGAAGATGATGTGTATCCTAAAGAGTTTCTTGAATATCTGATGCAAATGGTTGAGGACATTGAACTGGGTAAGGTGGAGACATATCCTATGGATGAAGTCATTGACCGAATAAAAGGAGATCTGAATAGGGAAATTACGACTGACACTTTCTAAACTGGCACAGGGTCTCCCACAGACTCTGTGCTTTTGCTCTACAATAACTACATCAACGAAACAACCATGTCTAACAACACTTCTAGTTCTTCTGGCGGCATTGGTTTCCCTGGTCTCCTGACCGTTCTGTTTATCGGTCTGAAACTTACTGGGCATATTACTTGGCCCTGGGTATGGGTGCTGTCTCCTATGTGGATCAGTCTTCTACTTGCTGCTGCTATTCTCGGTTTCGCTTTTATCATCCTGTTCCTCAAAAAATGAACGACCAGCACACTCTTGACTTTCAGATTGCTGACACTCTAGAGAAAATCCAAGAGATCAATCCAGATCTGTATGGTATGTGGTATAGTAAGTTGTATCCTCCTCATGGTGACGGCAACTACTGGACCGCAGAAACTCTTGCTCATTTGAATAATCTCTTGATCGGGAAAATGACTAAATCATTACCACAAAAAACACACGCAGAGACACTAATCAAAGTCACAGAAGAATACACTCTACGACCCAAGAAAGGTGATCGTGTGGATGTATGTATTGCTACTCTTCAGTATTTGCTGGATAACTTTGCTTCTGATCATGAATATTGTGATGAGGACGACTGCGGTTATTCTGGAACTTATGTAGATGCTGACGACATCAACCATCTCATTTATCAACTGAAAAAACTGAAATGACAGGTGCTCCTTTTGGTCTATAATACTCTCATACACAACAAACCGATGAAAATCCCACTCAAAGCAGTCACAGTAACTTACACCAGAACTCTCACACTTGCTCCCACAACTGAAATGTTTGAGGACTGGGAGTATTATCCAGACCAAGAAGGATTTGAGAGTTTAGTGACTAATCAATTGTTTGGTATAATCCATAATGAGATGGGAGGACCAGCAAATCCTATGCCTTATACTAATGTAGAACAGTTTGAAACTGTTGAGATTGACTGGGAAGGTGATGAAGACGATGACTGAAACCGACATCTCAAAAGTTCTCATAGAAGGAGACTACGCAACCATTATGGGTGTGAAGTATAAGAGAGTGGAAGAGCCAAATAAACCAGAAACTCTTTATGATATTATTGTTCGTTGGTGGGGAGATGCCGAAACACAAGACAAAGACCCCATTATTGCTGACCTTGTAGATGATATTGAGAAGTGGTTGCCGAAAGAACAATCAGCAGCAGGAAGTCAAAATGTTTATGTGGAGTGTAGTGTAGAAGGATTTAATGACTGCCTCACCAAAATCAAATCCAAGTTGAGGAACAAACGATGACCGAAAAAACAATTCAACTAAACCTCACAGAGGAGCAGTTCAATATGATTTGGAATGCTCTGGTATTGAGTGAAGATGAAATGGTAGATGAAGGTGATATTAGGGTTCGTATTGAAACTCTAAATGAAATGGAGAACATTATGGAAGAACTTGGACTTGAAGTATTTGGAGATGTTAATGATGACTAACCAACACCCCATCACCCCACCGCCTGAACTGGTGCAGCAGTGGATCGAAAGCACAAGATCTGACGACTGCATCGGTGCGTACCCTGCTGATCTAGAGCAACAAATTTGCGTCCTCGCTGCTCAGTACGGTGCAGACCAAGAGCTGGAAGCGTGCTGTGCGTTGATAGACGACTGGGGTCTTGAGGAATCTGATCTTCGCCACACTCGCCGCCCCATGCCGCAGAGCTTGAAGGAGCAGGCGCTGGCCCTGATCGACGACTGTACTGATCCTGAAGGCGACTACCTAGACGACAACGCTTTGTCCATCATCCGCCGTGCACTGGAGCAACTCGATGACTGAACGCAATTTTGAAAAAGAACTCAACCATTACATCTATAATGACCCAGAGTATGGTGAAGACATTGAGAATATTGACTATCGTTCCTTGATTTGTATTATCACCGAGTTATGTGATAGAATTGAACAACTGGAAAAAGACAACGAACTTCTGAAATCTTATGCTATTGACCGAACATCCAGCAAACAATTGGGAGTGGGAAGACACTGCTGAAGTCGCATTTCAGGAGTGGTTTAATGATGACTATGGGAGTCCTTATTCCCTTCGTTCAGAGTGGTTCTTTGGTGATTGTAAAGTACAAGACGAGAACACATTAAAAGATCTGATGTACAAGTGGTTGCACTCAGCCTTCTTGACGGGTTATAATACTGGGAGATGTGCCAAGACCAATGACTGAAGACATTCAACAACCAAATGGTGATTTTTTAAAAAACTATCCAGATGTCACTCGTGTTGAAGTAATTACCAGTGAAGGAAGAGAGTTTGTTCGTTATGAATGCTCTAATGTTCAGGTAAGCCTTCAGGATGATGGACAAACAATTAAAGTATTTCTCTTTACGACTTATGAATAATGATATGCCTTGGGTTAATCTGACTCAAGAAGAAGTGAATGACTTGAGAAACAAGAAGTTTGAACTCACACAATACGGCAAACAAAAACTTCGTAAGATGATGAACGACAATCCTACTATTGACGAAATGATTGATGAGGAAGCACGAAGAGAGAGAAGTAATCGTATCCTTGAACGATATAATCACTTCTACACTCTTGAGTGTTCTGGTCTTGCTCATGGCACACCTATCACGCCTGAGTTTCAACAGGCAATGGCATTAGAGTGTATGTTGGATGCCCTGAGGTGTGAGAACCTTAATCACGAATTTGATATGGTTCCAACTGCTGATATTAATGATTTGATTGAACGACTTTATCAACAAGGAAAAGATTATCTTGAACGAGTAAGGACATTCCAAGAAGAGGTACAAAAATGACTGAAGATGATAAAGCATTTCTCAAAGAGTTTCTTCAGCGTAGTGGTGTTGTTGGTATTGTTGTAGGACTGTTCATTCTATTCATAGCTTTTCTGTCATACAAACAGGACCCACCAATTGAATCACAGTCCACCAAAGTGGTTGGAGAATACAAAGGATGTGATATAGTAAGATGGAACTCACACGAGTTTGCTGAATACAAGTACTTTCTTTATTGCGAGGACAAATGACTATTCCTAATTTCAAATCCCAAGAAGACTGGGAAGCATTCGCCAGTATGTTTGATGCACGTTGGCATTGCAAGAAAGCATTGCTAGAGCGTGTCAAAGATGATCTCTATCCCAAATATAAGTGGGAAGAACTCACTGCAGGAGTACTTGAAGTCATCAATGACATCACACAATCTCTGTTGTATGATGCAGAGTTTGAATTTGAGCAAAAGTATCCTGAATACAAACGTGATATGGATGATATCTTCATCCCACGTCCTTCATTTAGACAGGAAGTAGAAGAGGCATTACTAGCAGCAAACCAGAAGTTCTGGAACAATGCCAATGAACCCCATGAGTGCCCTCCATGTGACACACTAGCATGTGAAACGTTCCTTGGTGACCATGAGGGATGACTGTGCCAATCGACTGACTGACCACAGCAGCTGTCAGTGGCACGGTGCTGCCCTTATAATATGAAGGTAATCAAGGGAGCACACCCATGACCACCACCTTCTCTGACTACGCTGCCCAACAAGATGCTCGCAACACTCTTGAACTGAATGTTCGTAAGTGGTGCCTGATGCTGATTGATGCACTCAAGGATAACTATCGTGAGTATGCTATCCGTGGTCACAAGCGTTCCATGAATCGTGATGACATTACTAGCAGTGGTGTTGACTATCACAATCGTTGCATCGAAGAACTGAACAATGGCATCATGCCCATTGACTTTGAGATTGAGAGTGGTCGTAAGTATCACAAAATCATCTTTGTTGATGGTGGTGCATCTCGTTCTGTCCATGCATTTGTGGATAAGAAGACTGGTGAAGTTTACAAATCTGCATCATGGCGAGCACCTGCCAAGGGTGTACGCTATGATATGCGTCTGATCGAACAGCGTGAGCAAATGTTTGCCACCTGTGACTGGTCAGGCGGTTACCTTTACGTTAAGTGATTACCATGAGCAATTTCACTATTGAACAACTGAATAAAGACAATTTGGCATCATCTATCAATGTTGGTAACTATTTGCGTAGTGCCAGCATTGAGATGGAACTGGCAGATCTGCTTCGATCCTATAGTGTTGATGACCATGTGATTGAACACTGCTGTAATGTTGTGGTTGATCACTTTGCTACTGCCATGTTCCTTGAAGATACGAATGGCAATTGACCAATTCCAAGACTGTCACAGAGGCACTCCGCAAGGGG
>Ga0255751_10000660_pt1 | contig 32427 bp, 39 predicted proteins | sample 071ome_20_FD_179951 | JGI IMG/M metagenome (GOLD analysis project Ga0255751, IMG submission 179951) | Coastal salt marsh microbial communities from the Groves Creek Marsh, Skidaway Island, Georgia - 071412BT metaG (version 2) | ecosystem: Environmental > Aquatic > Marine > Intertidal zone >... | reverse complement strand
GAATCTTATCGCTCCATTCATGTCACCATAATAAGTGATGAACCTTGTACCTTCTGCACCAATGGTTCTTGTGTCTGCACTACTTGCCAAGATGTCACCACTGACAGTGACTTGACCAACTTCAATGGTGTTGGTGGTTGTGTTTCCGTTGGTGGTCACGTCATCGAGGGTTGGACTTAAACTTGCACCAATAGCAGTATCAATCCCACTTAGATGACCATCAATGTTGGCATTGGTCGCTGTGTAGTTCACCGCTGTGTGGTCGGCTGCCAAGTCATCACCACTAAGAACAACAGCACCTGTGTTTCCGTTAACGCTTGTAACTTGGTCAGTATTATCAATCTTGTCAATCTTGCTGTTGGTGATAGTTCCACCCATGTCTTCATTGACAAGCAAGTGATCTCCCACCGCCCAAGTTTGACCATAGATTGTGCCAGCTGTGTCAATGACATAGAAGTCACCTTTTTCAGCGTTGCTTATGTCAGGTGTGCCAGCTGTAGCATTGAAAGCACCTTGATAAGTCAAGCCGCCTGTGATGTCTAAATCAGCAAAACTTAAATTACCTGCACCATCAGTTTTTAAGTATTGATTGGTTGAACCATCTGCACTTGGTAGCGTGTACTCTGTACCAACGGTTACACCACCAACTGTGATTGCGTTGGTAGTTGTAGCACCTCTTGAAGTAACATCATCAAGGTTGTCTGTACCTGCTCCACCGCCAGCACTCGAAAAGGTATCTAATTTAATCGCCATGAATCACCACCTTATTTATTGAAGCCAGCAACAAGGACAACACTGTCACCTGTAGCACCTTTGGCATAAGCAATCGAAGTCACACTTGCACCATCTTGAAGGGCTTGCACGTCAACTTCAAAACGACCAAAGACAGGTATTACCCCATCAGTGTTGGTCTTTCCATCACCTGCTCCACTTGCTTCTCTTAGCTTCAAATAACTAAGAGTGGAAGTCGATGAACTGATTAAGGCCACAAAAGCAAATTGCAATCCATCAGCAAGTTGTGTTCCTGTGGTTGCATCATAGAACTCATTGCTTGTTAGTGTGTGCCAATCGGTATCGCTTACGCTTGAAGCATTGTAAGACCCGATTACTTGACCTGCTGAGACAGGGTTTGAAACACCTAGTTTATTTCCCATTGTTTTGAACCTCGCTTGATTGTTGAACGTTTATTTGTGGTGACCTCTTAGTCATTACATTAGCACCTGCATAAATGAAAAACAAAGTATCAATAAGACCCAAGACTTCACCATGTGCTTTGTCGAGTAGTGCCAATAGTAGACAGCTTGCAAGGGTAGCATAGAAGGCTGTCACCTTCCTCCCTCCCATCTTGTCCTTGAACTGTAGTTCTGTTTTTTCTTGGTCGGTCATTCGTTAAAGTCCTCTCCAAGCAATCTGTAAACATGTGCAATCTTATCCAAGGTTCTTTCTTGCTTGATGACACCTTCACCATAAGTTCCATCACCAAGCGTTCCTTTAGCGTTCCCTTCAATCGTGTTGATATAGCCTTCATTAATATTGCTTGTATCAACACACAAGGTAATATGATCCCCTTGGACTGAACGCTTACTTGTATAAATAACCACAATATCACCAGGCTGCACCTTCATTGGATCAATACGTCTTGAAGTGTTGGACCATGCTTTGTACATACGATAACAGGAAGGAAATATCTTGGTTCTTATGGGTTGCTTAACATCAGTGTAACACCAAGAAGCGAAAGCACCACACCAAGCAAACTGACCGTTGCGAGTATAGTTTTCTTCCCAAGACCACTTAAGGCCATGACTGCTTTTGATATAAAGGTCAATACGTTCACCGCTTGAAGGGTCTTTGACTACAAGTTCCCATTCTTTGTGTGCTCGGTTGATTGCTTCCCTTGCATGCTCGTTTGCATGTGGTGCAGTAAATTGGTTGAAGGCCACAGGTGGCAAGTCATCAAGGTCAATGTTCAGTTGGTTGATTGCCCTTTGCTGTCTTCTAAGGTCTTCGTTTAATGATTCAATCTTGGCTTCAAGTTCGGCTTTGGTAGGCATCTTATGAATACTCCTGTGCTGGTACTGTTGAGTTGATTAAGTTTGCACTGTTTGCAAGGTAAGCATCACTTTGGTGGGTGGTGCTTGCATTGGCGTAAGTAGTGGGTTCAAGTGTTCCTTCTGTGGTGGTGATACCATGGGAAGTGGTGAAGGTGATAATGTTGCCACTGATGGAATCAATCTCTAGTCCTGTGATAGCAGCATCGTGATTGCCATTAGGCAAATAGTCCACAACATCACCAACTGCAAAGAAGTTAACATCTGCACTGTCCGTTCTACTGTAGTCGTTAGCCTTGACTTCAACCTTGGTTGTGCTTGTGATTGTGCTTACTGTGGCAGTAGCGTTCCAAGCTACAGGGGAAAGTCCTGTGGTCAATATCTCAAGAGTGCAACCTTCACCCATTAATTCTTGGTTAATGCTTCGTATCATTCCCACACCATTGGTGACTCCATAGCTATCTGAATAGCCACGAAGATGAGGACTGTTCACAGCTATGTAAGAACCAACATCAAGGAAGATACTTGGACCGCTGCCAATAGCCCCTCGCCAAAGCCTTAAGGGATTGGATAGAATATTGAATATTCTGTTAGACGTGGGAAGGAAACGTGCAAACCTATCACCTGCAAAACGACCAACATCATTGGAAGAGACACCAGGCAAAGACAAGGTAATCTTGGAGCTTTCACCGCCAAAACGGTTGATCGCTTCTTGGTTATTGAAAACTACTTCACTTAGAAACTTATCTTCTGCTGGGTCATAATCGAACTCATATTTAATCTGAGTGACTATATCATCATAAATATCCCAATGTGGTGGTTCATCTGCAAGCCAATCACCATTGGCAATAGTAGCGGACACATCAACCAATCTTTCTTGGCCAATGGCTTGAAGAGTGATCTTACTTCTTCCTGTGGTTTCGTCTCGCTTCATAATGAGCACAGCACCAACCAACTTAAGAAGACTCTCAAAGATGTCTCTCAAGTTCGTGCCATCACCTGCGAACCTATTGGTGAGTGAGAAAGGACAACTTGAACCAATAGCCAAGAATGATTCTTCATCAATATCTGTACTGTTGATATTGAAGCCAATGGCTAAGGTGTCATAAGTGCCATTAATTTGGCCACCTCCACCACTTTCAAGCAATCTTAAAAGGATAGTTCCAACATCTTCCCTTATTAAAGATGAACCTCTAAACAGCAAGGTTCTTTCCTTGTCGGTCCAATCTCCAAAGCTCACTTGTTGGGTAAAGTCGTTTTCACTACTTATATGGATAAGTACACCAACATCTGTTCCACCAAAGGTGGCTGTGGTCTCATGGCTTGCTTTGAAAGACTGCCGCTTTATGCTGTCGCTTGTTCGGTCATAGTATGACACAATAATGTCATAGCTAACACCAGCTGTTTCTGAAGTAGGAAGACCAAGACTGTTTTCAACCAAGATGGCTGATTCATATAATTGATAGTAGGCCTTTGCAATATCCCTCACAGGTAATATTGAGCCACTATCTTCAATCCTCCAAAGCCTTGCTATCTTATAATAGCCAATATCGCCTTGGGTTGGTGAATCCAAATAGGGGTCTTCACCTTGTCCAATGTCTATGGGGTAGCTTAACCTTGATAGGTCATCGAGCATGTAGTTTGTTCCATTGGCCGACCAAGCCCAAGGAAAGCGGCTACTTTGTGATTCAGCGCTGCTTGTTTGCCATTGCTCGTAAGGTGTTCTGTGTGTCCATAAGGTGACTGTAGCAATGAAAGGTGAGCTACTCAACTTGGTGGCTCTTATTTGGTTTTCAGCATTAATTCTCCACTTTGCCACACCACCGCTTAAACCTGTGACTGAGCTAGGCCCTTCACTTTCAAGAGTATCATTTATGACATTAGGCCACCGCTTCACTTCTGCACTTCCAAGTTCATGCTGCTTAATCTCAGTACTTGAAGAGACTGTGAATGTTTCTGTGGCTGTGATTTCACCAGCTGTTAAAGCGTTGCCCGGTGTGCTGTCTGCATTAATGACATAGCCAGGAAGGCTAAGGCTAAAGGCTGTCGCTGTTGGGAATACACCATCTGTTTCTGTTCTGCTATCTGTCAACCTTGTCAACTTTGGATAACGTGGGTGTTCATGTCTATAATCATCAAGGTCTGGCCCTCCTGGCAAGGTAGGGTCAAAGTCATCAAGTATATGTTGATAGCCTTGTATTTGGTCAACTGTCACTTGGAAGGTGTTGGCTGTTATGCTTGCACTAGTGTCAACATAAAGTCTTATGGGGTCAAAGCTAGAATCATGTGACCGACCAAGGGCATATTCTAAAGCACTTCCATTAATACCGTCATAGTAGTGGTAGTCTTGAAGCAACTGTGTTTGGTTGATCTTGTCTGTTAGGTCAGTATCAATCAAGGCTGTCAATGGAACGATTGATAAAGAGATAGTATCACCTTCTTCAATGTTCGGGCTTTGCTCGATGAACCCATTTACAATCTCCACATAATCACTTGTTGATCCATCTGCATACCTATGAGCACAAAACAGTTTAGCCCTTCGACCTCTAAAGGTGGTGATCTCTGTTGTAAGTTCGGGAACAAAAGAACCTTCAAGGCTTATGCTGTGGTTTTGTGGTGTGGTGTTTCCTTGTCCTCTTGTCACTGTCACTGTGTTAGTGGTTGCACTACTTGCTCTCACAGTCTCTGAACCAATATGAAGCAACCTTGGATAAGTCAGACTTGTTAAGTTGGTATCAACTTCAAAGGTGGTGGTGGTTCGGTCTGCATCATTTGTTAACTGTGCCCTAGTGCCTGCACTTCTTGCACCACATCGACCAAAGATAATGCCAGGATCACCAAGGCCAGCCTTCTTATCAATCTGCAAAGTGATGGATAGTGCACCATATTGGGCTACCCCTCCACTTGGGTCTATGCTTGCACTAAAAGCACCAACTGACACAATCCCTTCTTGGTCAATGTAATCAATCGAGCTTGTTATAGTTGAATCAAGATTGCTTGAACTTGGTGGTGTATTGCTGTGATAACGGTATTCAAGGCCACTGACTTGAAGGGCAAAGACTCGCCTACCATGTGAGCTTGAGACTGTCATACTGTCACCTCTGGTATTAATACATCATAAATATGGACACTATAGGGAAGCAAGTTTTGACTTTCCACCACCACATTCAACAAACTACCCCTATGAGCTAAAGGCACATACAAAGGCCTTGGTGGTTCGGGACTTGTGTTAGTTGGTGCGGGTATGAGCTCACAACCTGTGAAGGCTTCTTGTAGATTGTCTCTTTCATGTGCAAGGTCAATACCAGCTTGGAACTTGCACCCATAATCGAGAACCGCACCTGTGTAGCTATTCGCAAAGGTAGCCCTTAAGCTGAATTGCAAGTATGGACCAAAGCTGTAATTACCTGCCTTATAATAAGCGATAACTGCCAAGTGTGTTGAAAGTGGTGTGGATTGATAAAGCAAGTTCCATGTAGTGGTGGATAGCTTCAAGGTGGTGTTGGTGTTGGTCGCTCCACCAATAGCACTTGGTACTTCTTGGCCTATGTGGTAATGGGCTTCACCAAGAAACTTGCAATTAGAAAGCTGTGCAAGGCCATTGGCTAACTGTCCAACTGTACCACCAAAAACAAGTTGGTTGTTATAACAAGAATCAATAGAAGGCAATTTTGCAAAGCCTGTGGGGATAAGCATTATTAAACTCCTATGATGGATATTGCGCTAATATACATATCACTTGAAACACGATTGTTAAAGTTTAGCAGATTGTTACCATTGGTTTCTGTGTTCTCAACTCCGACACGATACATAGACAAGTTAAACTCATTGCTTAGTGGTGATTCATCAAGCCTTAATGTCACCCCAAAGCTATTCCACCCATTGGTGGCAGGTGTTAGCCTATGGCCAAAGATGTCAAAGCTAGTGCCTGAGCTATGGTTGACAATCTTTAAGAATATATCCACATCAAGGTTGACTTGGTTCATGCCAGCAAACAAGGCAGCTTTAGAGAACATGACTTCAACATCTGCTATTCCAAGCCCCTTAGCAGGACTCACCAAAGAACTGAATCTTTCTGCACCCGACCAATTAAGCAAGGTTCTTCCTCTCTTCCTAAGCACTTCGATATTCTCTATTGTTTGCACTCCGAACCTTGCAGGCAAAGGAAAGTCTTGGCCTAGTCTGCTTATCCCTTGGGGAATAAATGAATCACTACCTTGACCAAGTGGTGAAGTATTCAGTGGTGAAGTCAATGGTGACCACCTACCTGCAACATTGGAGATTTCCACAATGCTACCCGAACCACTTAGAGCTGTTACATTCAATCGACAAATGCAATAAAGCTCTGTCTCTGTTCCTGTGACACTGACAGTTAATTCTTCAAAAACTGAAGCATACCTTGAGCCATCTGTGATGGTGGTGCTTGCGTTGTAAGAGTTGCCCGAAATAGGGAACTTGATTTCACATTGAACGCTTGAACCTGACTTGGTAGTAAAGCAAGCCACTCTGAACTTGAAAGTGTTGTGAAGGTTGGAAGGTCTTGGGATATACCATTCGCAAATATCACCACTTGAAGCATTATCGATATATAAAACACCAGCATCCCAACATTGGTTGACTACATCACCTGTTCCACCATAGGCAAAGCAATAATTTTGCAAGTCTCCAAGCCTTGCGGCTTCCGTTGTTCTTATTGTTTGGCTTGCTGATACTCGCCCCGAATCAACAAGTGTTGGTGTGCTTGTAAAGGTGTTGCTCATAAGTGTTCAATCTCCATGGAAACAGGAACACGTCTTTGAAGTCTTGATGGATAAGCAAGGTCATATTCTGCAGTCAAAAGACTTGCTCTTATCCTTCCAAACTCACCATTGTCTTCTGAAGTGTAAAGAAGGTCATACGCTTCTTGACTTCCTACCACTTGAGCAGTCCTCAATGCTCGCCTACTATCCCCCCAACATTGGTAAAAGTTGATTCTTTCACCTGGCCCGACCAATGGCAAAAACCTATTTGTAAAGTGTCTATAGTCATCACTTTGGTCAAGTAGTGCATCAAGGTCAAAGAGCAATATAGAAGTAACGTAAGAACCAACAAAGTTTGTGACATAACCACCACCAATTTTTCTTCTGCTCTGTCCAACATTCTGAACTTGAAGGTGGTGTGATTGGTAAGGTCTTGATGGTAATAAGGCCCCACTGTTCTTGTGGGTTGAAGTCAATCTGCTGTAACTTCCACTTGTCGTGGTTGTTTCGTTCCCTGTGAATCCAAGTAGGTCTCTTATGGTTGTGTTGCTCCATGTGATAGCACCTGCACTTGTTGGATAAAAGCAATGAGTAAAACCATTGTCATCTATTGACCAATAAATATCACTTGTTGATTGTGCTGCATTGTCAAGCTCGGTAAGGCTTTGAAGACTGAAGTCATCAAGATCACCTTCTGTTAACCTTAAAAAGGTGGTGATGTCTTGAACATCAGGCACGTTGTTGGGGAAGTTGAAAGTGCCAGCACCGCCCACTTCATCTATTCTGTAAAAGGTGTCCTCGAGGGCAGCAAGGCCACGCTGCCAATCATTTGGTGCTATCACTTCCCAATTTGCACCTGTCGCTGTGGCTGTCAAGGTTGCATTGCCAAAGCCCATTGGATCACTTGATCCCAAAGGCACTAAGTCGAACTTTGTATCTGAAGTAATGACCACCTTGTCATTCTCGTTGATGGTGATCGACCAAGAAGAAGTAAGCCCAAAGGTGGAATCCGTTTGCAGTTGTCTAGTTCCATTCACTGAAGTGTTACTCTCTCTGTTATTGAGAAAGAAAAGCACGTCTTCATAGATACCTTGGCCACTGCTAAAGGTGGGCATATTCACCGCACCGCCTGGCCTTGTGAAAAGTTCAACACTTGATAGGCTTCTCATATCCCAAGAAGTAAGTAAGCCAAATTGTGGAGCTGGGTTATTTAATGGCATTAGAATTGTCTCCTTGGTGCACCACGTCTTCTTGTATTCTGCAAGTTTGTGATTCTATCTGCAAGTGCTTGTTCGGCTGCTCTCTGTGTATCATATATCACAGCACCACCAAAGTTGATATTGAATACCATGGCTTGCGTGTCTGCTTGTTCTCTTTGTGGTGTTGGTGCTGTCTGTGGTGTTCCTGTTGGTGAAGCTGAACCTGCACCACCACTTCCACCGCTAGTACCTCCACCAAGTGCTTTGCCTGCAAGTCCTGCAGTGGCAGCTGCTCCTGCAAATAAGCCAGCGGCTGCAAAGTGATTTGTAGCAAGTGCAGGATTAGTGAATAAAGCGGCTGTTCCTTTTGCTGTCTCCATGAGACTTTCAACCGCTGCCTGCCTACCAAGTGCAATCAACATTTGGCCAACACTTTCTTGGAAGCTCTCACCAAATAGCAAAGAATTATAGGCTGCTTCTGCAAGGCCAGCACCATATTGATTGGTGAACTCTCCAACTTTTTGAATCTGTGAATCAATGGAAGCATTGATTATCTCTTCACGCTCTATTGCTTGCCTTCTTTGAAGCTCAGTTATTTGGTCTTGTGTATATTCATTAAGTGCTATCTCTTTGTTATATCTCAGTTCAAGCTGTGCAAGTTGTCTCTCTGTCTCGTCTTCAATCCGTTGGCTGTTAAATTCCATGGTTGAATAAATAAAGGCTTGCCTTTGTTCAGCAAGTCTTGCCTGGTTTTCAGCTTCAAGTCTTGCTTGCTCTTGCATATCTGCTTCAAGTCTTGCTTGCTGCTCTTGTTGCAATCTTTGAAGGTCATTTTGATACTTCATTTCAATGATTAACTTCTTATTAGCATTATCACCAACAAGTTTTAAGCTGTCATCATATTGCAATTTGAGAAGGTCTGCTTCTGCAATCCCATCAAGCCTTAGTTGCTCATAACCAAGTTGTCTGATTTGGGCTTCTTCGGCTTGTCTTTGTCTTGCCATTGCTTGGGCCTTGGCATTGGCCGCAGCTCTTTGGGCTTGTCTCCTTGCCCTTGCTTTTTCTTCTTCTGCTTGCTCTTTTTCCCTTGCTGCCTTTCTTATGTCCTCAACTTCTTTAAGGCCCCTGGCTTCGATGATCCTTCTTGCTTTTCCACTTTCTTCAAGTGACTTGACTTCACCTTTTAATCTTTCATCGAGTGTTTTTAAGAACTCTTTATTTTCCTTGTTTCGCTCAAGGTCAAGTTCAAGAATGGCCTTCTTTTGTTTTTGAACAGCATCGAAGACCTTGGCTTGCTCTTCTGTCTTGATAGTTTCTGCTTCAAGAAGTCTAATTGTATCAAGTCTTGTTTGGTTTTCTTTTATCCTTGCAAGTCTCGCTTCATTGCTGGTCTCTTCAAGCTCTTTCTCTTGTTTGGCCGCTTCGCTCAGTTTCTTATTGGCTTCAAGTTGTGTGGGTAGAATCTTATCTAAAGATTGATTCAAGGCTCTGTTTGCTTCAACAAGTCGCTCTCTTGACTCCGTTAAGTCATCAGTCCACCCAATGGCCTGCAATAGAACATCACCAATGTTTCCTTCATTGTAAACCTTTTGAGCATGATTAAGGCCTTCTTGTGCTTCGGTTAGTTCAGCATATTTTGGGGTTAGTTTTTCAATCCTCTTTTGTACTGCTTCTTTGGCAAGCTGTGCTTCAAGGGTAGCCCTTGAGAATCGCCTTAGCTCTTCAGTGGTAAGGATTACACCTTTTTCTGCTAGTGCTTCCAACTTGCTTTGAAGGTCACTTGCTGCCGCTGCCATTGCTTCGGCTCGGTCTTCTGCTTCTTGTGCTGCCCCACTGATATTTAAGAAGGTCTCATATAAAGCATAGCCAGCGGCTGCCACTGCTCCAATAGGACCAATCAAGGCCATGAAGCCTTGGCCACTTGTTGAAAGTGCTGTGCTTAAACCTCTTACTGAGCTTGCAATGTCTTTGACATTGGTTGTGATATTGCCAAGACCTTCACCAAGTTTTTCATTGTCCTTGGCGAATCGGTCGGCCATCTTTTTGGAAGTCTCGCCAATCTCTTTAAAACCATCAACTGCTTTTTCTGCACCTGTTAAGACTAGTTCAATCTCTACTTCATTGGTTGCCATGTCTTGACTCCTTCATTGACCGTTCCTGTGCTCTGTAAATTGCTTCTTCTGTATTAGAGTGTAAAACATCTATTGCTTCAAGTAGAGCACAACTTGGCCTTGGGTATGTTTCGCTTATCTTAATCAAGCCTGCTCTGTGCCTATGGTATGCTTGAATAATTGATGAAAGTCTATTGGCACTAGCAACAGGACAAGACCTAATCTTTAAATCAGAATAGTCTTCACCACAATCTGGGGCTACTCGATAACCAGGCACAAAGCCCCCTTCTTCGTCTTGCTGTAAAAGTGGAAGGCCTTGCTTGAATGGTCCTCCACAATTCCCACGAAGTTCTCTTAATCCCTTCTTTGCTCTGCATTGGTCACAAGACCAAGCTCGCCCCTTCGAGTGACCAAGCCACACCGAAGAGGCCATGGCTATTTTCCCTCAATGCCTAACAGGCTTATTCTTTGAATATGTGCAACAAGTTCACTTATTGCCCTTACTCTAAAGCTGTCAGGCCTTATGGCTTGTACTTGCTCAAGGCTTGCTTCTTCACCATCAATAGAGAGAAGGCTTGCTTTTATCATTTCAAGGTAGACTCTTGACAAGTAGGCTTCATATCCTGCCATGGCTTCACGCTCATCATCTGTTAAAGCATGATGCCATCTAGCCCTCTCTGAAGGGTCAACAGGAGCTTCGACCCAAAGCAAGCGACCAAGTTCACTTCTTGAATATGCACCAGCTTGAACTTCTGCATGTTCTCTTTCACTTGGTGAAAGTGCTTTGATGGTGAACTTGGTTGCACCTTCCACACTGCCAAGGTCTTCAAGTTTACCGCTTGATAGATAGGTTTTCTTTTGTTCATCACTCGCTTCAAGTGCTTTGTCGCAAGTTATCACAATGTCAATAGTTTGGTCTTCACTAGTCAAAAAGGTTAAAGCCATTTTAGATTCCAAGTCCTAGTCTAAATGGTGAATTGCCAGCGTTATCTTCATAGCTGAGTGTGGAGAAGTCGCCAGCATAACGTGATTGAACGTAAGTTAATTGCTGTCTGACAATATCGTTACCACTTACGTCATAAACAGAAGGATCAACTGTAAGCATACCTGCAGGCAACATAATTGCACAGCCTTGTCCATCACCTTGTGGACCTGTGCCAACTAAGACTTGTCTTACAGTTCGGTTGAAGAAGTCATTTGCTATGGTGGTGTTGACACTTGACAAGGTCAAAGATAGTTCAACTTGAACATCACTTATTTCCATGTCAGACATTGCAAGAACACTATTGCTGTGACCCATAGGGGTTAAGGTGTTGGTATAGGTCAAACTAAAGTCTTCACAATCAAGTGCAGTTCTTCCAAGTTTATCTCCCACACTTGCATTGGTTAGGCTTGAAGGTGCTGTTGAAGAAACGACCACATAAGCACCTCTAAACAAAGGTGCTGCACCGCTATTATAAGAAGGTTCAACAGGACCGCTTGCACTTCCATGGTCATCTGTAATGAAAGCACTTTGGAAGGTGAACTCAGCCATTAAGCGACCATTGTCAAGAGTAATGTTCATGCTTTCCATAACACAACCATAAGCATAAGAAAGGAAGTCCACACCTTCAATCTTAAAGGCGACGCTTGCTTCATAGTCTCCTGTGTTGGTTCGGCTTGGTGTGTACCAAGTCTGTAGGCCACGAATAGCAGTATATGAACTTGTTGAAAGTGCAGGTGAGATAGTCACATCACTGCTTGCATCTGCATTGTCTGTGATTGCTGAATATTCAGCACGACCATTAATAGTTGAACTTATCAAAGTGCCAATATCAGCAATAGCGGGCGCACTTGTTGGTGTATAGGTGTTAGCATCAACCGCTGTGACTGTGTCAGTCGCTACACTTGGAATCTTGGTTTTAAGGCCAGCACCAAGAAGATAACCAAGATAGTTGGTTGAATAGTCGCTTGAAGCTGTACCAATGGTGGTAAGGTCAACACGACAAACAACTTGACCTGTTCTTCTTCTTACTCTTGCCCCACCGCTCCACACTGTGTCGGGTTCACTTGGTACATTGTAAGAACCATCTCTTGCATCATTTCTTTCACTGACCACAGGCTCACCTGGCACGATGATGGGGTCACGTTCGCAAGGAATTGAAATGAAGGTAAGTCCTGAAGCTGAAGGAATACCTGTTGTGGGATCGAGTGAACCAAACAGTGATTCAACTGCAATGCTTAAACTTCTGTGTGTTACTGCCATTGTTTAATTCTCCAAATAAAGAAGATCAAAAGGAAGAACCAAGATATAGGCAAAGCGGTCACCTTGGTTATCAAGAATAGTTGTAAGTGTAGCATCAAGGGGAATTAAAGAAACAATCCCTGTTGAAGCAAGATTATATTGTGGACCTTTTAAGGTGTCGATTAAATCAGCTACGTCTTCATTAATAAGACGAAGCAAGAAGCCTTGGTCATGTGGTACATCATAACGAACTCGACAATTTACCCTTGCTCTTTTTCGACCACTAAGACCAGCCATGCCATCGTCTTTGGCAAGTCCATCAATGGCAAGCTCAAAGTATCTTGTACTATTTGGTCGATCTTCCAAAGACGCTGTGAAGCCTGTGCCACGATTAATGGCAACAAAGCCATGGTGTGAATCTGTCTTTGGGTCAATGTTCTCAACCATATCTTCTAAGAATTCAAGTGCTGCAAATATGCCTTGGCTCATTGTAATTTCCTTTTAAGATCAAGTTCAACAGCCTTGACAATCATTTCAACTTCACCATCAGTCAAGCCAATAAATTCACGTTCTCGATTAACATCATAACCATATTGAGCTTGATTAGTTAAGCCAATCTTGAATCCATGGTCAGTGGCTTCTTTCACTATGAAGTTGTTTAGCATGTTGCCACTAAGTACAAGGTCAACTTCTGCACTTTCACCACCTTGACCACGTCTTCTTGATTCATGCTTATATTGAGCATATCCTTTTTCATAGTAAACACTATCACCTGACTTGGAAGGTCTGCCACCTTTGGGCTTAAGTTTTGCACCTTGCTTTTTCACATATATTGGATTGGTAGAGTAGTCTTCAAATGGTTGTCCATTTGCATCAATCCCCTTGCCTGTTCTTATCTTGATTTGTGCAAGTGTATTTGATCCAAGAATAGCACTGTCTTGTTGTGTCCATAGGTTGCTTGGAAAGTTGAACTTATACTTAACAGGCATGACTAGTGCCTCATTCCACGTTTCGGAGTAAAGAAAGAATCATTTGCTGATTTGCTGTAAGTTCTCCAACTTGCTCTAAAGTCAGTTGGTCCACCACCTTTTCTCGATAAGACCTCTTCACCACTATCAACCAACCCATCTCCATCAAGGTCAAGTGATATAGTGGCTAAAGCCTTATCAATTAATTCTTCACACCTTGCTTTCATCATGCTGGCAGCATCAAACTGTAAGGCTTGCTCATATATCCTTGAAGCTGCACAATAAGCATGTGCAAGTTTAAAGGACTCTGGGTTGAAGACTTCATCTTCTGTGATGTCATCTGCTCTTAAGTGGTTTCTAATGACTAAGATGATTTCCTCAAGGCTTGCCTTAATTTGTGGTTCAAAACTGCTTTGTCTTCTTGGCACCATGTCCGCAAGGTTTGCAAAAGTTCTTACTAGTTCGTCATGGTCAAGACCTGTGTCAAATGGTCGATTAGTGACCTTGATGATACCTTTTTCAGTCTTGCCTTGGGTCTGACTTCCAAGGTTGGAAGTATAGCCTATTGTATAGGGGTAATAGCCAGGTGTGTCTGTGACTTGTGCAGTTGTTACCGTTCCATAGTACATGGCGAATTCAAGACTACCACTAGTTGATAAGTCCACTTCTCTTGGTAGTGGTTCGGCCAATATCGCTGTGGTATCAACTATCCTTGAAATAGCTACTGAAAAGTAAGTGTCTCCATTGGTCACAAAGAAGGCCTTAACTTGGTCAGCTTGCAAGGCTGTTGCACTTGCTGAAAGTGTCAATGTTCTTCGGTCGCTTGCAATGGCTGTCACCGTTAAGGCTGTCCTGCTTTGGGTCAAGGCCACTGTCACAGGTGTGCTTGTAGCATACACTTTTAAGGTCACACTACCTGTGATGGGTGTTGGTGCGTTCCATTCAAAAAGTAAGTCTGTATCTGTAGCAACCTTAATCATGGCTATCACCTTTGTGCTTTATTGTTTGCTTGATTGATATTTGTATTGGTCGCAAGGGGTAGTTTAGCAGCTTCAATGAAACCTTCACTGACAGGTGACCAACTATGGCGGCAATTATATCCACCGCAATATACTAGCACACCAAGCCCTTGACCATTGTCAAGTTTTCTCATTTGCTCCTTGGTAACTACCAAGCCAATGAGTTCACGACAAAAAGGTCTTGTTATACCGTCTTTGGGGCCTGTGTAAAGGTAGTGGTCAAGTCCTGCGTCTTCTGCAACAAAGGCAGTTATTGAACGACCAAAGGAAGATATTTGCGTCTTGACTTCTGTTAGCTGCCTACCCATTGCGCTTTCAAGTTGTATTTGGAGATTGCTTGCTATGATTTCAGCTGGTACTTCCAAGATTGCATCTTGTAGACCTCTAGCAATACTTTTCTTAACAGGTGGTAAGATCACGTCTTCAAATACTTGTTTGGCAGTCATGGCTTGGATTGCTTGCATGTTTGAAGCAATGTTTGAAAAGTCAACATCTGTCCTTATCGCCAATATGCCTTTTTGAACAGCCTGCCTTATTAAGTCAGTTTGTTCAATGAATTCATCAACAGCAAGGCCAAGACCATTTTCAAGAATGAACTGCATAAGCTGTTCATCAGTATAGTTCATTATGGTTTCGACTCTTGCGGTCTTAATTGCTATTTCCATAGCCTTGGAAATATCCAAAGCCCCTTGCTTCAAGGACTTAGCAAAAGCCTGTTCAGCCTTTACTTCTGCCTTGAGCTGGTCACGTCTTGCCCTTGTCAATGTGGCCATTGGACCTGACTGACTTTTTGCCTGTCTTGTCAAGTCCTCTATTGCTTCCTTATCAGCGTCATTCTCAGCGAGTAAGGATATTTGTTGGCCACATGTACAAAGCATCTTTCACCTTATAGACAGTCAGTGATGATACGACCAAGGGTTGAATCTACAGCGTGGAAAGAGTTAACCTCTTCACCCCAAACATAACGACGTGTTTTGTCTAGGCTGTCATACTGACCGCTTACCATATCAGAAAAAGCAAGATTAAGAGCAGCAACAGGCATACCCTTCACGTTACCACTCTTTTGAACGATAGCATCAGAACCACGAAGAATACCCATAAACAAGCTGTCACCTGTCCAAATGTAGCTTTCTGAAGAAGTAGCACCTGGCACTGCAGTATCTTGACGAGCTTGACCAACATAGATGTTTGGAATACCAAGGACATCACGAAGCACAGCAATAACAGCTTCATCATTCAAGATGCGATTACCACTAGCGATACCTGCAGTCGAATCACCAACATAACCACGGACTTCTGGATTTCGTGCAAGCTCTCTGAAGAGTTGACGACCAAAGATTAAGGTATCAGGATTGATTCCATGTGCTGCCTCAAAAACAGTGTCCTTAAGCTCATGGAGATAACTAAGACCTTCAGCACCTGCAGCATTGAACTTGCCACCAAATTCAGCTGTTGAATTGTTGTTGTTGAAGTTGCTTGTACCAAATAATAAATCAGCCGCTCTCTTCTCACGAGCAAGTTTCATTACTCGAGCAACCTTCTTTGCAATACGCGCTTCTTCGCTGCCAGGGTATTGGCTGTCAAAGATGTCTTCCATTGCGATTGAATCACTTGCTGAATAAATCTTGGCTTTGAAGGTTTGGCTTGAACGATCAAAGCCACCAATAGAAGCACGACTTGAGCCAGGAGCTCTCTCGATGTCAAGACCTGCACCTGCTCCCATAAAGTTGCGGGTATTCTCAACTAAAAGAGTACCTGAACGCTCGGGAACTTTGATGGTCTCAAGAACCTTGTCAGCGATAAGCTGGTCATCACTTGGAACAGCTTCTTGAACAAGGCTTGTTAAAATTTGGTCAACAGGGTGTAAATTAGCGTATGAACTAGCCATGTGTTAAGCTCCTTAAGGTAGTAAGTTGCAAGGGCCTGTGAATTTAATCAAGATTTGATCGCTTGCACTTGCTGAAGTTTGGTTGATGTTAGGTAGGATTTGGCCAATGCTGTAGTTTCCTGTTGTTGCATGAGTAACAACTTTCCCATCAGTATCAGCCATAACAAGGGAAACAGTGTTTGCAATGGTCGCACCTGCAATCACACGACTTACACCTTGCACAAGAACTTCCACACTGTCACCGCTTGCACAAGCACGTTGTGCAATACCAACGCAACGAGCATCAGTAGCGGCATCAGTAATAACAATTTTGCCAGCTGTGTTAACAGAAACAAGGGCAAACTCAGTGATAGCTTCTGCAGCTACAAAAGAATTGATAATATTTGACATGATTAAGCTCCAAAGACCTTATTGTAATAGTCGGGGTTTGATTTAGCGAAAAGGTTCAAGGCTTCTGAATAGCTAACTGATTTCTCACTAGCTAGCTTTCTTACTTCTTGGTCAAGAGTAGCCTTATTAATCTCTTGACCACTTGCACCATGACCAACCTCTACCAATGGCACAGCACTGTTTGAAGGTCGCTCTGAGAACATAGTCCAAAACTCACCTTGAAGTTCACGAAGTTCAAATGCCTTGCCAGCAACTTCAACTTCACTTGGTGTGATCTTGCCTTCATTAAGAAGAAGATTGACCGCTTCACGCTTTTCAACTTCTTTCTTTTCGGCTTCAATAGCTTCAAGACGCTGTGATAGTTTAGCATTGTTTTCACGCAAGGCTTGGACTTCACTAAGTAGGGTTGACTCGGTTAAGGTCTCACTCATCTTGTAAGACTTCTTCTCTTCATCTTCCATCATCTTTTCAGCTTTGTCTTCTTCTTTAGACTCCGCCATTTTTTCGGCTTTGTCTTCTTCTTCCATCATGGTTTCTTCTTTTTCGTCAACCATTGCTGACTCTGAATCTTCCATCATGTCCTTCATTTTCTGTTCAAGCTCCTTGACCAATGCGTCTTTAGCGACAAGCATTTGACGAAGTTCTTCAACAGATAGGGCTTCAATGTTATCCATTGAGGTTGTCCTTTCGTTTAAGAGTACACGACCAATCTTATCATTAGACTGTGCAGGTCGTGGAGTAAGGGTAATAGCTAAAAGTTGAGCACTTCCAATGGGGTCTCCACCATCACGAGCGAAGACATCACCAACGATAAACTCGGGTGAAGACCAAAGCACACCACCTGCAGACTTGACCACGTCAAGACCTCTTTCATTATAAGCTGGTGTTGCATATAAGCCATCTTCTCTAAGTTCAATGTCTACGATTAAGCCAAGTGCGTTCCCACTTTCGGGTGGTGCTGGGTGTCCACCTTGAAAAGGGCTTGTTGCATGCTGCCAATCAATAATTACAGGATCAGCATATTGACGTTTTTTAAATACTCGTATCATTTCACCAAGAAGTTCATGGTCTATTTCTTGGCCAATGTTTTCACCGTTCATTCTTGAAGATACTTGACCAAGGGCCAAAGTCTTGAACGGTTTACCAATGGTTAATCCTTCGGGTAGATCATAAGATGGTTCTCTAAGGTTGGTGAGTTGGATTGCTTCACCATAAGCCCGAAGTGCTGTTTGCTTTTCATCTGCTCTTTTCATTTGGTTCACAACTTTCCTTGCAAAAGAATAACCAGCGTCACCGCCCCAACCTTGCCAAGCCTGCCAGCCCTTCCCTTGGTCGCTCCAAGTTGAACCTTTTTTGTCAACTTCATGGCGAGTGAAGTAGGCAAGCATACGCTTCACCGTTTCGGGAGAAAGTGTTTTGCCATTGGCTAGGTCTCTAGCTCTAGCAATACCTACAGGTGTCATACCACGCTGTGAAGGTGGCTTTGTTGCTCTGACTTCCAAGGCACGTTTGGCAGCGTCTTGTGCTCCCTTTGGTGGTGTGAAGTCAATATGGCTGTATTTGTCAGGTATGGCCAAGGCTTCAACCTTGGCTTCAACTCTTTGTCTGTGGCCTTTGGGTAAAAGGTCAAGGTCGGTTGTGTAAGACTTCTTTCTCTCACCTGTACCAACCAACTTGAGAAAGGTTCTTACTCTTGCCAATGCCCATTGTGTCCTTGTCATACCTGGTCGATGACTAACAGAAAAAGCACCTGCACCACGTCTAAAGACTGCCTTTAACATACCAAGGTCTACTTGCTTAGACTGAGACTTGTATCTTTTATTGTGTCGGTCTCTTAGGTTCTCAAGTGCTTTGACTGCACTATCACCAATCTCTATTCCACCCCTTGAGCCTGAAGCACTACCCTTGGGATTGGTCTTACTTCCCTTGATTTGGTCTTTCTTGGGTGCTGGTGTTTGTGCTTCTGTTCTAGCCATTGCGTCTTTTCCTTATGAGTTGTTCAGCAAGTGAAGCTACACCACCACGACCGCCAATAGAGGAAGTCCTTTCAATGGCTGTTCTTTGTGCATCTTCGGGCAAGTCACCTGCACCAAGACGCTCTCTTATTGCTCTTTCAAGTTCATCATCGGGTGTGAGTAAACCACTTTGCACAAGGCCAGGCAACATTCCCAATGATTCAGCAAGGTCATCTGTGTCAAGGCCTGTATGAACTAGCTTTGGAAGTTTGGAGGGGTCGACCATTCCAAAGTTCCAACGGATCAAGCGGCCAATAGTTCCGCCACCTCTTCGATCAACTCCACTGACTTGACTAGCTACAAGGTCACAAAGGTTGATAGCTGCCCTTCTAAAAACAGACAGGTGAACTTCACCAACGCTTCTAGCTCCTGTCTCAGTGTTGCCAAGGTCAGCAAACTGAGTGAGGAAGGCAGCACTTATTTGTCCATCACACTTGGTGATGATGTCTATTGGTCCACTTGCATATAAGTTGGGCTGCACTGCATAAGTGTCAAAACTGACAGCACCATTTTCCACCAAATAGCTTTGCTCTGCACTTATAAAACTTTGGGCCTGTGCTTCGGCATCATCAAGCATTGCATCAATGTCACCATCTGTTAAGCCTAGTTCTTCAGCTTTGGAACGGTCGACTTTTACCTTTGGTGTAGGAACAGCCCAACGGTCAAGACCAACGCACATGAGATTAGACACACGTTGCTTAGTTCTCCACCACCACCAAACAGGCCTTAACATTCCCACCCCTTCAAAGTTACTGCCTGTTCTATTCAAGGTAAGCAGTAGCAACTTGTTTGCTGGGATTGGTTCGGGTGTGTAAGTCAAGCCCACTGTGTTTTGAAGTACACCATCAAGGTGTTGGTTGTCTCTACTTAACCACTTTTGGTGGGCGCTTGGTTCTCTGTCTGCATAAAGGTCAAGCCATACTCTGATCTTGCCTTCATGGTCAGGTCCAACACGGTAGATTTCTTCAGCGTATCTGTAACCAAGTGGAATGAACTCAAACAGGTAAGACAGTTGATCTTCCCAAGATACTGACATTTGGCCGCTATAACCATCAAAGCCAAAGGCTTCATTTGCAAAGTTGGCCAGCTTTTCAGCTACAGGGTCATCTTCAATCCCTGGTATGAATCGCCAAGTAGCACTTAACAAAGTTTGTCTTAGCATGTGCCAAGACCTTCTTACTATTGGGTCAGTTCTTAACATCTCTTCAGCTTCACTCACCCAATTAAGGCCCGTAAGCTGTGGATTGTTTTCCTTGCCTGTGATGACACCACCACCAAGCTGTGTTCCTGTTATCCCCTTGGTGACAAAACGTGGTGACAGTGCCCTAAGGTGTCTAGGTGTCTTATCTTTGCCTTGTTGATCCATTGGCTACTCACTAGTGTGTTGGTGTCTCTTTTAACATATAAGCACCTATAACATAATTTATCAATAAAAGGTTGTTCAGTATAAAATCAAGTGATATATGAAGGCAGCCCAAGGTCTTTTCATTTCTTTCAATGAATCTAGGACAAGTTTAATATGACCTTGGGCTATCCCTTTGGAATCCATTCTTCAACCTTTGGGTGCAAGATAACTTGCTCTTCACTTTGTGTTTTGATCGGGTGTTGATTGGCAAACATGGATAGCTTATCAATGACCGCTGTTTGAAGTTCCATAAGCTGGTCGGTCTTCAACTGCATTTGGATTTGTGCATCACGAAGTCTTGCTATCAAGGCCTCTCTGTCAGCATTTGCACTTGCTAGTTTATCCTTCAACTCTTCCACTTCTGAAGGATCACGACCGCTGGCAATGGCTACCATGCTTGAAATACTGCCTGTGATAACACCAAGTATTCCCACTAGCACATCTCTGTTTTCATCAACTATCTTGACATAGGTTAAGAACAGAATAAGGGCCACAACTAAGATTAAGAAGAAGACTGAAAACCACCAGCCACGCCTTGCCTTTTGATCTTTGGTAAATTCAACATGACTCTTTTTCTTTTCATCTTTCATGGTATCAACTCCATTATGTTTTGAATCAATTCCGCTATGGGATCAATCCAACCAAACCATATTTCAAGGCCGCTCATAAGGCGCTTGTGCTTATCGAGTAAGGCAGGACCAACCATGGTGATTAAGCAGCAAATGAAAACAAGTGCTGTTCTGGTTAATAAGAACCATATCCACTCTTTCAACTTCTTGTCTCTCATTCTGCTTTTTATTCGCTTAGGTCCACCAAGACGCTTAACCTTCTCACTTCCCTTGGGTGGTTGGAGACTTTCAATGGTTGAACCAACTGTGTAGATGATTTGTGTTTCTCTTACACCTTTGAACCTGTATTCACCTGCTAAAGCATACCTTGTGCCCTTTGGGGTAAACCTGTTGGTTCTGTGCTTGACTGCCTTCATGGCTTCTTGGGTTAAGAGGACTTGACCCGCTCCACAAAGTGACATGGTCCTTGCTGCTATGTTCTTAGCTACCCCTTCAAGCTCAACTTGCTTTGCACCACCCAAGGTATAAATTTCATCTTGCTTGACTTCCACCACAACTCCCCAATGAATCCCAATCCTACATTGTAGCTTGGTCTTTGGTGGTATGTGCTGTTGATAGTGCAAGGCAAAGTTCACAGCATCAACAGGTCTTTCAAAGGAAAGTAAAAAACCATCTGACCGGTCTATCTCTCGACCATTAAACTTGAGAATCAAGGAACGTGTAAGCCTGTCATGGTATTGCAACCATTTGGCTGCCTTCATAGCACCTGCACGTTGGACAAACTTGGTTGACCCAATAAGGTCAAGTAGAACTATGGCCAGCTTGGTTTCTATGAGTTCCATTAAAAGCTCCTTACTTTTGACCCCCCAACACTAACACGTCTTTTTTCTCTTGTCTTTATTCCACCACCTCTTGGCTTGTAGCCTTGGTCAACTGCAACATCATTCCAATTAAAGATAATACAGTCATACCTTAAAGCATCAAGTGGGTCTTCCCTTCCATCTTTCTTGGGTTGTTCCTTGCTATCCCAAGCATAAGACAACAAAGCCTTCCTTATGCTATTGCCTGTCACACGTTCCCCACGTTCCCAAACTTCTTTGGTTATCAAGTAGCGTCTTGAATTGAAGGCACGTTTCAACCGCTGCACACCGTTCAAGATGTCCACCTTGATTGGATCAGTGGTTGATCTTAGTGGAAGGCCAAGACCCAAAGGTGGTGGCTGTCTCATTACTCGGAAGGCACTTTTGCCTGTTTGGTCGTTCCTTGCCTTGCCTGCCTTGTCTGCCACCCCTGTGTCTAACCATATTCTATCACTTGGTGCTTGGTCTTTTAATGACCTTGGCCAAGCTACTGAAAGAATAAGGGCTGTCAACTGCTCAGTGGTCACTTCCTTTGGGTTGAACTCATGACATATTATATCAGCTTCAAGGTCTTCATCATGGCAAATAATCAACACGCTTGGTTTTCTGAATCCCCAATCTATGGCAATCCTTCCTGTCATGGTGGGCTTGTAAGTCCAATCTTCAATAATGTGGCCTTCTGTGAACTCTTGATAAATCAAGCCTGTTGGTGGTTTGGGCTTATTCATAATCATAGCTTCACGTTCTTCTGCAGGTAATAGCTTGGTGGCTTCAAACCATTCATCAGCAAGGTTGTCTTGGTTGACATAGCTTGTGAACAACATAGGAATGTAGCCTGCGTTTTCTGCCATTGAGCACCACCAAGCATCTGCCACAGGCAAGCCCACCAATATCAAGATTGGTGAAGGGCCAGCACGAAGACGACCAAGGGCTTTATGTGCCACCTCAACATCAAGGGTTTGACATTCATCAATAAGGCATACACCGCTTGTGATATTTAAACCTTCAAGGGGGTTGTGGGTAGCATCTCTTGTTCCTGGTCGATAATAGGAACGACACCACACTGTTGAACCTGTGGAGGGGTCAAGCCATTGCTTGTTGGTGTGGTTGTAAGTCCACCCCAAAGGACTTAACCACTTTTGCATTTCGGGCATTAATACACTGTTATATCTTGGTGTGGTGTCAGTGACTACCAAGGTGGAAGTGCCTGGTCTTGTCTTGGCAATGAAGAGAATGGAGAAGACCAAAGCGCAGGTCTTTCCACTACCCCAGCCACACCTTGCACTGATTACCTTCTGTTCATCTTTAATGGCTGTGATGATTTGCCTTTGTAGTTCGTTTAGTTTGATAGCTGTCATAATATCTGTTATCTATACTTTCAAGGGAGTGTCATGCCCTAAAGGTCTCCTAGTCTTCTAGGTTGATTGGTCCTTCACAGTTTTTGTGTCAAAACACTTCTCCTGTGGCTGTGAAGGACCTTTCTTAATTTGTTCAAGCATTGATAAGACTTCATTCGTTCCATCGGACTTGCTTGTGGTCTCCATCTTGATTTCTTGCTTTGCTCCCCAACGGTCGGGAAAACGTCTTTCAAGAATCCAAGCTGGTGCTCTCCAATCATCACGAGTGATGGCCATTCTCATAATTTGGTTTAGAAGGGCTTCTTCTGCTTTGGCCATAGCTTCATCACAAGCAAGCGCAAACTGCTCATCTGCATTGTACCAATTATAATATGTTCCTCTACTAATACCTGACTTGAAGGCACTTGCTTCAATAGTGTTTCCAACCTCTAGGTGGTCAATCACACTTTTCTTGATGGTGTCTTTAGTCTTGGATAGCTTCGGGCTTTTTCTCTTGGTCGCTGTTTTCTTCTTTGTTCCAGCCATATAATTCACCGTATGCTTCATAGAGGGTTGATATAATATAATTGTAAAGGTCTTGACTCTCTTTTGCCAAGTCACCTTCAAGAATCACTTTCTCTTTTAATCGCTTGCTTAATTCTACAAGGTCAGTGATTACGCGCGCGTGTGTGTGTTCAAGTTGTTTACTATTATCCATTATCCATTATCTTCTTTCATCATGGCCTTCATGGTTATGGGGTAAAGCTCAAAAAGGTCTTGCTTGATTGCCTTGGCCATCAACTGTGTTTCAATCTGTGCATGTTCATCAAGACGCAACTTTAAGAACTTAACCCAATTATGAACACTGCCTGTCATGTAAAAGGTAGTATATAGGGCTTGTGGTAGGATAGCCCTTGCCATCTCCCTTGCTACCCCTTTTTGAAGCAAGCTGTGATAGTGCTTTAATGTTTCAGCTATGCAATGGTTAAAAAGATTATGACAAGTCTCTTGCTCGGTTGTAGTGCCTTCTGAGCATTGAAGGTTTAACTTGCTTTGACCTCTAAAGACCTGTGGTTTCCAAAATTGGAGATTGTCTGCAGTATACCGCCTTGATACTTCATTGTAAGAGAATGTTCTGTGTCTCATCACCTGACTTCTGACAAATAAAGGAACGGTACACCTAAAGGTTGCTTGCATGTGCTCAAAAGGTGAAGTATGGCTGTGACCCACCAAGAAGTTGATAAGATTCTTATCTCTGGCAGTCAGTTCCTTGCCTTTGCTGTCTTTTAAGAATGATACTCTAGCAGCATTGACCGCACTCTTATCCGTTCCCATGTGGTCAATAAGTTCCACACTTCCAATTTCATCTTCATATATGTAATGAATCATGCTTGTTTAAGCCCCTTCAGTAAGTCTCTGTATTCCTGTTGATATTGCTTTTGATACGCTCGATGACGTTCAAGGTTGTTTTCCTTCCACCGCTTGGACCGTTGTCTTTGACGTTCCTTCATCTCTTCATCATACAACTTCCTTTCCTGTGGTGTAAGATCATAAACACCTGTCTTGCGATAACCACGCTGTGAATTAATACCCTTGACGAATGGTTGAATGAACCATCTTGTGTAACATTCTCCGTTTGGTCTTCGATAGCCTTCATCTTTCAAGACTTGTAAGACTTCCTCAATGGTCAAGCCTTGCTGCTTAAGCTGCTTTGCTCTGTTTTGCCAAGTCATACCGCTATTACCTCAATTAGTTTGTATTGCTTATAAAGTCTTACCATGTCCATCTCAAAGAAGGCTTGGCAGCCCATTAAGGCCCAAGTGATTCTTTCAGCTGAAAAAGAGTTTGAATCTTTCTTGAACTCTGGAAGTGATTTGCCATGCTGAATTGTGCAAGGTGCATATTCTTCCCAAAATGGAATCACAAAGTGCTGTAAGATAAAGTTACGCTTAAAAGTGATATTCTTCTTACTCAACCAATCTTCTGCCACATTAATATAACCTTGAAGAAGATTATGGTCTTTATTGATCCACAAGACATTTCCATGATTGCCCTTTGCACTTGGTGGTTCATAGAAAGCACCATAAAGATGACCATCAACCAAGAATCTTTCTTCATAGTCATCATGGTCTTTTGAAATGAATCTTACTCTTGGGGCTTCACGTCTGCTTGCTTCGGCTGCCTTTCTTGCCTTCTTCTTCCTTTCTTCTCTTTCAAGTTCTTCTTTGGTCTTTGGTTTCTTATCGCTTGAAGTGCCAGGCAATGATTCACTTGGCTTTGAAGGATTGCCATTCATTAACCCAAACAAGTCACAAACTTTGTCACCTGCCATCAAAGTTCCATGAATATCACCAATGAATAAGCCATCACCTTTTTTTGCTTTTCGGTTGTCTTTTGGAATCTTCAACCAACGTTCCATCTTCTTAGCGGCTTTTGATTCATACTTCTTGAAAATTTGGCCAAGGGCTTCTTCTTCAATAAGGTCCACAAGTTCCCTAGGCATATTCTCTTGGAAGTATTGCTTTAGTTCATCGAGTGGTAGATGTTCGGTTTGTTCTGCAGTTGGTGATTCTTTCCAAGATAGCTTTGATCTTTCTTGGTTTGGAAATACGCCACACTTAGAAGACTTGGTGTAAATTGGTGGTTCAATCAACAAGGTGATTTTCTTGCCTACATTCTTGTAATATATACCCCAAGAGTTTCTTATTGAAGCAATGGTTTGTGGTGATAGTTGACCAAAGTCACCATACACTTCATTTTTGTAAATGATAGACTGATTAAATTGTTGTTTGGATATTGAAGATTGTCCATAGCCATTACCACTACTTGCTCCTTGTTTTAAAAAAGTCCTAATCTTCCAACCTTTAAAGTTTAATGGTTGAAGTTCTTTTGAAATGCTGTTTAATAATTCAAGAGGACTTGTAAGTTTTTGATGTTTTACACCTACAATCCTTGAAACTAGGGCTTGGGGAATAATAGGATAAGTTAAATATCTGTCATTCAAATATGGATAGCCTTTTAATTGCATATCTTGAAAGGTATCTTCCCATCTTCCTGGCCTATTACCACACAAAATGATGGCAGTGCCTGTAATAAAGTTTTTTCGGGATGTTGTGTTGTAAAAGTTATTATCCCACCAATTAAGCCAATCCACACCATCGACTGTGTATTTGTCATAGCCACGCTCGATGACTTCCTCAAAGTCCACCACATAATCAATGACTTCTTCAATCTCTCCTTGTGTGTCTATTCGTTCAATCATATTTTCAGCACTTGTCAAACCTCTAGCACCTGCAATACCTTTATGAATATGAAGCCATATCATTGAACCAAAGGGCTGTTCTTTTGTTCTTGAAATGATTACCACACCATATTGATTGAAGGGCAAGGTGGAGACTTTAAGACCAACACCAAAGTTTTCATCAATACCGCCTGTAGACTTTGAAGAACTGTTTGTTTCATTGGTATATCTTTCAAGCTCCTTCTTTGACATACCTGGACCATTGTCAATGATAGCTGCTCTTTTAATCTTTTGTGTTTTGTAAAAAGGTCGGCAAAAGGTAAATCTTATGTCAGTTGCACCAGCTTCAACACTGTTCTGATATATTTCTCTCATATATTGCTGGCTGTGCATCAAAGTACTTGCACGAAGAAGGAAGGCTGAAGGATTAGCGTCTTTCATTGGTTTAGTTGACATGTTGTTTTTCTCCTGTGGTTTGTTTGTCATTTATCGGTCGAGTAATTTTAAAAGCTGTTCAACGATTGTTTCATACTCAGCAATTAGTTTTTGTTGATCTTTAATGGTGGCCTTTAGCTGGTCTTCAACACTTCGACCACTGTTTACCTCTTCCATGATTCTGCAAAGGTCATCATATAGTTTGTGGTTTTCAAAACCGCTGTTCTTGTTGTAGACATTCATCAAATAAGATGGTGAATAGCCAATTTCAACACTGATCTTATTCAAGGGTAGACCAGCTTGAAGACCTTCCTTAATCATCTTCAACTTGGTTTCTTTGGGTAGCTTTCGCCCTTTGATATTTCGGAGTGTTGAAAAGTCAAAGGGAATAGGAAATTGGTGTGTCATGTTCATGGTCTTCCAATCTTTCATTGTGGTTATTTTCCCCAAGGTGATTTGGGGTAGGTGTTTGCCTGTGGTTGTTCGGGTGGTAAGAGTTCGCTTGAATCATCGAAGTGGGCTTGTGTCTTATCAAGACCACCACACTTAAAAGCTATGATTTCCCACTTACGCACACCGCTCTTGTTTTCATAGCTTGACACTTTGCCCTTAATGTAAGCTCTTGAACCTTTCTTAAGGCTTCTTACTGCTCTTTCAGCAAGTGGACCACGAACTTTTATTCTGTGCCACTCTGTTGAAGTTTGCCACTCTCCACGCTTGTCTTGATAGCTTTCATTTGTTGCGAGTGAGAAGATAGCTACTTGTTGATGTTCATCAACAAACTCAGGGTTTTTTCCTAGGTGGCCCAACAAGGTCACTTCGTTCACGCTTAAGGTCATTTAGTTTGCTCCTTAGTGTTTGCAGTCTGCTGGCAAAGTAGTCCGCTGTTTGTGCTGCTGTTGGCAGGTGTCTTTGCTGATCCCAAAAGTTGTAGTACTTCAAGGCCTGTTTGATTTCCTGTTCCAGCTCTTCGATGGTGTTCAATGACATAGGTAATACCCCAATCCACAAGTGTGCTTATTGACCGCCTGTTGATTGTGGCTATCTCGTCAAGATAGTCAATGTTCTCTTGACTTGTTCTGAAGGTGATAGGCTGCCTTCTTTGTTTCTTTTCCATGTTTGTCTCCTTCTCTACATGAGAAACTAAGTATACACTGTAGAGACTGAGAAGAAAACAAAAAAGTAACCAGATAGTAAAAAAAAGCTATGAATAAGGACCTTTAAAAACTAACACAAAACGAAACAACTTACTGTCACTGAAAAGATGTTAATTAGAATTAAAGAAGGTGACACTATCTGATTCTTTACCATACAAAAGACTTTTTCAAGACAAGTCAACACTTATTCATCACTTGTTTTTCTTGAAGTGGATATTGGTTGCTGTATACTTGTTGCAGTCAATAGCCTCCTATTTTCTATGAAAGGCCACACAAGCGCCCCCTTGTGTGGCTTTTTTTATCCTATCCAAGCGTTAAGAAGGTGATTGTCTGTAACTCTTCGGTCTCTTCCTATCATGTTGACAGGCTCACCAAACATGGCAATGAATCTGCTTAAGATAGCTTTGTTGTAGTCAATCGCTGTTTTAAGCTGTTGATTGGTCAAGTTGCTAGTCAAGACAACTGACAACTGGCCTGACTTCCACCGCTCATATATCTTTTGAACTATATCGGCTGTGGTCGATTTAAACCATTGTGTTTGATTTGCACCACCACCAACACCACAGAATTCATCAAAGAGAAGTAAATCAGTCTTATCAAGCCAATGCTTCAATGGGTCCTTCTCACCATTGAATGATCTTTTGATTTGGTCAATAAGCTGATTGTGTGAGATATACATAACACGCTGACCGCTGAAGATAGCGTCTTTTGCTAGGCAGTAAAGCAGGGAGGTCTTGCCATTGCCAGGATCACCACGAAGATATAAAGAAGGACTTGCTTGTATCTGTCTTTCATTTGGTTTCTTGATCCAATCCAATAAGCCTTGGACTCTTTGCTGTTGGTGTGGTGAATCCCATTCATATGCTTTGAAGTGCATACCATAAGAATCACTTGGAAGTTGGAGCTTGGTGAGTTTGGCCATTCTTCTTCTTGGTATCTCACAGAACTTGCACACCTTAGCGTCAAGTGTATTCTGTTCATTTGCTTGATAAATGAAGCCCTCTTTGCACCGACCACAGAATGGAAGAACTTTGCATTGAAAGAAAGGTGCATCTTTAAAGACCAAGTCTTCTTCTTCAAGGTTGCTTGGATTGATATGTCTAAAGTCTTGAAGCTGGACTTTGACCTTTGGCTTATTGCTGTTCATTTCAGCTACTGTCTTTCTCATTTCCTTAAGCTGTCTTGAGAGCTTTCCAAGTTCATCACCTAATCTTTTCATTTCTCACCTTCCTTCTTTGCTCTTAAATTCTCCTCTACTTCTTCTCTTAATTCATCGCCCCAAAGCTCTCCAACGTTCAATCCATACATATTGATATTAGATTGATATATAGATTGATTATTAAAGTTAGTTGTTAGTGTTATCGAATTGATAACAGCATCTGTTCTCATATTGATAACAGGGGTATTATCATCTTGATAACAGGTGGTGTTATCATCTTGATAACGGGGTGTTATCATCTTGATAACAGGTGGTGTTATCATATTGATAACAGGTTGCTTGATGTTTTCAAGGTGGACTTTCATAATTGGAGCTTTGCAAACTTGGCTTGTAAACCAATCTCTGCTTATCAGCTTTAACTGCTCCAGCTTCTTGAAGTGTCTTACAATGTTTGGTCGTTTCTTGCCTGTCAAATTTGCAATCGCTTTTAAGCTGGTTGGATTGGTCCATGTTTCCCAATCTACTGTTAAGAGTATCGCAAGCATGACTACCTTGTCACCATCGGTAAGGTCTTTGCGGCTCATAATGGCCTTTCTGACTTCATGTTCTTTCATGTTTCTTCTCCTGTGTATATGAAAGCTAAATATGGTTTATCAACTTTAAAAAAACTTTTCAACAAATTTATTTGACATGACAAAAAAAAGAAGTTAACAATACATCACAACCTTTGACCATAGGAGACAATCAATGAAGGTCTACAAAAGACAGTTTCTTAAAAAGCATGTTAAACTTTCTTTACTCGCTGAAAGAACAGGAATCACACTTGGCTACTTGTCAAGAATCATTAACAATCACTTAGTGCCAAGTGATGAGCTGGCACAATCATTGGCAGAACAAGCCAATGTGCTTTCCTTTCAAACTGACTATTTCACCGCCACAGACTTTATTCCCAAGATTACTATAAAGGTTACAGAACAATGAATATTGATGATTGGAATGACTTTATTGAGAACAGCATTGATGAATATGACTCAGAAGATGACACTCTTGACCCCGAAGAAAACGACGTTGAAGAGTACGAAGAAGACCTTGATGACGAACTAGACCAAGAAGAAGCCTTGGCCTTTAACCGCAACTTTTAAACCACAAACAACCAGGAGACCTAAAATGACAATGACACCCGACCAAAGACTTGCCCAAGATGTTGGCCTTGCCTTCTTAGCCATCGTCTTAATGATGATGCTTTCAGCCTACTTGCAAACTATTGAATTTGATGAAGCTGCCTTCTGTGCTGATAAGGTAAGATCAGCAATAAGCCCTTATCAAAGAAAGCTATTGATTGGTAGTGATACCTTCACACCTTCTTATGATGAAGTAAAAGATTGGTGTGATAATCACCAAATTGATTGGAAGGTTCACTTGAAGGCAGCCAAGACCTTTCCCGAATTCCCAAGAACACCAGACATGATCCAATAAGACCTTAAACTGACACAACCACAGGAGAAACATAATGTATCAATCAATCTATGTACCAAAGAACCTTGAAGAAGCAAAAGAGATTGCAACACTACTTGACAACCAAGCACCACTTGACCTTCTTAAGTGTCATGCTTCATTTGGCCATCACTTCAATGGTGATATGGGTCTTGTATCTACACAGTCCTTTTGTCTTCGTGGCAAGCCTTCCCTCAATGCTGATGCAATGGCAGGTATCTGCAGAAGTTCAGGCCTTGTAAGATTCATGAAGATCACCACTTGGGATATTAACCACTGCTCAATGGTCTTTGCTCGAAGTGATGAACCACAAGAGATAGTTCATGAGTTCACTTACACCATGGAGATGGCTGATGCTCAAGGGCTAACTAAGAACCGTAATTGGCGACAAATGCCTTTGCAAATGTTAAGAAGTCGTGTGTTGACAATGGGTCTTCGTGCTGTCTTTCCCGATGCTGTCAGTGGTATCTACTCAGCCGATGAAATAGCAGACAACACCAACATGAGTGATGACGAGAGAGCAAAGATAAGTGCAGAAAGTCTTGGTGAAGAGTTGAATATCAGCCAAAGACCACAACCAATGAAAGTTCCCAGCACTCGACCAACACCAGCCGCACCACCAAAGGAGCAACCAAAAAAAAAGACTAAGTTAGAAGATTGCCCTTGGAACTTCAGTAATGAAGCTGAATTCTTGAATGTATGTGAAGAGCATGAAATACCTATTGAAGAAGTGAACCAAGCAACATCACGTCAACAGGTAGAACTTGCAGACATGACCGCCCAAGAGCTTGAATCATTCTTCTTCAATGTCATCATTCATAAGGTCAGTCGTAAGTCTTGGTCTTTTGATATTGATTGGTACAAAGGAGAAGAAGAAAAGGTTGAAGCAATCCACCAAGGTTTTGTTGCTGAATATCCCATCCTGGAGACCGCAAGCCCTGCCTGGTATGGTCCAAGATTGGCTTGTGGTGCTTTCGTCAAGTCTCTTATTGTGGCCAATGAAATGGAGGACAAAAAGAAAGCAATAAGAATGCTCAGTCACATGGACCCCAATGATTGGAACGTGTTTGCTAGTCTTCTTGAAATGCTTTAAAAGTTGAAGGGTGTTTTGCAATCGCTTAAGACTGCCCCTTCTGTCCAATGATAGTTTCTAGCTTGATGATTGCAGTCAGTAAGTTTCCCAGCTTGTCATCAATGCTCTCTAGTCGATCATCAATGCGACTTGTACGACTTTCAAGTGATCTGACTTGTTGCTTGAGCTTTCCCATCTCTTCAGCATGTGCGGCCTTGTCTGCACTTAGTTTGTAGAATAAACCAAGTACTGCCAGCACTGTTCCAATGTCAAACATGCTCATGTCCATGATGCTAGTCCTTTGCAAAGTATAGAGTGGTGAACAAGGTGGCCACAACACCAAGACCACTTGCAATGAATAACAACATTTTAGACTTCTTCTGCTCAGTCTGCAATGATGTTTCAAGGTTGCCAATTTGAAGCTCATACTTGCCAAGTCTTGATTCATAAGCAGTTATGATTTCAAAGTGGTTGGTTTCCCTTCCATGAGCTTCACTCAAAGCCTTGGTCATTCCTTCACTGCACTCTTTCAAGGCACTATCCACAGCATAAACACAAATGTCTTTGCTCCCCTCGATGATGCTCTTTATTCTGATAAAGTCAGGTACAGTCAAGACAGCACCTTCAAAGGTTAAGACAAAGCCACGTTCAGCCTTGATTCCTTTGATTGGTTCAACCTTTTCACCAAGGTAAATCCAATTAGGTGGAATATTGGCAGGCTTCAAAGGCACAAGCACAAGCAAAGCACTTAAGAATATATTAATCATTACAGTGCCAAACCTTCTGTGTCTCAAGTGCAACCTTCACTTGTTGGTCACAAATGGGCTTGCATTGAAGCACACCATTGGCAGCACCTTTGCCTTTGCAGGTTGTCAAGTCAGTGTCACAGGTAGCTTTCTTGACCTTAAGGTCTTCAAGGTCTGTGATATATTGAGCACACACAACCGCCTTGTCTTGGTGGCCTAAGAAATAGCCAGCTGTCACACTCAAGATGATTGTGCCAATCACCAAGGCATAAGTGAAATGGTCTTTCATCAATAATTCTTGCATCATGTTCATTCTCTTAGTTTGGTATTTCGTAAATTCTTACATGTGGT
>Ga0255751_10000650_pt1 | contig 32643 bp, 28 predicted proteins | sample 071ome_20_FD_179951 | JGI IMG/M metagenome (GOLD analysis project Ga0255751, IMG submission 179951) | Coastal salt marsh microbial communities from the Groves Creek Marsh, Skidaway Island, Georgia - 071412BT metaG (version 2) | ecosystem: Environmental > Aquatic > Marine > Intertidal zone >... | reverse complement strand
TAGATAAGCTTCCTGCACAGTCCCTACTGACTGCAACTGTTGAGGGACAAGAGCAGGCAATGAAGATGTCTAGCTTTTTAGCGGCACCAGTAGGAGGCATGTAATATGGGCATGTTTAAGTGGGCAGAAGAAGAGTCCAATGGTAGTCCACTTTTCGCGGCTGCTTTAGCCGGTGGAGCAGTTGGTGCTAAGCCCTTAGCTAACTACTTAAATCAAGAGCTACTACTTCCTAGTTTAAAGGCTATTGACCAAACTGTTGTAGATGCTGCGGGCGAGTTGAGCGAAGCTCAAGTAAAAGCTTTAAAAGATAAATTACTCGATAAGTCTATTAAAAATAAGCTTCTTGTCATGCAAGGAGGGGGACCTTCCTTTAACCCTACATCTAAGAAATACTTACCTAAAAGAAAAGAATTAGAGGAAGCCATCCGTAAAGGAGGGCTACAGACATTTGAAGGTAAGGCAGATCCTATTAAGGCCATACAAGCTATTAGAGAATCTGGTGGGTTTGTAAAGCTACCGGGTAAAGGAGCTAATGCTATACAATTAGCTCACGAGCTTGGTCACGCTACAGCTTTAAATAAAGCTACTACTCTTAGAAATACCCTACCGTATAAGTTCTTAGACTCTATGGGGCGTAAGTTAGTAAATTCAGGTAGTAGAGGTGCCTTAGCTTCTGCCCTACTAGCTGGTTCTTTTAGCTCTGACGATGAAAAAAAGTGGTTAGTACCGGGAGCTATCGCAGCAACACAGGTACCCCTACTGGCAGAAGAAGCCACCGCTTCATTTAAAGCAATAGACGCCCTTAAGTCACTTAAAGATGCCCCTAGTGGTACTTTAAGCTTAGTAGGTGAAGAAAGTAAGTTACTAGCACCAGCTATATTAGAAAATGCAGGTAAATCTCTTCGCAGAGCCTGGGGTACTTATGGTTTAGGCGCAGCAGGTTTATTAGCCGCGCCTTTATTAGCTATAAAAGCCCGTGAGCAATGGGACTCTCGCAAAAAAGACTAGAGATCTACTTCAAAGCCTTCGTCTAGATCATCAATCCTAGGTAAAAGGCTGTGTTTTATCTCTTGCACATCGGGAAACTCTACTCTATACATAATACTCATGCACTCATTACAGATGCCTCCATCGGGAGTTTCATCAATGTCTGCATGCTGACATAGCTCTGGGGTTAACTCAGTTTCAAAGAAATCACTATCCATAAGGAGACCTCCATATGCGTAAATTTGGGGTTGTTGACGCAGAAAATCGCCGTCCACTTTCTGATTCTACTCTTAAAGCACCTGTTATTCAAGAAGAGCAAGAGCTAGAGGTTGAACAAGAAGTTACTCATCTAGATGACGAAGCTGTAAAGCTACAAGAGATGCTAGATGAAATGGAGGCTCCTCGCAGAACTCCTCGTGAGCTCTGGGTCGAAGAACTGGAATATGAGAACATGTCTCAGGACGCTGCAGCTAAGATCCTAGATGCGGTTATCACTAACGGCATGTATGAGGAGAGCTACAAGATGGGTAAGATGGTAGTTAGGGTACGTACTCGTACTACAAGTGACGCAGACCGAGTTATTGAGTCTATCCAGGACTTTAAGCCTGAGACTTCGGGTACACTATCTCATCTGATTGCCCGCATGAACCTTGCTGCAAGCATCTCTCAGTTTGGAGAGAAGAAGTTTAACTTCTCTCCTGCCAACGACGGTAACCAGGATGTTTTAGAGCAGGAGTTCTCAGAGCGCTATAACTTCTTATCTAAGCTTCCAGCGCAGATCTTCTTTTCGCTTACGCAGGTCTTAGAGCGCTTTGATCGTAGAGTTCAGCTTGCCTGTGATCCCCGGGCTATCGAAAATTTTTAAGTAAGCCCTGGGGTAGTGCCAGAGCACAAATGCTACTTTGGGGTATTGAACTTCCTCCACGAGGCAGCGCACGTAGCTGGATTATGGAGGAGATGGTACACCGAGAGCGTATGCGCCAATGGCACTATCACTACTCACAAGTTCTTGGCGTAGCTGCACAGGTAACACAAAACAAAGACTTAGTAGATAAGCTAGCTGATCACCTAGATAAGCTATTCCATATGGAGTTACATGCACCAGAGTCCTATGATTTTATAGCTACCCAAGCTACAGTTAGCAAGAACGCTTCGCCTCGTAGTGACGAAGAACTCCTTGCCATGCTAGATAGGATTCCAGATGCTTAACCAAGGCCAGGGCACTTACCCACAACTAGCCGGGAGTTTTTATAACTCCGCACAGATGATGCCTCACGACAATGGTCGTAATGCTCAGCAGGTTCCAACATTCTTTGGTGGCCTGCAGAACATGATGAGCGCCAGTTCGGCTATGAATAATTACCAAGGTATGCCTCTTAACCAGAGTATACTTGGTACGCAGGCCCTAGCGCATCATCAATACGGTCAGGGATTAGCCAATACGATTGGCGGCATAGGTACTGGGTTAGGAGTAGCTGGCACAGTAGGTGGTGTAGGCATGATGCTGGGGGGAGGAGCTATAGCTTCCTTTTTAGGAGGCCCTATTACGGCTATAGCCGGGGCAGGCGTAATGGCTACCATGCATGTCTACAACAAGCGCATGAAAGCCATTGAGGACATGCGTAATGCTATGGAGGGCAGCAGACTGGGTTATGGTTTAGCTGACCCCATAACAGGAGGTCTAACTAACCAAGCAGCTTTTAGTCTTAGTAGGCAAATGGAGTATTCTGCAGCGGGCGCCGGATTTAGGGGGAGTGATGACCTTAAAAAAGTAATGGGTCAAGCTAGCGGGTTAGGCATGCTCAATGGTATGCAGAGCTTAGGTGAGGTAACCAAGCGGGTAACTGACCTAGCTAAAGCTTCTAGAGAAATAGTAATGTTAGGTGAAGGCATTACTATGTCTGATGCTATGCAGTTACAGAAGCTTACTCAAGACATGGGAATTAGTACTACTAAGTTCCGTGGAATGAATATAGGAAAGAACCTAGTAATGGCAGCAAGAGCTGCTGGCATGAGCATGGATCAAGCCGCTCAAGTTGGTGGACAAGGAGCTATGACCTTCCAGCAGCTAGGTTTGGGCGCAGCCAGCGGTATGAACGCAGCCTTCTTCAGTAACATTGCAGCTAAGGGCCTTACTGGAGTAGGTGCATTTAGTCAAAGACAGCTGGCGGCTCTTGGGGGTGAACAAGGTATTGCCCAGAACCTGCTTATGGGCCAAGCTAGCACTATGGGTAGGTTGAGCGACACACTAGTAATGGGTGCGGTTAAGCTAGGTGGCGACGGGCAGTTCCGCATAGATAGAGAAATGCTAGATCGCTATGTACGCGGTGACATATCTCTAAAAGAGATGCAACAGCGTGGTAAAGACATAGGTAAGGGCATGAGCAAAGGTCAGCGTGCCAAATTGCTGGAAAGCCTAAATTACGCTATGCCTGAGTTAAAAGAGCAGGCTAGCGACATGCTTAACTCTGAGGAGATGATGGCTATTCAGGGTAGAGAGATACTAAACCTCCGTAAGAAGACGGGCATGAGTATGCGAAGAGCAGCCCAGACCTACTTTGGGGACACTGCCCAGGCAGAGACGTTCTTAGGGTACGCTCAGAACTATAGAGCCACTCGTGCTGAGGGGGAGCGCCAACGTAGAATAGCTGACAACGAACAAATGCTTAAATACGCTGGTATGGCTAAGGACTCCAGTATGGCTTCTGCTATGGGCAGGAGTGTAGTACATGGGTTTGAGGCTGTAGGGGATTTCTTTATGGCAGCCCCTAAATTTTTCGGTGAGGGACTAGCTGAACAAGTACAACGTATGCAAGACGCACGTAACCGCGGGCTTAAAACGATATTAGGCATTGGGGATAGCTATGAGGGCGTAGGTATAGATCTAGGATCTACAATTTATGGAGGGGATAATAATAGAAGCCCTAGTAACTTTTTAGCTTATGATCGAGGTATGCTGAGAAAACCTTCTGGAGGTATTCTTGGAGGTAGATTCTCTAGTTATACAGAGATGGCCAACACTCTTTTAGCTAAAGGAGATCGCACAGGCGTAGACTCCTTTTTGTACAACACAGGACTAACTAGTGGTTTAAATGAGATTGGTGGGGGTGGTCTAGGTCAGCGGTTAACCCAGTATCGTGAGGGAGGGTATAACTTTGTTCGTAAGCTTTTTGGAGACCTTACGGGACTTGAAGGAACTACATCACAGCAAGTCAGAGATTTAAGAGAAGCTGCGAGCATAACAGATGATGCTATTGAGATGGGTAGATTAATACAGGGTAACAATAGATTTGACTTTCAAAATAAAGGTCAAAGGGCTGCCTTTAGAACAGCTATTGACCATCTTAGAGATGTAAGTGTTAAAGCCGCTCAGGGTGAAGGTTCTGGTAATTTTGGTGGAGTTAATTCCGCGGCTATACGAGTATCTACTCTAAGAAGTAAATTACAAGGACAAGGAATTGTTGATAAGCAGACGCAAGATGCGGCAATAGCTCAAGCCTATAGATATGCAAAGAGCGCAGGTGGAGACCTCAGTATAGGCTTTAACAAAATGCTAGAGGAAACTTCAGGTGTTGCGGGCATGATGCAACTAGGGCAAGACAGCATAGAGGAACGCCTAGATGGCCTTAGATTAAGTGGAGGAGGATTCATAGAGGCAAAAGGACTTAGTTCTGCTTTAGCCCAGGCGGGTATGTCTCAAGACGATGTACAGAACCTTATTAATGGCCTAACATTTAATAGAGAAGGCCTAATTCAGGATGGAGCGGGAAGGGACAGTACTGAGGGAATATTACGTAAGCTTAATATAAGTAGTTATAAGTATAGAGATAGGATGGGCGCTGTAAGAAATGTAATAGATGCTTTATTACAGGGACAAGTAACTACCACCGGTAAAGACGGTAAAAAGACTAGGCAAGGTTTAAAGGAGGCTTTTACATCAGGAACTAGTATTACTTTGGGTGCTAATGCTGTTAGGTCTTCTATTGATGCAGATACGCTCAAGAGACTTGATCACCTAGATAATATAACAGAAAGAAACTTAGGTGAAGGGGGTCGCTTCCTAAGAAGAGATTTAATTAGTGGCTTATCGTTAGGTAGTAGTGAGAAGGATAAAGAGGTAGCTAGGGAGTATTACATAAATAACGCTGAAGCTAATTTAAGCGAGAGAGATATACAAGACGGTATAATTAGAGAAAAAGCTATAGAGAGACAGAGAATTAATAAAGAGGCTCTAAGGTTAAAAGAAATAATTGATGAGCACAATAAGACCCGGCCCGGTGCGCTTAATTTCTCCGATGAAGCCGCTGCTCATAGAAAAAAATCGAATGAGTTAACAGGTAGGATGGGTCAATTAGTAGCTCAGCAGCAGGCTCTAGATAATCCTGGTGAAACTTATAAAAAAGAACTTCGTAGAAGAGGTACTACAAATGCTCGAGCCCTTAAATTAGGTGCTGTATCAGATGAAAAAGCGTTGGATTATTATAGAACGAAGCATACGTCTTTATTAGATCACTCTGGAACATTATCTGAAGCGCTAGATGCTCTAGCTGTAGAGCAGACTAAAGGACTCCCGGAAGAGGAACGAGAAGAAGCACTTAGAAAACGAAGAGAAGCCTATAGTAGGTTAATGGAGGGACGTACTGGAGCAAACCTAGAAAAAGAGTTTAGGCAAGCAAGAAGCCAGCTTCAGGGTATAGAAGATCCTGATAAGAGACAAGCTAAAGCACTTGAGCTAGTACAAAAAATGATGTCCGCAGGAACTAATCTTGGTATTGAAAATCTACCAGGTTCAGGGAAAGCCAAGTCCTTAGATTCTATACTTGAAGAAATATCAGGCGGTATAACGGAGTTTAAGAAGGCTATGGTAGCTGTATCCAGAATAACCAACGATGGTGGGGTACTTAAAATACAGCTACCACAACCTTAATAAGGAGTAATCGATGAGAACACGCACTAGACCTAGATACGTTATGCCTACAGGTAAGAGCTTACTTGCTAATAAGTGCCTAGAGATGATGCACGCACATCTAAAGGGCAAAGACTACAAGTATGATAGCTTCCCCTTGTACCGAACCTCCGAAGCAATAGTAGATCAGAACACTGTTCTTATAGTGTTTGCCACCGAAGAAGGCCACTTCGGAGATGCGGAGAAGCTTAGATGAATAGCCCATATGTAGGCGTCTATAGCGACGTAGGCGCAGGAACCCGTGTAGGTACGGAGGTAGGACCGGGGGTAGGTAATAACCTTATAGTAGACGACTCTAAAACTAAGGGCCGCCAATACCAAGTTATATCTAAGAGTACCTTAGAAGACGCAGACTTAAACGTAGCAAAAATACGCCTAGTTACCACTCTTCCGGGTAAAGAGATACCTGAGGAAATGCGGGGCAAGGCTTATGTAGGGTTTATCCTAACTGGGGTCCAAGAATCTCATAGCGAAAAAGTAGAAGTAGTAAACTTACCGGGAGACACGTTTGCCAGTTACTTTTATGGCGCTGCACCTAGGCAGTTTAATTTTAGTGGTATTTTACTTAACACTGACCAAGATCAATGGCGTGACTCTTTTGAAGAGATATACGAAAAGTACCTTAGGGGCTCAGTTAGCTCACGTAACTTTAGTATAGTTCAGGTTAGCTACAATGGCAGAGTAGTTAGTGGTTGGCTTACTAACCTTACACAGCAACTTAATAGTGATAATGATCACTATGCTAATTTCAGCTTCTCAGTACTGGTTAGTCGCATAGACATGGTAGGTGGTTCTAAGAAATTCTCAGATTACCTAGTTACATTAGCTGATGATGGCGGGGATTTTAAGGGAGCGAATATAGATGCAGACTATGCTGTATTAGATCCTTCTAACTTTAACGGTATGATAGATCCTATTCGTACAGGTATGGTCATTCCCCCTAAGCGGCCCCACAAAGCTAGGAAGAAGAAAGTAACTGCGAATTGCTATTTTCCTGCAGAAAAAACAGAGGCTGGTCAAGCCACTAATACCGGTGCAGCTACAGCTAGTACGCACATAAATGATGCAACTCAATGCACTGTATTTGAGGCTATTAATGGAACTAATGACCTCATAGAAGATAAAATGAAACAAGCCCGGGAGCTCTTGGCTACAAAGGATGGTAAGCCGCCTACTCAAAAGCAGATAGACGAAGCAGCCCAATTAGAGGCTGATGCTAAGCTGCTAGATGCTAACCTTAGAAAGGCTCTTAGAGAAAATAAAGAAGTTAGAGAGCAGCTTCGGGCAGAAGCCCAAGCACAGCTTGAATTAAATGCACAAATAGCTAATCAAATAAAAGAAGGCCAACCCATAACTGAAAGCCAAAGACGAGCTAAGGAAGCTCTAGACTCTGGTAAGATACAAGTTGGAGACACTACTATTACAATTAAAGCTTCAGAAAATGGGCTTAGCCTAAAAGGATTCATTCCTACTTACGCCGATCGCGGCGATGAATTGTTTCAAGGAGGTAAAAACCCTACAGGATTAGGTGATGAAGCTCAAAAGGCTCGTTTAAAGGCAGATGATGATGCCCGGAAAGCACACCAAAGAGCTGAAGCTAAACGGAAGACTGAGAAGCTAGCCCGAGCGCAGGGTCTTATTCCATAAAGGTTAGGTAACTAGTATGTCTATAGTACAAAAAACAAAGTTTGGTAAGGTACAGATACCTGTAGCAGCAGGGACTACCCTAGACGACATAGCTATCTTGGTAACTACAGATAGTAACCAAGCTGACCTAGATCTGGGCGCTGTTAGTTACGTGACCAAGATTGAGGATAATATCTTAACTATCTCACCTAATGTAACATGGTTAGAAGGTATTAGTATAACCGTTACCATAGCAGGCGCCCTCTACAAAGACTCATTTAGAGTACCTAGAAACCTCTATATATATGATCCTGAGCAACTGCTTTACTCACATGGCATTTTAGACACAGTAACAGATACTCAGCTAGTAACTTTGAACCTAGGTACTGAAGATGAAGTAGAACTACTTTCAACTATGGGGCCTAAGTTAACCCAAGTTTGGGATAAGATGTGTAAGCTGCTTTGTGCCTCCTTTACGTACGATAACTCTTTACAAAATAAGAAGGTTACTCGTTTAGTAGGCTTTAGGAGAATGCAGCAGATAGCTTTGTCGCTACGCTTAGACTCACTTGTAGAATCTATACTGCTAAGCCCGGGTCCCCTGCGGGAGTGGTTTAGAGAGGCAACTATTGAAGGTGCTCAAACAGACGAGGCAGTGTTAGAAGCTTTACCTAGTATATCAAAGGACATAGCTAGCCTTAGGAACACTATGGTCCAGCATAAATTAAATACTGAGATGATAAGTGCTATTGACTATCAGCTAGATCCTGGGTCAGACTACCATACGCTGGCTTCTTATATACTAACCCTATTTAGTGCTATAAGGTACACACATGACAATCCTAAATTCAGCTACTAGAATAGACTACAAGGTTTATATAGCAGGAGTTCTAGTACCTTGTAACTCTGTTACAGTAAGTACTAGTGTACCCGGTAGGACAAGTGCCCAGTTTACGATGCCAGCCCACCCGCTACTCCTAAGCATAGGTAAAACGGATAGGCTACAAGTAGCTATATTTTATTTAGACTCTTCAAGAGAAGATGGTGAGTTACAGTGGTGCTTGCTATTCGAGGGATTCTTAGCTGGGCAAAACTATGTATCTAGTCCTACGTCTAGGGAAGCTAGTTTCTTTGCGTTCTCTAATATAGGTGTATGGGATAACTTATATCTAGAGTTCTTAGGAGGCAAGGGCAAGGGTACTGTAGGCAAGGCAGATAAGGTTACGCCTGACGAAATTACTATGAAGGGTAACTTCCCTCGGAGGCTGTTTACTGAGGGTCTAAAAAATAAAGTCTTTATAAAAAGAGCCTTTGACCTTATTGGTAATATATTTCTCAGCACTACAGGCAGGTTTTTAGATAGAGACATAGCTAGTAAGGCTAAGAGTAAAGATATAACTGGGCAGTTAGCTAGGACACTAGAGATAACAAGGCTAAATAGAGATAGAATGCTGTCAGGGTTATCAGGGGACGCCCTCCTAACGCGCTATAGATCACTGGCCTTATCTGAGCTAGAAAAACTAAAAACTGAAAATAAACAGAAACTAAGTCTAGAACTAGATAGCATAGTAACTACCCTACCTACGGCTAAAGCTGACTTTATTCAACTACTACAGAATATAGATACTGAGATTCTAAAAGAAGAGTTAGAAAGTAACGTAGGTAAACGAGACACCTTAAAGAGAACACCTGCTAACACAGGTTTCTTTGCTAGATACTTTAACTTAACTAAACTAGAACAGCATTTTGTAGCTTGCCCAGTGTTAGAAGGATATCCCGACGGGGATAGTACTAAGTTACCTTCAGGTATGTTTCCTCTGCTTAGAACTCCTCTTGGTAAGCGCTATATGAGATCTGTCGCCCGGCAAACTGGGCGTAAGTTTGGCGCAGGAGGAGCTACTAGTAACTTTGTAAATAACCTATTTGGTATGATGAACTACCAGATAACGGACATAGTAGCTCCTCCTATTTATTTAGCTGATAAAAACGGACTACCAAAGGGTCAGTTTAAAAAGGGTGACAAGAACAACCGTATTGCTCAGCATGTTACAATGCCTATAGTACCCTTTGCCCTGCCTCCCACTTGTAACGCTATATTCCCCAGTATGATAAGAAGCTGGAATATGGCTAGCCAGTACTCAGCTGCTCCTACCAGGCTCTATTATGAGCGCGCTTCACAAGGTAGAAAGCTGGATATAAAGTCTTCTAAGAAAGGCTACGCTGACCATGGGCTTCATGTAGGCTATCCCGCTAAGGTTACCCGCCACGCTCAAGACGCTAGTAACCTAAAGACTTCAGACCTAGAGGTTCTAGTATTTCCAGAAGAGTACTACAGAGGGCCTAACTCTGTATTTACTCAGATAAACCCACTACTTAGGGATATAAAGAAGCTAGAGAACGCCGGCCGCCTGGGCGTAGTAAATAAGCTATCTGCTGAGGATAAGAGCTTATTCGAGAAAGATCCTATACCCGCCGATCAACTAGCTTATCTAGAGGAAGCTCTAGTTAGTGCTAAAGACAAGGGCAACACTAGTTACGGTCTGTTTGTTAAGCAAGCCCAGGTAGACTACACAGTAGCAAGAACACAAGCGGCTACGCTTTCTGTTAGCACCGTATTTAACCCTAATATCATCGCAGGGTTTACGACTATCTTGTTCGATAGCTTTGAAAATAACTGCCACATGGTGGGGTATGTAAATCAAATAACACATTCCCTAACTCAGTCCCAGAGTGTAACTCAAGTAAGTATCTCGCATGCTAGGCCACTAAGAGAAATGCTGACTGGCATCCTAAACCAGGGAAGCCAATATGCTATGCATCCAGCTGAGCCTCTAAGCGAAATACGTGAGTTGTTTCAAGTAGAGGAAGCTGCTAATTACCTATATGCTAACCTTATCTATAGAAATAGCACTGATGCTGATTTTAACTTAACGGTATCTGGCTTTGCGGATAAGAAGAAGGTAGAGGCGGAGCTTACAGCTAAAGAGCAGAGTTTAGCAGATATCAAGGATAGTATTGCTTCTGCAGAAGAAGCCGGGCAAAACACAGATGCTCTTATGGAAGAACTTGCTCTGTTAGAATCTGAGATTAGGGATCTACAAGAGACGCTGTTCACCACTATTGCTGATCAACAGTCTGGTAGTGAAACTGCCACTAACAACTATGTTTTAAATTGGAAAGGTCTAGTAGATATAGTTGCGGCTAGTGGGGCAGATAAGGAAGACACCTTTACAGATCTTAATAAATTAGTAGGAAGTCAAAGAACTACTACAAGCAAACAGGAGCGTCAAGACGCTTACATGAAAATCTTACGTGGGTTTATTAGACCTAAAGATCAGTTCGAACAAATATTCTATAGCCTACCTGTAACTATGCGCTTTATATCTAGGCCTGTGTGTACCCTAGAGGAGTATATAGACTTTTATCAGTCCGCACCTGACTTTATAAACGGTACTAGCTCACTAACCGGAGGCAGAGGTAGAGGAACTAGGGGCGGCGTAGAATACCTAGATGGTCAACCGGGACTTGCTAAGCACTATAGACTTATACGTGAGTTTGTAGGGGGGCCGGGGTTTGAGCCTGGATCTAAATTAGCGCCACAGAAGAAGGAAAATACAGAGGACCGGGGCTCTCCTGAACTGCGTACTGAATTTGAGTATAGGACTGCAGATGAAAAGGGCCTTATAATTAAAAGGATATTTGCTTCTTTAAAAGAAGGAGATACTGCTACCGTACAGGACTTACCCGACCTGGCAGAGGATTCTCAGGAGATTTTATTGCTCTACTCTGATATGGTTAGATCGAGAGGTAAACTCTAATGTCAAGCTACAATAAACAAGACGACATAGCTGCGTGGAATAAGTGGAAAGCTTCAGGCTCGCGCGATGATCTAGGTGTGCTATTTAACCGTATGGAGCCAGTTATACAAAAAGAGGTTAGTCGTTGGGCTTCAGGGCCTGTAGCTAGACCAGTGCTTAACCTAGAAGCTAAAAAAATAAGCCTTAATGCTTTTAATAGCTTCGATCCTAATAAGGCCAAGCTAAATACACACCTAACTAACAATCTAAAAGGGCTTAGCCGCATTGTGTATACCCATACTAACCCTGCACGTATGCCAGAGCACCAAGTTCTAAAACTAAGTACTTTTATGTCTTCTAAGCAAGCGCTTGAAGAACAGCTAGGGCGAGAGCCTACTAGCCAAGAAATTAGCGAAGAACTTGCCTGGAGCCCGGGTGAAGTAGAACGTTATCAGGGCCAAATACGTACTGGGTACAGTACCTCGCAGCCCCTTCCTCCTGGGTTTGATCGCTTTGACGCAGACAAAGTATTTCTAGATTTCGTGTACAATGACCTAGTTGATCAAGACAAAGCAGTATTTGAGCACACTACAGGTTATGGAGGTAAGCGAGTACTAAGTGCTGCTGAACTTATGAAAAAGACTAAAATGACTCAAGGTCAGATTAGCCACAGTAAGCGTCGTATACGAAAAATGGTAGAAAAGGCTAGGGGGTTTAAATGAGTAGTTCTATTGATCCTGCTGCTCTTGCAAGCTATGTAGTCGAGAGGACAAACAGTGAGCTACTAGAAGACCTAAGTCACCTGTTTGAAGTTAATATAGTTACTTCAGCTATAGCGGCTACTGACTTTGGACGAAGCTATAAGTTACCTATGAGATCAGTAGATAACATCTGTAAAGCTTTTAAAGTTTACAGGGACGAGCTGCTAAAGAGATCTACTGACTCTGACAAAGTAGAGGATACAGCCTACACACTACTTGGTGAGTATTATAGGTGTGTTAAGACAATTCGTACTTTGTCTAAGTATCTTAATAGAGTACTGCCTCAATTAGAGTCTGACTTCTCTAATAGCTACACTCAGCTCTACGAGCATAAAACTAGCTCCAGCTTTACACAGTCAACAGTAGAGGATTAGCTATGTCTGACCTGGCCTTATTTCCTGTACCAGCACCCCTAGATGCTGCTGAACTAGAAGATCTAAACGCTCAGTATGTAGCTACAAGCATCAGCCTAGGCACAGACTCTACCAACAATATAGTAACTATCGGGGATTCTTCGACTAAAAACTGTATGCAGAGGGTCCTAAAGCTACTCCTATCTGAGAAGGGTAGTGTACCTAGCAACGCTACTTACGGTACTAACTTGGTTAGCTTAAGTAAGTACGGATACAACCCTCAAACAATAGACGAGGACATAGTGGTAATCTTACTAGATGCAGAGACTCAATGCAAAAAGCAAGATGTAGCCGCAGGCTTAGCGCTAGGAGCTCAGCTTGGTAGTATTGATCTTTTAGACCTTGTATTATTGAATACAAGCCAGCTCAAGTTAACCATAGGAATAAAGACTGCCACTGGTATAACTGGCAGCTTTGATGTACAGGTGTAGTATATGTTTAATACCCAGAAGATATCCGTTACAGACATTTTAGAGGTAGAAGCTGGGTTAAGGGCTATTATACGGAATCGCTACCCGGATATATCTGTAGAGCGAGGGTCTGTTTTAAATGACCTAGTAATAACGGCTCTAGGTTACTTAGGTGCTGCCATAAAAACAGAAGCTACCAGCATAAGAGAGAGGCTGTACTTAGCTGATCTGCAGATATCAGACCAAGCAGAAGCACAGCTATTACTACAAGATATAGCTTCCAACTTTCTAGTTAGTACAGTTGATACGCCGCCTAAGCGGGGTAGAGTTACGTTTAGATTTACATCTGATATAACTAGAGATATTCCTGCGGACATAAGCCTAACTCGTGGAGATAACTTTATAACTGTTAAGCTGTTTGATAGCAGTGCTAGCATTACCCTTACAGCTTCAGACTATGTAGAGACAGAAGTGGAGGGTGTTACTTATTACGAGTATAGTACCTTAATGGAGTCGGTAAGAGTTGGTGATGATGTCAGCATACTTGCGGGTAGTTTTTCGTCTTCAGAAAGCTTAGTAGGCTTAGACTCTATATTTAATAGAACTCCATTTGTAGGGCTAAACGATACTGAGTATGCTCAGCGTAGCTTAGTAGAAAAGATGCAGTATGCTCTTCAGAGTTTTAGTTTTAGTACCCAAAACGGCATACAAGCTACCTTACTAAATGAAGCTATACCTAATCTTATTAGAACCTTAGGTATTGGAGCTAGTGATCCTGAGATGCAGCGTGATATTATACCAAGCACCCTTAGTAGTTCAAAGTTCCACAGTTTAGGCATGATAAACATTGTAGTTGCTTCAAGAGTTACCCTTGACCATGTAACTACTGGAGTTGATACAAACCAGATAGGCGGTAAACCTATTCTGGGCATTATGGGCCTAGTCAGGGGCTCTCTAGATATTCCGGTAATAAGTGACTTTGGTACTACTAGGTATAGCAAGCTATATACAACCTCTACAGGTAAAACTAGCGTTGAAGCTACTACTATAACTGAGGGAGAGGCTTTAGGCTCTGGTACTGCTAGTATAAACGTCCAAGACTCCGAAGAGTTATTTAGCAATGGAAGTAGTACGGCTAATAAGTTTAGTATTGAGCTACCTCAAGGTGATCTTTCTGTAAGCACAGTACAAGCAGTTGTAGATAATAATCTACCTGTCATACAGGGGCTTATAGACTCTGATACTTATAACACCCTGGCGTCTAGTATTCTTGCAGTAGGTGCTACTTTAGTTCAGGTAATAGTTCCAAACTTAACGTTAACCTTAGCCAGAGGGTTATCCACTACCGCCGTCAATGTTAACAGAGTAAAGTCTGTTATATCTGAGTTTATAAACTTATGGTCGGAGGAGTACCCCCTAAGTATTAGTGACCTTCAGATAAGGCTAGGCTTAGTTTTCTCAGGTACTATAACATCTTTTACCTTTGAGGGCGGAGTTACCTATATAGCTTATCTACCTGATGGAAGGGTACTACCTTTTTCGTCAGCTAGTTTGTTAGGGGTTGAAGATGACTCTCTACAGTTAGTAGCTAACAGCGCTAGCTACCAAGAAGATTTACTACCTATGCAGATATCAAATAGAGTTCTTAACTACTTTGTAACTAATGAGGATATCAGTGTAGAGGTCAGTAATGTCTAGTAGCCAAGTTATCCTCAATGCTCTGCCAAGTTTTTGGAGAGATAGGTTTGAAGATAGGGATCTTCTTGAGAATATGTACTCCTACTTGGGTACTTACCTTGGCGATGTATACGAGGATACTAACTCTCAGTTATCTAAGCTTTCTCTTGTCGGTACCCCTGTATTTAGCTACAAGACTTGGAGTATTTTACCCCTATCTACTATACACAGGCTTTACCTTACTTATGACGGAGAAGAGGGTAACTCTATTGTTATCTATGGGCTCCAGGAAGAAGACTATATACTAAATAATTGCTATAGGCTATATTCCTCTCCAGATCTAGGGTCTAGCTATATAGATACAGGAGACTTTTCTTTCTACGACCTAGAGTCTAAAGAAATTAGTGACCTCATAGAACTAACGGCTAATACAGCTTTTTTTAATAGGTTTAGTAGATTTATTGTTTTTACTAACCTAGATCCAATATACAGGCTAGAGTCACAGGAGCCTCAGGAAGTTAGGGCATTTTATCCCCTGGCGTTTAGAGTAAATAATTACTTGCTCGAAGGATTAACTGAATCCGAGATTATAGCTAATACAGTAACCATAACGGCAGGATATCAGACTGTTACGACTAGGATATTAGCTGTTGAAAAGCAAACCGAGACTACCGTACTCTTAGTAGACCCAGATGCTTTTACGCCGTTTATTGATGACTCTACAGTTAGTATAGAAGGCATAACAGCTAATACGATACCAGCTTCTGTGTATACTAGTTACAGTTTACTAGCTACTGAAATAAACCTCTGGGCGTATGACTGCGAGATAGATCATCTAGAGTTATTTCGCAGATGGGGATTTTTACTAAGACCTGACTTTGCTCAGAGAAGGCCTATACGCAGCTCTGAACTGTATAAGAACTTACTAGAGGAGATGCTAGAGGCAAGGTTACGGGGTCTATCTAGTTCACGGTTAGAGAACATTGCAGGTCTACTGGCTGGTTCAGACAGAATCGTATTTAGTAGCTTAAACGATACTATACTAACTATAGATTTAGTAGATAATCTCATTCTATCACAGCTAACTAGTTACCGGTTACTACCTGCACAGGTGGTAAATATTAATATAGTAAAGGCTTGTAGTGCTGTACATACCAGTGAGGGTGTATACGATAGAGCTAGTTGTACCTTAGTAGAGTTTACAGATAACTCTAGCTATAACATACTAGTCAGTAAGTATAATATTTATGGTCCTAATAAGGTGAAAGCCTATACTAGTGCTGGCGAGTATATAGGGGATCTTATATTAGTCTGTACCGATGATTGTATACTTATTACTACTCAAGGCACTAGTACATTACTAGTATCTGATTTACATATATACTACACCTCCCTAGAGTTTATAAGTGTTAGCACACAAAAATATTCAACTATACCCTTAGCTGAGGTAGGATCATTAAGCTCAGGTGAGCTAATAAATCCCCAGGCAAGAGTATTTGACATATCCACTGGCCTAGATTCTAGGGTTGCAGACCAAGGGCTGTTCTTACCTAGTGACATTTGGGAAGTATCTGAAGGAAATAGGCGCGAGATAACTACTCAGCTAACTGCGCATGTTATAGGTTCTATGCCTACTTACCGTATTGGCGATTATGAGCTGTATATTCCGGGCGGGACTAGCACAGATATATTTGATGCCGTTAGCAATAGTAATCCAAGTGGGTATGCTTGGCCCACTAGCTATAAATTATTTAATCATTTTCTACGAACTAAGCTAGCAGTAATGACTCCTTTAAATATATTAGCTACTAGTAACTTAGAAGACTCAATTGATATTTCACGAAGTATAAAAGATGCCTCTAAACGAATTTTAGTAGCTAGTAATGTACCTCTTGTGGACTTTGTTTCGATACCACAAGAGCACCTTGAGGTGGTAGTAAATAGTCCAGATATAGAAGACAGTTTAGTAACTCAGAGCTATGGCGGTATAGGAGCTCTGGGCGCTACTTTATTATTATCTGGTGACATCAATATTTTGGCCTCTGACACCGTTAACCGTATCGGACTCTTACCGCCATCTTCAGGCGGAGGGTTTGGGTTTGTACAGTATACATTTTTTGATGTTACCCTTGTTGGATATGATGCTGAGTATGCTCTAGTAGATGTGGGGCATTCTCCAGAACAGATGATTAGCTTGCTAGAATCAGGTTATACGGTAGATCTACGTGTTAACACTGCGTATAAGCGAGTTAGTTTAGAAGTAGCCACTAACTATGTAGGCTCAGAGTCTATACTAATGGTAGTAGGGGCTTCGTATCCTGAGTACACTAGGTACTATGATTTCCAGCAAAATACCCTTTCTGAGTGGTTACAGATAGGGGTAACTCCCGGGGCGCCACCAAGTGAGTTATCTGAAGACCCTATTCAGGTATCAGATAACTTAGAACAGCCACAGGTATTAGTACCTGTTATACAGAGTTTAGAAGATAATATAGAATCGCCCAGCGATAACTTACCAGATCCTGAAGAGATCTAAGGAGATAAATAATGGCTAGTTTTATACCTGCAGTAAAGGGATCTGTTAAGATCGAAGTTATTAAAGACGGCAAGGTGGTTAAATCACAGCAGACACCTAATACCCTGGTTCTTGAAGCGCCAAAGATTATGTTAGGTAATATAATAGGGCCAAACCTAACCGGTGGAGACCCTGCAGATTTTACTAACTCAGACCCTAGCAGGCCTGTCATAAGTGCCGGAGGCTATGATGGTCCTAGTTCTAAACTAAGTGTTAATTATATTAGATTAGGTTATGTAGAAGGTACAGATCAGGTCGAAAGTGTTACAGTATCTGCCAATGATAAATTGCCTATTGGAGCTACGCTAGGGGTAACTAAGTTACTTACTGGAGTAAGTCTAGGCGAGTATAGTGTACAGTTTATTTGTTCTTTTGAAGTAACAAGTGACACTGCTAGTAGGAACTACTTTGAAGCAGCACTACTCTGCCCAGCCCTACTACAGTATGGTAGTACATTTATGCCAGATCCTGAACAAGACGGTTCTGGGTTTGAGGAAGACAAGCAAGTTATGTTTGCTCACCAGACGCATACCCCTATACAGGCTAGTGCAGGTAGTACTATACGATATACTTGGACTATAACTATGCAAGAGCCTAGCGACGCTTAAGGAGTCTAACCATGCCTATTACGTATACTGATATCACTTACATACAAAACGGTCAGGCTATAAATGCAGCTAACTTAAATGCGCCCTCTGTAGATTTAGCCTCTCGCACCGTTGAAGTTAAACGTGATGCTGACCAATCTAGATTTAGCGAAGTACACACTAATGATTCAGAAGTAGTTTTAGTATCTAGTTCACCCGAAGAGTCTAGTATAGTAGTCCGCACGCAACTAAAAGAAGATGGTAGTGCAGATTCTAACTTAGTTAAGTATTACCTTCCTGAGTTTAATAACATTAAATTTAGTATATACTCTAAGGCTGTACATGGTGGTAGATACGTAATTGACGGCGCTGATGTGGGGTCACTGTTTAGCGACAGTATAGATGCTAATAATAATGTGCTATCTACGGCCCTAACCGTTCCTGGAGATGGGATATACGCAAAGATACCCTTAAGGCACACCGGAGAAGCTGAGTCCCTTACTAACTACCCGGACCTAGTCTACCCTAAAACTAAAGCACAGAGTTTAGGTGCAGGGTACTTGTCTATTGCTGGATCAGCGCAGTTAGTTAAGTTACCAGAGTTAGTACTGATGGACTTCTTATCTGCTCAGGTAGGAGAAGACGTAAGTACTTTCACTTCCAGACTAGAAGTTCAGTTTGCAGATATTGACTCTATATCCGTTGGAGAAGGGGGGGCGTTACAGATACTAGATTCAAATGGCGACTCTTTAACTTTAAAGGTAACGGGTACGCAGGAGGGTGCAGATTGTATAGTTACCCACCTACTAGAGCGTACCGATGGAGAGCCAGGCTTTATAGCTAAGTTTTCTAGAGCAAGCGCGCCTATTTACATTGAGCACAACACAAGAATACCCGCCACTAGTATTGGAGTATCCCTATTCAGGGATTCAGTTGAGCTAGCTACATCTTTAGTACCTATCTCAGGCGGTAGCTACTCTGGCTATTTTATTTTACCAGAGTTACTTGACCCTAACTATTCCTATATTCCACTTGTTAGGTTAACTGAGAATAGCTTGTTGGTAGGTGATAAAAGTATTCCCCTAGGAATACGACAACTACCAAACGGTGAAACAGTAAATAAGCATGGCGACCCTATATATGGGGTACCTCCTGAATTTTCTGCAGAAGAGACTGCCAGCTACTCTATAAATATCTTAACCGATAGTAGGGTAGATCAAGAATATAAGGGTAAGCACACTATACGAGGAACTAGTATAGTTGACTCTTCAGTGAGCCCATTTATATGGCTAAAAGTATTAATAGATGAGACTACTTCTCCTGAACTGCGATTATTAAAACAAAACTTACAGGTAGGAGATAAAATACGATTTTTAGAAGTTAGAGTAAGTGTCATAGAAGAGTGCGTTAGTGATGCTGGCAATACTGATACTATGAACCTATCTGCTAGGATTCAAACACCAAATAACGGCTTTTTATACTTAAACACAAATGGTAATGAGCCTATACTAAATCTTCCACCTAACAGTCTTGAACTGGGAAACACATTAGAGCTATTACCTGATAGCCAGAGTACTTACACCTGGACAGCCCAGGATAGCGATTCTAGTACAAGTATACGGTTCTATAGCTATGTAGATGAAGGAGTTAACGGGCAGAATATGGTATCAGGTAAATTATACTTAGAGGCTGACCTAATAGTTTTGTAAGGTAGGTAATAGCGACGCCCTAACCTCTCTACTAGCTCTAGTGCTAAGTAGGGGACCCAACTTTAGGTCTTTACATAGAAGTGCTGCGGCATAGCTGTCGCATATATCTTCTTGTTTGCTAGGGCAACCTAGCTCTTGAGCTCTAGCTATCATATCGTCTTTGGTAGCGCGCCCCTTGCTCGTAAAATATTTTTTTAACTGGGTGGGTGGTACGCCGACTAGAGGTATTCCTAGCTGCGCAAGAGTTAGTTTTATAGCGCCTAGCACTTCTCCCAGTATAAATTCTTTGTGCACAGAACCATAGGACGGGGCCTCATGCACACATAGTTCTATACTTAAGTCACCGATAAAAGTCTTTATCTCCTGGCTTATGTAGTGTAGTCTCTCAGCGTCTCTAAGTTTCTTTGGCTGTATTCTTAGAGTCTTGCAATAGGAGCTATCATCGCTTAATAATGTTAGACCAGTGCTAGTAGCACTAGGGTCTATACCAAGAAAGAAAGAGTGCATGAGTATTTCACCTGAAGTAGATTTAGCTATCGCCACCGGAAAAACTAACCAGACCGGACTCCCCCTTTACTATATTAGAGTAGAGGTTACATCTGCAACAGATATTATCCCTGATATATTTGTAGTAACGCGTAAAGACGGGGCCACCAACAGCTATGAGTATTCACGGGTAGCTTCGCTTAGAGATATACAAGAGTATGGAACTTCTCCTGTAACCGATAAAGATGGTTATAGGGTTAGCCAGTTTACCCTAAACACTAACTCCTTGTCTTTCATAAAAGAATTTAAAGAGGGTATACAGCTTGTAGTACAGAACCTGCTTGATTTAGCTAAAAACTCTGAGGAAGTAACTGATGTTGAACAGGTAACTACTGTTACTCTGACAGGGGAGCAGTACCCATGAGTAAGAGCTATTCTATAGACAGGTCGCTAACTTTCAGTGATGAAACGGGATACTGGACTTTAACAGTAGAAGTAACTAGCTCTAATGAAGTTAGTGCTTACCCCTTTCTTATGGAGAAGCCTGTATTAGGTACAGGTATCAGTACTACTCTAAGTTCAGATGAGGGGTTGCAGGACGAAGAAGGAAACGATCTAGAGCAGAAATCTGAATACCTTAGAACTTTGTTAGAGTCGGAAGTAGCTACGCAGAGATTAAAAACTGATCCCACTGTATATGACAAGTATACGTGGGTTCAGTACAGAGCTAGCTCTTTTTCTAAGGAGTTCTATACCTACGAACAAGCTACGGCAGCCCTAAATGCTGTGCTATCCGTTTTAAAATCTAACGCTCGAGTATACACTACAACTAGAGTAGAGCCTAGGCTGGTAGGTACAAATTTGTCATCTAAAGAAAAAGAACCCTCACTAGAAAGCTTAACCCTAACTAAAGGGGACACAGTATCGTTGCAGCTAGTAAATGGATCTACAGATACTAGTATCATAACTGATGGTAGCTATATTATGGTTAGCCAGGAGTCTACCTCTAATAGGCGTAGGTCTAATAGCTATGTTGTTACGGTAACCTCAGACGCTATGACTTTTATAGGCCTCAGGGACGATAATACAGGAACTGAGTACCGGTTGGATGTTTCTATGAATTCTACGTCACTTGAGGGCGCTGTCAGTGAGATTATACAATGAATGAAACTAAACCTATCTATATACTACAAACGCGTAAGGGTCTTTTTAAAGAAGACGGTACGGTTTTGTATTCTATTGTTACGGAAGTTAAGAGAAATACAACCTATACGGGGGATAGCAGAGATGCAGAGTATCTTCTTAACTTATTTGTTAACAACATAGTAACTGAAGATAATACGCTAGAAGATACCTTTTCTAATTATGCTACTATAGCTGACTTAGACCTTATACCTACAGATAGGGATGCGGCTATTTCTAGAGGCCTTACTAAGTATCGAGATAATGTAAATAAAATTAGTTTCGATAACCTAAGTGTGGCTACTACCGCGGCTAAAGTAGTTAGGGATACAGTAAACAATATTGTAGATACTTACCTACGGGTCAAGAACGAGTTTGTTGGCAGTGATACACATTATTTTCCTTATCCTGCAGAGGTCAGCTCCCTAAGAGATCAGTACATAGCTGCCTATAAAGCCGCCAGAGACGCAAGAATAGCCTCTGAGGAATCTCAGGATACCGCGCAGTATGAGTCTGACTTAGCTGAGGCTGTTAGGGCTGTACGAGAAGAGTGCGAAGATAAAATATGTAGTATATCTAATATGCTAACCGGCATGAATACCTTAATACAGATAGTAGGCACTAAGTATGTTAATACCCTTAGTACTATTATAGATGCTTCTGCTACTAAATCAGATGAGTTAGCTGACGAAGCTTCTCGGGCCGTTCTAAATACACTAAAAGATTATATACAAAGTGAACAAGTTCAAAATGGGCTTATTTTTGATAGTAGCTTTACTACTGAAGTAGACCCTAGCCCTAGTGGAAATGGGCTTACCCTACTAGCTGGACTATCTCAAGTAACAACAAAAGCCCTAACTGACTGTGCTCAGGCGGCAAATAGTCTAGCTATAGCAGAGGCAGATGCAGAGAATAAACTCTCTGACCTAAAAGATAAGCAAGCCTTAAAAGAAGCAGCCTCCCAAGCGGAGGAGGCGGCATTGGCTCAGCTTACCCTATACTGCCCTAACTTAGACCCGGCTACTATCTAGTACTTTTTCTAGGTACTGCCCTACGGCTAGGTGAGCCAGGTGCTTCCTATACGTACGTGAATCCTTGTACAATGGCTCGCCAGATACCATCGTCTCTACTCCGCTAACTTTTAGTAACTTAGATACAGTGGTTATAACCTTACTCGTTCCCACTGTAGATAGGTTAGCGTAATAATCTACAATGTCCTTAAGGGTTAAGCGTACAAGGGGTTCATGCATAAAGGAAATCCTAGTAAGAAGAGACTCTTTTACCACACTCTCTGTTAGGTCACTGTTATAGAAGCCATAGTAGTCGGTCATGTCTTCTATACTTTTAGGATTAACTAAAGTGTACACCCCGTCAGAATCACATAGCTCCTCTACCTTCTCTAGTAAATCTAGGGTACTTTGTTTTACTAGTGAACCAAGGTTAAATTCCTCACACCACTGATTCTTAACCTGAATATGTGAGTACTTTGCATATCTAGATGCGTAGTTATCCCAGCTCCATAGCTTACCTTCTTTGTAGATCGATCCCTCTACAGGAATAGCAGGTATAAGGTCAGGATCTGAGACTATCTGATAGGCTGTATTAGAGCACAGTCTAACTATATCCCTAAGCTTCTGTTTATTTTGAAGCAGGCTAGATTCTACTAATAAGTCTGATAACTCTAAGTAGCCTGCTAGTGTATTCTTAGCTTCGTACTCTCTAAATGTGGTAACAAAAGCTCTACTAGCTTCAGATCTGCGTGGGAATTCTTTAGAGCTAGGCAGCTTAATTACATCTTTACAGGTGTGTCGATAAAGCTGCACGAAAAACCCTTTGCATAACTTAGGCATATACTCAAATAAAGAGTATCTATGTTCGCTCGTAGACTTAAGAGAAATAACTTTACTAACCAAAGTACTTGGCCCCCACTCGTTAACTAACTGGCTTAAGTCCATAGACGTAAGTGGATCATTCCTGTCTACTCGCCTACTAGAGGCAGCTAGCAAGCTAACTAGCGCGGGATATCTATAGGGCACCCGTGTATTTGAGGTATTTGTACTAATATACCAGTCTCTGGGGTAGCTGCTACAATGTTCACCAAGAACTTCTAGACCTCTATACCCGTGGTCCAGTTCAACTAAAGAGTATAATAAGTTAGCTAGTTTAACTACTGAGCAGAACATATAAAATCTCTTAGAGTTATTTTGACCCACTAGCTGAGATTCACATATATCTACTATAGACGGAGTACTGAGGTACTCTGAATATATGATTGGTATGTTTATATCAGCAGGAACTGATAGTTCTCCTGGTGTTACTTCTAGATAATTAAGTAGTATACTTCTAACCGCTTGTAAGCCTTCACCAAGTATTGTACGGGCTGAATTACCGTCTCCAACTAGCACACCGTGGGTAGAGCTTGGAGATGAGCAAACCTGTATTAGAGCAGATATGGTTTTAGCTCCTAAGGTCAAAGGAATCTTTGTTCCTACCCCCATAAAAGGAGTAAGGATAGTAGTAGAAGCCTTGTTTATCTCTAAGAACTCGGATGAGCTTTGTTCTATATATCTTTCTACAAAGCTATAGGTGTTGTTTCGAGCCCCTAAGGTATTATTCATAGAAAATATAGGGTCTTGTACGGACTTACCTAAGAAGTCAAACTTAGTCTCGTTATTATTAAACAGGTAGATTAATAAGTCTGAGTCTACACCTTCATAACGGTTATTGCTAAAACTACTATCATAACTACCAGGAACAATATAAAGTACCCAGGGATAATCAGTTACTTCTGAAGAATCCAGTAAGTTAACGGATTCACTATCGCCTCCTAATACAAAGTAGCTTAGAGCATGTAGCTCAGAGTCTACCATCATTTACTTTAGTTTCCTACGTCTGGTATTACCCTCTACCTTAACTACATCAAACCAGGAGTTAAGCTCTTTTAAGCTCACCTGTACGGGTATAGTCAGTGTTATAGTGCTCTCCGATCCACCATCACCCATTACTAACTCACACTCTACAATAGCCCATCCAAGTAGATCATGCAGCTCGAATGAGATATTAGTAATATTAACTTCTGCCGCTGGCACCTTAGCCAGTAGGTGGCTTAGCTTCATCTTAGCCATTTAGGATTACCTCCTTAAGTTTATTGTTATTTCCTAACAGATCTAAGTTTGTCTCAACTAGGCGTATATTACTTAGTACTGTAACTAAGTTATCCGTAGGTGTTTTAGCTGGGAATGATGTCTCCTCAGCTTTGTACCTCCTGTCATTCCATGACCAACGCCACCTACTAGGAACGCCACTAGGCACCCATGCTTTACTATTCCCGAAAGGTCCATACCAGTAGGCAGCTCCAGGAGATAAGAACTGAGCTATAAACTCTAGCACTAACTGTAGCCTAGACTCTTTAGTGCTAAACACTTTAGATCGGTAGCTACTTTTGGTATCGAGCACAGAGTACAATACCTTAGTGTCTGTATATTCGTGCCTTGTTCTGGCGTAATAATCAGGAGCCTTTATATACGTGTGGGCTGGCGCTATGGCAAACCATCCTGAGCTTTGTGATACAGTTGGCAATAAGCTTGTTATACTACTAGTTGAATTCTCAAGCCAGTCACCGATACCGTGACTGTACCACCCATTACCATAGCCATCAAAGCTACCCCTTATAGAAAATAACTCAGCAATCTTTACTAATTGCTCAGGTACAACATAGTATTCTTGGTGTGCCATATTGTTCTTTCTAGCTTTACTAAACTTAGAAATAAAATATGAGGCGTGGTTAGGTACATAGTTACAGCTAGTCTCTACCCAATCAGTTACTAACTCAAGGACAGCGGATATTATATCCAAATCTTTATTAGCTGTGCTAAGTAAACTTGAAAACATAACTCCTAGATATTTTGCGTAGTTATCTACTGTTACCTCTAAGGCAGCACCCTCAGGTAGCTTACCAGTGCAATAGCTGCTAGCGCTACTTCCTACTTGGTCAAAGCTCTTTGCAGTACCACACACGGGTTTTAACACGCAACTAGAGCAGTTATCGCTATAAAACTTCTGATTAAGCTTCATAGCCTCTCTTCGTTTACGAGAATTCTCATGCCTAACTAGAGCACCTTCTAGATTAATGTCCCTAACGTCTATCTTGCCTGAGCTGTAGCGATTAGGATCTTTACAGTCTGAGGGCGGTAACAGCGGTATACCTAGTCGTGTGACTTGTCTTTTTAACTTATCAAGCTCTAGGTCTACGGTCGATACCTCTGCTTGTAGTAAGTGCCCAACACAGTTAGATCTATGTGGGCACGCCAAACAACCTGCTGACTGTAGTACCTCGTGGCGGCTACATAGCGGACTTATACTAGCGGGTAGATCTATACACTGAGTTCCTTCCTCTACTTTAGCGTATAGAGAAAGTCTAGCTTTGTCAGTATACTTGTCCCATAAGGACATCATTACCTCTGGTGCACCGAGCAAGTAAACTACAGAGCTATTTTCTGGGTAACTGCTAGATTTTAAACTTACAGGCCCCATACTCGAAGACCTACCTAAGGCCTCTACATACTCGTACGTACTAACTTCCCTATCTTGGGTGGTACACCCCCTCACTTCTCTCATTAGATTCGGCACATTATCGCTAAGTGTACGAATATAATTCAAGTACCCAGTAAGGCTAGCCACTGTTACTATCTCATACTTAGATAGCAACTTGTCTAGTATACTTTGATCAAACTCGTCAGAAACCACTACTGCACGGTCATCGTCCTCGTTATCTAGATATCTCAACCCCCAGCTTTTTAGATCTACCATATGCTCTTTCGATAACTCAGAGTCATCATACAAACTAAAGAACCTATGCCCGGCTACTATACCGGATTTAACACTACGAGTTACAGTCGTTAAGGTCATGCTTCTCCTCGGCTAAGTTAAGTAAACCTAGTAGCTTAGCATGCCTACTAGGTGTTAAAAATTGCTTCCAATATACTAACTGACACTTTATCCGTAACAGTAGTTCAGAAACAGTAACTTCTACGAACCCAAAGCTTTCTTGAGCCCGTGTTAGTTGAGCTTCTTGATCGCTATGGGCTAGGTTATACAGAAGAGCTTTCAGGCTCTGGTACTTATCTTTAGGCATATTAGCTGTCTCGTTAAGCACCAAGCCTAGGCCCCGTTGTCTACGGTAGTAAGGCATTATGCGCGCTTTATGGCATCGCCAGCCTGTGGCTAGTCTAACTACTTCTCGTAACTTGCTTAGAGTATTACGCCCGCTTACCTCGTTCGAGGCATAACCCAAGTACAAGTTATCGCTGTACCTAGTTATTGTAGCGTCAGGGAACGCCTGATCTAGTATTGGGTCTAGTAGGTGCTCGCATACCCTATTACTAAGAAGTGGACTAACTACGCTACCCTGGGGTAAGAAGCTTTTCTTTCCCACTGTTATACAGCACAGTCTAGCTATAAGAAATGCTACATCAGGGTTAGCGCCATGATGTTCAAGCATCTTTGTAACTTGCCACATAGATACTGATCCGAAGTGATCTTTGAAGTCTATGGACAGGAGCAGCTTGCTGCTTTGCATACGTGTAACCGTGTCGCTAATTTTGCAACCTGGCTCATACGCATAGCTGGTACCTGTAGCAGGAACCGTCTCTTCTAAGAGATCTTTTAATCTGCTATGCAAAAACTTAAGTCGCCCATCCACTACATACACTGTACGAAATCTACCCTTACCCTTCGGAATACGGACTTTCTTGTAGAAACTATCGCTATGCTCTTTTAGCTCGGTTGCTATCCAAGTAAGGTACTTTAACCTAACGCCTAGCTGATTAGCTAGAAGGCGCTTACTTAGCGGCAGCACTACCAAGTCCAATACTGCATAGTGCACAGCCTAACTTACACTTACCCATTAGGAAGCCTATACTATTGCTACAGTGAGCTAGGGTACTGTCTGTAATACCTGCATACTGGTCAGCAATAATAGCTGTCTTACAGTTAAGTAAGGGTACCCTGTTAGAGTTAGGGTCAGCCATGGGCATGCAATACTCGAGTTTATTTTTCCGCTCAAGAGGAACTGCTACCCAGATAGACTCTCTATCCCAGGTACTCATTAACGCAGAGTCCTTAATTAATTCTAGTAACCAGAAGTTAGACTCAGTATTTAGTACATCTGCTAACCAGCTGCTACCTAGTAGGTGCAGGTGATTAGTGAATGTAGCCTGATCTTTCATAACCACTATCTCTACGTCGGCATCCCTTGCCACACCTGGAACTATAGCTTCAGATAGTAGCTCTGAGGGCACCTGTAAATGAACAATACAGTCTCCTATATAGGTAGCAATAACGCTAGTCCTATGCACCAGCAATAGGTGCTTCTCACTGGAGAGCGTTAACTCGGATGAAACGTCCATAGTCAGCATATCCTTTGATTTCGTTTGTTCTACTACTACCCCAGCCAGACCCTTCACAGGGTACTCTACCACGGCTACTGATAAGCCATAGCATCTTGCTCTGAGGTATACGAATGTCTACAGGAGGTAAGCAGCACTCACCATCGGTAGCATATATAAGGAGGTCTGGCTGCTTGTCACAGCGCTCTTTACCCCAAGCCTCAGTACCTTTTACCCAGCGGAACACGGGGTCAAAGCTAGTTCCTCCTCGGCCAGACACATTAGTATCTACGTCTTTAACTGAGTCTAGATCATAAACTCTACCAATGCGAGTATCGCACTCCACTACAGTAACCTCTGTACCTTCATTACAGCTGAGTATACCCCGTAGCTCACCAAAGATCTCCTGAAGCTCAGCGTTGCTAACGCTGCCTGAAGTATCAATAGCAAACACAATACGGTAACTAGGGTTCTTACGCTTACCTGGGTGGTCAGAAGTAACGGCTCCGTCTAGACTAATGTGCTTACGCTTTGGACGACTTAGAGTAGTCTTACGTCTAGAGGGCTTGGCAGACTTACAGTAGTTACGAAGCTCTTGTCGCCAGTCTACCTGTGGTGGACGCAACAACTCTTCGATAAACTGCTTAATACTCCCAGGTAGTGTACCGCGGCTCTTTACGGCTTCGGCTGAGTCAGCCATAGCCTTAGTAAACTCACGAGTTAGCTGGTCTGCTAACTCGCTGGGACTACCATCTTCTCCGGGGTTACAGAGGTTCTCGATGTCCTCCCCCGGATCGATACCAGCTGCTTTCATAAGCTCTTCAAGCTGCTCATCTGTAAGCTTTCCTGCCGCCTCACTAAGCTTACCTAGCATGCCCTTGCCCTTGCTCTTGCCCTTGCCCTTAGGATCAGACTGGCCGTCTTTAGGCTCACCATCTCCAGGCTCTACAATACGTCTAACGTCCCAGGGCTCGTCAATGATACGCTGACTAAGAGCATCTACATACCACTCTAGAGACTTCTTAGGCGGTAGATCAACGTCACTAGGGTGTATACCTGCATAGGAGCCCATAGGAATACCGTTGAATGTAGGACCACCCTCTACCTGTGAGCCAATACGAGTCTTAAGATCAGTAAGACTAAAGATCTGACACACGTCAATAAGCCATGAGTTTAGAGCATAGTCAGCAGCTATATGGACAATACCAGCTGCAGCCATAAGCTTTTTCTTGTCACTATCGAACATGTCGTACAGTCGAATCATTCGTGGAATATGAAATAGCGCTGCGTGACCTAGCTCGTGGCAGATTACTACACCAGCACCAAACTCATCCAGCTCTTCCACCATCTCAGGCGAGTACTTCATGAGGTAGTGCCCGTTACTAACTTGCATACTAAACGTTTTAGTATTAGTATCTTCTTGAGTCTGCAGACCACTGAGGATATCTGCAAAGAAGTTGAATCTACTATATGTACCGTTACTCATTAGCTTAGCTAGATAAGTACGATAGCTTTTAGCTATACTTAGTTTAGCCCCTGCCTTGGGGATAACGAATTTTTTACGCATAGGATGTTTCTCCATGGTTGATCAAAATACTGATACTACATTCGCTACACTACGTAGCCTACTAACTACATATCCTGATTTGTCTGAGCACGTAAAAACAGCCCAGGTAGGCGAGCACATTAGAGACTCGCTACCTACTGCTGCTTTTGCTGATCAGTCTAACAGAATGTTTCCAGTACACACGCCAGCAGACGCAATACTGTCAAAGGCTTATGCCACAAAAGTGGCAAATCTTGCGGATTCAGTAACCTCCCAAATAGATACAGCTTTAGAGATGTATGGGGTGTCACCAGATCTATTCTCTACACCCAAGGTTGCTCACGTAGAAGAAGAACAACCTCAGTACTTAGTTGAGTCACAGCAGAAGTTAGCCTTCTATTCTAATACTCCTATCGCTAAGGGAGAGGAGGCTCTTATAAGAAATCAGTCTAAACTTAGTAGTAAGAGCCTAACTGACGGTGCTCTTAAGCTAGTTAAAGAGGCTAGTCGTAGAGGCGAGAATGTTAGTGACTGGACTCTAAAGTATGCAGGGCTAGTTCAGTGTGATACCCTTGAGGCCCGTGATTGGTTGGAGACAAGGGCTCATAAATCAAGTGATACCAACCTTAAGCAAGCTTATACTAAACTTGCTCACGTAGCTAATAATCTTGATGGTAGCCTAGATAGAGATGACCTAATAAAACTAGCTAACACTATTGGAGAGCTAGATAACTTAGCTGGGTTTAATAAATTTTACGGGCGTACCCTGCCTGACCCTATTGCTACAGTTTTTAATACTAAAACGGCCATGCAACCTATGCTAGACCTAGCAGGAACTTCTGTACCTGTAGAAAAGTTGTTAGCTATCCCCGCAGAGACTTATGGTGATATCTTGGGCTCAGATATTGTAGAGGAGATCTCAAAAGACGGAGAGATTCAACCAGATAGTTTAACTGAGATACTAGATACTCTACCAGTGGATATGAAGAAATCCTTAGTCAAGGAATTAGGGCTTTAACTATGCAGAGTGTACACAGTAAATACCCAAACTCAGAAAAAGCTAAAGAGCTATTAAAGTCTAGCCACATAGTACCTTTAACTACTTTGGTTGTTTGCTGTGATATACTAACCAAGGGTGGTTGCTTTACCTGGGAAATAGATACTATTTTAGATGAACTTGATGATGAGGGCTGCTTACCTCCTCCAGAGGGCAGAGATAGGCTCCTAGGTGGTATAGCTGCCCTAGCCAATCCAGCTTATCTATGGGACTCCAGTGCTTTTATGTGCATAGCTCAAACCATAAATGGTAATATAGCAATACCTCACATATGGGAACCGCTTAGTCCTGCGCAGTTAGCATATGCAGTAAACGAGCTTAATGCTCTAAACCAAGTATACAACAATGCTAGCGGCATTGAGCCTTTGTTTGGGGAAGAACCAAAGATTTACATGGCTGGATGCCTAAGGGACTCAGGAATACCTTCATGCCCTGAAGAGCTATCTTTGTGCTGTGACCAATTAGAGAGGTTCTATGAACTTCCTACTAGCATCGAGGATAGCGTGGCTAATCCTGTTCTAAAGCGAAAGCTAGACGAGATCTCTGTATATGTTAAGACAATGTCTAAGCTCAGAGCTAAAAAGATGGCGGAGCTAGCTGAGTAGCTCGACCACCTAGTGGTCCCTAACTAGTAACTATTTAGATCTGCTTAGCTCATGCAGTGCTTAACTTCTGGCAGGATCTTATTACGCCAAAGGTGCTGGGTAGTGATCTCACTCATCAGAAGAGAGAAGTACGAGTCGCCCTCTTCTTTTCGGTTGAATAACTCTGTAGCTAACTTAACCTTGCTCTCGGCGCTGATATGTGCCCAGAACTTGCAGAGGTTCTTGGCTGTCTCTACCGTGTCCGGCTTATTACCATAGGTATAAAGAACAACGCTAGTTACAAGGCGCGTTACCAAGTCACCACGCTTAGCTTTCTCGATACGCTCCAGGACTTCTAGAGTGGCAGGCCAATCGGTCAATACTGTAGCCGGGCTAAGCTTGAACTCAGAGTCTTCAGTGTATGAGACAAAGTCAGAAGCTACATCATAGCCAATATAGGTACTGATAGCTGCGACGCTTAGTAAGTTCTCATTTGATTTCAAGAACTTACTAACCTTAGCCCATGAAGCTGGGGTGGCATAAATCTTACCTGCGGCACGAGCTTTCTCATCTAGTAACATCTCGATATTACTAGACACATAGTCAATAACCCACTCGTGGACCTCAGAGTCTTTGGCCCACCTGAGCCACCCACTAACATCATGGACTACCTCAATGTGCCCTAGGCGACGGCGCCAAGCTGGGTCATTAAGGATGTCGTTAACTTGGTAACTACCATTGTCAGGGTTACAGGCAGCCAAGATATAGCAGTTCTCTGGGAGCCTGTGGTCACCGATAGTACGGTCGGAAATAATACTAAAGATGAAAGACGCTGTCTCGGCGTCCTGATACCTGGTGATCTCGTCAAAGAAGATCATGGAAGGCTTACCCTGGTCACCTGCTTCGAAGATAGGCTGGAACATCTCGCTTAACATAAGCTCAAAATATTTACCCTGACCACGGAAAGGGATCATAAAGTCAGAGCTAACTAGTTGCGAAACTACTAGACCTAAGAAGTGGTCGTCACTAACTCCGATAGCGTTAGCAATCTGCTTCGCCACCTCGGTCTTGCCAATACCGGCCTCACCATGTAAACATGGTGTGTGACCCGCGTTCAAGATCGGGATGATTGTCTTGTGACAATCACTGATACTAATACGGCTAGCGCCGATGGTATCGGCATAGTGCTTGGTTGTCTCATTACTCATAGGTTTTTTTCTCCAATGGAAATTTTAAGTTGTGATAGGCGCACATTAGCCGAGTCTACACTCGAGCTAGACGGCGCCCCTTTTAGTCTTGGGGATTACCCCTTTTACAACGCCCTGTATGAGGGCGAGTGGCCTAGCACCTTGCTTATGTGTGGGCGCCAGGTAGGTAAATCTGTTAGTGCGGCAGCATTTAGTGTGTGTGAGAGTATTGCGATACCTCACTTTAAAACACTGTATATAGCCCCTACACTGAAGCAGACTTCTACATTTTCTAACACTAGAATCAGCAAGCTAGTTAGGCACAGCCCCATTGTTAAGCAGCTGATGGGAACTGTTACTTCTGATAACGTGTTCCTTAAGGTGCTTGGTAATGGTGCTGAGCTTCTCTTTAACTATGCCTCCGACGACCCAGACCGAGTACGTGGGGTATCTGCAGATAGAGTTATCTACGATGAGGTACAGGACATTGACTATGAAGCCGTTGTACCTGTAGTTAATGAGTGCCTTGCTAACTCTAAATATGGGTTTGTGTCTTATATGGGAACTCCTAAGACACAAGAAAATACGATACAGTTCATCTGGGATAATAGCTCCCAGAGTGAGTGGTGTGTCAAGTGCCTTGCTTGTAACAAGTACTCGTTTTACCGAGAGGTTAAGGGTATCGGTAAGACGGGTATTGAGTGCCT
>Ga0255751_10000646_pt1 | contig 32685 bp, 58 predicted proteins | sample 071ome_20_FD_179951 | JGI IMG/M metagenome (GOLD analysis project Ga0255751, IMG submission 179951) | Coastal salt marsh microbial communities from the Groves Creek Marsh, Skidaway Island, Georgia - 071412BT metaG (version 2) | ecosystem: Environmental > Aquatic > Marine > Intertidal zone >... | reverse complement strand
TTGCCGGGTACGGAGAGTGGAAGGGTAATGGAGGCTGGTTAGCACCTTATCAAGATATTGCAGATGATCTAAAAGAAAGACTAGGCTATACACTACGTGGTCGAGGAGATCTCGTAAGTGCACGTAACCGTAGTGATATCATTCGTGGATGGCGTAACGAAGCGGAAGTTCTTCCAGATCCAAAGCAATGGACAGTACCGGAAGAGTGCGTATTGACAGGTACAGGCTCTCTGGATTTCGACGCCCGCTCGATGGTCCATCTACATTTGCTTACTGAACAAGAACTGCAGACTAAGGTTACGGCTATACAGAGAGGTTTCAATTTAGTCGGCAAAGGCCATGTAGCCTTTAAGGGTATGAACTTATATGCTGAATACTTCAATATGGTACTGAGAGATGATACGATCACTCCGAATGCACTGGAAGATTTTGATATACAGTACTCTACTCGTGAACTAGACCCTAAGTTCTCTCGATTCGCCTACCAGATGTACTTACCTAAAAGAAGTATCATGCCTACTTCAGGTAATCTGTTCTTCGCTAGAGTGAATAGAACAGTATGGGCTGCATACTGGGTACCGGAGACGAACGTTAAAGTACCTACAGCCATGCCTGTAGAGGATCCTGATCGTTTAGATATCGTAGAGGACTATGACTATAGTCTCGTCGGACAGAACCTGACGTACTACGGTACAGATTTCCCTGCAGGGCAGTTCCTAATCGAGCCTCCTGAAGAATTATCTTCTAAGGGTCAGGTGATTATCACTGTAGGTGATTCTTACGTCCCAGAGTCCGGCTACGAGATCAATCCTAATGATGACATCTCGGTCGTACTGAATGAAGTACCGACAGAACGCGGCTACTGTACTTGGATAGAGACATCGACTCTGAATACGACCGAAGAGATCCTGGCGACCAGTCAATCTGTACATACCTTGACCGAGACCCCGGCCTACGATGACATCCTCGTCTACGTAGACGGTAAATGGCAGTTCGGCTATAGTCTGAACTTCCAGGAGCTTACTCTAGAGACAGCTCCGGTGACTGAAGGTTTCGTACGATATATCGACGGGCTAGGTACAGATAACCTAGGGAATAGCGGTACTGAATTTGCTCTTACACAGACTGCAGACCTGATGGTATTCATAGATGGAGTGCTTCAGCCTGAATATACCTATAAGGTAGACGGTCTGACACTTAAACTAGCTAATAGTGCAACAGGAAATGTAGTCGTTAGGTACTTAGTTAAACCTAGTCGTCTGATCCAGTCACTCATGACGAGATCGACGGTTATCAAGAACAATGCTAAGTTCCTGATGGACCGAAGCAGACCTACTGCGGAATATACTGATCACGAAGGTACGACTAGTTACTTCGATCGATCCGGTATCTACGGAGCGGAGAATCTGCTGATAAGAAGGAGAATCTAATGAAGTTTTCAGATCAGACCTGTAACGGTTATCTATCGATCTATAAGGAGTTCCCGGACGGTACACGAGAGACCGTCCTGGAGGACGACCCTAATACAATCACGATGGCGTCTCGACGTCATCACCTGGCTTTCTTACACGACGAGACTACTTCGATCGATAAGTTAGCTTCATTCAAAGTAGGTTCAGGCGGTACGATTGACCCGGACGGTCTTCGTCCACTCGTTCCAGATCCTACCCGCAATGACCTATATAACTCTATTACGCTGTTCAATAAGGATATTGTATTGACTCCGTCCGATCCCACGGACAACAGTCAAGTATACCTGCAGATTACCTTTACGCTGGCTCAAGATGAGGCTAACGGTGTTAAGGTAAGTGAATGCGGAGTGTTCAAAGAGTCAGGTCAGATGTTTAACATCAAGACTTTCGCGGCTATCGAGAAATCCGAGAGCTTCTCTCTGATATTCGATTGGAAGATTAGGTACGTATAATGAACGGCTATATTGAGATTTCAGTCCAGTTTATAACTGACTCCTGGGAGATCAAGGCCGTCGTTTCAGACTCAAGTGATGCAGACTTTCCTAGAGATATCTTTCTCTGGGATTTAGCCTCTGACGGCAAGCTAGGTGAGTTTCATAGTATCGGCGACATGGAGGCTATCGGCCGCTACCAGCCATACGACCCTGCCCGTACCGATAACTTCGGTATCCGTCTAGTTAAGCATACAGAGTCTCGAGCACTCGCCTATACCGAGGAAGAAAAAGATAAGGCGGTATTCGTCCTGCAGAGAGCCTTCGATAGACTGTTAGGTACTATCGTAGAGGAAGCAGAACGCACCGTAGAGATTTACCCACCATTACCGGAGGTTTGATATGCCAGCATTTGGAAGAAAGTCTAGATCACGTCTAGAGACTTGCCACCCAGACTTACAGCGTGTATTCAAGAAGGTTGTTAAGACGTGGGACTGCAGTGTCCTGGAAGGGCATCGCTCTAAGGAGAAGCAGGATAAGCTTTTCAGCGAAGGTAAGAGTAAGGTCCGCTGGCCTAACTCGAAGCATAATCCAGAAGTATCTATGGCCGTAGACGTCGCACCCTACCCGATTGACTGGGAGGATCTAGGACGTTTCTATATGTTCGCAGGGTATGTCCTGAGGGTTGCTGAAGAAGAAGGGGTTAAACTTAGATATGGAGGCGACTGGGACGGCGATGGCCGCACAGCAGATCAGACCTTCCACGATCTACCCCACTTCGAACTAGAGGAATAACTATGGCACCAGTACTTAGACCTGTCAAGGACAGTAAAGGGACATATACGCTCGTCGAGGATATGGAGACGGCTTACGGGACAATCCCGAAAGACTTCCCTACCGACGGCGCGAGTATCCCTCGTCTGCTTTGGAGTATCGTAGACCACCCATTCGCAGTTAAGAATATTAGAGCTTCTACTATTCATGATTGGATGTATGATCACAACTATCCTACGAAGTATACCCGTAAGAGCGCAGACAATATCTTCTATAACACGCTTAGAGAGGATGGAGTGAGTAAGCTTAAGGCAGGAACTATGTATTTAGGTGTGAGATTATTCGGATGGATGTTCTTTGAGAAACCTAAAAGAAAGGAACTCAAGAAGAACTAAAAAAGGGACCTGCGGGTCCCTTTTTATTTATGTACCTAAACGTAATGCAGTCGTAGCTATTAACTATCCTCTAAGTATTCTGTAGAGTATGTTGCAAGTGCAGAGCGTGCTACTTCAGGGTAAGACGTACGGCATACTTCACGAGAAGAACATTCTGTAAATACTACGAATTCACCGCGGTTTATATCATACATTATGCCGGATACATTAGTCTTCACAAAGACGGGATGAGAGCCATCAGGCTGTTCTATAGTGATCACCGGGTATTTTGCATGAGACTCTTTAATCGCCCTAACGATGGCAGAAGAAGGATCGCTTGCAGTAACTACGATCGGAACCTCCTTCTGAAGCATATCTTTCTTCTTCTGAAGTGCCTCGATAATCTGTTCCGACTTCTCGGACAGCAGGTACAGGTCTTCAGGCATTATTACGATTGCGCCTTCAAGCATTTTGCATCTCCTTTATTGATTCTTCGGTCTGCCAATTAGCTATGGATGGATTATCTGTCCAGATCTCAGCCATGTCATCACAAGTTATTGCTATAGACCTACCTCGAGCAGGATTACCTCTTATATCCGACAATTTCCTACCGCATATGACCCAACCCCCTACTCCATATTGATTAGCGCGGGTAATATCTCTCCCACATACATCGCAATATGTTCTAGTTACTTCTTCTACTCTCGTTATCTTCATATTGGTTCATCCAGAATGATTACAGGAGGTTTACCGTCTTCCCCGCGTACTGTGCAGATACGGTATTGATGAATCGTGTTATACCAGACGCGACCATAAGACGCATCTTCATCAAGCTTACTACACTTCCAGCTGAACTCGTAATCACCTACCGTCTCGTAGTCACGTTCTTGAAGAACGGCTATGTCACCTCTGACCTCATCCAGTGCAACGCTTAAATGCAAAGACATCGCGACAAGCCCAAAACCTATTAAGGCTATCGCCATCTCTGAAATTTTTGGTTTACTCATCTTATATTCCTGAATAATTAATGGAAAGGGTTTTATCCATGTCTTCTTCAGTCTCGCCCTCACAAGCTTTAATGTATAAATCCTGGGCTTCAACTAAAGATTCAAGATTACGAATACGTTCTGCAATCAACTCGTATTCTCTGCGAGTAATTACTACCCGTTCAACAGGAACACTATTCCCAGAAGAAAATTTACGTTCTAATAGTTCAATCGCCATTAAGCTTCTCCATTAAACTCTCCATAGACCCTGCAGTGATACACTGCTTCTTAAGCCACTTCTCTTGGAACCACCTTGCATTTCGACCATTCTTCTCATAAGAACCCTGCATCTTATAGATATACTCAGAAGGAGTGCCGTCCATAGAGTGTAGTTCTTTTACTATTCCGCTTACTTCAGGATCATCAATATGACGAACCTCTATGATAGTATCTACCGTATTGAACGTAGGGCATTCTATGCGCACCCGCTCATGCTTTCTAAACTTATTCATCTTGCTCTCCGAAAAAAGAACCCTAAGGTTCTCCCACATCTAAGATGTGTAGTTTATTCAAGCATCCATGCTTGAACTCACACAACTAGGGTGCATCCTAGTTCGCTAAAAGCATTCCTAACCCTACAATATCCGTTAAGAGTACTACCGCATACACTATATGTCCGATCGGATATTCATTGAATTTCTTCCACATAAGACCCCAGCCGATAATGATGAGCGGTAGGGTATACGTAACTTCGAATAATGTGTCAGGGAATCCGAATGATGCTCTGTATAGAACGGCGAGTGCACTGAGCGTAATCAGTACGTTATATACTTTAGTCATACCTTCTCCAGGGTATCTTTGTAAATGTCAAGAAGGCTGTCGCTAGGGCGGCTCTTCGCTTCTTCAAAAAGCTTCTCTCCGAAACCGATAGGTACACGATGTGCGCCTAACTGACTGTCTACGGAGGTAAACATTTGATTTAATACATTGTTATTATTGGCTATAGTAGCCTGTACAAATTGTCCGCCTAGCATAATAGTATTCCTATTGATTACTGTACGTTTCTTATAACAGGAAACGAGGGGATTATGAATCCCCAAGCTTACCCATTTCAGCTGCAATCTTACGGAAGGCTTCCTGCAGCTCAATCTGACTCGCTTCACTAAACATCTTAGTGACGTCAAGCCCATCTACGATTACCCGTAGTTTGTCTATCGACACGGTATAGGTACAATCGATCTTGAACTCCGTCGTAGAACGGAGCTTAATGGTATCACCTCGATCTTTGCAATCTTTAATCTTATTGCGAATCTCTCGGATAATACCTTCAAGGTTCTTATCGATGTACATAGACAGAGCCGTGTGGCGAAGACTGATGTATGCCACTTCTAGACGAGCCTTGATATCATTGTACAGTCTATAGTGCATATCGGATGCGATGTTAATCCCAGCAATAATAGCCGACATATCATTTCCGTTATACTCCAGAGAAGCACCACTTCCATCAGCAAGCTCTACAGGGCAGATCGCCTTACCTTCTTTCAGGAATATGCGTTCAGGATCAAGGTTACTAAGGATTTCATTACCTAGCTTGTCTTCAATCTTCATGCCTATCCCCTTCTACTTCATCTAGGACATTGATTGCGGTTTGTATGACAGCCGCACGCATGGATTGATATATCCTATTTTGGATACTATGTGCATCTCTCGAGATATCCATCGGGACGATTATCTCATCATCGTTTACGACGAGCACTCCTGTTCGATTAGCCATGTCAAGCTTGAGTGCGAGATACATCGGACCTTTACTATGATGGATCTCCTTCTCACGGATAAAAGTTTCACCCTTCACAGTTATACTCTCTCCCTCAGAGGGAGCTTCGAAGGTTCTTACTATTCGTTCGATTTGATTTCCGATTGTCATAAAATGTTTCTCCTTTCTACATTCTATATTACTTATAACAAATCGAAGAAGCCTTATTGAAACTAAAAAGGAGCCTAAGCTCCTAGTGTAACGTCCTAGGGGACGTAGTCTGATCGATCAGTCTCCTGAGTTTCCTAAGGTGGTTATCTAGGCCTTCAGGAGATCCTTTAATAAACACCTTCGTCATATCCAGGACGTCCTGCTCGGAGACATCTATTCGGGAATCCCGGGCGATTACCTTAGCCAGTTTGCTTATATAACCATTAGTGGCGTGTAATATTTCTACACCTTTCGTTTGCATAGCGTTAATTACGCTAAGGTATCTAACAGACTCTGCTTCACTCATGTCCTCTAAAGGGTCTTTTAAAGCTATCCTCAAGGCACGGGCAGACCCTGCGTAGACTACTCTAGCTCTAAGTAGAATCTCAGTAAACTCCTTATGTTCGAGATTCAATTCAGGTACTTCTAGTTCTGATAGCTTCTTATCTAACTGCGTTAGTATATTGAGCAATTCACTCATTAATCATTCTCCTCACGAGAAATTGGTTCTACTATACTTATAACACATACGGCATGTGCAATGTAAAAAGGAGCCTTAGGCTCCTCGTAACTCCCTGAGCTCATCGAGTATACACTCGACCTGCTCCATTTCGCTATTAGGTATGGATAGATCTATAGCCCCTTGAGCATCTAGATGTCTAAGCATCTTGTCAGCTTCTTTGTACATTACTTCTAGGTAATCTAGCCAGAATGATACATCCAAAGTTACTCGTACCATATTCTCTTTCCAGAACTCCCTGAAGCCTGCAGCATTACCTCTAGTGCATAGCAGATCTACTTTATCAGTAAGTTCGCACCCAATGATGGCCTTCTCTGTTGCGGACAATACTGGTAGTCCAGACTTTACTCCTGCAAGAATGCATCCTGCATAGTCCTTGTACTCATCGTAAGTTAATTCCCTCATTTCAGTCTCCTTATGAGAATTGTAATTGTACTATCTTACTTATACCGAAAGCACCTCCCCTTGTTGAAACTAAAAAAGGGCCGAAGCCCTTATATGTCGAAATCTATATCCGAAAGTACTCTACCGAGATTCTCTAAGATAGCCCTGAGAATTAGCTTAAAGAAAAGATAGATGCCTATAGGAAGCCATAGAGTTACGATAAGTATATATCGAAGTCCTCTAAGCTTCTTCAACTCAGGCAACCAAGTGCGCGCTACAGTAGGACCGGTGTATACTGCATTACCTGCAATAATGTATATACCGAGCATGAAGATGATCACATATAACGGCATCAGTCATCTCCCCAGTCAGAGAAATCAATAGAACTTCCTCCGCGGTATCCTTGAGAATTACTACGAGTTAATCGGTAGGCGATAAATCCGATGGTAACTGCAATGGCGGCTATAACCACCCAGAATTCAGTAGACATTAATCGTCACCTAGCCCGCCACCTGAACTACCACCACGGCCTCCACGACCCTTACGACGTTTATTATTCATAATCATTTACCTCTATTAAGTATCAGGGTATTGCCCCAGTTATAGTACGAGATCTTCTCATTCTGAAGATCCTGCACACCTTCATAGACCTTCTTGAGATCTACTCTCACATCGCAATCGAAGTCTCCATCGATTACGGTATGATTCATTTCATCGACATGTTCAGACATCAATTCGATTAATGATGCACCTCCGATTACGACGATGTCTTCTTCGCCTCTGGCCATGGAGGCTATTAACCCGCTCACATCCTTACTGGATAAGATAAGATCCGGAGTATCTCCATTCCCAGCTCGTACCGCTCTCGATGAGATCACGATATTGAGACGATTAGGGAGACGTCTAGGGAGACTTTCAAATGTACGTGCACCCATTACCAGTCTGGCGCCTTTCGTATATTCCTGGAAGTTCTTAAGATCATCTTTGTTGTGGCCCCAAGGGAGTGAACCGTTAAGTCCGAACTCTCCATTGACGCCGGTTGCGAAAATCATTTTCAACATTAGTAAGTCACTTTCCTTTCACTTACATATTTACGTTTGCGTGCACGAGCATTAAAACGATCTCTATCGATCATCTCCTGGCGGGCGCAAGCCGTGGCCATCGCTTTATCTAGATTACGATATTCTGTATTGAAGTATTGAGAATTGATTGTAACCCAGAAGAATATCCACTTACGTTCGACTACGCGATATACTCGCTGATCATTCCCGTCTAAGAAAATATGTATACGTACATCTTTACATTCAGATTTCATTTAGAATAACTCCGTTATCTACGCAGAAGGCTTTAACCTCTGAATATTCAGAAGCCTCTCTGTAATAGGTCTCGCCATAATGTATTTCCTTAACACCTGCTGCAACCATATGCTTAGTGCAGTTCCAGCAAGGAGAATGCGTACAGACCATTATGGATCCATGAGTATCTACCGGGCAGTACAGGAGCGCATTCATCTCTGCATGCACTTCGTATTTAAGGGACCATTCAGTATGCTCAGGTCCTCGTTCTTTATGAACCTCACAGCAATTAGCAGCACCCTTAACCGTACCGTTATATCCAGTAGAGATTATATGCCCCTCCTTAACAAGAACGGCACCTACTCCCATAGATACGCATTTAGATTCGGACGCTATGCCCTGGGCTAGCTTTAACAGCGTTTGCAATTTCATTCTGCTTCCGAATCTCGTAGATAAACATTAAATTACACATAGCATGTGCGAAATGATGAAGACCTGATTCTTCATCAAGCTCTTCACCTTCGACGAAGTACGCATGTAGATGTCTGTATAACGCATCTGTGTAACGTCGTTCTCCGTCCGGTACGTCTCTCCAGGAATCATCCATAGGAGGTTTAGGATACTTCTCTGCACCGAAAGTAAGTACCCCTGCAGTTTGCTTAAGGATCTCTCCGAACTGCACCATCAATAAAGACATGCGGACCTTTCCGTCGTCCGCCTTCCCGTCGCTATTCGCTCCGGCTGTTTTCCAATCAGTCATCGTCTACTAGGTTTTCCAATTTCTTAGGCTTAATGGCTGCACGCCCTATCGCCTCTATCATTGGATGACTCGGTTTGACACCTCTCTTAAAAGAATCCTTTCCGTATATACCCATCTGTGATGCGTATTCTGCATCTTTATAGGCCTTGAGGTTATTACGCTTACAGAATTCATCGGCTTCCTTAGGCGTCATGCGACGCTTAAGTTCTCCAATGAAACCTGGAATCTTAATGACGTACTCGAACTTTCCGTCATTGAATCCAGACCAATTACGTCTAATGGTTCTTCTACGTAACTCTACTTTCACATACGTCTGGTCCATTATACCTCCAACCAGTTAGGCGGCTCTTTACGGTCTTCACGCTCCATTCGATCTAAGCGCGATGTCTTGCGTCCTGCATATTCTGCAGGGTCTTTAATCTTGAAGTTGAGATTTCCGTATAAAGATCGGCTATCTTCCTCGTCATCCTCTTCGTCTTCGAACACGTAATCATTAGTTTCTTCAGTATCGTCGTAACCAGCTTCCTTCGCTTCGGCCACTCGATCCTTTCTAGATTCTTCAGAAGACTCCTCTCGCAATCTAGCATCCTCTGCCATACGGGCATAGATACTATCGTGAGGAACCTCTATCTCATCATCATGGAATTCCTTAATAGGTTTGCCGACAACCATAAAGTGCGCTAACTCAATAGGCTCTAGGAAGTCGCCGGACACTTCCGCTCCAACACCAGAAGATTTAACGATGTCTAAGGCGACCTCGTAATCTTCCTCCGTAATATCCTCTTCGGATGCCGGTAGGTTATACCATACCGTTGCTGCGATAGCAGCTACCGTTGCCGCACAGAAAAATTTAGCACCAAGACCTAGCTTGATGCCGAACTTAACTGCCATAGTTACAGAGTTACTGAAACCGATAGCAGCAGACGCTACAGATACTACTGCAGTAGACTTCATCTTCGCACTACTAGGTGCAGAGATCGGATCTACGTATTTCTCACGGAAGCGTCTCCAAGTATTGCGTACTGCAATCTTAATCTTGAAGAGCGCCATTCTGATTCTTAATCTAAAACTAACCATTTTGTATACCAGCTAAATTATTCCTATCTGATATACTTATAACATGTTTATCAGATTTATGTAGTGATTAATTTCCAGTCTGCCTGGACCGGATGCTTATCAGAAGCTACACGCTTCTTGTTAAGCTTATCTAAAGATTCTTCTTCTTGCTTCAAATAGGATCCATCGCTAAGCTTAACTAGAAATGATGTCACAATAGCTGCTAACGCCTCGAGGTGGTCGATCAGTTCCTGAGTAGGCTCGTCTGCATGCATAACCCATGGATGTACAGGACGAATCTCTACCCTATCTGCTCCTACAAGATCGAACGCAACATCGTACAGGAACCACTTACCTTCCGGATTATTACCCGAAAATGGATAGCATTGTACAGTGTCTTTTTCGGAGTCGTGCACGAGGAGGATAGCAATCTGATGATCCTTACGGACGTGAAGAGTGATAGGGAGAAGGCTTTTTACCTTACCTATGTCGAACCCTGTCTTATCGGTAAGAAGACTCTCGATGTCATCTATAACTACTGGCGTACTATCGATCACCGTATTAACAGCAAGACCGATACGAGTAGAATGCGCGACGTCATGAGCCGGGTGATCTACCGAATGATCTACAATATGATGGATCTTATTTTGCATTCGTTCCTCCGAAGAACTTAGAACTTAAGAATGATATAGTCACGTTAATCTTATCGAGGAAGTCGTCGATATTAGACTTCGTGGCCATTTCAGGTACGTACGCAGGTAGATGCTCTTCGATATAATCGATGATGCGATCACCTAGAGGTAGATTATCAATACTCTCTAGCATATCATGAAGCTTACGGCCTGCCTCTCCGCAATACTTGGACGACGCGATCTCCTGAAGCATTTCATACACGCCTCCGTTGGAGTAACCGCCCTTAATGATATCTCGAGGTACTCCAAACTGTTCGAAGATCATGGCTAGATCCTGCAGTTCAGTCTTAGTATCTCTACCTAAGTACTCCCATTCAATATCTGTAAAGATTAGCTCACCCGCAGGCATTCCCCAAGTCACTCGCAGGCTATCTTCACATCTACGACGGTATGTACGAAATTTGGATTGTATATCCTTATGACAATCCTTTACCTTAATGGTATATAACCAGTTGCTGACAGAATCTACTGGAATATGCCAGCCACATGCCTCTACACCGAAATCGGTGGATACATGGACCAGACCCAGATCCTCTATCAGATCCTCGCTGCTGTTCAGAACCTGCTCGTAATCCGACCAAGCATCTTGAATTATACTATTAAGGATTTTTTGCATATTTGCGTATGCTCGGTCATCGACCAGTACAGACTCCAGAATACATCCTTGGAACTGTGTGAATTTAAGCATATGTCATTTTCCTTGCAATATAGGCCAAGCATCCTGCATCAGCCTCGTGGTCCGTTTTAAACTCAACTCCTAGCGCAGCCTCCGCGGCAGCCAGTGAGTACTCCTTATCCAGCCTATCTGAAGGGTTACGGAAATCCTTGTTCTTATACAGATCTTTAGATAGTCTGGACTTCCAATCGAACGCCTTAAACAGCGTTACCGGGATATCGTTGATATGCAGCCAATGCTGGAGCTGACCTATTACCATAAGAATCCTCTCGGAATCTGGATTATGGACCCCCTTATAATAAACGAATCGCTCCATGCAGCAACCTAAAATATCTCCATGCGGCAGTAACTTACTTAGGACTTCAGGTACCTCCCCACTCTTCATTTTGCTAGGGTCTAGTACGCCGGAGTCTATGTAATCGCCATCTTCATCTATGAGGGACCATCCTAGAGTCTTCCAGGCGGGATCTATACCGAGAAAGTAGTTCATGAATCCTCCCAAATCTAAATGAGTCCTACCCTGAACCCTTATAACACGAAATGCATAATGTTTAAAATAGGGTATACACGAAAGGAGAAACCTTATGAATCCAACACAGATAGGTATAAGCACGGCTAGTCCTGAGCTGATCAGTCATATCCGCCAGGAAGTCGTGAATAACACCAATGTATCGGACCTAGCCGATATTCCCCCATATGCAGGAGAGGAAGCGAAATTCCTAGGTATTACAAATCCAGGCTCAGGGAACGAGCCTCGCTGGTTGACGATCCCTCCATCAGGTATTCGCTGGAGAAACGCAGATAGTAACGTTACAGCGGAGACGAATGGAGGTTACTTAGTAAGCGGCGGTATCACTATCAGCCTTATGGAGAACCCGGTACAGGGCGACGTGATCGCAGTAGCAGATGACTACGGTATTACAGGTGACAACCCGATCACTGTTCGTACAACGGATGGATCTACTATCAACGGATCAACTGAACTTGAAGTAGATATGGCCAACGTGGCCTTCCAGATCGTATGGGATGAGACTGAATGGCGCGTAGTAGCGCTTAACCATCCGACTAACATAGCTTCTATCGAAGAAGAGCGCTTCGCAGCAGGTCAACGCGAATATACCCTATCTCGCATCCCGCCTAACTCTGCGTCACTATTAGTAGTGCACGGAGGTAAAGTAGTACCTTCTACAGAATATGTAGTTAATGGTAACACTCTTACGTTTGATACCGCACGTATCTCTACAGTATCTGTGCGCTACCTAGGATTACCGCATACTGCACGCGTGGCAGATGTTCCAGTAGGCTTCATCGGATACTTCCCTAATAATGAGATACCTGATGGATGGCTTCGCTGTAATGGAGGTACAGTAACCTCCTCTGCATATCCTGACCTAGTTCGCTATCTTAATAAGAGCCCGAATGCTACATCAGCCATCCTACCAGATGCCCGTGGTAAGTTTGTCCGCTCCTGGGACAGTGGATACGGAATTGATACCGTAACTAGCACACCTATTCCTCGCAGCCTTCAAGGTAACGGCTGGGGTAAATGGCTATCTACCCTCAATGAAGCGACTGCAGATGAAATCTGGAACGATAATTTATCGACAGGCAGTACGGTTAAGCATGCAGATGGGTATATCGGTTACGCATTCGACATCCCGGTTAAGGTTAATCAGGCATCTATCTATACAGACGAAGCCTTAGGAGTTAACTACAATCCGGACAACATTCTTTTAGAATTTTCAGATGATGGCGTTGCATGGACGGCCGCTTCTGCACAGAGCGCTATGCCTGTGGGCGGTTCAGGTCAGATCGACCTAGTATCCACTGAGGTTGCGGAACATAGATTCTGGAGAATTAGAGGACAGGCAGGTTTAAGCTATCCAGGAAGTGATTACTACTGGAATGTTCGCTCAGTATGGTTTACTGGATCTACGACTAGCCGTATCGTAGGTGACGAGCAAGCAGCCTCTACTGAACAACACGAACACGTAAACATTACGGCAGGCGGCAGTACTTACCAAGCGTCCAGTACTCTTGCCAATATTGATGTATCAGCCGATCCAGCTAATGCGGAATATAAAGACGTTCTATTATTCAAACTCGATGGTTCTGCAGGTGCTACCGATGCGCGTTCAGGGGTATTCGGAGGAATGGAGACTCGTCCGGATAATATTAACCTAGTGATGTGTATTAAGGCCTTTCATGAACAGTCTGGTACACTTTCCGTCAGTGACGTAACGCAACTTCGTAATGAAGTTTCTGCTCTAGCCACTCAGGTTCAAGATAAGATTATAGAAGGCGATGTTGACTCAGTTATCAAGGAGCGTCTGCAGTTCACTAACCTACCTTCCGGAGCGTTTACTGCTAACGTAGTATTCGAACCAGGTCAAGTAGAAGTGTACTTAAACGGTATTAAACAGATCCGTGGCATAGACTTCACTGAGAACCTAGGAGCAGGTGGAGTAGGCGAAAGCGTAACTATGATCAACGCTCTTGTCGATGGTGATAACATCGAAGTCTATACATATAACAACGTTAGCGTATCTGAAGGTGCAGGTGTAATGCCTTACCGAGGTACTACAGTAGCTGATGCTCTCGATGGATTAGGTTCTGCAGTATTTACGCTTAACTCAGAGTACAGACTCTTAGGCGAACTTCATATCCTAGAGACTGTAATGGCAGCAAATACAGGTAGTGTGCATCAGGATGCAGGATTCCTAGCCGCATGTCAGGCTAGAATCGACGAGATCGTAGCAGCATTACCGTAAGGAGTACCTTATGATCACATTTGAAGACTTAACAGCGATCAAGGAGGCCTCACTTGAAGTGGGGCAGATCGTTCAGGTCAAGAAACCATCTTATACGATCGGTAAGGTGGAAGCCTCTGGTGAAGGTATATCAACTACCAATGGGAACGTATGGATCCCTAATCTAGGTATACAAGAGGCTACGTACGATCGGAAAATGACGCTACTAGACGTAGGACAGACGGTTAGTGGTTGGAGTAAAGACTCCTCGAATACATGGGTCCCCGGAGTTAAGACTACTGCATTTTATAACGGAGAGATTTGGTTACCTGATGAAGAGGCTACTCATAACGGAGAGCCTATTACTGGGTATACTATACTCGGTAATACTCTAACTATTAATACGGCGTCAGGAGATATCTCGTACGTAAGGGCTGGTGCAGCCTTGGTTACTGGAGATAATTTGATATCGGTAGATCCCGCTGAAGCAAAAGAGAATTTAGGAATAGGCCTAGTTCAGAACTTCAGTATGGAAGATGGTTTAGTAAATTCTGAGTTACGATATGCATCTAATACCGCTCTCAATAACGTTAAAGAAGCGTTAGAGTCGATACTTACTAGCGAGAAGTCTCTTACGGAGACTCACCTATCTACAGAGGAGTCTGGGGCTAAAACGGATTTGACTAATTTAGTTTCAATGGCAGAATCCCAGGCGATAGCAGATGGACTTACCTATCTTCAGAGTGAGATAAGTAAGATAGAGACTAATGTAGGTAATCATATAGATACTAAAGAATCATCAGTGGCTGCTCTTATAAACAGTTACGTGTCCGCGGTAGAATCTACTGCTAAGACAGACGGGGTTTCTGCAGCCAAGGCGTTATTAGCTGAAAACGGATTTTCTGACGGCTCAATACAATACCTACCGGCAGATACTGCAATAAGCTCTTTGAACTCTGGGAGATATTTCGTCAAGGGTACTGATTCCTACGACCTACCCCCTAAAGGGAATACGATATATGGAAGAGGAGCTTTATTGGTAATAAGAGGATCTTCTTCTAGTAGATTCGGCGCGCTACTTGTACGTGATACTAATATGTTTATAGGTTCAGGGCATGGGTCTTCTGTAAAATGGTCTCGTGTTGCAGGTAAGGCTAAGACGTCTTATTCTCTAAATGCATATGCAATACCTTTATCCGCATTCGGATTATCCGAGATAGAAGAAGGTGAGTATAAAGCATTTATGGAAGACGTGAATGGGGATCGACATATACTAACTCTAGAGGTGGCAGATTCAAGTATGTCAGCTCAAGGTAAAAGGAATGCCTTCATACCAGGAGACCCTATAAGCTCTGGATATAGGTCCTATTCCCTAGATTACCTAGCACATCCTAACTGGCCATCCCTGTACGTATCTACTATATCTACCTACTCGGTTGCAAACTATAACGTTAATACGAGTGGAAGCACTACGCAACACCCTATAATAACTAGCGTATATTTCGAGGCGGCAGCAAGATGAAAATATTCGAAACTCTTACAGACTTGAGAGAAGCCGATATGCGAACCGGGGACTCGGCTACCCTCCTTAATCCTATAAGTATAACAGGTACTGTGTACAGTCAAGGTATAGGGGTAGGGCTATCCTCAGGAAATGTCTGGGTCCCTGACCTAGCAGCCCTCGAGTCTGCATACGATAGAAAAATACTAATCCCTAATTCAGGAGACGAGTTTAATGGATGGGATCGTGTAGACGGGGATTGGGTTCCGGGAACGACATCTCCTTTAATCGTTTTTGAGAACGGGTTGTGGAGAAAAGTAGGAGACTCGTCGGCTACACCTGCTACCATACAAGGATTCTCTTACTTAGATAATGGTTTAACTTTGAAAGTAGACCTCTTAAAGTCTAACCCGCTTTCATTCTTCAGCGAGAACTATTATAGAGTGGATGAGTTCCTTTCATCTGGTAAGAATTTGAAAGGACCTATAAGCTCCTCCGCACGTACTACCTTAAACATCGGTAATGTAAGTAACATACCTACTGCGGACAGCTACTCTGATGTAGAGCGTAGTTATTTAAGATCTTCAGACGTATTCTCTCTAAACCAGGATTACACAAATAGAATATCTACAGATATGGTTGATATGAGAGATCTTATAACTACTTCTATAGAAAGTCTAGTATCCGATAAGGCATCTACGTTATCTTCAGTATCTTCAGATGCAGTAGGTAGTATGAAAGTGACCACTGATAGCTCTCTCGACGGCGTAGAGGCTTCGCACATATCGTCTGTGGATAGCTCTTTAAATAGTGCCTATGCATCTGCGCAGTCTTCTGCAGATACTCATGCGACAGCCACTGAAGCGCTTATAAAAGCATATGCCTTATCTGAGTTAAATAAACTTGGGTTCAATAGATCATCTACCGATACCATAACAGATCTTATTACTCCCGGTACTGGGTTGTATAACTTCAGTGTGCCTCAGATACCGTCAGCTCAAAGACCTCCCGGGTTTAGTACGGAGAATGTCGAGTTTGTACTATTGAAAATACGCTTATCGAACACGTACTGTCATTACATTGCGATAGAAGTATCGTCAAGATCTTTAAGCGGGTTTGCTGATACTCAGATATCGGATGCGCGCATGTACGTAGGATTCTCTTCAGGTAACGTACTGACATGGGGTAAAGCTCATAACTCAGAGAGTAAAAAGCGCATTAGCATATACGAGACGACAGCTACTACTAATGTGAATGTTAATATATCTAACTTGGCGGCGTCAGGAGTCCCTGCAGGGAAATATATAGTAACTACAAATGCTACTCACCCTCACTCAGACGTCCCGCTTCAATTGATCATAACTGTGCACGATAGTAGTTACACAGGTATATGGTATAGCGACTCATGTATAGGTCAAGTAGATACTACTGGAACATTGAAGAGTATATACGCGTACGTGAACGGGAATACATTATCAGTAAGGGCTGGAACCTCATTCTACCCGCCTGACGGGTCTAACGCTACTAATTTCTATATAAAAGAAATACAATACCAGAGGTTATAATGAAATATTTCGATGACATCGAAGATTTGATAGAAGCAAACCTGCAAGTAGGGGAGCTTGCAGGTATTCGAAATCCTTCTACCATTAAAGGTATTATCGAGGATGGAGATTACGGGATTCCTATAAGGAACTTAAACAAGTGGGTTCCAGACATGTCTACTATAGAATCTATCTATGGTAGAAGGTTTAACTTTCTACACCAGAATACGGCGTACAGCAAGTGGCTTAGAGATGAATCAGGTGTATGGCAGAAAGATCAATCAGGGCTTACTAACGGTTTATTTGACGGTAAGCACGTTTACATAAAGAATTATGGATACGATGTTGATCGAGTGATAACTGCGTGGAGATATAACGGATCCGACCAAATAGGAGTTCAATTCGATGGAGATACCGGTAGCTGGACGTATTTCGATAAAGCCACTAAGCTAGTAGAAGAGTCTGAAAATCTTACTGATGTAGATTATGATTCAGCTAGGGCTGCATTAGATATCAGTAATCTAGAGAATATATCTGCTAATGACTCCCCTCTCAGCGGACATACGTATAGTACAACAATAGGTGCATCTACCGTAACTGTAGATATTACGAACCAGCTATCCTCTGCTATATCGGACCTGAATTCTGATAGAGGAGTGTCATCGGCATCTATAAGTACTGTCTATCAAACTGCTGAGGATTCGGCTTTCGGAGGAGGGGGATCTTCTTATTCGAGTCACTCTAGTAATGTGACAGCCGAACTTAATAACCTGTCTGCTAGAATAAATGTTCTCGTATCAGATTCTACTACCTACCTATCTAATTATCAAGCATCTGAATCTACTTCAGATAGAACGACTAATACAGCTAGTGCTGAAAGTGAGATAGATTCTGAATTGAACAGTTACGGAGCAGGATACCCTGTCGTGGTAACTAGGATGTCTCAAGGGTATACTGATAATGTCATATTCCAGACTACTTCTAATCTATTGACGGATACTCTTCTATATGCATCTAACGAATGGAATTCTAGTAATATACTTAGCGGTATATTCAGCGAAGATCCTGCAGGATCGTATCCTTCATTCTTTATTATGCAAGAAAATGCATCTTCTACTACGTACCCATCCCTGGTTACAGGCGTTGGTAGCGAGAGGCATATAGCCTTATGGGGTGGATACCAGAGAGGTACTAATAGATTTACAGGACGGTGTGTCTCTGAGGTAGAGAATGCATTACTACTTACATCCTGGGAAGGATCGTCTAGTACCGTACATAGGAATGACTTAACGACGGCATATAGCGGCACTCACATGATAGTAGCGGCACCTGAAGGTTCTAACCGATGCGCATTCGTTAATATCTCTTGGAACGGATCACTTACTCCTACAGTATGGTCAAACCTCAGGGCGAGCACCGTAGACTCTGATTACATAGTCGGGTATAATAATGCTACCGAGTCTTTCGAGATCAGGAGACTAATACCTGGAGATATATCCACTTACGAAGTACCTGCAGCAGGCCTTATAAAAGGCATCTACAAACTAGGGTATTAAACTTAAGGAATTATAATGAGATTATCATCTATAGCAAACAAATACGATCACCCTAGCGGAATCTTGGAGCATTTTACTCATACTGCTTCTGAGGGTGAAACAGAATTCACTTTAACATTTACTGAAGGTAATGAAGAAGTGTATCGCAATGGCGTACGTCAAGTTAGAGGTGCAGCTTTCGACTACACTACTTCTCCTGGGAAAATATCATTCAGGACCGGGTTGACTGAAGGCGACGTCATCTACTTAGTAGGTCGTTCTAGCCATACCCAGATACCTTATAGTAAGGCTCAGAGTGAGCTTATTACTCTTAACTCCGGCCAGCTTGATGTAACCTTCTCGACGATATCTACAGACCCTATCGAGATATATGTCTCGGGCATCGGTAAATTGATGACCCCTAACGACTACACGATCACGACGGAATCTACTATTCGATTATCTTCTTCGTACCCTCAAGGTACTACTCTTGAAGGTATTCAGGCTAATCGTATCGCAGCTACCGATCCAAGCTCAATGGTGGTTAACGACGGTACTAGACATAAATCTCTTTCAGAGCGTTTCCGTAATACCCAGGAGAGTTCAGAGTACTTCAAAAATAAGAATGGGCGTCAGCTACAACGCTTGGCGGTAGGGCTTGTTCTTAAGGCATGGGCACCTTCAGGTAAAGGCGTTATCGAAGATGGTACTGGATTGCATCCTGTAATCGAAATGGATAATGGTTCCCTATGGGAGCCTGCATACTCATTTACAGATGACTTTACTGTAACCGGCTGGTCTACTTCAGGACATACTCTGACAGTTAACACTGTACGTGCTTCTGATGACAGTGCTGTGCCACTTACATTTGTAAGACGTGTATCGGTAGCGACTGGCGGGATGCCTTCCGGAACCTGGGACGATCCTCTTGTTCTCAACGGCTTATATTTATGGGCAACCGGCTCAGGTGAATTCCGTAAAGGAACGACAGCTCCGACAGCGGAGACTGACGGTAGCTTAGTGTAAAATAAAGTTTAGCAGTTAGGTATTTCCTTCTTTGACCGTTGACTGCAGGCCTCTTCGGAGGCCTTTTTTGTGCGCGCTAAAAAGAGCCCGGAGGCTCATATAGAATTGTAAGTACGAGTATACTTATGCTTAGTCCACTTGAAATGATTCCAAGAGCTCGGCACTCTCTTATATCCCCGTAGTCTGGCTAGATGACGCGTACACTCTAGGAAGGCTTTTTCGTATTGATCATATCCCTGAAGTATAGATCGAGTCATACTCTTTCTTACTCCATCTATCTTTACTGCGACTACTAAGTTATATGTCTGAGAAAAAGTACCGCTTTTCTTTCGATATACTTCATTCCTACATACAGTCAATCCGACTATATTAGTCTCGGTTGAGATAGAGCGCTTCTTAGTTCCATTCACATTAGGCTTCTTATATTGGACTGCCTTCCATTTACCTTCTAGTTTCTTAGCTTCATCTATAAGAGCTAGTTGCCTGCCTTTGGATAAGAGCTTTCTTGTCTTCCTATCTCTGAAAGAAAACCATTTCTGATTAACCTTCAGATCTGACTGAACGACTACTCTCACCCCTATGAATCCAGAAGGGTGCTCGCCTGGTTTATAAACATATAGAGCCATTAATTTCTCCTCACAAGATATTCGGTTCTACCTTACTTATACCAAAAAGAATGCATCTTGTGTAAACGAAAAAAGAGCCCGAAGGCTCTTTCTTAATGCACGATCCGAGGTTTAAACTCCTGTCGTACTGGGCGAATCTCTTGCTCTACAACAATGTCTTCCGACACAAGCTCTAGAGGACTGTGTCCTGAATCCTTAACCATATCATGGTAGGAAGCAAGGACTTCACTAAACATAGTAGCAATGTCTAGCCCGTGGTCTTCAGCCTTCATAATGCACGTGGCGAATGACATCTCGAGCGCTACCTTGTACATATGGTTGTCATCCTCTATCGAGGACAACATCCCTTCTAAGGTAAGACCAAGGGCATATCCCTTCAGACCACCGTTTACGTGCTTCTTCATGAGCTCGTCGAAGATTTCCTGCGGAGAAATATTTCGGCTATAACATGCTTCGATATTATCCACTAAGGTTTCCGCTACATGGACTTCTGCACGCTTAGCAGCTAGACCTTTCTCATCTAACCACTTCTCTTCTACAGGGAAGCCTTGGCTCAAAGAAGGATCTTCTTTAGCGAAGACCATAGCTACGGCATCCATAGGAATATATAGATGCATCGGTACTCCGCCGAAAGATGCAGACATTGCGATACGATCAGCGTTCATATCCCAAGAGCCTAAGGCACTTCCATTTACACTCAGAGTGATCATGCCGATAGAATCGACGTATCCAGCAATAGGACCTGAGTACTCTGGATGTCCAGTCGCCACCTTAATGTAAGGTGTTGAACCGGATTTAGTGATCAATTCGATCACGCCTTCGATGTTACATTTTTTTATAGTATTGTTTTTCATAGCTGTGCTACCGTGTTACCGCAATGAATGTTCATGGAGTGTAATGCATATGCATTCTTGAAGTCTTCCGACTGCTTGTGGAATTCCCACGGACGAACAGGGGCATCAACCCCTTTCTTACACAAGTTTGCATACGCAGTATCATAGGCCTTCTCGGATTCCTTAGGATCCATAGTACCACAACCTACCATCACTGCCATAATTAAAAGTACTACTGCTTTCATTTCGTTCTCCCCAACAAAAAAGGCACCCGAAGGTGCCTAAACATATTACTTCCTACAATGTACTTATAACGGATAACACGTGAGATATTTAACGTAAACCACGAGCCTTCGCTGCCAGACTCTCTATACGAGCCTGCTTCATCTTTTCGTAGATAGCCGTAGCTCCACCGAATATAATACCGGTATTCAAACCGCCTATAATAGGATTCTTAGGGCTTAGGAACATTCCTAATGCTACGCCTGCCAATCCGTTCCGTAAGGCGTTAGAGGGCTCTACAGGAACCTCTGGAGGAGTACTCACTCCGTAGGCAGGTCTGTAGTCTGATAGGTGTGCAGGAGTCATTCTCGATTGATCAAGACCAAACCCCTGGTATGTAGTAATTGGATCGTTCATTTCGTACTCCAGCTAAAAAATAGTCAGAAGGCCCAAAGGCCTTCTTATGCTTAACCTTGCCGCGTTTAGATTCCTTCTTGCGGTCAACATGGGTCACCGGTCTACAGAAGTCTTCCATATGCTTGGCTACAGGATTTCTAGTGCGTCTCTTCACGGATTCGCCTCCTTACATTGAATAAGCATACATCGATATCTAATATTTTATCCTCCTCATTCAGCGGATTGAACGGCATATCCCCTGTCATCAGCAGGATCTCTATTAGTTCTGGGTTATTGACGAACTTGAGGTACACAAGCTCGTCCAAGGTATAATCCTCAAGGGCCATGTCATATGCATCGGCCAGAGAATCGTACACCTCGTTTCCACATAGAACTCGACAGGGGAATAGTGCACTCAAGGGGGATTTATGGTCAAAAGTTATTGCATCAGTCATATTTCTCTTCATACCTCTCTACGACCGTAAGGAATTTACTCAAATCATTGAGTTCATACATAGGACGTCCAGCTTGAGCTTTCTTGATTCGTGCCTTCAATTGACCGAAGCAGTGCCTAGGTATGAAGACGAATGTGACAGGAGGGACGGCGCCGCACTTCATCTCTAGATAGGCGACATGGTTTCCTTCACGCAAGACTCCATACTCAGTAGAGAAATCTCCTCTGCGTACCATCATCCCTTCCTTCCCTACGAGCTGATCAAAGCCTGCCAAAGGGATATAATTAAGGAGTACGTACTGCATAGGGAACTCTCTTATTAAGAGAGCTTCTTGATGATCACTGATCGACATACTTAAACTCCTTGTACGGAATGTGGCGCTTGAACCGGCAAGACTCTATTGAATCCATATTTATGCAGAATTTATAGAGGACATCTCCTGGCAGGACGTACTCATCCGTTTCTATATGAAATTTATCACCATGACCCTCGAGTATAGCTATAGTATACCCGTCTTCCGTATAAGGAGTCGTATTGACTACTTTGTATTCATAGGATGTGACGTTGGCATTCTGTACTTCATCCATCCATAAGAAGTGAGTTGTGAGGATACCTAACAGGAAGATCCCTGCCTCTAGGAATCCCGTCTCCGACTTATTATAGCTCATCGGCTCTCTCTAGGTAATGGTTGTAAAGTCTCATAAGGTCTCTTTCGCATGTCTCTTGAAACCAGCGCTTATATGGAATTCCGGTCTCACGATGATATGCCTCTATTGATAACGTATACTGTCCGGCAGAGTCCAGACCGGCCGTCAACCAGCCATCGACGAGCATATCACTCTCGTATTCCGCCTGCTCGATTATGTAATCGAGTAGATTAGAATTCTCGTCGACTGCATTGTCGAGACCCATATGTTCTTCGACTGCTTCCAGCTTACGGAGAATCTCGCACTGCTGATTCTTCAGTTCACGATTCTGTATCCCAGAATCAAAACCGATTGCCTTTGCGCCGACTCCGACTAAGCCGCCTAGTGCTACTGCCCCGAACGTCACTCCGACCCATGCAATGGCCCGACCGTAGTCTGTCACCGGGTAGAAATCTCCGAAGCCGATAGTAGTTACGATCATGGACAGAGTCCAGGCCCCATCTCTCCAGGACAGGATATTCGCATTCCCAGCCGCCGATTCGAAATGATACATCGCGTATCCCAAGACGGAGACTAGAGCCGCCAGTAATAACACACACGTCACCGCGATCGTCCATAGTCTTAACTCCTGTACGCCGAACTCGTCGACCTTCTTAAAGATATTCATCTGAAACTCCCTCCGGGAAGATTACTTTCGTGTAGGAACTCGTATACGGCCAATTCCTCATGGAAGACTTTGAACTTAATTATATCAGAATCCTTATTCCACTTCTCGGCTATTCTATCAGCTCGATTCTTGGTGTAAGGACCTTTAGTTTTTCCATTAGGTTCTGACGATCCGCATTGATACATCAAGATTAAGTAAGATATAGGGCCTTCACGAAGCCTTAGGTCATCTTCATACTTCCCGTATAGGTATTCGAAGAATCCCCAGGTTGCGAGCCATACTAAGAAACCAGCCGGCACGAGATATACTAAAGATACCGCTACGTATACAAAAGTGACCTCTCCACCCCATATGCGTAAAGGGTATTCTACCCAGACGCCGGAAAAGATTCCGCAGAACCATAAGAAGACTAAACATATTGCAGCCAAGCAACCAGCTCCTTTCAGTATCTTCCATCCGACCCACTTCATGAACCCACTCACGTCAGTCATGAAGAACCTCCCGAGGCGCTCGTAGCCATCATAATCAATGCGACAGACCCACCACCATAAAGTAAAACGTACTTAACGAACTTCCACCAGAGCCATTCTTTAAAACTCATGGATTACTCTCCTGTGTATTCATACATTCTCGTGCATAGTGTACTGCGTCATCGTCATCTGCGTAGACGATCAGCCCACGCTTCCTACTTCCGTTTATACTCCATATATATACCAATACTTCTCTGCCGAAGTGGAGACCGTCGTAAACACCGTTCGGGATTCCGAACGGGTTAACATTGCACACAACAGTATCCCATCCAACGTCTTGGCATGTATGTCGGAGTACATTTTCTAGTTCTCCGTGGTAGTACACGAATGGAGCGTAGAAATTTTCAGAGTCCTTATAGTAATAAGGAAAAAATTTAGGCGTCATAATACGTCTTCCTATACCACTCGATCCACTTTTCGTTTAACCAGTCTGCAACGAACAGCCACGCCGGCATACAGTAAATTATTAAGGGCACCCATAACCATCCGTACGTATTATCATCGAAGTACATCAACACAGGTAGCCAGAAAGGAGTACCTATGAAGTACACGAAGGCTGTGATCATGAAAACTCCTGTGACCATACCTCTGAGCGCAAAATTGATCAAGGCAGTAGGTAGGGCTATTGCCACAGGCGTATTGCTGAGGTCGGGGTCGTACTTACCTTCCATAAAGCTTATTAAGTGGTCTAACCACTTTCCTAGAAAATTTTTTATCATCAGGAATCCTTATTCAGATGATTATTGACACTGAAGCGTATTCCACCTACGTGCATTGCGATCGGCATCTTGGAGTGATCTATCTCCAGTGCTTTATCGATATCTTTAAGATCTGTATTCCAGAAATTCTCTGCAGTGATCTTTTTAGGACGTTTATACTTATACGCCCACCATGCTCTTATACCCATAGCGCCTCCTAAAAAAAAGGCTCCCGGAGGAGCCTTTTCATTACCAGGTAAGGTTTCGTCTAGTCAGCTCGTTCTGAGCCTTTACGCGAAGCTTACCTTTCTCACCAACTGCAAGATCCTGTAACTCCTTGATCGAGAGCATGCTGAATTTCTTTAGTTTCTTTTTACCGAATGCCACAAAGGACTCCTTAACCTAAGTACATTGCAATACCGGTAGCCCAGCCACCGAAGATTGCTAATAAGAACCATGCTACACCTTTTGTTACGTTCGCATACTTGAACAGTAAGCTTCCGGCAACGGCAGCAGTTACACCAACAATTGACCAACGTAGAATCTCTAGACCATCTTCTGGAACAAGAGGAAGAGAAGATTCACCGTGAATCAGGAACCATACTAATAACGGAGCCGCAAATGCGATCGTAGTATCGAATGTATTGGATGCCAGCGGATTGGCTACCGCATCTTCATATTCGCCTTTACGTGCGTCCTTGATCGATAAGATAAGATCAGGGATCGAAGAAGCTGCAGCACCTAGTACTAAACCTGAGAAGAATGCAGGTACGGACATAATATCAGCGGCACCAACTACGCCTTCCACTAATACGTGCGAAGCTGCAGAGATGACGATGATCGCAGCCGCTAAGACTGCTATTGCACGCCATAGGCTGAAGTCACGATTTCTGAAGAACAAACTGTTGAAGTTAAACGTCAGAATATCTGAGAAGAATCCCTTAGATTCAATCTCTTCGTATTCGTAGTCATCTTCATCAGACTCATGACCAATACTATTGATGTACAAGTTAATACCGTAACCGACGTAGATCAAGTTCAAGATAACGGCCATCAAGATGGTGAAGCTATCGAAGCCCAAGCAGATAATCAATGCGATCTCTGCAGTAAGAACCCAGAATACGTCACGCATTAAGGCTTTCTTATCTAGACTGATGCTATCAACTTTATTGCCATTCTCGTCTTTAGCCATCAGGATAGACAGAGCCGGGATAACACAACCGTTAAAGATTGCGGAACCTGCAGTCACACCCAGACCTACCATTACCATCGTAGGATCGTTAAAGAAGAATAGACATGCGATTACTACACACATCTCAGGCATCGATGAACCGATGGCATTTACCGTGGCGCCCTTAACGCCGGCCGGCATGTTTCGACCTAAGTAGGCCGCAGACTGTTCGAAGGTATCGCAAGAATACTTAAGAACGTAACAGGAAAACAGAATTAAGGCGAAAGGCCAGACAGCATTAAAGAGTTCCATGGATCACCTATAGATTGATACGATCAATGATTTTGCGCTCTAGATCACCAGATACGCGGCGGATTGTTTCAAGCATGTTCTTAAGGTCCTGACGATATGTATCAGGTACTTCGCGAACTTCTGCAATCATTTCCGACTGAATAGTCGGGAAGTCAAGGCTCTTGGAACACATTACATCACTGATTGCTTCCGTATATTCACGGAAGTATTGTGTAGCCTGAGGAATCAACTTCTCACGATCCAGAACCGGATCCTTCTCCATGAAGGTAGCTGCCTGGTTGAATTCCTCCACTTCAAATTCGAAGTCGGCAGAAACCAATAGACACATTGCAGCAGCATACGATTTTGCATACTGCGTACCAGGGACTAAGTCGGCCGGTAAATGCTTGCGTGCACTGTTTAGTGCTCGGGTAAAGATACTATTCACAGCTTGGCACTCTCTTCTCTTAACATATTGTTACTACCAGATTTGAAATAGCGAGTATCTGTTACCCACTTCCAGCTCTGGCCGTCACGAACTAATTTACCGAAGATTGCAGAACGAGTTCCGCGCTTAACGTCAGTTAAGTCTACTTCGAATAAAGGCTTCTCGATTTTCGTAGTAGTACCTACATATACTCGCATGTATGCGAAAGGTAGGCTAGAGAAGTCATCGCCGGAGAAAGACGCTAGACTAGGTACTAACTCAGTTACGTCTGCACCGATCTTAGAACCATCGATCTCGATGAACTCACCTTCGGCACTCGCACCAGTCAGGTCATCGCCATGATGCTTAACGCCGTCTGAACGACAAGCGTCTTTATTGCCGTAATAGGCATAGCCTTTGAGACGTTTACCACGCTCTTCTTCTACAGTAACGGTCTTACTGCCGAAACCTAAGATGCCACCAGTCTTCTTCTCGACCATAACCTTCTGACCCCCAACGATAGTCGCCAGGTTAGAGTCTAAGTCTACTGAACTGCGTCCGGCAGGTACGCCCCAGTTAAGGTTAATGATAATATTAGACTTAGATAAGTCTACGCCCAAGTCCTTAGAGAAATCTAAAGACGAACCTTGAGTTTGTTTTGCGAAATCTAAGCTCATTACTTAACTCCGTATTTTGCAGCAATGTCAGAAAGAGCACGAGGAGCAGTACCTACGCCTGTACCCATAGAAGTGAAGCGCCACTCGCCGTTACGCTTGTAGAAGTTCGCTAACTCTACAGACGTGAACGTATCGTAATCTTCAGACAATTCGAACAGATACAATACCTTGCTCGTGTCATCGTCGATAACCATAACCTTACAGTCGCGAAGCTTACCGAAAGGAACCGGACGTTCTGTCGCATCATCTTCGTCAGGGAAAGTAGAAGCAACTACTAATACTTTCTCTGCTTTAGAATCTATACGATCCAACTGGATGCGAATAGTTTCTTCAGGCTCTGAAGGATCTGTACCGGCAGTCGTTACGTCACCGGAGTGAATAACACCTGGTACTTCTTCATTGTTATACCAAACCATACCGGCCGTAGAGTTCGGATTGTTCGGATCTACTCGACCCTGAAGTGCCTTATCGTCTCTACCTAATAATAGGACGGATACGTCACCGTCGTTATCTGAATTCCAGTATAGCTCTACACGGATGTTCTTAACATCCGGGTTATCTTTACCGAAATCAAGGCGCTGCCCGGCAGTCACTGCTTGAGCTTTAGAGAAGTCTAAAGTCTGGGCATGTTCACCGGAGTTTTGGATACGATCCCAATTAATACCGCTTGTCATTTCATTTCCAATATTTATCGTGGATGAAAGATCCCTATCAATCGATAAGGACCTGTAGAGATCTTATTCAGATCTAGATTTTGTACTTAGAAGCAATATCCGTAAGTGCAACTGCAGATTTGCCTACACCTTCTGCAAGGTTGGTCATGCGCCATTCACCGTCTTTACGGTAGAACTTAGATAGCTCTACAGAGGTAAATGTCGAGAAGTCTTCATCCAGCTCGTAGCCGTAAAGAACTTCGTTCGTTTCATCATTAATTATCAACACGCGGCAGTCACGTAGTTTACCGAAAGCGACCGGCTTGTCCTCAGAGTGGGTAGACGCAATGAATAGGACAGAATCTACGAAGCTGTCTAAGGCACCTAGGTCGACAGTGATCGTTTCTTCCGGAGTAGATGCATCGCCGTCAACGTCACCGCGTACATCACCTGAGTGAGTAACACCTGGGAGTCCAAGCTGATTGTAGAATACGATACCACCTTCGATTGCATTACCATCTTCGCCTAGAAGAACCGCTGCAGCATCACCATCGTGATCCGATTCCCAGTACAGTTCTAGACGCAATTTGTTTACGCCAGGATTAGATTTAGTGAAGTTGATACGCTCGCCAGTCTCTACTGCTTGAGCTTTAGAGAAATCTAAAGTGGAAGCATGACCGCCGGCGTTTTCAAGTTTAGTAAAATCAATAGCCATTTCTGACTCCTTTGTTGGTTGGTGAGTTGGGTAATGTAAATTACAAAGTACTTATAACGTAATCTAAGTAGATGTTGAAATATTTCCGATGAGCCTATCTCGGTTAACGAGATCCATATTATTCAATCGGAATCGTTTAAAAGGGTCCTCGTACATGGGCGTAGGCGGAGACCACTCCCACGCCTTCTTATCGGCACGCTCTACAATCTCTTTGTCACTGAAGATTTCTTTATACTTCTCTTCAAAGCTTTCGGCCTTTTTTCTTACGAGTACCTCGAACTCGCAGTCATCAGAATCGAACTGTATATTCTCAACCTCTAGGCCTAGACCTTCATGATACTTCTTGATAATATCCAGAGCCTGAGGCTCGTTAATCTTAATGTATCCATGAGAATACTTAAAGACGAAGGTATCTTCATCATCGAACTTATGATGTTTGACGCCATCACCGACGATCCCCTCTAGGAAATCGGTGATGATGTTTATAGCGTGATGCTCTACTACGATGAGTGTTGCTGAAGGCTCAGTTTGTGCCATTGATATACTCCATATATCGCATTAAGTAGGAATATTCCGTATTCCACTGAAAGAACTTTTGCGCCCTGCGCCCAATACACGTATACGCAAATGATGTCGACTAATACCCATAGTACCCAGGCCTCTACGTATCGTTTAGCCAAAGTATACATAGCGAAGATCGACATGACTGCCGTTAAGGAGTCTAGGAAGGCATAGGCCGAACGCTTGTACTCTACATCGAAAGCGCCTGCAAGAGCTCCGTAAACATCGTCTACGAAATACCAAAGTAGTAACGTAAAGAAGCCGATAGCCAGAACAGCAGACATTCGTAATTGGCCATCCATATATCGGACAGGATACTCGTATCCGAGACCATCTTTCCTAGTCCAGATATACCAACCATAGAACGAGATGATAATGAAGTAGACGTTAAGAAGTGCACTCGAGTATAAGTCGATTTGGTGAAACAGAGCAATGAAACCTACCGAGTTGAGAATGCCAAGAGGGTAGAACCAAAGACTATTCTTACGGGCAGCGATTACCGCTCCGAGGGCTAGAACTGTAGAGACTAGCTCTAGCCAGCTCATATTGTATTCAGCGATCGTAGCCGCCGTGTTTCCTATGTCGAAAAATTCTAACATATTAACCTACCGAAAGTTTTGCAGGGATCGCCGGTTGAGGGCGATAGTTAATTAAAGTGAAATCCTTAGCAGTAAGACTCTCTAAGTCATGTAACCAATGGATTTCAGGAAGTACTACTTGAGGAAGACGATCAGGATCTTCTTCTGGAACTCTAGATAGCTGCTCGGCAATCGCATCAAGATGATCATGATACACATGTACGTCATCTAGGTCACCTATCAGGCGTCTAGGTTTCAGTCCAGTAATCTTACCCAAGATATGCATAAGCAAACCGTAGGATGCAATATTGAACGGAAGACCTAAGAAAGTATCTACCGAACGTTGGCGCCACTTAAGGTCGAACTCGTTGCCGTCCACGTATACTGTGAAACCTAAGTGGCAAGGGGCAAGTGCCATCTCGTCATTGTCGATATCCTCAGGATTCCAAGCCATAACAACTTGGTATCGAGAGTTAGAGTCGTGAATCATCTTATGGATTAATTTGGCAATCTGGTCACCGCCTACATTACGCCATTGATGTCCGTATAACTTACCGAGATCCTCTTCATCGCATTCACGTTCAAATGCCGAATGCCAGCGTTTACAATCTTCTGTCCAGATCGTCCAGGCATCATCATCGAGATCTGAATAATGTCGTAGACTCGAGAGATCATTCTTGCCGTTAAGGAACCAGAGCAATTCTCCGACCATAGCCTTCCATATGAGTCGTTTAGTGGTAGGGGCAGGGAAATGCTCTCGCATATCAAATTCGATCTTTCGATCAAACACGCTGTAAACTACTCCGCTTCGAGTAAAACGTTTCTGCCCATTATCTCGTACGTCTCGAAGTAGATTAAGATACTTCTGCATCAGGTTCTCCTAGAATATTATGTTCGTAATACGTTTTCAATCCACGGCTCATATCGCGAGGCTTAAACGGACGAGTGTAATCGTCTTGAATATCTTCGCCGAGAATCTTAGCGGCACGATAATAGTTACGCGCTCCGAAACCTTCCATGTAATCTACATGGACAAAGTTATCTAACTGCTCATCGAGCATGTCAGTATCATCATCTATGATAACATAATGAGTTACTTCAGGATGACGACTCAGCCATTCCTTAATCTCATCACCGCGAAGAGTTCTCTTACCCTTTTCGGTAATACTCTTAGTTCGCCAGTTCTCTTCATGGTAATAGATACGTCCCGTGAAACCCATTACGCGCATCATCTCGGCGAAATGCATACAGTTGTTATGCCGACCAAGACGCCATGTAGAGGATACAACAATCTTCGCTCCAGTCATCTGGCAGAGCTGATCAATAGCCTTTACAGCTGCGCGCTCGATGAATTCATCAGCGAAAAGATTCCCTCGATGACTATTCAGTACGCCATCTATATCTAGGAAGATTACCTTCTCAGGTACGCTACCAGTCATTATCAAAACTCCCGAGGTTATTATGTACGAGGTACATCAAAGCTACATAGGCCGGGCTACCTGATTTAAGAGCTAAGTACCAAGGCATATCGCCAGAGTCATTATTAATCAAATGCTCTGAATCTGTCATTATATCTATGACCTTATCTATCAACCAGGAGTGATACACCGTCTCGTATCGCTCTAAGTGATCGAACTCTATTCCCGGTATACGTACTTCCCAATCACTATGGTTATGCAGATCTGGATTTTCGATAAAGGCGGCCATCTTATCGTAATCAGATACACTATCATCGTTTAGAAGTGCTAGATAGGAGGCACGATATCCCGCCTTGACATCTAAGAACTCGGCTTTAAGTTCTCTAATAGTTTCTAGACCTTCCATCTGACCCCGACTTAGCTAGCTTATCGAACCTATGGACTCCGAGAGAATCGAACATAGTTCTCAACAGATTTTCAGGACCTACCTGGCATCGTACTCCTGTCTCTAGAATGTTCAATGCGAAATCTAAGAGATCAAGATCCGAAGTGACGATATTAGTGTTTAAGATTAAAACCTCTTCATCGATCGTGTAATAATTCTTACCGATCTTTACAGAGTTAGTTTCAGAGCTATACCCGCTAATATGGTAAGTCTCTCCTGCGTCTAATTCAACCGAGTTCTGGAGTGCTACGACTGTTATTTGCATAAAAATCTAATCCTTCTGTTTCTTTACGTAAATCGATGGTCGCCTTGAGATCTTCAATCGTGATCATAGGCTGACCGATATTTTTCTGCAAGTTATCGCAGCAGACATTGACATAGCGATAATCTGGAATAGACTGGTAGTGCACATGTCCGTGTACCGAAAAGCGTCCTCGAAGCTCGGCTTCATGGATAGGGAAATGACTTAACCAGAACCCCCTCTTATGTCTACTACAGCCGCGGATATCACTGAATACCTTACGATATTCATCTACATGCAGATCGTCATGGTTACCGCCGTAAGCAATCTTTCGGCCAGGAAGATACGCAATAGCCACCAGACCATCTCTCGTGAAAATATTATCTCCCAGACAATACACGACGTCCCTTTTGGTAACGTTCTTTTTCCAGAAGTCTTGTATCCACATCGTATTAGCTAAAGTTGCATCACCTCCAGATGCTTCGAGAAACTCTTCTGGAATCTCCCGGAACTTACCAATGTTCTTATGACCTATATGCAAGTCAGATGTAAACCAAGTTCTCATGTCGTCCTCACTATATCGAATGTGTAATACAGGCTCCACCAAATAAGCGCGCAGATTACATACGCAAAGATTAGTATCAATACGATGTCTCGTCGCTTACGGGCATCATCACTGAATAAGCATGCAGTTA